>WNFK01180925.1_pt1 | contig 14949 bp, 15 predicted proteins | sample 5400281 | NCBI WGS metagenome assembly WNFK01 (sample SAMN13153350, study PRJNA577476) | soil metagenome | isolation source: 20 cm soil on Douglas fir-dominated hillslope | place: USA:California | collected 2013-09-17 | reverse complement strand
GCCGGACGAGAAGGCCTGACCAGGATTCTGTCCCGCAGCCGCGTCTGGCGGTGTCCCTACCAGAGACGGCGGTCACGGGGGAGACGACGGAGGTGGGCACACTAGCTCCGGCCGCCGCAGACTGCTCAGGGCTACGCTTTGAGCTCCGTCATCAAGTTTCAAGTCCGGGGGGGACCCCTCCCGACCCCGGCGGAACGGCGCGGGAGCTTTCGCGGCCCGCACCGTTTCGTGTTTCCCGCATCGTCAATCTTCCCGGTCGCCTCGAGAGTCGGGGAGCACCTCCCAGGTGACGTTGTCGCCGTGCTGCTGGGTCCAGAACCAGCGCCAGCCGCCGTGCCAGGCGTTCGGGAGCTGGGCGCCGAGGATTCCACCGATCGACGGGTCGCCGTCCGAGACGTGGATGCCGGTGATCTCGTTGTCTCCCTCGTTCTTGCCGAAGCCGCCGCCGGCCGAGTCGATGGTTGCGGAGGCATCGCGTCCCTCAGCGAGCCAGCGGATGGGCTGCGCGCCGGCCGAGTGGTCGACGGTCACGTCGAACGCGTAACCAGAGTCCAGGGCCTTGCGCTGCGCGTGCAGCGTATCGCCGGCATCCTCGACCGCGAGCAACACATCGCGCGAGAGGAACTGGATGTTGTCGAGCCCCGCCACGGAGAGGTTGCCTTCGTAGAAGAGCGAGAGCATGCCGTGGTCCGCCGATGGATCGGCCTGGACCAGCTTGAAGATCGACGTCCAGCCCCCCGCGACGCAGGTGCCGCTCGCGCCGCCGCCGTTCTCGGGGCTGGTGGCGTTCGTGTCGCCGGTCTCGACGAAGTAGAACTCGCGGAAGCGGGTGCCAGGGCGGAACACGGCGTTCTCCGGCCGCTTGAAGGGCGTCCCGTGAGCCGCTTTGGCCGCGGCGTTCGAGTTGAACGGCGCATTGCCGTCGACGGCCGTGTCGTGGAGCGTCACCCAGTTGGTGACGAAGACCTTTCCGTACGTCCGCAGCTCCACCTGATCGGGGGCGCAGAGCGCCGCCTGCGATTCGAACGTGACCGGCTGCCCGGCATCGTTCATCACCTGCAGCACCTGCAGCTTCCCGTTGTGCAGATCGCCAGGGCTGCGGGGCACGTACCGATAGATGAAACCGCTCGGCTGGCGCGCGCTGGTCCCCGGCTTCGACGCGCCACTGATGTCCTCGGCGATCCAGATGTTCCCGTCCGAGTCGTTCTGGATCCCCTCGTAGCCGCCGCGGCCGAGCGCGCCCGACACGTCCTCGACTTCCGAAGGAAACGTCGCCGTCGCCGCATAGGTGGGAGTGCTCGTGCTCTCGGTCGTGAGAAGCAGGCGCTGCGCGAACGGATCCCAGGTCGAGCCGTCGATCGGCGCAATCGGGTTGCCCGCGGTGTCGTGGGTGGCCATCAGCGTCACGCGGTGCCTAGTGTCCGCGTCGAGGTTGATCCGGGTGATGTATCCCTGCTTGACGCTTGCAACCGGCGCGCCGTTCTCGTGTCCCTGGAAGAGGAAGTGCGTGCCGTAGTCGTAGTCGGGATCGGCGCCTTTCTGGTCCTTCAGGACGAGGTACGTGTTCTTGTCTGGTTCCGTCTTCTGCGCCTCCGCGGGCATGACCGCCGCGAAGCTGGGGATCATTTGCGGAAGCGCCGGGTTGTCGGTGGTCGGAACGTCGTTCTCGTATCCGTACCAGCCGATGATTCCCTGCGGGTTTTCCAACGTCATCGAGCCCTGCGCCACCATGGTCTGGCGGAGCTCGGTGGAGAGCTGGGACGCCGGCGCATGGCCAACCGCCTTCGGCTGCGCCGGAATGTTCGTGAGCGACTGGCCGAAGCCGCGTGAATGCGCAACAGCGGCCGTGACAGTCACTGTGACGCCAATTCCGACCAACGTCCAGGATCTGCGACGATTCATTGGGTTCCCTCCTCGATTGGAGATTGATTCAACGCGCGCATCTCGACCTCGCGAATGCGATGGATCCGCGCGCAATCGGGTGGTGCGAGATCCGTACCAGCGCTCCTCGGCCGCGCTTGCCCGCGGCTAGACTCGCTTCCTCACGGGGCGTAGAAGTGCAGCGAGGGGGCGCATTCCGATGAACCGGAGCGCTCGCAACCTCTTCGGAGCGACGCTCGAAGCGGAGCGGCTGCGCAATGCGCGCGGATTGCTGACTTTACGTGCGGCGCTGACCGTGGCCGCTCTGGGGGTCACTCTCCTCGCATTCGCAAGCGACGTGCGGGGCGCGCGCGCGCGACTTCCCATCCTCGGCGTCTATTGTGCGCTCTCGCTCTGCCTCTTCGCGATCGGTCGCAAGCGGCTGGAGATCCTCCGGCATTCCTGGGTGGCGATCGCCCTCCTCGACGTCCCCGCGGTCTTCGCGTTCCAGCGCGCCGCCATGCTCGAGGTCCCCGAGTACGCCCCGCTCGTGGCCGGCGTGACGGTCGGCATCTACTTGCTGCTGGTCACGGCGGTGCAGCTGGCGATCCGGCGCATCTACCTCGTGCTCACGGCGGCAACCAGCTATGCGCTCCTGATCGTGCTGTTCGCCGCTCCCGGCGTCTCCCGAACGGTCTGGGTCGACGCGGCTCTTCTCGTCGCCGCCGCTTCCATCGTCGGAACCTATCTCTCCGCGCGCCTGCTCGGTCTGCTGGAAAAGGTGGCGCACGAGCATGAGCACGTCGCGACCTTGAACGAGCAGCTCGAGCAGAAGGTCGCCGAGCGCACCGCCGAGTTGGAAGACAGCATGCGCGATCTCCGCGCGGCGCAGGCGCAGGTGGTCCATGCGGAGAAGATGGCGTCGATCGGCCGCCTGGCTGCGGGGATCGCCCACGAGATCAACAATCCGATCAACTTCATCGCCAACTCGCTCCAGCCGCTGGAGGCGACCTTCCTGGACGCCCGCGCCGTGCTCACGCTGCACGCGCAGGGAGCGCATGACGAGGCCGAGAGGCAGGCAAAGCGGCTTGGCTTGCCGGCAGCGGTCCAGGAGGTGGAGCCCGTGTTCCGCACCTTGCGCAACGGCGTCCAGCGCAGCCGCGAGATCGTCACCGGGCTGACCACGTTCGCGCGCCGCGACGAAGGGGAGCCGTGTCGCGAGGAGGACGTGGCCCGGCTTCTCGACTCGGCATTGACCCTGCTGCGGTACGAGATCGGCTCCCGGGTCGAAGTGGTTCGCAACTACTGTCCGGACGGGCGCCTCCGCTGCTACCCGGGAGCGCTCACGCAGGTGTTCGTCAATCTCCTCAGCAACGCTGCGCAGGCGATCGATGGGAAGGGCAGCATCACGCTGACGACCGCTCGGGCCGCGGACGCGCTCACCATTTATGTGGAGGACTCCGGATCCGGGATCGCTCCCGAGGCGATGAACAAGATCTTCGAACCGTTCTTCACCACACGGGAAGTCGGGCGCGGCACGGGCCTGGGGTTGGCGATCGCGCACGCCATCGTCGAGCGGCATCGCGGCTCGATCCGGGTCGAACCCAGGGCGCCGCAAGGAACCCGCTTCGAAGTCAGCCTTCCGCTGCAGGCCGGCTGAGAGAAGACATGGGCGAGAACGAGATCGACTACTCGCGATACACCGTGCTGGAGGTCGACGACGAGCCGGACAACCTCAACGTCATCCGGTACGCGTTCAAGAAGTCCCATCCGCTGCTCTTCGCCCAGAGCGGCAGCGAGGCGATGCAATTGCTGGAGAAGCACCCGGTGGCGGCAATCGTCTCGGATCAGCGGATGCCGGCGATGACCGGCCTGGAATTGCTCGGCAAGGCCCGGAAGATGCGCCCCGACGCGGTCGGGGTCCTGCTCACGGCATACGGCGACGTCCCCATGCTGGCCCAGGCGATCAACTCCGGCCTGGTCTACCGCTACGTGCAAAAGCCCTTCGAGGCGGCCGATCTGGGCAGCGCGATCCGGCAGGCGGTGGAGAAGCACCATCTGGTCGTCGAAAACCGGCGTCTCGTCGACAGCCTGGCGCGGCAGAACGAGTACCTGAAACGCGAGGAAAAGGCGGCCTGGAATGGCTGCGAGATCGTCGGTCAGGCCCCGCCGCTGGCGGCCGCGCTGGAGCTCGTGCGGCGGGTCGCCCTGACCCCGGCGACCGTCCTGCTGCGAGGCGAAAGCGGCACCGGCAAGGAGCTCATCGCCCGCATGATTCATTCCTGGAGCCCGCGGGCCGAGCGTTCGTTCGTGCGCGTGAGCTGCGCGGCCCTGGCCAGCAGCGTGCTGGAGAGCGAGCTATTCGGGCACGAGCGAGGATCCTTCACCGGGGCGGTGTCGCGGCGGAGCGGCCGGTTCGAGCTGGCCCACGAAGGAACGCTCTTCCTCGACGAGGTCGGGGACATGTCGTCCGAGATCCAGGTCAAGCTGCTCCGCGTGCTGCAGGAAAGGGAGTTCGAGCGGGTGGGGGGCACCGAGACGATCAAGGTGGACGTGCGGGTGATCTCCGCCACCAATCGAGACCTCGAGGCCGCGATGTCCGCAGGGACCTTCCGCGAGGACCTCTTCTACCGGCTGAACGTGTTCCCCATCCGCGTTCCGTCCTTGCGGGAGCGCCCGGAGGACATCGAGGGTCTCGCCGGCCATTTCCTCGCCCGTTTTGCGGCGGCGTTCGGGCGGAACATCACCGGGCTTCGCGATGACGCCGTCGAAAAGCTCTGCAAGTACCAGTGGCCCGGGAACGTCCGAGAGCTGGAGAACGTGATCGAGAGGGCGGTGATCCTGGCGCGCGGCCCGGAGATCTGCGCCGACGATCTCGATTTCGGCCTGCGTCCAGTGCCCGAGCGCGAGCCGCCCCGCCTGCTCGATCACGAGCTCGCGGAGACGGAGCGCAAGCGGCTGGTCGAGGCGATGGAGAAGCACCACGGCCACAAGGCCGACGTCGCGCGGGAGCTGGGCATCAACCGATCGACGCTCTATTACCGACTGGGGAAGTACGGGATTTCCTGAGCCGCGCGCGCCCTCAGGATTCTGTCACAAGCGTCAGGTTTTCACCGGGAAGGTGCCGGCGATGACCCGGCATCTCCAGCGGCACGCAGCTTGCTCCCCGAATCTCCCGAATCTCCGGGGACCTTTCGCGCTTCCAACATCCGATGGAATGGCGGGGTTGCCTCGACCAGAGGCAGAGGGCAGCCTGAACCGATGTGCCGGGTGGCAGGTTACGCGGGGCCAGCGCTCCGGGTGGGCGAGATCGTTTCCGCGCCGCCTCACTCCCTCCTCGTCCAGAGCTACCGACCGCGCGAGATGCAGAGTGGCACCGTCAATGCCGACGGATACGGCGCCGCGCTCTGGCTCGACGATGGCGACCCCGAGCCCGCTCTCTATCGCACCGCGGCGCCGATCTGGGCGGACCCGAACCAGCGTTGGATGAACGAGCGGCTGGTCGTGCGGTCGCTGCTCGGCGCCGTCCGATCGGCCACTCCTGGAATCGGATTCGAGCTGGCGAACGTCCAGCCCTTCGTGCGCGGTCGGATCGCCTTCACGCACAACGGCTACATCAGCGGCTTCCGGCAGGGAGCGCAGCGCGCCCTGCGCGAGAGCCTCGGGCACGAGGCGTACGAGTCGATCGAAGGCAGCAGCGACTCGGAGCACATCTTCGCCCTGGTCCTGGACGCCAAGGCGCCGCTCCAGGAGTCGGTCCGCCAGGCCCTCCTGCGCCTCGACCGCCTTTGCGCCGACCTGGAACGCACCGCGGTGGCGACGCTGCTCCTCGGTGACGGCGATCAGCTCGTGGGCGCCCGCTGGGCCCGCGGGGTCCGGCCGGCGACGCTCTACTGGTCGCAGTTCCGGAACGGCGTCGCGCTGGCATCGGAGCCGCTCGACGGCGCGGCGTGGAAGGAGATTCCCGAGGGACATCTGGCGGTCGCCCGACCGGGCGACGATCTCCGCCTGGAGCCCCTGCGATGAAGACCCGCGCCGCCGTCTGCGAGCCGCTGGTCTCGGAGCTGGAGTCCGCGCGCAGGTTCCTTTTGCGGGCCGTGGATCCGATCCCCGACGAGCTGTGGGATCGTCAGCCGAGCCCCGCGTACAGCCCGATTGGTTGGCACCTCGGCCACGTGGCGGAGATCGAGACCCGGTGGCTCCTGCCCGGCAGCGGGCCTCGGTATGGATCGCTGTTCGAGCCGACCGCGACCGCCAAGGACGCCCGGGACCAGCTTCCGGGGCCCGCCGAGCTGCGCGCCTGGCTCGAGGAGGTGCACGAGCGCGTCTGCGATGCGGTGCGGGTGGGTCGCGTTCCCGGGATCGTCGGGCTGCCGGCGAGCTTCCTGGTCCAGCACGTCGCGCAGCACGAGCTGCAGCACGCCGAGCACGTCCAGGTGCTGGCGGCGCTTTTCGACCGGCGCCTGCATCGAATGCCGCAGCCGTTGCACGTCCGCCCCACGGATCGCTGGAGGTTCCCCGGAGGCAAGGTCCGGATTGGATCGGCCGACGCGGCGCGCGCCTACGACAACGAGCGCCCGCAGCACGAGGTGGAGCTGCGGCCGTATTGGCTGGACCCGGCGCCGGTCACCGCCGGACAGTTCGCCCGATTCGTCAAAGGCAGGGGATACCGCGAGCCGCGGTACTGGACGCAGGCCGGATGGGACTGGCGTTCACGGCATGGCGTCGAGGCCCCGATCGGCCTTGGCGAGCAGGAGCCGGACGCGCCGGTCACCTGCGTTTCCGCCCACGAGGCCGACGCCTACGCGCGCTGGTCGGGGGTCCGCCTCCCTTCGGAATTCGAGATAGAAGCTGCGAGGATCCGGCCCGCTGGCGTCTGGGAATGGACCTCCAGCTGGTTCGCCCCATACCCCGGCTTCCAGGCCTATCCGTATGCCGGGTACTCGACTCCCTGGTTCCATACGCACCGGGTGCTGCGGGGCGGCTCCTGGGCCACCTCTCCCTCGCTGATGCGGCCGACCCTGCGAAACTGGTACGATGCGTCGTTTCGTGAGGCTCCAACGGGCTTCCGCTGCGCGGGGGACATGTAATGCAACGGAGACCGACGGAGCGCGCGCGCCGCGGCGTGCTGCCCAAACCCACCTCGCCGAGGACGGCCACCCTCGTCAGCCTCGACGCCGAGACGGCGGCGCTGCGGGAGCTGCGCGAGATGCTCTTGCGGTCCCCCCGGGAGCTTCCCTGCAAGTACCTCTACGACGACGCGGGCAGCGCCCTGTTCGAGGAGATCACGCGCCTGCCCGAGTATTTTCCCACCCGCACGGAGCGGGCGCTGTTGGAGTCGCGCGCGTCCGCCATCGTGGAGTCGGCCGGGGGGAGCAAGCTGACCGACATCGTCGAACTGGGCAGCGGGGCGGCATCCAAGACGGTGGCGCTCCTGGACGCCGCTCTCGCGGCCGGGGGCCGGCCAAAGTACGTCGCCGTCGACATCAGCGCCCACGCCTTGCAGCGCACCCGGGAGATCCTGACCGAGGCCCGCCCCGAAATCCCGGTCGAGCACGTCCTGGCCGACTACACCAAGCCCCTGCAGCTCCCGTGGCGGCCCGCCGGAGGCCGCCGGCTGGTGCTCTTCCTCGGCGGGACCATCGGCAACGAGGAGGACGCGTCGGCCATCAAGCTCCTCTCCCGGGTCCGCGAGCACATGGAGCCCGACGATCTGCTGCTGCTCGGCGCAAACCTGGTCACGGATCCGGCGGGCATCCATCTCGCATACAACGACCCTCGGGGAGTGACGGCGGCGTTCAACCGCAACCTGCTCCTCCACGTGAACGCGGTGGCGAAGAGCAAGTTCGACCCCGCCGCCTTCGATCACCACGCGCCCTACGTCGTGCAGCACCGCCGGATCGAGATGTGGCTGATCGCCCGCGAGGCCATGACGGTGGACCTGGGCCGGATCGGAGGCCGCCTCGCGCTCGGCCGCGGCGAAGGCATCCGCACGGAGATCTCGCGCCGGTTCACGCGCGACGAGGTGCTGCGGCTGGTGGATGCCTCCGGCTTCACCCCGGAGCGGTGGATCGAATCGCCGGAGGGAAGATTCGGTCTCGCCATGGGCCTGGCGCGCGCGTCGTTGCGCGGCGTCTAGCTCTAGCTCCTGCAATCCAGCAGGATCTTCCCCATCTGCTCCGCCTGCTCCAGCGTGCGATTCGCCCCCACCGCGTCCGAAAGCGGGAAGATCTTGTCGATCACCGGGCGGATCCGGTGCTCGGTGACGAACTGGATCATCGCGCGGAACTCGTCGTCGGTGCCCATGGTGGTGCCGCGGATGTCCACCTGCTTGAAGAAGATCTTGGCCATGTCGAGCTTGCTCGGGGACATGCGCGTGGCGCCGTAGAGGACCAGGCGGGCCGCCGGCGCGGCGACGCCGATCAAGCCGTTGAGCGAATCGCCCCCGACGCTGTCGATGATCAGGGAGGGCGGCCGGCCCGCCCGGGCGACGAGCTCCTTCTCCCAGCCCGCGGTCTTGTAGCTCGCGGTCGCCGACGCTCCCAGCTCCCGGGCCTTGGCCAGTTTCTCGTCGCTGCCGGAGGTCACCGACACCTGTGCCCCCATCGCCTTCGCGAACACCAGGGCGAGGGTGGCGACGCCGCCGCCGATCCCGGTGACCAGCACGTGCTCGCCGGATCGGAGCTGCCCGCGGGTGGTGAGCGCGCGCCAGGCGGTGAGGCCCGCCACCGGCAGCGCCGCGGCGTCTTCGAACGGGACGTGCTGGGGGAGCTCGACGATCATCGACTCCGGCACGGCGATCTTCTCCGCCATCGTTCCCTGCCGCGGCATCCCCAGGATGAGGAAATCCTTGCCCTGGACCGCCGGGTCGGGGCCCCACTTCTCGCAGGGGATGATCACCGCGCGCTTCCCCACCAATCCCCGATCCACGCCGGCGCCGACCGACTCCACCACGCCGGCGCCGTCGGAGCCGAGCACGCAGGGAAGCTGGATCCGGGCGTAGAGGCCCTGGCGGATCCAGACGTCGCGGCGGTTCAGGCCGCAGAAGTGGAGCCGCACCACCGCTTCGCCGGGCCCGGCCACCGGATCCGCCAGCTCGATCAGCTTCATCTCTTCCGGCGGCCCCTGCCGCTCGCAGCGAACAGCGCGCATCACATCGCTCCCGGGTTGAAGACGAGCCGGATGACCCCTTCCACCCCCGACAGGCCGGAGGTGTCTTTGTCGGGATCGACCGCCGTATAGGTGCGAACCACGATGCCGATTCCGGCGGCCCTCGAGAACATCCAGTCCGCCCCGAGCCCGAACCGGCTCGCGAGCGAATATCCGAGGGCGCTCTTGTTCGTGAGATCCACGATGGCGAGCTCCAGATACGGCGTGATGGGCGTCGCGTCCAGCGTCGCCTGGAGGCCGAATGCCAGCGACCCGATCCCCCCGCCGGGCGCCGCGCGAGCGCCCGCGTCGCCGATGATCCAGAGCTGATCGGTCATGCGCCAGCCGACCCCGATGCCGGCGCCGCCCCGCACCCCCAGCTCGGTCGTCGGCTGGCCGAAGAGCCCTTCGAGCCTGAGCTGGAGCTGGGGAGTTCCGGTCCGGAGGGGAGCGGCGGCCGCCGGGAACGAAAACAGGAGCGCGGCGAGCGTGCGCACGGCGGCCACCTTACACGGCGATTGACTTCAGGGGGGAGTTCCGCGAGAAAGGCCCGTCCTGCAGGAGGAGTTCGTGGCGGACAAGATCGATCGGAAGCAGTTGAAAAAACCCGATGAATTCCAGCTGGTCGCGGGCCGCGCGATGGGCTGGATGGTCGGTCACAAGAGCGTGGTGCTGACCGCCGGGGGAGGGCTCCTCGCCGCGCTGCTCATCGCCTGGGGACTTTCGACCTGGCGAAGCTCGCGCGAAGCCAAGGCGGGCGGGGCGCTCGCCGAGGCGCTGGAGCTGCAGTCGCGGCCCATCGCCGGCGAGGCACCGGCGCAGCCCGGGCAGGAGACGTTTCCCAGCAAGGAGGAGCGCCAGAAGGCGATCCTCGCGGCGCTGGAGAACGTGCGCACCGCGCACGCCGGCACCACGGCGGCCCAGACCGCGCTGGCGGAGCTCGGCTTCCACAAGCTGAAGGCCGGCGATGCCGCCGGAGCGCAGAAGGACCTCCAGGACTTCCTCGATCACGCCGCCAAGGACCACCCGCTGCGCCCCTTCGCCCAGGAGTCGCTCGGATACGCGCTCGAGGCGCAGAACAAGCTGGATGACGCGCGGGCGGCGTTCGAGAAGTTGCGCGACCTGGACCTTCCCGCGCGCGCCGACTACCAGGTGGCGCGGCTTGCGCTTTTGCAGGGGAAGCCCGACGCCAGGCAGCAGCTCGAACGCGTCGCCAAGGAGTATCCCAAGGACACGGCCGTGGTCCGGGAGGCGAACGAGCGCCTCGAGATCGCGGCGCTTCCTCCCGCCACGCCGGGCCAGGGCGCGCCTCCGGCACAGCCGGGACCGGCGGAGAAGGCTCCGCAAGGGAAGAAGAAGCGGTGATCCTGCTCGCGCTGCTCGCCTTCTCCTTCACGCCGGGCGAGCACGGTCTGCGTCCGCCGTTCCGACCCCCTCCCACCGACCCGCCCTTCTACGTGGGCGACATGCAGTACCTGGTGCCGCAGGAAAAGCTGCCTTTCTCGCCGCTCGAAACCGCCACCCCCGTGCTGGACAGCGCGCAGACGCGGCTCTACGCCGGCACCCGGGACGGCAAGGTGCGCTGCCAGTTCCGCGGCAGGACGTCTTGGACCTACCAGATCGGAGGCGCGGTGCTCGCCTCGCCTCTGGTCCAGAGCGAGACCCTCTACGTCCCCGGCGGCGACGGAGTGCTGTACGCGCTCAACCGGTTCACCGGCGCGCTCCGCTGGCTGGCGGAGCTTCACGAGGAGCTCACCACCCAGCCGGCCGTCAGCGAAGGGCGCCTGCTGGTGATGTCCAGCGAGCAGTCCGTCACCGCGCTCGATCTCAAGGACGGCAAGCGCCTCTGGAAGTTCCACCGCGACCCGCCCGGCAGCTTCACCATCCGCGGCGACGCGCAGCCACGCGTGGCCAACGGAACCGTGTTCGTCGCCTTTGCCGATGGCACGGTCGCGGCGCTCCAGCCGGAGAACGGCGTGGCGAAGTGGACCCGGCAGGTAAGCGGCAGCGGCGACTACCTGGACGTGGACTGGATCGAGGCCCCCGAAGGCGACGAACACCTCTACGTGGCCAGCGCCAAGGCCGGCATCGTCGCGCTCGACGGCCGCACCGGCGAGCCGATCTGGACCTTCCCGCTCCCGGGGGCGAACCACGTGCTGGTCGAAGGCCGCCGGGTGATCGGCGGCGGCCAGGGGCAGCTCGTCGCCGTCGACCGGGCGAACGGCAAGAAGCTCTGGACCCTGCAACTGGGGCGGGACCGGTATCCGACCCAGCCGGTCGCATCCCGCGGGCTCGTGATCGTGGCCAAGGACCGGGGCCCGCTCTTCGGCGTCGATCTCGAGACCGGGGAGGCGCGCGGAGCCTTCGACCCGGGGAGCGGGTTCTCGCAGCCCGCCTTCGTGCTGCCTGGCGTCGCGTACATCGTCTCCAACGCGGGAGCCCTCTTCTCCCTGGGATTGCTCCCGTGAGCCCGCTCCGCCGCGTTCTGGTGGTCGCGGCGGTGATCGAACGCAACGGCAAAGTGCTGGTCGCGCTCCGGCGCCCCAAGGGCGAGCGCGCCTCGCTCTGGGAATTTCCCGGCGGAAAGGTCGAGGCGAACGAGGGCGAGCGCGCCGCGCTGGCGCGCGAGCTGCGCGAGGAGCTGGGGGTGCGCGCTTCCATCGGCGAGGAGTACGCGCGCGTCGAGCACATCTATCCCGACCTGCAGGTCGAGCTGGCGCTCTACCGGTGCTCCCTGCACGCCGGCGAGGAGCCGCGCCCGCTCGCCTGCGAGCAGGTGCGCTGGATCGAGCGGCGGGACCTGCCTGGGCTGCCGTTCTGCGAGGCGGACGTCCCCATCCTGACCCGGCTGGCGGAGGAAGAGCATCCGTGATCACTACCTCGTTCCGGCACATCGCCGGGATCGGGCCGCTGCGCGAGAGGCAGCTCTGGTTCTCGGGAATCCGCGGCTGGGCGGAGGTGCCGGGCGAAGGCGACGTGCTCTCCCCGCGACTCGACGGCAAGCTGCGCGAAGGCGTGGCGCTCTCCCTCCAGCGGCTGGCCGCGGGGGACCTGGACTTCTTCGCACGGGCGCTGCCCCAGACCGAGCATTGGCGCCTGTTGCCGCAGGTCCTCGAGGATGCCGCGTTCCTCGACCTCGAAGCCGCGGGCGAGAAGGTGACGGTCGCGGGCGTGATGGACCGGCAGGGGCTGATGAGCTTCAGGAGCGACCTGGCCGGTTTCCGCGAGCGCGCGCGCGGCTGGCGCGCGCTGGTGACGTTCAACGGGACTGCCTTCGACCTGCCGATCCTGCGGCGCGTGCTTCCGGGTTGGGAGCCTCCCGCGGTCCACGTGGACTTGCGGCACGTGTACCAGCGGCTGCGCGAGAAGGGCGGGCTGAAGGAGCTGGAGCCCAGGGCCGGGTTCTTCCGGCCGCCGCATCTTGCGGCGCTGTCGGGCGCCGACGCGGTCGCGCTCTGGCATGCGCAGGTGCGGGGCGACCGGGGCGCGCTGCGCCGGCTGGTCGAGTACAACCTGTACGACGTGTTCCATCTCCGCCCCCTCGCCGAGCTCGGGTACAACCGGCTGCTCGAGCGCACGCGGATGCCGGCGAGCGTGATTCCGGTGAGCGATCGGGGCGCGATGCTCTACGACGTGACCCGCGCTGTCATGTCGGCCTGCCCCTGAACTGCGTCCGACACTCGCGGCGGCCAGCCCCACGGCAGCGCGCGGACCGCCGCGGCGCTGCGGAACACTGGCGCGGCCCCGACAGTCTTGTCGGGCGATCCCGTCAAACCGACACGATTGTCGGCGCGTCCGGAAACCTCACCCTCGGTGCAGACTTCTCACCCCTCCAGGAATCGTCGGTTTCATTCACGTGCGACTCTGATCGGTCCAGCAGTCGAGACCGCGGGCGCAGATCGTCGGATCCGACGGGAGTGTTGGCAGCCCCTCTCGAAAAGAACGTTTTTGTCGGGCGACTTCGTCGAATTGAAGAGCCGCATTTCGCCTTTTTTCCCAGTGAACGTAACCCGATTGAGCGCGCCGCCGCCCCGTGGCGCTGCCCTTGCAGATTGCAACCATCGATTGGTTCAGCCGAAAGTCGGAGGACCCGCGTGGATCATCGCTCGAGCTCGCCATGAACGTGCAGACGGCGCTGGTGGCAACGATGCTCTCCGGCTTCTTCGCGGTGGCGTGCATTCGCGCCTCGCGGCCGGCGGCCGCCCCGAGCGGCACATCCTGGACGAGCCTCTTCCGATTCCCTGGCCGACTCGAAAGGCTCCGCCGCGCGCGCTGGCAATGGTTCGCGATGGTGGCGTTCATGATCGTGCTGCGCGTTCAGCAGCAGCTGCCGCTGGCGCTCGAGCTGATGGCCGCCCTCCAGTTCCTGGTGTTCATGCTCCTGCCGGCGCGGGGCAAGGGAGAGAGAGGCGATGCGGCAGCTGCTTGAGATCGCGGACTTCATCCGCGCGCTGCGGCGCCGGCTTCGCTTCGGCGAGTTCTCTCGCGCCCCTCTCGAGATCGTCCGGTTGGAACTGCGCGGCGATCGCGCCGAATGCGACTGGGTGGCGCGGCCTGCCGATGCCTGGGACGCGGACGTCCCTTCGCGAGCGGTGGAGGAATGCGCCTCGTGGCAGACGCTGGCGGACGCGATCTCGCTGCGCTCGCTTCTACTGCACGAGCTGGCGGCGGTGCGGACCGCCGCGCTGCGCGGTTACCGGTTGTCGAGGTCCGGCGTGCCGGAGATGATCATCGCCAGCACGATCGAGAGGGACGACCCCCACGTGGTGGACGTCCCCTCGCCCGCGATGCGGGCAAAGCTCTGCGGATTCGAGTTCCACCTGGAGGACGGCTCATTGCAGCCGCTCGAGGTGGACATGGCCGTGGCTCATCGAAGCGCAAGACGCACGACCCGCGAGACGGGTCGAGAACCAACCCTGTCGAGGAGGACGACGCATGGCAGCGACTAAGTCCCAAGGAAGCTATTTCGGAGTGTTCCTCGTCGGAGGAACCCTCCTTTGCGCCGGCGTCGCCTACTTCGCCGGCGGCCTCGGAAAGCTGCTCCTGCTGTTGGGAGCAGTCCTCCTGGTCGCCTCGGCCGTCGGCTTCTACAGGATCAAGCGCCTCGAAGGCGAGACGGCGGTCCTGCCCAGTCCGGAGATCATGAAGTGGATCGGAGCGGGCGTCGCCACGCTCGGGTGGTTGGTCACGATCGGCGGGCTGCAGATCGTCACCAGCAACGGAGGGCGCATCGTCGTGGCCTTGCTCGGCATCGGCCTGAGCCTCTTCGGAATCCTCTACGTCCTGCCCACTGCCTTCAACAAGACCGCGTTCTGGAAGAAGCCCGCGTCTGGACGCGCGGGCGTCAGCGCGCTGGCGGGAAGGGCCACCCTCGAGTCCGAACTCAGCTCAGCGCCTAAAACCGCCATGGGGATGACGAAATGAGAACCTGGGCCCGAAACCACTTTCTCGCTCTCTGCATCGCCGCCGTCACGTTGACGGTCGCGGGAATCGCCTCCGCCCAGGCGCCCGCCCCGGCGGCGCAACCGCCTGCGGCGCCGCCCGCCGTCCCGCCCTGGACCGGCGAGCTGCGAGAGGCCGTCGCCAAGGCGCCCACCGCGGCCGATCTCGCGAAGGGCGACCCCGGGGGCACCCTGACCGGCAACGCTGCCGACGTGCCCATGGCCGATTCGAAAGCCGGGATGACGCTGTCGGACACCGCCAACCAGATCGGCCAGAACAAGATCGCCATCAACTTCGTCTGGACGCTGGTCTGCGGCTTCCTGGTCATGTTCATGCAGGCGGGCTTCGCCATGGTGGAGTCGGGCCTGACCCGGGTGAAGAACGCGAACCACACGTACATGATGAACTTCTTCGTGTACGGCTGCGGGCTGCTCGCCTACTGGATCCTCGGGTTCGCCATCCAGATGGGCGGCGCCGCCGGGAACGGGAACCTGGGCG
>WNFK01191739.1_pt4 | contig 14956 bp, 14 predicted proteins | sample 5400281 | NCBI WGS metagenome assembly WNFK01 (sample SAMN13153350, study PRJNA577476) | soil metagenome | isolation source: 20 cm soil on Douglas fir-dominated hillslope | place: USA:California | collected 2013-09-17 | reverse complement strand
GTCGCGGTCGCCGGCCAGGGAGACCAGCATCCGGGCCAGGCGCGGCAGGGCGAGCAGCAGCTCTTTCATGGTATGGGCATGGCGCAGGCGCCCCCGCTACTCCAGGCGGTCGGCGAGCAGCTCGGCGATGTCGCGCGTCTTGATGGTGCCGCCGACCTCCTTCGCCTTCACCCCGTCCTCGAACATCGTGAGGCAGAACGGGCAGGCGGAGGCCAGGATGTCGGGCTTCACCTCCATCGCCTGCTCCACCCGGAGCTGGTTCACCCGCCGGCCCTCGTGCTCCTCCAGCCACGCGCGTCCGCCTCCGCCGCCGCAGCAGAAGCCCTTGGAGCGATTCATCTTCATCTCCACCAGGGTGCCGCGCGTGACCCCGGCCAGCACGCGGCGTGGCTCGTCGTAGATGTCGTTGTAGCGGCCGAGGTTGCACGCGTCGTGGTAGGTGATCCGCTCGTTGTCGCGCTGCGCGGGCTGGAGCCGCCCCGCCTGCAGCAGCTCGTCCATCAGCTGGGTGTGGTGTACCACCCGGAAGTGGCCGTCGAACTGCGGGTACTCGTTGCGGATGGTGTTGAAGCAGTGCGGGCACGCGGTCACGATGGTCTGGAACTCGTACCGCTTGAGGGTCTCGATGTTGCCCTGGGCCAGGGTCTGATAGAGGTACTCGTTGCCCAGGCGCCGGGCCGGCTCCCCGGTGCACTTCTCCTCGTTGCCCAGGATCGCGAAGTCCACCCCCGCCGCCTGCAACACCCGCACCAGGGCGCGGGCCACCTTCTTGTTGCGCTCGTCGAAGGAGCCGTAGCAGCCGACCCAGTAGAGGTACTCGGCCTCGTGGACGTCGGCCATCTGCCGCACGCCCAGATCCTTGGCCCACTCCGCGCGCGTCTCCCACGACATCTGCCACGGGTTGCCGTTGGTCTCGAGGTTGCGGAACGCGGGCTGCAGCTCGGCCGGGAAGCGCGACTCGGTGAGCACCAGCCAGCGGCGCATGTCGACGATCTTCGGCACGTGCTCGATGAAGACCGGGCAGGCGTCCACGCACCAGCGGCAGGTGGTGCAGGCCCACAGCACGTTGTCGTGGATGACGTCACCCACCAGGGCCGTCTGCGGCGCCTGCGCACCGGTCTGACCGAGAAGCGCTGGCGCTTCGTTGAAGAGCCGCTCCCGGAGGTGCAGGATGAGCCACTTCGGGTCCAGCTCCTTGCCGCTCATGTTGGCCGGGCAGCGCGAGGTGCAGCGCCCGCACTCGGTGCAGTTGTAGGTGTCGAAGAGATCCTTCCAGGCCAGGTCCGCGAGGCTGCCGACCCCGAAGGTCTCCGAGTTCTCGAGATCCACGTTGCGGGCCTGGCCCTTGGGCTCGAGGGGGGAGAAGAACACGTTGAGCGGCGAGACCAGGATGTGCAGGTGCTTGGAGTACGGCAGCAGGACCAGGAAGCCCAGCAGGGTGGCCGCGTGCAGCCACCAGGCGGCGTGGAAGATCACGGTGACCGCGGCCGGGGGCAGCGCGGCGAGGACGCGCGCGATGGCCTGCCCCGCGAACTGCCAGTGGTCGGAGGGCGCGGGAGCGAGCACGATGCGGCCGGCGTCCGCCACCAGGTCCGTGACCATGAGGCCCAGGATCAGCAGGAGGATCACGTTGGCCTCGGTGGAGAGGTTCAGGCGCCGGGGCCGGGTGACGAGCCGGCGGAACATCGCGTAGCCCACCGCCAGGATCACCAGCACGCTGAACACGTCCTCGAGGATCAGGTAGGGCGCGGTGTCCGACATCAGCGGCAGGAAGAACGACTCGGTGACCGCCTTGCCGAAGAACTCGACGGTGCCGAGGGTCAGGATCACGAAGCCCCAGAAGATGGTGGCGTGCATCAGGCCCGGCCAGAAGTCGTTGGCGAGGAGCCGCGCCTGCCCGAACACGTACACGATCACCCGACCCACGCGCGCGGGGATCCGGTCCCAGCGCGCGAGCGGCTTGCCCTTCAGCAACAGCTGGAGCAGGTAGAAGGCCCTTCGCCCGAAGAGCACCGCGGCGGCCGCGATCAGCGCATAGAAGAGCAGCCCGCCCGGGATGATTCCGGACCACTGGCGAGAGGGCAGCATCAGGGACGCCTCATGGATTCGATAGTGTGGGGTCCACCCTCGGAGGAGTCAAGGCCGCTGGAGCGTCTGGGAGAGGATCTGAGCCACCGCGGAGTACGGGTCGAGGCGGCCCGCGGTCACCGCCTCGATCGTGGCGCCGAGCGCGGCGTCGGTCTGCACCCGCGCGGTGACCTGGGCGGTGAACTCCTCCACCAGCAGCGCCTCCAGCTCGGCGCGGCGGCGCGCCTGCCGGCGCGTCTCGAGCGCGCCCGCCTGCTCCAGCACCGCGCGGTGGCGCTTCACCTGGCCGATCAGCTCGTCGATCCCCACGTCGTTGGCCGCCTGGGCGGCCAGCACCGGCACCTCCCAGTCGACGTCCTTGGGGGCGCCGCCGCCCGTGTAGTGCAGGTGGACGCTGAAGCGCAGCTCGGCCATCAGGGCGTGCGCCCCGTCGCGGTCGGCCTTGTTGACCACGAAGACGTCCGCCACCTCCATGAGCCCCGCCTTCATGGCCTGGATGGAGTCGCCCGACTCCGGTACCAGCGCCACCACCGTGGTGTCGACCTGCCGGATGATGTCGAGCTCGGTCTGCCCCACCCCGACCGTCTCGATGATGATCCACGGGAAGCCGAACGCGTCCATCAGCTTGATGACGTCGCCGGTGGCGCGGGCGAGCCCGCCCAGGCTGCCGCGGGTCGCCATGCTGCGGATGAACACGTCGGGATCCAGGGTGTGGGTCTGCATGCGGATCCGGTCGCCCAGGACCGCGCCGCCGGTGAACGGGCTCGACGGGTCGACCGCGATCACGCCCACCGCCTGCTTCTCCGCGCGCAGCCGGGCGGTCACCCGGTCCACCAGCGTGGACTTGCCCGCGCCGGGCGGCCCGGTGATGCCGAGCACGTAGGCGCGGCCGGTGCGCGCGTGGATCGCGCGCATGATCTCAGGCACGTCGGACGCGCGGTTCTCGACCCGGGTGATCAGGCGCGCGAGGGCCAGACGGTCGCCGTCCAGCATGCGACGGACGAGATCGGTCACCGGCGGTGCCGCGCTCAGGCGCCCGGCCGCGGGGAGGCGGCGGACTCGGACGGCTCCGCGCTCAGCCGGGCCTCCATCACCAGGGCGTCCTCGCCGGTGTCGAAGTAGTAGCCCTTGCGACGACCGATCACCCGGAACCCGAAGCTCTCGTAGAGCCCGAGGGCCTCGGTATTGGTGGGGCGCACCTCGAGGAAGGCGAGGCTCACCGCGCGGGTCCTCGCGTCGCCCAGGACCGCGCCCAGGAGCGCGCGGGCCACCCCGCGGCGGCGCAGGTCCGGGTGCGCGGCCAGGTTCGTGACGTGGATCTCGTGACCGATCTCCCAGAGGCAGAGGTAGCCCAGCAGCCGCCGGCCCCGGCGCGCCACCAGGCAGCGGGCGACCCGGTTCTGGGTCAGCTCGTAGCGGAAGGCGCCGCGCGACCACGGGGTCTGGAACGATGCGCGCTCGATGACGAGCACGTCGTCCAGATCCTCGAGCGTCATCGGCTCGATGCTCAGCGGGTCTTCATCACGCAAGATCGGGTCACGCATGCCGGGCCTTCAGCTCGGCCTCCGAGGGGCGGAGATAGAGCGGCTGCAGGCGCTCGGCCGGGATGCCCCCGCCCGCCCGCAGCATCGCGTGGCCGAGCGCGCCGACCACCGCGGGCGAGGGCAGCGACTGGGCCGGCGGGGCCTCGCGCAGGCCCGCGCCGAGCCGGGCCAGGTGGGGCCGGCAGGCCGCGACGCCGTCGCCCACCACGATGACCGGCGCCTCGAGGCGCGCGGCCGCCTCGGCGGGGGGCAGCGCGAGGTAGTCCCACACCCGGACCATCTCGACGCCGCTCCACCGGTAGAGCGAGCAGTAGATCTCGCCCTTGCGCGCGTCGAGCAGCGGGCACACCGGCGCGTCGGCGAACGGCAGCGTGGCGGCGAGGGCGTCGAGCGTCGGGACCGGCGCGATGGGCAGGTCGAGGGCCAGGGCCAGGCCCTTGGCGGTGGCCGCGCCCACGCGAAGGCCGGTGAAGGAGCCGGGCCCGATGGACACCGCGAGACCGCGCACGCTCGACATCTCCCACCCGCAGTCCTGGAGCAGCCGGTCCACCACCGCCATGAGCCGCTCCGAGTGCGTGAGCGCGATGTTGAGCCGGCTCTCGCCGACCAGGCGGCCGTCGTCGAGCAGCGCGGCCCCGCCCGCGAGCGTCGCGGTCTCGAGCGCCAGCAGCCTCATGCGCGGCAGTCTAGCATGGCGCGGCGGCCGCACGCGGCCGGCCACTTTCGAGTTGACAACCCATCGCGTCGGCCCGCATCCTTGACTCGACTGATGGCCCCGCCGCCGCGACAAACCGACAGCCAGATGGACGCGGAGGTTCGCGAGAAGATTCATCTCGAGATCCTCAAGCGAACCGGAGCCTATCACGCGAACGACCACGTCCTCCTGCCCTCCGGCCATCACACCAGCGAGTACATCGAGAAGACCCTCGTCACCACCGAGGCCTCCTTCACCGAGGGGCTCGGGGCGGTCATCGCCAAGCACTTCGCCCAGTGGCCCATCGACGTGGTGCTCTCGACCGGGCCCGGGGCCCTGATCCTCTCCCACTGCGTGGCCCGCGCGCATCCGTCGCGGCCCACCCTGGCCTACGGCACCAAGGGCGTCAGCGCGGGCAAGCGGCGGGTGACCCTGCCGGTGGAGTTCCAGCGCTTCATCCGCACCGGCACCAAGGTGCTGATCGTCGAGGATCTGGTCAGCTCCGGCACCACGGTGCGGCTCCTGTCCCAGCTCGTGGAGGATCTCGGCGGCCAGGTGATCGGCATCGGCGCGCTGTGGCGCCGCACCAAGAAGGCGGAGATCGGGGGCAAGGAGATCTTCAGCCTGGTGAGCCGCGACTTCCCGACCTACGCGCCCGAGACCTGTCCGCTCTGCAAGAAGGGCGTGGCGCTCAACCAGGAGTACGTGAAGCGGCGCGAGCATCGCAAGCCGTCGTCCGCCCACGAGAAGACCTGACCTCCCGCCCCCAAGATATGGGGGCTAGAGCGCGCGGGGAACCCTCTATCCGGTATTTTCCGCTTGACACGTTTTTTGCCCTCCCCTATTGTCCGGACAGATCGACCGCGTGACGCGCGGGGATCGGGAGGGGGGTGACATCACATGGCGAAGAAGAAGGCCGCGAAGAAGAAAAAGAAGAAGTAAGGCGCCCCTCGTGGCGCTCGGCCCTGTCGGCCCCATCCCGGCAGGGCCGTTCCATCTCCGAATCCCTCCATCGTCGACCTCGTGACCCATCGAGACGCCTACGCGCTGCTGCTCGGCGTCGCCCTGCTGTGGGCCGGGAACTATCCGCTCGCGAAGATCGGCCTGCACGAGCTCGGGCCTGTCACGATGTCGGCGCTGCGCGCCGTCGTCGCGGCGCCGCTGCTCGTGCTGGTCTCGCGGCTGCTCGAGGGGCCGCTGCCGCGGCTGGCCCGCCGCGACCTGATCGCGGTGGTGGTGCTGGCGGTCAGCGGATTCGTGGGCAACTCCGCGCTGTGGTACGTGGGCCTGCGCTGGACGAGTCCGGCCAACGCGGGGATCCTGGGCGCGGCCTCCCCGGTGGTGGTGGCCCTCGCGGCGGCGGCGTGGCTGCGCGAGCGCGTGTCCCCGGTCAACCTGGCCGGCATCGGCCTCACCCTCGCGGCGGTGCTGCTGACCATCGCGCAGGGATCGCCCCGCACCCTGCTCACGCTCTCCGTCAACCGCGGCGACGTGATCATCCTGGTCTCGCAGAGCCTGTGGGTGGTCTACACGCTCTACAGCCGGGCCAACCTCTCCACGTTCTCGCCGCTCCAGATGCTGGCCGGCGCGCACGTGGTCGCGGCGGGCCTGCTGCTGCCGATGGCCCTCGTGGAGCGGCCGTGGCAGGCGTTCGCGCACGCCTCGTGGGTGGGCTTCTCGGTCGTGCTCTACAGCGCCCTTCTGGGGACCCCGGCCCACATCGCCTTCTACCAGGCGGTGCGCACCGTGGGGCCGAGCCGCGCCGCGGTCTTCATGAACCTGATCCCGTTCATGGTGCTGGGGCTGTCGTGGCTGATGCTGGGCGAGCCGATCCACTGGTACCACTGGGTGGGCGCGATCGGGGTGATCGGGGGTGTGGTGCTGACGACGCGACGCTCGCTCCCGCTCCCCGCTCGGGAGAGGGCCGGGTGAGGGGCGGCTACCGCTTGGCCGCGGCCTTCGGGCCCTTGCTCGACGCCGGCTTGGCCGGCTTGTCGTCCTTGATCAGGTGCTTCACCTCGTCCATGAACTGGGAGATGTCCTTGAACTGGCGATACACCGAGGCGAACCGCACGTAGGCGACCTGGTCGAGCTTCTGGAGGTGCTCCATCACGATCTCGCCCAGCTCGAGGCTCGTGATCTCCTTCTCGGCCCGGTCGTGGAGCTTGGCCTCGATGTCGGCCACCACGTCGTCCACCGCCTGCACCCCGACCGAGCGCTTCTCGCAGGACTTGAGGATGGAGCCGCGGAGCTTCTGCCGGTCGAAGGGCTCGCGGCGCCCGTCGCGCTTGACCACGTGGGGCAGCACGTCCTCGATGTACTCGTACGTGGTGTAGCGCCGGTGGCACTTGAGGCACGCCCGGCGGCGGCGGATGAACTCCCCGTCGCGCCCCACCCGCGAGTCCACCACGCGGTCCTCGGTGTGGCCGCAGAACGGGCACTTCACTTGAGGCGCCCCGCGTAGAGGGGGAACTGGGAGGTCAGCTCCTGCACCTGGCCCCGCACCGCCGCCTCCACCGCCCCGTCGCCGGCGCGCTGGAGCACCCGGTCGATGAAGTCCGCGATCCGCGCCATCTCTGGCTCCTTCATGCCGCGCGTGGTAACCGCCGGTGTCCCGATGCGGATGCCGCTCGTGACCATCGGGCCCTTGGTGTCGAAGGGGATGCCGTTCTTGTTGACGGTGATCCAGGCCCGGTCGAGCGTCTCCTGGGCGTCCTTGCCGGTCACGTTCCGGGTGGTGAGATCCACCAGGATCAGGTGGGTGTCGGTCCCGCCCGAGACCAGGCGGAAGCCGCGGGCGAGCAGCGCCTCCGCGAGCGCGCGGGCGTTCTTGACGATCTGCCCCTGGTAGGCCCGCCACTCCGGCGTCTGCGCCTCGCGGAAAGCGACCGCCTTCGCCGCGATCACATGCATGAGCGGCCCGCCCTGGATGCCCGGCAGCACGGTGCGGTCAAGATCCTTGGCGTACTGGCTCCGGCACATCACCATGCCGCCGCGGGGCCCGCGCAGCGTCTTGTGGGTGGTCGTGGTGACGAAGTCGGCGAACGGCAGCGGCGAGGGATGGAGACCGGCCGCGACCAGCCCGGCCGGATGCGCGATGTCGGCCATGAAGGCGGCGCCCACCTCGTCGGCGATCTCGCGGAAGGGCTTGAAGTCGATCGCGCGCGGGAAGGCCGAGCCGCCCGCGATGATGAGCTTGGGCCGGTGCCGCCGGGCCAGATCGCGCACCTCGTCCAGGTCGATCCGCTCGGTGTCCTTGCGGACCCCGTAGGGCACGATCTGGTAGAAGCGGCCCGAGAAGTTGATCGGGCTGCCCGCGGTGAGGTGCCCGCCGTGGGCCAGGTTCGGACCCAGCACGATGTCGCCCGGCTTGAGCAGGGTGAAGTACACCGCCATGTTGGCCTGCGAGCCCGAGTGGGGCTGCACGTTGACGTGCTCGGCCCCGAACAGCTCCCGCGCGCGGCTGATGGCCAGCTCCTCGGCGACGTCCACGAACTCGCACCCGCCGTAGTAGCGCTTGCCCGGATAGCCCTCGGCATACTTGTTGGTCATCACCGAGCCCACCGCTTCCAGCACCGCCTCGGAGACGAAGTTCTCGGACGCGATCAGCTCCAGGTTGCGGGACTGGCGCTCGGTCTCCGCGCGGATCGCCTTGGCGATCTCCGGATCGGTCTGCTCGAGCGGGCTCATGGATGGGCCCGGTCGCCGGCGTGGCGAGACTCGACGTCCGCGATCTTGGCGACCCGCCGCGCGTGCCGGCCGGCCGCGAAGTCGGTCTCGAGCCAGGCCTGGAGGATGTCGGCCGCCATGTCCGCGCCCATGAGCCGGCCCCCCAGCACCAGCACGTTGGCGTCGTTGCGCTCGCGGCTCATGCGCGCGGTGTAGAGATCGGCGCAGAGAGCCGCGCGCACGCCAGGGATCTTGTTGGCGGCGATGGACATGCCGATGCCAGTGCCACACACCAGGAGGCCCCGCTCGACCTTGTGATCCGCGACGGACTCCGCGACCAGGGCGGCGTAGTCCGGGTAGTCGACGGACTCGGTGGAGTGCGTGCCGAGATCGAGTACCTGGTAGTTGTGGCTTATCAGCCAGCCCTTGAGGGCTTCCTTGAGCCCGTATCCGGCATGATCGGCGCCGAGCGCAATGGTGGAAACCACGGGGCAACCTTACGCTCCGTCGGGGCTGGGTGTCAAGGAACCCGCTACCGGTGGGGGGCGCGGGCCTGCCGCGATCAGGTCCCGACCTCCTCCCGCCCGTCGAGCACGGGCTCCGGCACCTGCGCGACGACCGCGTCCATCTCGGCGAGGATCTCGCGGCGCCGATCGGCCAGGTGGCGCGCGAGATCCCGGTCGAGCACGAGCCGGAGCAGGGCCCGCGTCTCGCGGTAGAGCCGGCGCAGGCGCTCGCTCCAGGCCAGCGCGAAGAAGCCACCCGGCCCGAGCAGGACGATGAAGAGCGCGAGGAGCGGTCCACCGCCCCAGCGCCAGAGCAGCCACGCCTCCCCGACCCACGTGAGCGGGTAGAGCACGACGCCGGCCACCAGCTTGTAGGTGGCCTCCACGTCGCCCTCGGGCCGGAGCAGCCGCACCGCGGCCCAGGTGAGCCAGTACGGCAGCGTGTGGCTGGCGAGCCCCCAGAGCGCCAGCGGGAGCCCGCCGAGCAGGGCCGCGAGCTGGCCGCCCGCGTAGCGCAGCGCCACACTCGGGGCCGGCGGCTTCAGCAGCACCGCGGTGCGCAGGCCCGCCTCGTCCAGGTCCTTCACGTAGCGCTCCATCTGGCCGCGCAGCAGCGAGAGGCGCGTCGCGTCGTGGTGGCTCAGGTACCGATAGGCGCGCGTGGCGCGCCGCCGCCAGTCCGCGCGCGCGCTCGCGTCCCACTCCCCGCCCCGCTCCTGACGCCAGAGCCGCTCGGCGTGCTCGACGAGCCGCAGCGTCTGGCGATCGTCCACCCGCGCGATGAGCCCGCGCATCGCCTCGCCGAGCCGCGCGGTGAGCCGGCGCGCGGCCTCCTCGGGCGAGGATCCCGCGAGCGCCACACAGTCGGCCACCGGCACCGGCTCGCCGATCGAGACCAGGGCCCAGCCGGTACGGAACGTGCCGGGCTCGTGGAACATGAGACCGACCGGCAGCAGGGTCACCGGACCGACCGAGTCCGCCTCCGCGGCCAGCAGCATCCGCGCCGCGCCGGTCCGGAGGGGCATCAGGAGCGGCTCGGGCTGGCTCACGCCCTCCGGGAAGATCAGGATCGCCTGGCCGCTCCGCAAGGCGGCCGACGAGGCCTCGAAGAGCGCGGTGTTGCGCGCCGGATCGGTGCCGCCCTCCTGGCGACGGTGCACGGGCAGCGCCCCGATCAGGCGGAGAAAAGGGCCGATCAGGGGATTCGAGAAGAGCGGCGCCTTGGCCACCGAGACCAGGCGCCGGGGAAAGTGGCCCAGCAGCAGCACCCCGTCCACGAGCGCGTTGTGATGGTTGGCGGCCACGATGAGGGGACCCGCGAGCGGGATGCGCTCGGGGTCGATCACGTCGACGCGGCGATAGAAGAGCGCGAGCAGCAGCCGGGCGAGCGCCCGGACCAGCCGATAGGGCGCGGGGGCGTCGCTCAGAGCGACACGCGCTGGCCGTCCTCGGCCACGGCGACCGGCCAGCCCAGACGGCTCGTGATCGCGTCCCGGAGCGCGGCCGCCGCGTCCGCCTCGCCGTGGACGACGTAGGTCATGCCGGGCGGCCGCGTGAAGCCGCCGAGCCAGCGCAGGATCTCTTCGCGGTCGGCGTGCGCCGAGTACGCGTCGCTCACCAGGATCTGCGCGCGCACCGGGACCTCCCGGCCCAGCATCTTCATCTCGGTCGCCCCGTCCTTGAGCCGGCGCCCGCGGGTGCCCGCGGCCTGGTAGCCGACGAAGAGCACCGTGGTGCGGGGATCGGGCAGGAGACGCCTCAGATGGTGGAGGATGCGGCCTCCGGTGGCCATGCCGCTGCCCGCCACGATGATGCCGGGACCGGGCGTATCGTTCAGCCGCTTGGAATCGTCCACCGTGCGCGCCAGGGTCAGCCGGGACGGCGCGAAGGGGCGCGTGCCGTCCGCTTCCAGCGCGATCAGCGCGGCGTCGTGCTCCTCGGTGTGGCTCGCGTAGATCGCGGTGGCCTGGATCCCCATCGGGCTGTCGAGGTAGACGGGGAGGCTCGGGATCGCCCCCTTGGTCTCGAGAGCGCGCAGGTCGTGCAGGATCTCCTGCGAGCGGCCCACCGCGAAGGCGGGGATGAGCAGCCAGCCCTTCTGGTCGACCGCGCGGCGCACCGCGGCCGCGAGCCGGTCGACGGGATCGTCCGGCGGGTGCACGCGATTGCCGTAGGTGGACTCCACCAGCAGCACATCGGCCTCCGCCACCGGGTCCGGATCCACCATGATCGGCACGTCGTAGCGGCCGAGGTCGCCGGAGAACACGAGGCGGCGCCCGCCGATCACGCACGTGACGAGCCCGGCCCCCAGGATGTGCCCCGACGGCGTGAAGCGGGCCTCGACGCCGGGCGCGGGCGTGAAGCGCTCGCCGAAGGCCACCCGGCGGACCTGGGCGAGGGCGCGGTCGGCGTCCGCCACCGTATAGAGCGGCAGCGCGGGCTCGTGCTTGCTCGTCCGGTGCCGATTCGCGAACGCGGCCTCCTCCTCCTGGAGGTGCGCCGCGTCCGGGAGCATGATCCGGAGGAGATCGAGCGTGCCGGCGATGCAGTAGACCGGCCCGATGAAGCCGCCGCGGCAGAGGCGCGGCAGGTAGCCGGAGTGGTCGATGTGGGCGTGGCTCAGCACGACCGCGTGCAGCGTCTTCGGATCCACCGGCGGCGGGGCCCAGTTGCGCAACCGCAGGGGCTTGAGGCCTTGGAAGAGCCCGCAGTCGAGCAGGAGCCGGCTCGCGCCGTCCTCGAGCAGATGCTTGGAGCCGGTCACGGTGCCCCCGGCCGCCCCGAGGAAGGTCAGGGTCGCGGTCACTCGGAGATGGACTCCCGCACGGACCGGCGGCGCTCGCCGCGCACCGGGTACGGCCCCGCCCCCGCCGGGAACTCGAACGTCTCCTGCTCCGCGGTCTCCACCCCCAGGGTGACCAGGCGCTCGATGTCGAGCCGCGCCTCCATCGCCGCCACCGCGGCGGCCTCCATCCGGGTATCCGGATGGCGCGGGGTGAAGAGCGTGCAGCAGTCCGCGTCCGGCTCGATGGAGATCTCGTACGTCCCGAGCGCGTGCGCCTGCTCGGTGATCTCGAGCTTGTCCATGCCGATCAGGGGCCGCAGGATCGGCATGCCGGCCACCTCGTCGATGCGCGTGATGTTGGCCAGCGTCTGCGAGGCCACCTGCCCCAGGCTCTCGCCGGTGACCAGCGCGGGCGCGCCCGCGTGCCGGGCGAGACGCTCGGCGATGCGCACCATGAGCCGCCGATAGACGACCACGCGGGCGGGCGGGGGCACCGCCAGCACCACCTCGCGCTGGATCTCCCCGAAGGGGACGAGGAAGAGCCGCGAGTGGTACTGCCACTGGGTGAGACGGGTCACCAGCTCGCGCGCCTTGCCGCGGGAGAGATCGGGCAGGTAGGGCGCACTGTGGAAATGGACGAACACCACGCGGCAGCCCCGCTTCATGAGGCGCCAGGCCGCCACCGGCGAGTCGATGCCGCCCGACAGCAGCGCGGCCACCGTGCCGCTCGCTCCCACCGGCAGGCCGCCCGGCCCCTGGTCGCGGTCCGCGTAGACGAACGCCTCCCCGGGCAGCACCTCCACCCGCACGTCGAGCTCGGCGTGCTCGAGGCTGACCCGCACGTCGGGTCGGAGCGCGAGCACGTGCGCGCCCAGGTCGCGGTTGAGCTCGACCGAGGTCAGCGGGAAGGTCTTGAAGGCGCGCCGGGCCGAGATCCGGAAGGTCCGGAACTCGCGGCCCTCGATCGCCTGCTCCACCGCGGCCCGCAGCGCCTCGCGCGAGACGCCGGTGCGCAGGGCCAGCGAGAAGTTGGCCACCCCGCACACGCGGGCGAGCCGCTCGCGCAGGCGCGCCGGATCCGGATGGCGCGAGAGGTCCAGCATGATGCGCCCGGTGAGCTGCACGAGGCGCACCGGACCGAGGTCGCCGATCGCGCGCAGCAGGTTTTCTTGAAGGTGCCGGAGGAAGAGGGGCCGGTTGCCCCGCTTGAGGCTGATCTCGTGGTAGTGGAGGAGCGCGGCGGGCGCGCTCTGATACCCGGGGGACGGGCCCGTCATCACTCGGCCTCCGCCGGCCGGCGATGCTTGGGCCGCCGCCGGTACACCGTCCGGGGTACCTCCACCTTGGGCGGCTTGGCCGGCATCGGCTTGCGGACTTTCATATGGATGGGCATATGGGTGGGCTTCCGGCGCTGCTTCATCCGGCAAGTATATCCCGCCGGTCCGGGGTCAATAGGGCGCGCCCGGGAAGGTGTCGATCCCGGCGGGACGGCCCGCCGCCTTGTACATCTTCACCGCGCCCACGCCCGCCCCGCCCCACAGCCCCTCGATGACCCCGTCGTGCAGCGCCCAGCTCCGGCCGCGCACGGTCCGCGCCGCGTCCGGCCGGCGGAAGTGCGAGGAGCCGTCGAGCGCGGTGAGCAGGGACCCGCCCTCGGAGAAGCCGGCGTGGATCTCCTCCATCACGTCGCGGCCCATCAGGTAGCCGCAGCCCCGGCGCTCGTACAGGATCGCCGAGTGGTAGAAGAGCGGCTCGATGAGGTAGATCTCCTTGCCGATCAGCGTGCAGAAGCTCTCCATCGCGTCCAGCACGCGCGACAGCAACCGCAGGCCGCGCCGCACCTGCCCGGGGGCGAGCCCGTCCTGCATCGCGCGCGCTTCCTCCACCACGTTGCGCGACGCGGTGCCGAACAGGGTATCGCGCCCGTCCGGGTCGCGGTCGATCGCGAAGCGCGGCCCGGCCGGGTCGGTGATCTGCACGAAGGCCAGCTCCGGCACCGACAGGGGCGACATCTCCACGTCGACCAGCAGCGCGGGGTCGCGGTCCTCGGTCGAGGAGCGCACCTCCACGCGGGCCCACGGCTTGTCCGGCGGCGCGGTCACTCGCACCAGCCGCGCCCCGTCCCGGGCGCAGAGGGTGGAAGGATCGATCCCGAAGCGGTCGAACAGCTCGTCGGGGACCAGGCGCGCGTAGAGGGCCTCCGCGACCTCGCGCGGCAGCGCGTTGATCTCCTGGATCGAGCCGAGTCCGAGCCCCTCCGCGCGCAGGTCCATGGGGTCCGGTCGCGCCCTAGCGGGGTCCCGCCGGCGCGGGGCCGGGCTCGAGCGTGGGCAGGAGCCCGCGCGCGGCCTCGAGGTCCTCGGGGGTGTTGACGTTCATGAAGACGATCTCGGGGGCGCGGTGGCGGGCGACCTCGTCCTCCCCGATGGCGAGGACGCGCACGTCCTCGAAGAAGCCGACGATCTTGAGGCGCCCGGCGCGCAGCCGCGTCTCGATCGGCGCGAGGCACGCCTTGCCGTAGCAGGCGTGGAGCGTCTCCCACTGCGCTCCCACACGGGGGACCACCACGTCGGCCTCCGCGGCCCGCGCGGTGACCAGGCGCGCCACCTCCGCCATGAGGAACGGCATGTCGCAGGCCACCGTGAACGCGGCGTCGCCGCGCGCGGCGCGGAGGCCGGAGTAGATGCCGCCGAGCGAGCCGTGATCCGGGAACGCGTCGGGCACCATCGGCAGGTCGAGCGAGGCGTAGAGCTCGGGGGTGTTGGTGACGAGGAGCACGTCGTCGGCGACCGCGCGCACCACGTCGGCGACCCGGTCGATGATCCGCCGCCCCCCCAGCTCCATCAGGGCCTTGGGCCGTCCGCCCATCCGCACGCTCCGGCCCCCGGCCTGGATCACGCCGGTTATCCGCATGCCGCCTCGACGATCACCGGCCCCTGCCGGAGGATCCGGGGGGGCCACACCGTGCAGTCCGCGACGGTGGAGCCCGCGCCGCCCGCGGTCGGCCCCCCGTCGAGAATCAGCTCCACCCGCCCTTCGAAGTACTCGCGCACCGCGGCCGCGGTGAGGGCGGGCGGGGCCTCGCTCGGATTGGCGCTCGGCGCGGTGATCGGGCGTCCCGCCGAGCGCACGAGGGCGCGGGCCACCGCGTGGCCGGGCATGCGCACCCCGATGGTGGAGCCGCCCCCGGTGAGCCCCACGGGCACGCGGGCCGCCGCCTCCAGCACGAGGGTGAGCGGGCCGGGCCAGTACCGCGCCATCAGCGCCCGGGCGCCGTCGGAGACTCGGGCCGCCAGGCCCGCCGCCATGTCGATCGAGTCGACCAGCACCAGCAGCGCCTTGTGCTCCGGCCTCCCCTTCACCTCGAACACCCGCGCGACCGCGTCGGAGTCGAGGGCGTCGGCGCCGAGACCGTAGAAGCTCTCGGTCGGGAACGCCACCAGCCCGCCCGCCTCGACCACCGCGGCGGCGGCCGCGATCGCGCGCACGTCGGGCTGCTCGGGATCCACCGCGCGGATACGCGTGCGAATGGGCGGGGCGCTCACCCGAGACGTCTCAGGGCGTGATGGCCGATGTCGCGCCGGTAGTGGGCCCCGTCGAAGCGGATGCGCTCGACGGCGGCGTAGGCGGTGCGGACCGCGGCGGCCACGTCGACGCCGAGCGCCTGCAC
>WNFK01129578.1_pt1 | contig 14959 bp, 9 predicted proteins | sample 5400281 | NCBI WGS metagenome assembly WNFK01 (sample SAMN13153350, study PRJNA577476) | soil metagenome | isolation source: 20 cm soil on Douglas fir-dominated hillslope | place: USA:California | collected 2013-09-17 | reverse complement strand
CTCGAAAATACCGTGCTGCTGCTCACCCGCCATTTCGACCAGCAGTTTGAAGACTCCAATTTCATTGTAAACAATCTGATCTCCCAGATGCAGATTTCCGGAATCGCTTCACCGGAGCTGTTCAGGAGCCAGATGTCGACTCCCGACGCCCACCTGATGCTGCAATCCAAGGCCAGCGTTTTGTCCTACATCGGCGACGTCATGATCTTTGATGCACAGGGAGAGCTGATCAATTCATCCGGCCCCTGGCCGCTGCCGACCGTCAACGTTGCCGATCGGACCTATTTCAAAGCCCTCAAATCGAACCCGCAGTCGGCGGCGGTGTTAGCCGAACCGGTTCGCAGTTATTTCACCGGCAGCTGGACCACCATCCTCGCCCATCGGCTGAGCGGGCCGAACGGGGTCTTTCTTGGCGTGTTGGCGAGGCGGATCGACCCCGTCAAATTCGAAAAGTTCTTCGCATCTGTCGCGCTTGGAAAGGGCGCCGCGATTTCCATGTTCCATCGCGATGGAACGCTGCTGGCGCGTCATCCTCACGCCGATTCGATGATCGGGCAAAACTTCAAAACGGCTCCGCTGATAAGTAAAGTGCTGAACGAGGGCGGCCATCAGACCCTGCGTGTGCGCAGTCCGGTTGACGATCAGGACCGGCTCGGTTCGGCGGCCGAGTTGAGCCATTTCCCAATTGTGGTCGTCGCCACCACGACGGTCTCGACAGCGCTGGCCGACTGGCGTGCGCAAACCAAGTTCTTGATCACGGGCGCCGTTCTGTCCGCGTTGGCGATCGCCTTCATTCTGTTCCTGATCGTCCGGCAGATGAATCGGCAAAATCAGGACTCGCAGCGGCGGCTGGAAGCGGAAAAGCAGCGGCTCGACACCGCCCTGAACAACATGACACAGGGCCTCGTGCTGTATGACGAATCGGGGCACATTGTCATCTGCAACCAGCGCTACATCGATATGTATAAGCTATCAACAGACGTCGTAAAGCCGGGTTGCCACTTTTACGACCTTATCCGGCATCGTAAGGCGACCGGATCCTTCGACGGTGATGTTGATGCATTCTGTTCAAACATTGAACGGAACGTTGCACGCGGCGAAGTCACCCACAGCATTCTTCAATCCGCGGGTCGCTCGGTTCTGATCGTCAACAAGCCGCTGGCTCAGGGCGGGTGGGTTGCCACCATTGAAGATATTACGGAGCGCCAGAATCTCGAACAGGAACGCGACCGCAATTATGCATTCCTGCATCAGATCATCGATCACATTCCGTCGCAGATTACCGTCAAAGATGCGCGTGATCGCCGTTACCTCCTGGCCAATCGGGTCGCCGAAGCTCAATTCGGCCTGTCGCGCGCGGCCATCGTCGGCAAGACGGCCGTCGATCTATTTCCGAGGGCGGCCGCCGATAAAATCGCCGCGGATGATGACAGAGCGCTGCAATCCGCTGACGGCCTGTTCCTGGACGAGCACCCGTGGGAAAGCCCGGGACTGGGTCATCGCTTCCTCACTTCAAAGCGCATCGGGATTCAAGATCAGACCGGCGACGGCCGATATATAGTAAACGTCGTCGACGATGTGACCGAACGCCGGCGTGCCAATGAGAAGATCGCTCACCTCGCGCATTACGATGCGCTGACCGATCTGCCGAACCGGGTGCTGTTCCGCGACCAGATCGAACGCGAGCTCCAGAATACCAGCCGGGGCGAGCAGTTCGCTTTGCTCTATATCGACATCGACGAGTTCAAGGGCATCAACGACTCGCTCGGACATCATGTCGGCGACGAGCTGCTGAAGACCGTGGCTGCCCGCATCAGGAGCTGCATCCGAGACACTGATCTCATCGCACGTCTGGGTGGCGACGAGTTTGCGGTGATTCAGACCGCTGTTGGAAATATCACCGATGTCGTGGAATTTGTGACGCGAATTCATGACGCGATTCGGCAACCCTATCAATGCCTCGGTCACCAGCTCTCGACCGATGCCAGCATAGGCATTGCGCTGGCTCCGCAGGACGGCACCGATCTGGATCAGCTCATCAAGAATGCCGATCTGGCGATGTATGCCGCCAAGGCCGATGGGCGCCGAACCCATCGCTTCTTCGAGCCGGCCATGGATGCAAGCGCGAAGGCGCGGCTTACCATGGAGCAGGATCTGCGCCAGGCGCTCGCGGACGGCGGCTTCGAAATCCATTACCAGCCGCTGGTCGATCTTCGTCACAACGAGGTGACCGGCTGCGAAGCCTTGCTGCGCTGGCGCCATCCCGAACGCGGCATGATCTCTCCTGCCGAATTCATCCCGGTGGCGGAAGACACCGGCCTGATCAACGAACTCGGCGAATGGGTGCTGAGAACCGCCTGCGCCGAGGCGGCGAGCTGGCCGGATCATATCCGGATCGCCGTCAACGTGTCGCCCGTTCAGCTGAAGTGCCAGACCCTGGCGCTGAAAATCATTGGCGCGCTTGCCGCCTCCGGCCTTCCGGCGAGCCGCCTCGAAATAGAGATCACCGAAGCGGTGCTGATCCGCGACGACGAAGCAGCGCTCGCCATCCTGCATCAACTCCGCACCATCGGCGTCCGCATCGCGCTGGACGATTTCGGTACCGGCTATTCCTCGCTGAGTTATCTGAAGCGCTTCCCGTTCGACAAGATCAAGATCGACCGCTGCTTCATCGGCGACCTAGCGGAAATCGACGGCTCATCGGCCATCGTGCAGGCGGTGGTGAACATCGCCGCCGCGCGCAACATGACGACAACCGCGGAAGGCGTCGAAACGCTCGAGCAACAGGAATTGCTTCGCACGCTGGGGTGCACCGAGATGCAAGGCTACCTGTTCAGCGCCGCGAAGCCTGGTCCGGAAGTGAGGAAGCTGTTCGGCCCGCGGCCTGAGCGAGCGGCAGCCGTGGCTTGATGGGGCTGTTGCCGGCGGTCAGTCGCCGCATCCGATCCGCCATGGCGTTACGCCGCCAGCCGGCCGCGATTGTTCTCGGCGAGTATCGGGCGGATCAGCCGACCGAAGCGCTCGGCCTCCTCGTCGTGCAGATAGCCGGACAGGCAGAACGAATGGCAGCCGGCGCCGATGAATTGCTGCAGGGTGTCAGCGCATTGCGAGGGATTGCCGACCACGGCGATGCCGGCGCCCGGCCGCACGCGGGTGATGCCGGTCCATAGATGCGGCAGCAGAAGATCGCCGTGCTCGCGAGCGAGCTGCTGCACCCGCTGGTTGGCCGCGGAATTGTTGTAGAGCGTCTTCATCTCCTGCTTCTGCCGCTCGGTCGCGTTGCGCACCAATATGTCGGCGGCCTCCCACGCGTCTTTTTCATTTTCCCGGCAGATCACCTGCAGGCGCATGCCAAAACCGATGGTGTTTTCGCGATCATGCGCCCGTGCCATCGCCCTGATCTCGGCGATGTTGGCCGCGATGCGTTCCGGCAGATCGCCCCAGAACAGATGCACGTCGGAATGCTTCGCCGACATTTCCCAGGCTTCGCGCGAGCCGCCGCCGAGATAGAATTTCGGAAACGGCTGCTGCAGCGGCCGCGGCCGGATATGCGCGCCTGACAGCGTGTGAAACTTGCCCTGGAAATTCACCGGGCCGCGGGTGGTCCACAGCGCCTTGAGGATCGAGACCTCCTCTTCCATCAGCGCGTAGCGCTCTTGCTTGGCGTAGTGCACGCCCTCGCCTTCGACCTCGCTTTCGTTCTGGCCGGCGATCAGGTTGATGCAGATGCGCCCGCCCGACATCTGGTCGAAGGTCGAGATCATCTTGGCCAGCAGCACCGGATTGATGTAGCCGGGCCGTGCTGCGATCAGCGGCTTGATCTTCGAGGAGCGGGCCGCCATGAACGCGCCGGTGATCCATGCTTCCCAGCAAACCGAGCCCACCGGAATCAGGAGATATTCGAAGCCCGCCGCCTCCGCCGCCTGCACCACACGGTCGCACAATTCCGGCGATCCCGGCACCTGCGCCTCCATCACGCCATAGGCCGTGGTGTCGCCATGCGTGGGCAGATACCAGCCAAATTCGAGCGGACGCATCGACGATCTCCTGTTAGCGCGGATTTGGATTGCGCAGCTTGCTCGGGACGTAGCTTACAGGCTGCACCCCGCCGGGCAATCGGGCAGGCGAAATGCAGGCGTTGCCATTTCTTCTATCGCATGAGCGCAGGGAGCGCTCTCGGTGCTGATCGGCCAGCCGGGAATTGCGCGCCATCGTCCGGGCCCGGGCGCAGCTTGGCTGGTCAGAGCGCCGTTCGAAGCCCGACGAGGTCGCGTGGTCGTTCCATTGCCGCCCTGCCGGTGGCGAGGATGGCGGCAATGGCCGAATTACCCTCCGCCTCAAGCGCAACGATGGCCTGCCGGGCCCAAAAGTAAGACGCCTCGAAAATCTCGGTGTGGCGGTGGAATTCTGTCACATCGATCCCGAACGGAGACGGTGGCCTCATGACCATATCAAGCGGCGCGGTCGGCAGAGTATCGTAACGCTGATGCGCCACGAGGCTTCGCCACAGCACGTTGACCGCGCTCGGCGCCGCCGGAAGCAGCTTCTTGCGGAACGGCATCAGCATCGTCGTGATCAGCTCCAGCCGCCCCGGCAAGGCAGCATAGTCTACGTCGAACATCTCGGCCGCTGGCTCGCCGAAATGCACAACCAGATTGGGACCGCTCTTGAGTTGATGCATCGACGCGAGCGGAACATTGTCGATCAGGCATCCGTCGACAAGCATCGCGCCCTCTGGCGTGTAGAACGGCGGCAATAGCCCGGGGATCGCGCTCGAGGCACGCACGGCCTGCCAGAGCCGTCCCGACCGGATCAATTCAAGATTATGGGTCGAAAGATTGGTTGCGACCGCCGCGAAAGGCCGCCAGCAATCCTCGATCCGGCAGTCGTGGCCGTATTGATGGGCCAGCGCTCGATCGAATGCCTTGTGATCCAGCAGGGCGTAGCGCGGCCAGGTTGGCCGCCGGAAGCTGCGACTCCTGACAAAGATCTCGTGTGTGCCGCGCTCGAGATCCTCGGCCTCGAGATTTTTTGCAAATCCGGCCGCCATGGCCGAGCCGACGCTGGTGCCGACAAAGACATCGAACATCACACCGCGCTCACGAAAGGCCTTGTAGATACCTACATGCGCCGTTCCGAAGCTGCCACCGCCAGCGGCAACGAATCCAATCGCGCGACCGGATAGAAACCGGATCAGACTGTCGATATCAATTTGATCCTCGAGCGCGACATGGTGATGCATGAAGCAGGGTAGCCGGGCAAGCCATGCCGTCGTGCCGCTGACTTCACCACTCCGTCGATCATGAATGCGAACGAGACGCCGCGTTGACACCGGATGAACCTCGCACGCGAAAGCCTCGACCTCCGTCAGGGCTTCCGCGGGCGCATCTCCCCGGCACGCGAACACGACCATGTCGGCCTGGCGGATAGCCTTGCGCGCCCATGCCGAAGCTTCGCGACCGCCGAGGTAAACCACCAGCGGCGCGGCGTGTTCGAGCTTGTTGAGCCAGTCGGCGACCTCGGGTGTGTCCAGCGTGCGCCCGGGAAACATGGCATTGACGCGGGCGGGATCGACAATCTCGGCATCGGTCGCCGCGAGGCCCTCACGCATTCGGCGATCAAAAGCGCCGGGCAACGGCTCGCAGCCGCCGTCGATCAATGCCACCGTTCGCGCCTTCGGCGACGCGCGAACAGGCGTGATGCGCGCGGTCTCCTTGGCGAATCGCCGCGCGAGCGTCGCCAGCAGGGCTTCGACAATGGCCGGAGCGTCCTCCGCAAGGTTCTGGTAGGCCGCGCGCGTCAGCACCAGCACGCTGGTGTCGCGGATGGCAATCACATCGGCGGTGCGCGGGACGTTTGCGAAGAAACCGATTTCACCCACCAATTCGCCGGCGCGGAGTTCGGCGATAGGTTCGATATCGCCGGTTCTGCGGACAGCGAGCGCACCATGCAGCACCATGAACAATGAGTCCGAAGCACCCCCTTGTGCAACGAGCGTTTGCCCGCGCACGAGATCCCGGCGGACCATTGCGGCAAAAGCCTTCCGCCGCTGTTCCGGACTGAGCGTTCTGAACAGCGCGAAGTCTTCCGACAGGTTTCCCCACGCAAATGTCGCGCTGGCTCCTTTCATTAGCGAAATCCGGTTCGATGGCACGGTGCAATGTTAGCGTTGGGCTGCCTTAACTGCGAGCAGTATCAGGATCGATGCGCCAGCGAGCCGCAGCAACGGTTTTTATGGAAGCGCTGCAACATGAATTGCGAAATCCCGCCGGCTGGCGCCCAAGCGCTACCTTCTGGCGCACCCCGAGACGGGCTCAAACGTCTGGCCGTTGCCTTTCCGGCCCTGATCCTCGCCCAAATCAACCCTGGTTTGGCCGTTGCCGACCTCAGACCAATCGGCTAAATGAACCGCAACGCACCCGTAGCTCAGCTGGATAGAGCGTTGCCCTCCGAAGGCAAAGGTCACACGTTCGAATCGTGTCGGGTGCGCCAGATCTGGCGCTCTGCGAGAAGTGCGCGCTTTGCGGCCGGGTTCATGTCGCCGGCGCCGCCGACGAGATCGACTGGTGCGCGTGCATCCGAGCGCCCGCACCCGAATAAGCGCCAGTGCTAGTGATGGCGCCAAGCACCGCCAATATAGCTCGCGGGCAAGGGATGCAGGAATGCCTCTTCGCGCTCGCTTTTCGAAAGCTCCTTCCGGCCAATGGGAAGTTTTCCGCGCACATAACCGATAAGTTCCCAGATGTCGCTTGGAGGAAGAGTGACGAGCCGAACGGCCTCGCCCGCCGCGATCGCCAAAGTGTGACCGTCCGGCGAGAAGATAACAGTGTTGACTGATCCTTGATGCGTGAGCATGGCGCATTGCTGGCCGGTCGTGACATCCCAGATCCGCGCAGTGTTGTCGTCGGACGCGGTCACCAACCTGCGCCCGTTAGGTGAGAAGGTAACAGCACTTATGAGTGCCTGATGCTTGAGCACAGCGTATTCCCGGCCGGTCGCGATTTCCCAGATCCGAGCAGTCTTATAATCTGATGCGGCCGCCAACGTAAGACCGTCAGGGGAGAATGCAATCGCAACGATATTATCGTTGTGTGAGAGCACGGGCCCTTCCCGGCCCGTTACCACATCCCAGAGCCGTAGCGTATCGTCGAGTGACGTGGTCGCCAAAGTGCGCCCGTCCGGCGAGAAGGCAGCCGCCTTGACCACGCCCTGGTGCGCGAGCTCCCTTTCTCTGGCAGTCGCGACATCCCAAATCCGAGTTCTCGCATCGTCCGATGCAGTCACCAATGTGCGGCCGTCCGGCGAGAAAACAGCTGCTGTAACCGGGCGCCGATGCGTGAGCGCGGCGCGTTCCTGACCGGTCACCACATCCCAAATTCGTGTCGTGTTGTCGAGTGATGTGGTCGCTAACGTGTGGCCGTCCGGCGAGACGACGACGGACCTTATCAAATTCTCGTGCCTCAGGACCGGCCCTTGCTGACCGGCCTCCACGTCCCAGACCTGGACCGATCTGTCGAATAAGGCGGTCGCCAACGTGCGGCCGTCGGGTGATAAGGCGATAGCACTGACCAAGGTCTCGTGTTTGATCGGGACCCGTGCACGGCCAGTTGCCACATCCCAGACCTGGACGGCCCTGTCGTCCGATATAGTCGTCAACGTGCGGCCGTCCGGTGAGAAGGCCGCAGTATTGACTGGGCCCCGGTGCGGGAGCAAGCGCTCGCGGCCGGTCATGACGTCCGAGATCCAGGCTGTCTTGTCGAAGGCGGTTATCAACGTGCGACCGTCAGAGGACAGCGCAGCGGCTCTGATCGGGCCTGGTTGCCTGAACACGACGTATTCGTGGCCCGTTGCGACATTCCAGACTCGCGTCGTATTGTCGAGTGTCACCGTTACCAGCGCGTCGCCATCAAGCGAGAAGGCAACGGCCCTGATCTCACCCTTCGCGCCCTCGTGGTGGAAGATGTGGACTACTTCGCCGGATGTCTCATCCCAGATCCGAGCTGCCCTGTCGTCCGATGCCGTCGCCAATTTGCGCCCGTCGGGTGAATAAGCAACTGCCCTGACCGAATCCTGGTGCGTGAGAAGGGTGCGTTCGTGACCCGTCGCCACATCCCAGGTGCGGACGGTTCTGTCGTCCGATGCCGTCGCCAGCACCTTCCCATCTGGGGAAAATGCAACTGCCCTGACCGTGTCGAGATGCCCCCTGAGCACACGAACTTCGCCTGTTGTCACATTCCAGATCCGGGCCGCCCTGTCGTCTGATCCTGTCGCCAACGCGAGGCCGTCCGGCGAAAAGCCAACGGCCCTTACCACGCCATCCTGGTTGAACGCGCGCTCCTGACCGCTTGTCGTATCCCAGACCCGGGCTGTTCCGTCGAAAGATGCGGTTGCTACGAAGCGACCATCGGGCGAGAAGGCGATAGCACTCACCAAGTCGTGGTGCTTGAGCACCACGGGCTCTTGGCCGCTTGTCGCATCCCAGATTCGGACCGACTTGTCATCCGATGCGGTCGCCACGATGCGACCGTCGGGCGAGACAGCGACTCCGCCTACCAAGTCCTGATGCTTGAACACCGCGCGTTCGCGGATACTTAAACTGGCCTGCATAAGGGCCGCAAAGGCTTCGGGAACCACTGGGCGGCTGTCGCTCTGATCGCGCGGCAAAGCTTCCAACGCCAATAGGATGCCGGCCGCCACATCGCCCGATCCAGTCTTCCGCTGAGACAACTGCGCTAGCAGGTGCGATTGGGCGGTCTGGGCCTCTCTAAGGCGATGCGCGGTTTCTTCGTGTGCCAGACTCAACTGTTCGAGCGATCGTGCCTGCTGATCGAGGGATCGCGACTGCGTAACTGCGAGCGCCGCAACGACGATGAGGAGCATGAACCCAAACAGGCTGCTTATCGCGTAGGTCCTTTTCGTGGCCTTGCTGCGCGCCGCTTGCTCTTGGGCGAGCGTCTCCGCCGTGTCTGCTCGTGCAGCCTCCTCTTCGGCGAGCCGCCTGGCGAGGACAAGTTCCTTGTGCTGCTGCTGGTCGCGGGTCCGCCGCTCCTCCTCCTGACGCGCCTCATCCTTTGCGATCGACGCCTGGACGAAGTCTCTCAGGTCGCCAATCTCCGCATCCTCACGATCAAGCAACTCACGGGCTTCCTCCAATGGCCGCCCAAGCGGAAGGAGTCGTTCGTCCTTGTTCCCACTCTCCTCGTACCACGCCCGCATCGATACCTTTACTCGCTCAATTGTGCGCAGGAACTCGCGATCTGCATTCACCCACTCCTTGAGTGTGTCCCATTCCCTGATGAGCGCCTCATGTCCAACCTCGACCATTTCGCGTCCGCTCGCCGGGTCACGCCCTGTCGTCAGCAATCGCGCAGCAGCAAAGCGATCAATGACCTCGCGCACCCTCTCGTCGCGCTGAGGGATCGCCGTCCGGGCGCGCGTATCTTCCTGCCCCTCACCGGGCGTGACCAGCCGAATGAGAAAGCGTCGAGCGGCAGCCTGCTGCTCAAGGCTGAGCTTCTTCAGTTCCCCCTCTGCTCGCGTCGCGATCGCTCGTTTGACACCACCGGTACTGGCATATGAGCTAAAGGTCAGGCGCCGATCCGGATTATGCCGGTCCCAGAGCTCCTTGAGGAGAAACTCCAAGAGCGGGAGGTTTCCCGGCTCGTTGCCAATATCACTGAGAATTTCGTCGACGAGTCCCGCCTCGAAGGAGAGCGAAACTTTCTCAGCCGGTTCGACGATTGCCCGTCTGAGCTCGCTGCGAGCCATCGGGCTAATGTTGACGATCGCGTCTTGCAGTTGGTCAGCGAGCGCTCGGTCCTGCAGCGCCCGGCCATAAAAGTCGCCGCGGATCGTGAGAACCAACGAGAGTCGTGGTTCGCTACGCACGCTTTCAAGCAGTATGCGCACGAAGGTATCGCATTCGGAGCTGATCCCTCCATTTTTTGTCTGTGCGCCACCCAGCTTGTCCTTTGCGTCTTGACTGCCTTTGATCGGCAGATCCCGTGCCTGGGTGTAGAGCTCTTCCCACTGGTCAACAACCAATAGTAGCCGGTCGGTGCCCGGTTGGCGCTCCAGCGTGGTATCAATCACGTCGGCCAGCGTGATTTCTCCCGAGGCCAGTTGCTCAGCCCGTTTCTTCAACACTGCAATCCGGTCGAATTCCTCGAGGTTCGTATCCGGTGGCAGGAAAACGGCGGCGAGTTGGCGCAGCGGGTGTGGCCCCGGGCGCATGACCCCAATCTCCCAAACCCGGCCATCGGCACGCTGACGCAGCGAAGGCACCAGTCCGGCTAATACAACTGAGCTTTTTCCCGAGCCCGATGCCCCCACGACGCCGACCAGGGGGCGTTGGCCGATCTTTTCGAGCAATGTGTGGACGAATGCCTCGCGGCCAACAAAAAAGTGTTCATCCTCTTCGCGAAAGGGCTCCAGCCCCCGGTAAGGGCAGACGGAGGCGCGCGCGTCTGGCACACCAACATCATCCGGTGACGGAGCCTGGCCCCTGATTGCTCTCTCTAGGACGTTCAGAGCGGGCCAATCCTCCACTCCGGCCTTGAGATCGATCCAGGTGCTCAGCCTCAGGAAACCTAGCGGCGGATCCTTTGCCCCAGGCAGCAAAAGCGGAATGACCGGGAAATGATCCTCCTGCACTTGGCGATCGAGCGCGACGTACTGCTCGCGTTGTTGCCACGGTCCAAGCCCTTCCGGCCCCAGGCAGATGGCAACCGCCCGGCACGCACGCAGATGCTTCTCCAGGAGCGTTGGCCACGCCTGGCCGGGCGTGAGGTAGTCACGATCGAAAAAAACCTTGAGACCACGCGAACGGAGCAGTTGCACGAGTCGCTGTGCATTGGGTGCATCAGCGCGGCTATAGCTCAGGAAGACATCGAAGGCCTCATCTTGGGCCACGGTGATCCGTTCCCTTGTTTACGATCTCGAAATGCTGCTTTGAAACCGGCTTCCCGGAAATCCGAAGTTATCAACTCGCGAAAAGCAAGGAATCGTCTCGTTACCGCCGTTTGCGGCCACAATAAACCGGCTAAGCAGTGTGCCTTCGCTTGCCCAGCACCTTTTGTGCATTCGCGCGAGCCGACGATAACCATCTGACTTAATCTTTCGTCCGATCTGGCTGAGATGTCGAAGGCGATGCTGTCCGACTGATCCCGACTGTCGAATGTTCTCCTCCACGGGCTAGAGCTGTTGAGCCTGCCCCCTCCGGACCTTGCTTTTCGCTTGGCTCAGTGACCAACGCCAGGGCATCCACAACACCGATCCCGCAATTGCCGTCGCCGCCGGTTTCAGTGCTGAGACGCCGGGCGCGGTTGAGCAAAATGGTGCGCACGGCCGTTGGGCTCAGATCGGGGCGCGACTGCAACATGAGCGCGATAGCGCCGCTCACATGCGCGGCGGCATACGATGTGCCAGACTTGAACTCGTACATGCCAGAAGGACCCGCCACCATCACGTCGACGCCTGGAGCTGCGAGGCACACGTGAGGGCCCCGGTTGGCAGCTGGATAAAGGTTGTCTGTTGCATCGCTGGCGGTCACGGCGATCACGCTATCGTCCGCCGCCGCGGCATTCGGACCTTCATTGCCGGCGGCCGAGACGAAAACGATACCCTTTTCCTTGCCCGCACGAAGCTCCCGTGAGAGGAGCGGATCACGCGGTCCAGTAAAGCTCATGTTGACGACGCGCGCGCCTCGTTGATGGGCCCACTCGATGCTCCGCACGATGTGGTCGGTCGTCCCGTCGGCTCCAATCTTGCCGCCCTCACTGGCGAAGGCGCGGATGGCGAGCAGCTTCGCCCCGGGTGCGACACCCATAAGCTTGGCATGCGATCCAATGATGCCGGCGACTGCCGTTCCGTGCTTGTGTGGCCTCGCCGCCCCGTCGATTGCATCAAAGGCATCTGCGATTGAACCTGCCAGTTCAGGATGGGTACTGTCGATCCCGGAATCGATAACAGCCACGGAGATGCCAAGCCCTGTGGAGACGCGGTGGGCCTCTGGCAGATGCATCTGCAACACAGCATACTGCGTGCCCGACAAGGAATTGGGTGCCGGGCTTTCCGCAAGCCTGTAGACGAAATTCGGCTGCGTCGCGGCGATCCGCACGTCTAGTTCCAACGCCTGGGCAACAACTGGCACTGGCCGGCCATCGGTGACGCGATATCGATACACTGTGCTCCCGGCTAATTCGAGGCGTTGCGAGGAGATGCGTGTAAGCCGATTTTGACGGGCAATGTCATCGACCGCCGACGCGGGGATTGAATTCTAGGCTGCTCTTGGGCTTTGGTGGCAAGAACACCGGTGAGGATCCCGACCACCCCGCCGAGGACGGCACCAGCGCCGAAGCCACCCCCGCTCGGGCGGTAGCCGCCGCCATATTCGCCCGCCCATGCGTTATCTGACAGAACGGCAATTGAAGCGAGTGTACCGAGTGCTATGAGTGTCCTCTTCATGGTAGGCCTCCCTCAGGTAGGGCCAGTGCTCTCGTGTCGGGTGCGCCAAATCTGAACGCTCAGCAAGAAGGGCAAAAGAGGCGGCAACGACGACCTGGCGAGAGATCATCTGGCCGTCATTGCAGCTGCGCTTGAAAGGAAAGACCCGTCAGGTCGACGAGCAGAAATGCGCGCCTGACGCTCGACCTTAGTGCGGATCAATTCATTTTCGTAGACGTCTTCGCCTTCGGCTTTCGAGCTCCACGCCTGATCGCTGGACTGTGGGCCCTGGACATCGTGCACGATCTGCACGGTATCGCCGACCCGGAGGCTCGCCGCCTGCGCCCCGGTTAGGTCGACGATTCCGGCAATGATGAAAGGCAAAGCAGCGGCACAATGGAGGCAAGACATATCACCCTCCTAACGGCCCGTATAAACTTGAGCGAACATCATAGCAGGGCACAATCAGGCGGTGTGTGAAGTACTTCACACCTGCTGAAGGCTGCTGCCTGGAAGTGGCTGGAAATTGCGCAGCGCGACGTGCACTTCAAAAGCCGACAACACGGCTTAGAGACTGAATATCCGGGAAAATGAAATCCGGACGCGGAACCGAAGCGTCGAGCGCAATCTGGCGCCGGTTGATCCAGGCAATGGTCAATCCGAGCGGCTTGCCGCCGACGAGATCGGTGAATTGCGATTGTCCGGCGTGCAGGATTTCGTCCCTGGCGCAACCCGCATTTTCGATCAGGTAGCGAAACAGCGTGCCGTCGGGCTTGTAGCCTTTCGCCCGCTCTGCCGTGCACACCAGGTCGAAGTTTCGCTGCAACGGTGTCAGCGCCAACAGATCATCGTCGATGTTGGACACCACCGCCAGCCTGCAGCCGCGTGACAGGTGATCCAGCGTGCGGACGACATCGTCGTAGAGAAAGAAGCGCGGAAAGGCCTCGAAGTAGCGATCAATCAAGCGGCCGTCGCCGACAACTTGAAAATGAGCGAACGTTTCGGCAAGCGAGAGTTCACAAATCTCCCGATACGACCGGTAGGCATCCCAATAGTGCGCGATGTTTCGATGCTCCCAATGTTCCCAGAACGCCTTGACGTCAACATGACGCGCGCCGGCGTCGGCCAGGATACGTTCGAAGGCACTGTAGGAGCTGTCGCGCACGCTGATCAACGTACCGAAAACGTCGAATGATATCAGCTTCGGCCGCAGTGCAGGGTGCGCATCGTGGTCCATCAATCCGATTCCTGCCGATAGGCTGTTTCAAAATAGGGGCAAGTTGACGTAAGTGAACCTTTCGGCGCGGTCATGGATATTTCCCGCGGCCGCTGGCGGTCAGGCCTTGGCGGAAATCTCGGTGCCAGTGACCAGAACGACATCGCCGTCGAGAATGGGCTTTGCAATGCCGAAGAAGCGGGCCACGACCTGCGAATTGTTGTGGGCGTCCATGGCGGCCTGATCGACGAACCTCTCATAGGTGGTGAAGACGCCGGGGCTGGTCTGGTCCTGCGAAACGAAGAAGCCGATCGTATTGGGCTCGTTGCTGCGGACGTTTTCGGCGACCTCCAGCAGGGCGCGGCGCATGGTGTCTTCGTGCCCCCAGCATGACAGAGCCCTTTCGATGATGAACTTTCGCAAGACGGATTTTGACGCCACAACCGATCGACGATGCGGCATCATTGAGCAGACCGACGGGAGCTCATGTTAGCGCGCGTCGGGCGATGCCCGCAACTCGGGCTGAGTCGCAGCGCGGTCCCGACGGGTGCAGGGCGTTTAGAGGGCGAGCAGCCGCCTGGCCTGTGCAGCTTCCACTTGCAGGTAGTATCGGTATGGGCCGACAATGGAGACTGAACGAAGCCCGGCAAAATCGAGTCTACGGCCCGTTCTCGAAGCGAACTGGAGCCAGAGTCAGATTCGACAAGCCACGTGGTGGGCAAGGAGAGCGACGATGAATGGTAACCTATCCCTTGCGGAGCTCGACGATCGCATTGCGATCCTGCGAGATAACCTTCGGCAGCTTGTCGAGCAAGCGGCGGCGGCATCCGGCAGCCAAAACGAAGAGAGAATCGCGGACCGTATCGCGCAACAGACAGAGGAGCTTGATAAGCTCGTTCTCGAGCGCGATAGCCGTGCAAAGAAATAACCCGCTCTGACAGACCCTGATTGATCATCGATCGCGGTGCGTGGCGCACGGCGAGCAAGTGTGAGGCTGCTGCGCGGCGTTTCCTGGCGCGAAGGGCGCGAGATCCGCTGGAGCGCGGCGCGCCGATAGGCTTATCGCGTGGCCGCCGCCCGCATCTTCCATCGCCTCGGTCTAATTCCCCCGTTTGGAGGACGACATACAATATTCAATTGTTCAGGATGGTCAACGCGCCAGGACGGCCGAGCCGTAGCACCAACGCATGAACTCAGGGGCAGCGCTCAGTCTTTGACGAAGAATTTGAGGGCGCATCACCATGACCGTTCAAGATCTTCCGAGCAAGGTGTCGACGCCCGAGTTCGAAGAACGTTCAG
>WNFK01226922.1_pt2 | contig 14973 bp, 13 predicted proteins | sample 5400281 | NCBI WGS metagenome assembly WNFK01 (sample SAMN13153350, study PRJNA577476) | soil metagenome | isolation source: 20 cm soil on Douglas fir-dominated hillslope | place: USA:California | collected 2013-09-17 | reverse complement strand
CCCCGGTGGCGCGCGCGCTCGTGATCGCCGACATGTCGGCTGTGCCCGCCGAGCAGCGCGATCGATTCGCGCGCGCGGGACTCGTGCACATGCTCAGCGTCTCCGGCCTGCACGTCGCCATCGTCGCGTTGGCGCTGGAGCTCCTCGCCGGCGCGTTGCGCGTACCGCCCATTCCGGCGCGCGTCGCCACGCTCGCGCTGATCGGGCTGTACGTCGCCGGCATCGGCGCGCCGCCCCCCGCCGTACGCGCCGCCGTGATGCTCGGAGTGCTCGTCGCCAGCCGCGTCGCCCAGCGGCCGACGTCACCGTGGGCCGTGCTCGCCGTCGGCGGCGTGGCGCCGCTCGTCGAGCCTCGCACCGTGCTCGATCTCGGATGGCAGCTGAGCGTGGCCGGCACCGTCGCGCTCGTCGCCGGGGGATCGCTCGCGACGCGGGTGCTGCCGCCCGCCTGGCACGGCCCGCGTCGCGCCGTGTCGCGCGGACTCGTCGTGAGCATCGTCGCGACGGTCGTCACCGCGCCGCTCGTCGCCTGGAGCCTTGGGCGGCTCGCGCTGCTCGGGCCGGTCACCAGGTTGGCGGCGGATGCCGCGCACGCGCTGCTCGCGACGTTCGACGCCATCGCCGCGCACGCCGCGGCGGTGCCCGGGAGCGCGCCCGTCGTGCTGCCGACGACGCTGGCCGCGGCCGTGGCCGGTGTGGCGGCCGTCGCCGTCGTCGTCGGCTGCGTCGCCGAGCGTCCCGCGCGCGCGATCCTGGTGGCGTCGTGCTGTGTGGCCGTGATGATCGGCGAGCCCTTCGTCGCGGTCGGCTCGCGCGAGACGGAGCTGCACCTGCTCGACGTGGGGCAGGGCGACGCGATCGCGCTGCGTACGCGCGCCGGCCGTTGGATCGTCGTCGACGCGGGACGCAGCTGGCCCACGGGGGACGCCGGCCGAACCGTGGTCGTGCCGTACATCGCGCATCGCGGTGGGCGAGTCGCGCTCTTCGTGCTGTCGCATCCCCACGCCGATCACGTGGGAGGCGCCGCGTCGCTGTTCACGTCGCTGCGGCCCGAGCGCTTTCTCGATCCCGGCTATGTCGGGACCACGCCACCCTATCTCGCAGCCCTCAGCGAGGCGCGACGCGAGCGGATCCCCTGGCGCCGCGTCCACCCCGGAGACTCGCTCGTGGTGGACGAGGTGGTGGTGACGGCGCTCGCACCGGACTCCGCGTGGGCCGCCCATCTCGACGACGCCAATCTCGCCAGCACCGTCCTGCTCGTGCGCGTCGGAGAGGTACGCATGCTGCTCACCGGCGACGCCGAAGGCCCCGAAGAGGATTGGCTCGTCGCGCGGTCGCGCAGCGCATTGCGCGCCGACGTGCTCAAGGTCGCGCATCACGGGAGCGCGACGAGCACCACGCCCGCATTCCTCGATGCCGTCCAGCCGCGGCTCGCGCTGGTCAGCGTGGGCGCGAACAACAGCTATGGTCATCCCGACGCGTCGGTGCTCGCCGCCCTCGGCGCCGTGGGTGCGGACGTGCTGCGCACCGATCGCGCCGGAACGATCGTCGTCCGCACGGACGGCCGGTCGCTCGACGTCGAGGCGCGCGCCATGCGGTGGAGCATTCGCCCACGACCGCCATAGGACGCGCGGTCGTTCTCCCATGACCGCACGCGATGCTTCGCTGGCTCATCGGTACGCCGTTCACCCTGCCGCCGTCGCTGGTCGCGCGCTATCCGGAGCTGCGGCAGGCTGGCTGGCGGCGCGGCGGGCTCGCGCCGCGGCTGGGAGGTTGGTGCCTCGGCCGCTCTTCCGTCTCGGGGATCACCCTGTGGCGCACGATCTGGCTGTCGGATAACGCCGCGCTGGAGCCGACGCTGCTCTTGCACGAACTCCGGCACGTCCATCAGTTTCAGGACGATCGTGCCTTCCCCCTTCGCTACCTGTGGCGGAGCCTTCGGCACGGATATACCGACAATCCCTACGAAGCCGACGCACGGGCATACGCCGCGCGCCGGATGTCCGGCGCTCCCCCAACCGTGTAGAGGCAGCCTCGTGGTCTATCACACTGCTACGTCGGTCGTCACGATCGAGCGGTTCATCATCGAGCAGGAGCGACTCCACCCGGAAGCCACGGGTGAGCTGTCCGGCATCCTGTACGACATGGCGCTCGCCGGGAAGATGATCGCCAACAAGGTGCGCAGCGCCGGGCTCGCCGACATCCTCGGGGCCACCGAGCAGTCGAACGTCCAGGGAGAGATCCAGCAGAAGCTGGACATTTTCGCCAACGACACGATCGTCAAGGCGATGGATCACGGAGGCCGGCTCTGTGCGATGGCGTCGGAGGAGGAGCCCGGCATCATCCCGATTCCCGACGGCTTCCGGTGCGGCAAGTACTGCCTGCTGTTCGATCCCCTCGACGGCTCGTCCAACATCGACGTCAACGTTCCCGTGGGGACGATCTTCTCGGTGGTGCAGAAGATCACGCGCGGCCGCCATGGCGAGATGGAGGACATGCTCCAGCCCGGACGCCGGCAGGTCGCCGCCGGATACGTCATCTACGGGTCCAGCACCATGCTCGTGTACACCACGGGCACGGGGGTCCACGGGTTCACGCTCGATCCGTCCATCGGCGAGTTCCTGCTGTCGCATCCGAACATCCGCATCCCCGACGAGGGCCGGTACCTCTCCGTGAACGACTCGTACGAGGGACAATGGGACGAGCCGACGAAGCAGCTCATGCGGAGGTATCGCGGGCTCGAGGGAGATCGGCGACCGCTCAACGTGCGGTACGTCGGCTCACTCGTCGCCGACTTCCATCGCAACCTGCTGGGCGGCGGCGTGTTCTGCTATCCGATCAACAAGAAGCACCCCAACGGCAAGCTGCGCCTCCTCTACGAGGCGAATCCCCTCTCGTTCATCTGCGAGCAGGCGGGCGGCGCGGCGAGCGATGGCGCACAGCGCATTCTCGACGTGCAGCCGCAGGAGCTGCATCAGCGCGTGCCGCTGTTCGTCGGCTCCAAGCGCGATGTGGATCTGGCGCTGCAGACGCTAGCCCGTCGATCGGAGCTGGTGGGCGCCTGACGGTCGGACAGTCGGACAGTCGGACAGTCGGACGGTCGAACAGTCGGACAGGAGGACAGGAGGACAGGAGGACAGGAGGACAGGAACGACGAAGGGCAGCGCTCCCGTGGGATGACAAAGGGGCACACCGGACTCAGTCCGGTGTGCCCTTCGTCGTTCCTGTCCTCCTGTCCTCCTGTCCTCCTGTCCTCCTGTCCTCCTGTCCGACTGTTCGACCGTCCGACTGTCCGACTGTCCGACTGTCCGACTGTCATCCCGTCCTCCCGTCATCCCGTCTATCTTCCTCGCATGCCCGATCCCGAGTTCTTCTCCCCCTCCGGCATTCCCATCGCGCCGGTCTATCGGCCGGGGGACGCGCCGATCGACTATGTGCGCGATCTCGCCGATCCGGGACAGTTTCCTTACACGCGTGGCGTCCAGGCGACGATGTATCGGGGCCGCCTCTGGACGATGCGGCAGTACGCGGGGTTCGGCACGTCCCAGCAGACCAACGCGCGCTTCCGGATGCTGCTCGACAAGGGGCAGACGGGGCTGAGCGTCGCGTTCGACCTGCCGACGCAGATGGGGATCGACTCGGACTCGCCGCGGGCGCTCGGCGAGGTCGGGCGCGTCGGCGTCGCCATCGATACGGTCGAGGACATGCACGTCCTCCTCGACGGCATTCCGCTCGACAAGGTGTCGACGAGCATGACGATCAACGCGACAGCCGCCACGCTGTTCGCGATGTACATCGTCGTCGCGGAGGAGCGGGGGATCGCACGCTCCGCGCTGAGCGGCACGATCCAGAACGACATCCTGAAGGAGTACATCGCCCGCGGCACGTACATCTACCCGCCGGGTCCCTCGCTCGCGCTGATCGCCGAGATCTTCCGCTTCTCGGCGGCAGAGGTGCCGAACTGGAATCCGATCTCCATCAGCGGCTACCACATTCGCGAGGCCGGCGCGACGGCCGTGCAGGAGCTGGCCTTCACCTTCGCCAACGCGATGGAGTACGTGCGCGGCGCGATCGGCGCGGGCCTCGCCGTCGATAGCTTTGCTCCGCGGCTGTCGTTCTTCTTCGCCGCGCACAACGACCTGTTCGAGGAGGTGGCGAAGTTTCGCGCGGCGCGCCGCCTCTACGCGCGACTGATGCGCGAGCGGTTTGGCGCCAGCGACGCGAGCGCCCGCCTGCGGTTTCACACCCAGACCGGGGGCGTCACGCTCCAGGCGCAGCAGCCGCTCAACAACGTCGTGCGCGTCACCGTGCAGGCGCTCGCGGCGGTGCTCGGCGGCACGCAGTCGCTTCACACCAACGGCTACGACGAGGCGCTCTCACTTCCGACGGCGGAGGCGGCGACGCTCGCGCTGCGTACCCAGCAGGTGATCGGCTACGAGAGCGGTGCCGCGCTCACCGCCGACCCGCTGGCGGGGAGCTACTACGTCGAGGACCTGACGACGACGCTGGAGCGTGAGGCGCTGGCGCTACTCGAGCGCGTCGACGAGCTCGGAGGTGCCGCGCAGGCCATCGCCGCCGGCTTCTTCCAGGAGGAGATCGGCCGCTCGGCGTACGAACATCAGCTGCGCGTGGAACGGGGCGAGACGACGATCGTCGGCGTCAACAGGTTCACGGAGGGGGGGGAGGCGCTGGTGCTCGCCACGCCCGACTACTCGACTCTCGAGCGCGAGCAGGCCGCCCAGCTCAGGGCAGTGCGCGCAGGCCGCGATGCCGCCGCCGTGTCCGGAGCACTCGCCGCGCTGGGTACTGCGGCACGGAGCTTCACGGGGCAGGGCGCGGGGGGCCGCGCGCATCTGATGCCGCTCATCATCGACGCAGTGCGCGCGCGCGCGTCCGTCGGCGAGATCAGCGACCTACTGTCCGCCGAGTGGGGGGCCTACCGGCCCGTGGCGTGAACTATCCGCGGCCTCGCGTCCAGGGCCGGGAAAGGGAGAATATCACAAAGCTGAGAGCGCGCATCAAATGTTGCCGTTCAGGCGTGACCTGCTAGCGGTCTCGGCCGTCAGATTAGTGACCCGCTCACCGGGGAGTGGGCCGACCGACTGCTCATCGCACGTCTCACCAGCATACAGGATTCTGCATGCGACGCATTTCTTCGCTCGTTGCGCTCTCGCTGATCGCGCTTACGTCGACCGCGGGCGCCCAGCGCTCCAGCAGTGCTCCGCGCTCCGATAACAGCAACATGCCCGTGGAACTGGGCCTCGATGCCGGCATCAACTCGGAGCTCAGCGGTACGAACAAGACGACCGCGTTCAGCGCGCCGCTTCAGCAGCTCCGCGCTGGCTTCTTCCTGTCGCCGGCTCTCTCGATCGAGCCGACGTTCAGCTTCGCCACGAGCAGCACGAGCGGCGTGGCGAACAGCTCCGTGACGCTCTACACCGTCGGCGCCGGCATGCTCTGGCACCTGTCGGAGAACCGGTCGCTGAAGCAAATGTACCTGCGCCCGTTCCTGGGCTTCGGTGGTGTGTCCACGAACGGTGGCTCGTCGAGCGCGTTCAGCTTCGGTGGCGGCTTCGGCATCAAGATTCCGATGGCGAACCGCTTCGCGACGCGCCTCGAGGCGAACATCGCACGCACCAACGCCCATGATGGCGTGCCGGCGATGAACGCCCTGAACATCCTGGCGGGTCTGTCGGTCTACTCGCACTAAGCTCGACGGCACGAAGAACGGCGCGTGGGCGGCAGCTGTCCGCCCCGCGCCGTTTGGTTTCTCGCCACGCAAATCATCTTTGTGAGCTTGTTGCGACCGCCGCGCCCGGCTAACTTTCCCGGCTCGGAAGGATTCGCCTAAGTCTCATATCGATGCCAACTTACGAGTTTCGCTGCCCGCAGGGGCACGAGTTCGAGAAGTTCTATCGCACCATCAGCGGTGCCGAGGGTCAGGCCCGTTGCCCGGAATGTGGCGAGCTGGCGGAGCGGATGATGTCCGCGACCGGCTTCGCGTTCAAGGGATCCGGCTTCTACCTCACCGACTACGGCAAGAATGCCCATCGCGACAAGGGCACGCCGGAGCCGAAGAGTGGCGCACCGGCGGGCGAAGGCGGCGCGTCCGAGGGCGGCAAGGCCGGCGGCCGCGCCGCCGAAGAAGAGCTCCGGCGAGTGAGCGCCGGCGCCGAAGCGCTGCGCGCCGAGCTGGCGCGCGCCGCGCGAACCCTGGGCGCGCCCGCCGACATCGCGCCCCTGCTCGAGCGGCCGCGCGACCCCGCGTTCGGCGACTGGGCGACAAACCTCGCCATGGTGCTGTCGAAGGCACTGGGACAGAAGCCGCGCGAGCTGGCCCAGAAGCTGATCGACGCGCTCGACATGCGGGCCGCGGGACTGGCGTCCGCCGAGATCGCGGGGCCGGGCTTCATCAACTTCCGTCTGAGCGCCGACACGGTCGCCAACGGCATCACCGCGCTCGTCGACGCGGGAGCGCAGTACGGCCGCTCGAATGCCGGAGCGGGCCGCCCGGTGGTCGTCGAGTTCGTGAGCGCGAACCCGACGGGTCCGTTGCACGTCGGGCACGGTCGTCAGGCGGCGCTTGGCGACGCGATCTCCGCCCTGCTCGAGTGGACGGGTTGGGAAGTCTCGCGCGAGTTCTACTACAACGACGCCGGCGCGCAGATCGAGAACCTCGCGAAGAGCGTGCAGGCGCGCGTGCGAGAGCTGGCTGGTGGATCACTGCAGATCCCCGAGGGCGGTTACCATGGCGCCTACATCGCCGAGATCGCCGAGCGGTATGTGGCAGAGCATCTGCAGGATGCGGCCGGCGACGATCTCGACGCACTGCGTCGCTTCGCCGTGCAGGCGCTGCGCGGGGAGCAGGACCGCGACATGCAGGCATTCGGCGTCGCGTTCGACACCTACTATCTCGAGTCGTCGCTCTACGACGATGGGCGGGTGGAGAAGACGGTGCGCGAGCTCGTCGCGAGCGGCAAGACGTACGAGAAGGACGGCGCGCTCTTCCTGTGCACGACCGAGTACGGCGACGATCAGGACCGCGTGATGCGCAAGAGCGCGGAGAAGGGCAGCGGCTACACGTATTTCGTGCCCGACGTCGCCTACCATGAGACGAAGTGGGAGCGCGGCTTCCGGCGCGCCATCAACGTCCAGGGGGCCGACCATCACAGCACTGTGACGCGCGTGCGGGCCGGCCTGCAGGCCCTCGATCTCGGGATCCCGAAGGACTATCCGGAATACGCCCTGCACCAGATGGTGACGGTGATGAAGGGCGGGGAGGAGGTGAAGCTGTCCAAGCGCGCCGGCAGCTACGTCACGGTGCGCGACCTCATCGACGAGGTGGGCCGCGACGCGGTGCGGTACTTCTTCCTCATGCGGAAGGGAGACTCGCAGCTCTCGTTCGACGTCGACCTCGCCCGCTCGCAGAGCGAGGAGAATCCGGTCTACTACATCCAGATGGCGCACGCGCGCCTCTCCGGCATCTTCCGCGTCGGAGGCATCGACCCGGCGACGATCGCGCGGGACGTCGACTTCTCGGTGCTGTCGCTCCAGGAGGAGTCGGAGCTGATGAAGGCGCTCCTCGACTTTCCCGCGCTCGTCGCGGGCGCGGCGGAAGCGCTGGAGCCGCATCGGGTCGCGACGTACCTGCACGACACTGCGGGGAAGATCCACCTCTGGTATCACAAGGCGCACGTGCTGAACGAGCCCGAGCCGATCACGCGCGCGCGGCTCCTGCTGGCCCGCGCTGCGCAGATCGTGATCCGCAATGGTCTCACGATGCTTGGCATCAGCGCGCCGGATCGGATGTAACTTCGAACCACGGTCGGACGGTCGGACGGTCGGACGGTCGGACGGTCGGACAGTCGGACAGTCGGACAGTCGGACAGTGAAACCGTCATCCCGTCATCCCGTCATCCTCTCTCATGACCGTACTCGTCGTCGGCTCGGTGGCGCTGGACTCCGTGGAAACGCCCTTCGGCAAGGCCGAGAACGTCATCGGCGGCTCCGGCACCTTCTTTTCCGCCTCGGCGAGCCATCTGTCTCCCGTGCAACTCGTCGGCGTCGTCGGTGACGACTACCCGATGGCGGACCTCGAGCCCCTGAAGAAGCACGGCGTCGACATGGCCGGGCTGGAACAGGCGTCCGGCGAGTCGTTCCGCTGGCGCGGGCGCTACCGGCACGACCTCAACTCGGCGGAGACGCTCGAGACGCGGCTGGGCGTCTTCTCGCACTTCAGCCCGAAAATTCCCGCGCAGTTCAAGCACGCGCCGTTCGTGTTCCTCGCGAACATCGATCCGCGCTTGCAGCTCGACGTCCTCAAGCAGGTGCAGCGGCCGAAGCTCGTCGCTTGCGACACGATGAACTTCTGGATCGAGAGTCGCCGTCCGGACATCGTGGAGCTGATCAAGCACGTCGACCTCATCACGCTGAACGACGGCGAGGCACGTCAGCTGACCGATTGCGCGAACCTCGTGAAGGCGGCGCGCTGGATCATGGCGCACGGACCGAAGATGGTGATCATCAAGAAGGGCGAGCACGGCGCCTTCCTGTTCAAGGAGAGCTCGATCTTCTTCGCGCCGGCGTTCCCCCTCGAGGAGGTGTTCGATCCGACTGGCGCGGGCGACTCTTTCGCCGGTGGGTTCATGGGCTACCTGGCGCGCACCGGCGACCTGAGCGACGCCAACCTGCGCCGCGCCGTGGTCTACGGTTCGGCCATGGGCTCCTTCGCCGTGGAGAAGTTCTCCGTGCAGCGACTGCTCGAGATCACTCCTGCCGACATCGCGGCCCGCGTCGCCGAGTTCCGCACGCTCGTCGCGTTCGAGGAGGAGATGCCGGCGTGAGCGACGAGAAGCCGCTCGACTATTCCGCCGCGGGGGTCGACCTCGAGCGCTCGGACGCCGTCAAGCGCCGCATCCGCTCCGTCGTGGAGTCCACCTTCACCGCCGGCGCGCGCGGGGCATTCGGCGGCTTCGGCGGCATGTACCGCATCCCGGCCGAAGCGCGTCGTCCCGTGCTCGTGGCGAGCGCGGATGGGGTAGGCACCAAGTTGCGTGTTGCCATCGAAGCGGGCCGTCATCACACCATCGGCCACGACCTCGTGAACCATTGCGTCAACGACGTGCTGGTGCAGGGGGCGGTCCCGCTGTTCTTCCTCGACTACTTCGCCGCGGGTGTGCTCGTGCCGGAAGTCGTCGAAGCAGTTGTGACGGGGATCGCAGCGGGATGCCGTGAGAATGGGTGTTCGTTGGTGGGTGGTGAGACGGCGGAGATGCCGGGGATCTACACGCCGCCGGACTACGACCTCGCCGGCTTCATCGTCGGGTGTGTGGAAGAAGATGCCATCCTCGGCGCCGATCGCGTCGAGGAGGGCGACGTTCTCGTAGGGCTGGAGAGCAGCGGACTACATACGAACGGTTACTCGCTCGCGCGGCGCATCGTCTTCGAACGGATGGGGTTGGGGGTCGACGATCCCTTTCCGGGCGAGGAGGGCACCGTGGCGGACGTGCTGCTGCGGGTGCACCGATCGTATCTGCCCGTGCTGCGTCCGGGGCTGGGGCGGGCGCATGCGATGGCGCACATCACGGGGGGTGGGCTCCCCGGCAACGTGAACCGGGCGCTCCCCGACACGCTCGACGCAGTGATCGACGCGGGAAGCTGGGAAGTGCCGAATCTGTTCCGACAGCTGGAACGGGCCGGTGAGGTCGACCGGGCCGAGATGTACCGGACGTTCAACATGGGCGTCGGGATGGTGGTCATCACCGACGAGGCGGGCGCCGAGGCAGTCCAGGCGAGCGCCGCGGCGGCTCACATTGGCAACTGGCGGCTCGGGCGCATCGTGCGCGGGGCCGGACAGGTGCGCATCACCTAGGAGCACCTCAATGAAGAGATACATCCTCATCGCGGCCGGACTGTCGGTGTTCGCTGCGTCGGACGTGCAGGCGCAGGCCAACGCCTGTCCCGCGGGGACAGCGACGGGGGGCATTCCCGATCGCCAGCGCGCGACGCAGGACGCGTGTCAGATGGCCGTGGACGTGTTCCAGTTCATGGCGCCGCAACTCGGGCTGGCTCTCGCGGGCGGCAACGCCACTCTCGGCCAGGCCAGCACGCTGGGCGGGCTCGGGCATTTCTCGATCGGTGTCCGTGCCAACGTCTTCAAGGGCGACCTGCCGGAAGTGCAGAACTTCCCGACGCCGAGCCTGACCGGTCGTACGCCGCGCACGCTGCCGACCACGTCCAAGATCATCGGTCTGCCGACGGCGGATGTGGCGATCGGTCTCTTCGGCGGCCTGCCGCTCGCGCTGACGAACGTCGGTGGGGTGGATCTGCTGCTCAGTGCCGCCTACCTGCCGACCATCGGCAACGCGGGCTCGAGTGTCCAGATCAATCCGGACTATTCGCTCAAGCTCGGCTACGGCGCACGCGTCGGTCTCCTCTCGGAGTCCATCCTCGTGCCGGGCGTGTCGCTCACGTTCCTCCGTCGCGAGCTGCCGACGACGCTCATCACGGGTACGGCGCCGAATCTCGAGGTGTCGGTGCAGGATGTGAGGGTGAGGACCGATTCCTATCGCATCGTGGCAAGCAAGAGCCTGCTCCTGTTCGGCGTCGCCGCTGGTGTCGGTCGGGACACGTACGACCAGAGCGCCCTCGCGCAGGGCTTCATCACGAATGGCGCGGTCACGACGGCGTCGGATCCGATCGCGCTCAGGCAGAAGGTCAGCCGGACGAACGTGTTCCTCGACGCCTCGATGAACCTCCCGTTCTTCAAGCTCTCGGCCGAGATCGGCCACGCGTCGAAGATCTCCGACATCACGACGTTCAACACCTTCTCGGGTGCTGAACCCGGCGATGCGCGCACGTACGGTTCGGTGGGCATTCGCTTCGGCTTGTAACTACGACACGATGGAGAACACTGAGCGCGCGGCCGCGCCGGACGACGGCGCATGGATGCGTCGCGCGCTCGCCCTCGCTGAGCGAGGGTGGGGACAGACGGCGCCGAACCCGATGGTCGGCGCCGTCGTCGTTCGGGACGGTGTCGTCGTCGGCGAGGGTTGGCACACGCGCTACGGGGCGGCGCACGCCGAGGTGGAGGCCCTCCGCTTGGCGGGGGAGCGGGCGCGCGGAGCGACGATGTACGTGACGCTCGAGCCGTGCAACCACCACGGCAACACGCCGCCGTGCACCGACGCCATCCTCGGCGCGGGAATCCGGCGCGTCGTCGCCGCCGTGGCCGACCCGCATCCGGTCGCGCGGGGCGGGGCCGATCGGTTGCGCGGCGAAGGCGTGGAGGTCGTCGTCGGGGTGGAGGAGACCGCCGCGCGCGAGCGCAACGCCGCCTTCTTTCACGGGCTCGCGAGCGACCGGCCCTTCGTACAACTGAAGCTCGCGCTCTCGCTCGACAGCGCGCTCGCCGACCGCACCCGGAAGCCGGGCTGGTTCACGGGCGAGGAGGCGCGAGCCGAGGTCCACCGGCTACGCGCCGGTACGGATGCCGTGGCGATCGGGATCGGGACAGCCCTCGCCGACGATCCGCTGCTCACCGTCCGCGGCGTCGCGCCGCCGCGCGTCCCGCCGGTGCGAGTGGTGTTCGATACGTCGGCGCGGCTGCCCATTCACTCCAAGCTGGTCCAGTCGGCGCGCGAGACCCCCGTCCTGGTCGTGTGCTGGGCACCGGATCCGACGCACGCCGCGGCGCTGGAGCACGCGGGCGTGGAGCTGCTGCACGCCGCATCGCTGCCGAACGCCCTGCGGGCCCTGCGGGGGCGTGGCGTCGGTTCCATGCTGGTGGAAGGGGGGGCCGGGCTCGCCTCCGCCTTGCTCCAGGAGGCGCAGGTCGACCGCCTGATTATCTTTCGGGCGCCCATCCTGCTGGGCGGCGGGTCGCTCAATGCGTTCGGCGGCCTGCCGCCCGGCACGATCGACACGGCGCCGCGATGGCATCTGCTGCAGTCGCGGCAGCTCGGCGAGGACGAGATGACGATCTACAAGCCCCCCGGCTGAGGGGGCCGGAGCTATTTGGCATGTTCACCGGACTGATTGACGATGTCGGCGTCGTCGAGCGCGTGGCGCGGACGGAGGCGGGGCGCGAGCTCCGGATCCGAAGCAGCTACACGGGGCTGTCGGATGGCGAGAGCATCGCGGTGAATGGGGCCTGCCTCACCGTACGCGAGTCGGGGGCCGGCTGGTTCACCGTGGCGGCAATCGTCACGACGCTCGGTCGCACGACGATCGGCGAATGGGCGATCGGCCGCCGCGTCAATCTCGAGCGGGCCATGAAGTTGGGCGATCGGCTCGGCGGGCATCTCGTGCAAGGACACGTGGACGACGTTGGAGTGGTCGAGGACACGCGTCGCGCGGGCGATGCCCAGCTCATCGACGTGCGCCTGCCGGCCGAGCTGGAGCTACTGATGGTGCCGCATGGCTCCGTGGCGGTGGACGGTGTGAGCCTCACGGTGAACGCTCTCCCGTCTCCCGGCATTCTTCAGCTGAGCCTCATCGAGTTCACCTCGCGGCACACCACGCTCGGGGAGCTGCGAACGGGCGATCACGTGCATCTCGAGGCCGACATGGTGGGCAAGTACGTCCGCCAGCTCCTCATGCCTTACGCCGCCGGCGCCCGCTGAGCCCTCATACCGGATCGACCTCCATGCCATTCAACACGGTGCAACAGGCCGTCGCCGACATCGCGGCCGGAAAGCTGATCATCGTCGCCGACGACGAGGACCGCGAGAACGAGGGAGACCTCGTCGGCGCGGCCCAGCTCATCACGCCGGAGCTGGTCAACTTCATGATCAAGCGCGCGGGGGGACTCATCTGCGTGGCTCTGTCCGGCGAGCGCGTGGATCAGCTCGCGCTGCCGCCCATGGCGGAGAGCAACCCGGACGAGTATCGCACCGCGTACACGGTGAGCGTCGATGCGTCGCCGCGCTTCGGCGTGACGACGGGGATCAGCGCGCACGACCGGGCGACGACGATCCGCACGCTCGTCGATCCGGCGACGGTGCCCGGCGACCTGCGTCACGGCGGCCACATTCATCCGCTGCGGGCGCGCGACGGCGGCGTGCTCCAGCGGGTGGGGCACACCGAGACCGCGGTGGACCTCGCGCGCCTGGCCGGCGTGTATCCGGCCGGCGTGATCTGCGAGATCCTCAACGATGACGGCTCGACGGCGAAGCGTCCCCAGCTCGAACAGTTCGCGAAGGAGCACGGACTCACCTTCATCACCGTCGCCCAGCTCGTGGCGCACCGCCTCAAGCACGAGCGACTCGTCCATCGCGTCGCCGAGGCCCGGCTGCCGACCAGCTTCGGCACGTGGACGGTGTTCGGCTACAAGAACGACGTGGACGACGCCGAGCACGTGGCGATCGCCTACGGCGAGATCGGCGACGGCGAGAACGTGCTGGTGCGCATGCACTCCAAGTGCCTCACCGGCGACGTCTTCCATTCGATGCGCTGCGACTGCGGCTGGCAGCTCGACACCGCCATGCAGATGATCCAGCAGGCGGGGCGCGGGGTGGTCGTGTACCTCGATCAGGAAGGGCGGGGGATCGGCCTGCTCAACAAGTTGAAGGCCTACGAGCTGCAGGATCAGGGCGCCGACACAGTGGAAGCGAACGAGCAGCTCGGCTTCGCGCCCGACCTGCGCAACTACGGCATCGGCGCGCAGATCCTGCTCGACCTCGGGCTGAAGTCGATCCGCCCGATCACCAATAATCCGCGGAAGATGATCGGTCTGGAAGGCTACGGCCTCCGCGTCGACGAGCGCGTCCCGATCGTGCAGCCGGAGAACACCGAGAATGCCGGCTACCTCGGGACGAAGCGCGACAAGCTGGGCCACCTGCTCGCCTCCTGACATCCATGGCTGAGTTCAACGGCGTTCCCAACGGCGAGGGGCGGCGATACGCCGTGCTCGTCTCCCGATTCAACAACCACGTCACCTCCAAGCTGGCCGACGGCGCCATGGATGCGCTGGTTCGGCATGGCGTCGCCTCCGAGGACGTCGATCTGGTGTGGGTGCCCGGCGCGTGGGAGCTGCCGTTCGCGGCGCGACGGCTCGCCGCCACCGACCGCTACAATGCCCTCGTGGTGCTCGGCGCGGTGATCCGCGGCGACACGCCGCACTTCGATTTCATCTCGGCCGAGGCGTCGCGCGGCGTGATGGACGCGAGCACGGAGTACGACATCCCCGTCGGCTTCGGGCTGCTCACCTGCGACACGATGGAGCAGGCCGAAGCGCGCGCGGGTGGGGAGCACGGGAACAAGGGGTGGGACGCGGCGATCGCCGCGCTCGAGATGTCGGACTTATTCGAAAGGCTTGATGGCGCGGACGAGAGTTGAGACGCGGGCCCGGGCCCGTGCGCTCCAGGCGCTGTATGCCTGGGACATGCGCGGGAACGGGATCGCGGAGCTGGAGCGCGTCGCCACCCAGGTGTGGGACGACCTGGCGATCACTCCCGACGAGCGGCGGATCGCGGGCCCGATCGTGCGCCTCGTGGCGAAGAGCCAGCGGAGCCTCGATGGCGAGCTGGCGGACGTCACCACCAACTGGCGGCTCGAGCGCATCGGGGCGGTGGAGCGGTGCGTGCTGCGCATCGCGGCGGCCGAGCTCACGATCGGCGAGACGCCGCCGCGCGTGGTGATCCAGGAGGCGGTGACGCTGGCCGAGCGCTACGGCAGCGCGGCGAGCGCGCGGTTCGTGAACGGCGTGCTGGATGCGCTCGCGCGACGCATGGGGCGGCTCTAGTGCGCCTGCTCCTGGTCAACTGGCAGTGCCGGGAGAACCCGCTCGCCGGTGGGGCCGAGATCCACCTGCACGAGATCTTCGGACGGCTTGCGGCGCGCGGCCACGAGATCACGCTGCTCTGCGGCGGGTGGCCGGGATGCGCACCGATCGCCGAGCTGGACGGCATCGAGGTGGTGCGTGTCGGTACGCGCTACACCTTTCCGTTCCTCGCGCGCGCGGCGTTTCGCCGC
>WNFK01158438.1_pt2 | contig 14974 bp, 17 predicted proteins | sample 5400281 | NCBI WGS metagenome assembly WNFK01 (sample SAMN13153350, study PRJNA577476) | soil metagenome | isolation source: 20 cm soil on Douglas fir-dominated hillslope | place: USA:California | collected 2013-09-17 | reverse complement strand
GAGATCAACGAGTTCGACAAGGTGTCGCGCAAGACGCCGCTCCTGGCCGACATGCGGCCGTGGGGCAACTACACGGCGCCGGAGATGCACGACGCCGGCGGCATGGCGGTCGTGGCCCAGCGTCTGCTCGAGGCGGGCCTGCTGAATGGCGACGCGCCGACGGTCACCGGACGGACGATCGCCGAGGAAGCGCGCGCCGGCCGCGAGGCGCCGGGCCAGAAGGTCATCCGGCCGCTGTCCGATCCGATCAAGCCCGAGGGTGGCCTCGCGATCCTCTGGGGCAATCTCGCGCCCGAGGGGTGCGTGGCCAAGATCTCGGGACAGAAGCGCGATTTCCATCGCGGTCCGGCCCGGGTGTTCGAGCGCGAGGAGGATTCGTTCGCGGCCGTGAAGGCCGGGAAGATCAAGCCCAACGACGTCATCGTCATCCGCTGGGAAGGCCCCAAGGGCGGGCCGGGCATGCGCGAGATGCTGCACGTGACGGGCGCGCTCCAGGGCGCGGGCCTGGGCGACACCGTCGCGCTGATGACCGACGGGCGCTTCTCGGGCGCGACGCACGGATTCATGATCGGCCACATCGCACCGGAAGCCGCCGAGGGCGGACCGATCGCGGCGCTGCGCAACGGCGACACGATCGTGATCGACATCAAGAAGCGGAAGCTCGACGTGGAGCTTTCGGCCGGCGAGATCAAGAAGCGGCTCAAGAGCGTCAAGCGCCAGAAGCCGCGCTACACCTGGGGCGCCCTGGCGAAGTACGCGCGCCTCGTCGGGAGTGCGTCCGATGGCGCCGTCACCGGCTGAGAGCCGACCGGCCGATTCGGGCGAGGAGCTCAGCGCAGCATTTCTCGAGCGGCTCAAGAGCGAGCCGCTCCGCGAGCTGACCGTGCTGGACGCGGGGACCGGCTCGGGCCGGGTGGCGCTGGCGCTGGCACCGCTCTGCCGCGCCGTCGTCGGAGTCGATCGCGACGCACGCGCGATCGACGAGGCGCGCCGCAAGGCCGCCGCCGCCAAGCTCACCAACGTCCGGTTCGTCGTCGGCGACATCGAAGTCGAAGAGTACGTGCCGTTCAAGCCCGACGCGGTCGTCGCGTACCTCTGCATGTCCGACGCGATCGCCGAGCGGGCGAGTCGCGCGCTCCGTTCCGGCCAGGTCCTGGCGTTCGTCGCTCTCCATAACGACCAGTGGAAGGAGACGGGCCGCCCCTCGCGCTTCGCGTACGGCGAGACGGGTGTGCGCCGGCTCCTGAAGCGGACCGGCTTCACAGTCGAGCACCTCGAGGTCGAGCGTGACGTCAAAGCCTTCGCGTCGGTCGAAGAAGGCCTGGCGGCGGCGGTCGGGCTCCAGGAGCGCTGGAAGGTGGACGGCCGCTGGTTCAAGTACGTGAAGTTCCTCGAGGACGGCGGGCGTACCTTGACGCGCGCCCAGCTGGTCGTCAAGGCACGCAAGGCGTGAGCCTGGTCGGCCTCGCCCTCGGCTCGGTCGTCAAGGCGCGGGCGAGCGCGCTCGGCTTCGATCGGGTCGCGATCGGTCCGGCCGAGCCGCCGGAGCACGGCGCCGCGCTGGAAGCGTGGCTCGATGCCGGGTACGCGGGCACGATGGGCTATCTCGATCGCGGTCGCGCCGACCGGCTCGATCCCGCCCGCCTGCTGCCGGGGTGTCGTTCGCGCGCGGCCGCGACTACCACGACGTGATCCGGCCCCGCCTGGTCGAGCTCGGGGAGTTCATCGGCTCGGCGGCTGGCGGCAACGTCGCGAGCCGGGCCGCGGTCGACTCGAGCGCGGTGCTCGAGCGCGATCTCGCCGCCCGGGCGGGTCTCGGCTGGGTCGGCAAGAACACGAATCTCCTGGCGCCCGCGCTCGGCTCCTACTTCTTCATCGGCATCGTGCTCACGACCGCCGAGCTGCCGTTCGATCAGCGCGAGCCCGACCGCTGCGGCACCTGCACGGCCTGTCTCGACGCCTGTCCGACCCGGGCGTTCGTCGCACCGTACGTGCTCGACGCGCGCCGTTGCATCTCGTATCTGACGATCGAGCACCGTGGCGATATCGCCGGCGAGCTCGCCAACCAGATCGGCGAGTGGCTGTTCGGCTGCGACGTGTGCCAGGACGTGTGTCCGTGGAACCGCAAGGCCGAGCCCGGTCACGAGCCGGCCCTCGGGCCGTCCGGGTCGTTCGGGACGCTCGAGGCCTTGCTCGAGCTCGATCCCGAGGCATTTCGCCGGCGGTTCCGCGGCTCGGCGATCACGCGGACGAAGCGGGCAGGCCTTCTCCGAAACGCGGCGATCGTGCTGGCGAACCGCGGTGAGCGCCGCGCCGCCGGGATGCTCACCCGGGCGCTCGGCGACCCGGACGCGGTGGTGCGTCACGCCGCCGCGTGGGCGCTCGAGAAGCTCGACAGCGCGCGGGCGGTGACGTCGTGAGGCTCAAGCGGCTCGATCACTTCGGCGTCGACGTCGCCGATCTCGGACGAGCCGAAAGCTTCTATCGCGACGTTCTCGGGATGTCCGTCCAGATGCGCCTCGCCGATCAGGTGGTCATGCGCGGCGGCGAGACGTCATGCGCGCTCTTCCTCCGGCCGGATCGCGCCGCCGTCGACCTCGAGCACGTGCGCAACCCGCTCGGCAAGAGCCACCACGCCTTCGAGGTCGGCTGGGACGATCTGCAGGTCGCGGAGGCGCTGTTCACCGCGCGCGGCGTGCCGTATCACGCGCCGATCGACTGGGGTGACCACGACTGCCTCTACTTCCTCGATCCCGACGGCAACCTGCTCGAGCTCGTCGGCTATCGCCCGAAAGGTGAACGCACGTGACGCACGGGGCCGAGCCAACCGGATGGGTCGGACGACCGATGAAGCGCCGGGAAGACCGGACGCTCGTTACCGGTCGCGGACGGTTCGTCGACGATCTGAAGATTGACGGCGTCCTGCACCTGATCCTCGCGAGGAGCCCGCACGCGCATGCGCGGATTCGCTCGCTCGACACCGCCGAGGCGAAAACGACGCCGGGTGTCGTCGCGGTCGTCGTCGCGGGTGATCTCGACTCGGTCGGGCCGGTCCCGCTGATGCGACTGGCGCCCGGCACGCTCGTTCCCGACTACCCGCTGATCGCGGGCGACGTGGTCCGGGCCCAGGGTGTACCCGTCGCCGCGGTCGTGGCGGAGTCGACCTACGCGGCGGTGGACGGAGTCGATCGGCTCGCGATCGAGTATGAGCCGCTCGAGGGCGTCTCCGACGCCGACGGCGCGCTGACGGCGGGCGCCGCGCAGGTGGTGCCGGTGAGCCGCGATAACCGGGCGCTCAGCGTGGCCTGGCGCCACGGCGATGCGGAGCGCGCGTTTCGCGACGCGGCTCACCGCGTGACCCTGACCGTCCAGCAGCAGCGGTTGTGCGGCGTGCCCATGGAGCCGCGCGGCGCCCTCGCTCGCTGGGATGCCGACACCGGCGAGCTCACGATGTGGACCTCGACGCAGTCGCCCTTCCGCATCCGCGCCTCCTTGGCCCGCATGCTCGGTCTCGACGAGGCGCGCGTTCGTGTGATCGCTCCCGACGTCGGCGGCGGGTTCGGCGTGAAGGGCGGTCCTTATCGGGAGGAGATTCTCGTCGCGTGGCTCGCGCGCCGGCTCGGCCGGCCGGTCAAGTGGATGTCGACCCGCTCGGAGGATCTGCTCACGACCAACCACGGCCGCGGCGGCAAATCGACCGGCGAGCTGGCGCTCGATGCCGACGGCCGGATCACCGGGCTGCGTGCGCGAATCCGCCAGCCTCTCGGGTCGAGCCTCGCCGTCACGGTGGGTGGCACGCCGCAGAATCACGGACGGTGCCTGCCGGGCTCCTATCTGGTCGAGCACGTGGACATCGAGTCGATCGGCGTGTTCACCACGACGCCGCCGGTCGGCGCCTATCGCGGCGCCGGGCGCCCGGAGGCGGCGTTCCTGATCGAGCGGCTCGTCGACGAGGCCGCGCGCACCTTGAAAGTCGATCCGGTCGAGCTGCGCCGGCGCAATCTCATCCCCAAGGAGCGCTTTCCGTTCAAGACCGCGACGGGACAGGTCTACGACTCGGGCGATTACGCCGGTCTGCTGGACCGCACGCTCGCCATGGCCGACTATTCAGGGCTTCGCCGCGCGCAGGCGGCGCGACGCGCCCGCGGTGAGGTGGTGGGCGTCGGCGTCGCGACCTACGTCGAGCCGTCGGGCCTGGGCTGGGAGAGCGGGCAGGTGCGGGTCGAGTCGACCGGCGCCGTGCTCGCCGTCACCGGCTCGAGCGCCCACGGCCAGGGCCATGAGACGACATTCGCGCAGATCATCGCCGACGAGCTCGGCGTGCCGCCGGAGGCGGTGACCGTTCGCCACGGGGACACGCACGGCGCGCCGCAAGGGATCGGCACCTTCGGGAGCCGGAGCACCGCGCTCGGGGGCTCGGCGCTCGCGCTGGCGTCGCGCGACGTGCGCGAAAAGGCGCGGAGGTTCGCGGCGAGCATGCTCGAGGCCAGTCCACAAGATATCGTCCCGGTCGACGGCGGCTTCGGCGTCGTCGGCGCGCCCGGGCGTCACGTCACCTGGGCGCGGGTGGCCGAGTTCGCCTACCGCGGTACCGGGCTGCCACCCGGCACCGAGCCGGGGCTCGAGGCTACGCGCTTTTTCACTGCCGAGGGCGAGGTGTGGAGCGCGGGCGCCTTCGTCGTCTCGGTGCGCATCGACCGCGACACCGGGACCGTGACGCCCGAGCGCATCGTGTGGCTCGACGACGCCGGCACGATCGTGAACCCGCTGCTGGCCGACGGTCAGCTCGAAGGCTCGCTCGCCCAGGGCTGGGGCCAGGTGATGATGGAAGACGCGGTGCTCGATCGCGACGGGCATCTGCTCGCCGGCACGCTCATGGACTACGCGGTGCCGCGCGCGGACGACGTCCCCCATGCCGAGATCGGGCACGCCCACACGCCGTCGCCGAACAATCCGCTGGGCGTCAAGGGGATCGGCGAGGCCGGGACGATCGGGATTCCGCCGGTGATGGTGAACGCCGTCGTCGACGCGCTGGCGCCGTTCGGCGTGACCCATCTCGACATGCCGCTGACCCCCGAGAAGATCTGGCGCGCGCTGGGCGCGAAGGGCTAGCCGCCGGCCATGGTAGGATTAAACGGACTATGGCGATTCTGAAAGTTGCGCGGCTCGGCCATCCGGTGCTCCGGAAAGTCGCCGAGCGCGTCGATCCCGCGTCGCTCCGCACGGCGGCGGTGCAGCGCCTCATCGACGACATGATCGAGACGATGCGCGAGTACGACGGCGCGGGGCTGGCGGCCACCCAGGTGCACACCCTCAAGCAGATCGCCGTCCTCGAGGTGCTCGGCAACCCCCGCTACCCGGACGCGCCGGCGGTGCCCCTGATGGTCCTGGTCAATCCGGTCGTGACTCCGCTCACCGACGAGATGGAAGAGGGCTGGGAAGGTTGTCTGTCGGTCCCCGACATGCGCGGAATGGTGCCGCGCTACACCTCGGTGCGCCTGCAGTGCCTCGACCGAGAGGGCCAGACGGTCGACGTCATCGCGAAGGACTTCTTCGCGCGCGTGTGCCAGCACGAGACCGACCATCTGAACGGGATGGTCTACCTCGACCGCATGCGCAACCTCGCCACGCTTTCCTACGTCGCCGAGTGGAACAAGCACTGGCTCGGCATCCGTGAACAAGACGACTGATCCCCCCCAGGCCGGGGATGGTGAGGCGCCGGTCCTCGCCGTCGTCACCGACCTTTTCTTCGTGGCGCGCATCCGGGAAACCGGCCGGCTCGCCGGTGTACGGGTCGAGTTCGCGCGAACGCCCGAGCAGATCGAGGCCTCACTGGCGCACGCGCCGCGGCTCGTGCTGCTCGACCTGACCGCCGGCTACGACTACGACCGGATCTTCACCGCGCTCGCCGGCGCTCACTCGCCCGTGCTCGGCTACACGACCCACGCGCTGGGACGGCAGACTCAGCCCTGGCACTCGCGCTGCACTCGCGTCGTGACGAAAGAGACGCTGACCCAGGACCTGCCGCGCTTGCTGAAAGAAGGAGTGACCGCATGACCGCCCAGGAGTTCGTCGCCCAGCTCGACAGCGAGAACCAGAAGCGTCTCAGCCTGCTGGCGCCCGCCGACACCCTGAAGCCCGAGGTCGAGGGCGACCTCAACGTGCTCAATCTCCTCAAGGTGGCGCTCCGGAACGAGATCGAGGCCACCGAGATCGCGGCGCGCTGGCTCGTCACGACCGACGACGTCGACGTGAAGCTGGCTTTTGCCCGGCAGGTCGGCGACGAGGCGAAGCACTACCGGATGATCGCCGAGCGGCTGCGCGCGCTCGGCTTCGACGCGAAATCGTTCGATCCGCTCGCGAAGGGCTACGGTCCGCTCTTCCAGTACCTCGATACGCTCACGTCGACGGTCGAGCGGGTCGCGGCCGGCCAGTTCACCCGCGAGGCGATCGCGGTCGTGAAGAACCGGCAGTTCATCGAGTTCTGCGACCACGCGGGTGACCGCGAGACGGCCGCGATGTATCGCGACGTGATCGAGCCCGACGAGCGCTATCACCACGAGCTCGGGCGCACGCTCCTGCTCCGGCTCGCGACCACGCCGGACGCTCAGGCGGCGGCGTCCCGCGCGGCCCGCCGGACCCTGGAGCTCGCCGACGAGCTCCAGAAGAAGGCGCTGGCGACCGCGGGCATCCACCACGCCCCGGGCTGCTAGGAGAGCTGTGGACCTCGACCGCGCGCTCCACGACTTCCGGGGCCTCGTGAGTGGCTCCGAGATCGATCTCGGCGGCGCCGCGCTCGCGGTGGCGCGGATCGAGTATCCCGACCTGGTGCCGGAGCACTCGCTCACGAGACTCGACGAGCTCGCGGCCCGCTCCGCCGCGGCGAAGCTCGGCGATCGGCGCCGCGCGCTCGAGCGATTGCGTGACTTCCTGTTCGACGAAGCCGGCTTCCGCGGCAACGCCGACGACTACTACGACCCGCGCAACAGCTGCCTCAACGACGTCCTCGATCGCCAGCTCGGTATCCCGATCACCCTCTCGGTCCTGATCATGGAGGTCGGCCGCCGGGTGGGCCTGGAGATCCAGGGGATCGGCCTGCCCGGCCACTTCTGTGTGGGAGCTCGCGTCGGCGACGAGCTGGTGCTGCTGGACCCGTTCGGCGGCGGCCGCCGGCTCGAGCGCGACGAGGCCGAGGCGATCGCCTCGCGCGCCGTCGGGCGCCAGGTCGAGCTCACCGACGCGCACTTCGTCCCGACGACGAAAGCCCAGATCGTCGTGCGCATGCTCCGGAACCTCCAGGGTATCTACGCGCGCCGCGAGGACTGGGCGAAGGCCCTGGCCGTCATCGACCGTCTGCTCCTCGTCGAAACCGACGCGCCGATGCACGTGCGCGATCGCGGCACCGTGCTGGTCAAGCTCGGTGAGCTGCACCGGGGCGCCTCGGAATGGGAGCGCTACCTGACGCGATATCCTCAAGCCCGCGACGCCGCGGCGTTCAAGGAAGAGCTGCGGCGAGTTCGTCAGACCCTCGCCGAGCGAAACTGATGCGGCGCGACGCTTTACGCGTCGCCGGCCGCTCGATCGCGTGGCTCGTCGTCAGCATCCTGGTCGCGTCGTGCGCCGCGAAGAATGTGATCAGCGTTCCGCTCGCCTCCAATCCAGTCGCCTCCGACAAGTCCATCGAGGTCGACCCCGACGAAGTTCGCCTCTGGGAGGAGGCCGACCGAGAAGAGGACCAGATCGACAGGAGGCTGAAGTCTTACGACGACCCCGTGCTCATGGTCTATCTTGCATCGATAGTCAGCAGGCTCGCGTACGCCGACCCGCGCGACCTCAGCCGCCCGCCGTTCACGCTCCGCGTCTTGCGTGACCCGACACCGAACGCGTTCGCGATGCCCAATGGACGGATCTACGTGCACACCGGGCTTCTCGCGCGGCTCGACAACGAGGCCCAGCTGGCGATGATTCTCGGGCACGAGATGACGCATGTCACGAAACGCCACTACGCTCGCGGCATGACGCGCGAGGCCCGGGACGACGACCACGCCGGCGCCGCGGCGCTGAGCCCAACCGCGAACCTTCTCCTCGGCCGTGGCCTCCGGCTCGCTACGGTCGCCGCGACACATGGCTATGGACGTCCCTCCGAGCGCGAGGCGGACGCCGACGGTATGGCGAGTCTGGTCCGAGCCGGGTACGACCCCAAAGAGGGGCCGAAAGTCTTCGAGCTGCTCGGCCGGGAATCGACGGCTCGTGGAAGCCTCGAGATGTTCTTGCTCGGCGACCCGTCGTTCCTGATCGACCGGGTGGCGACTACCAGGCGGCTGCTCCAGACAGAGTACCCGGCTGTCGCCGCGGCGTCGGACACCGTGCAGAACGCCCAGCAGTTTCGTCTGCGATTGCACGCGGTCTTACGAGAGAACGGGCGCCTGGACATCCAGGCCGGACGCTTTACGCTCGCCGCGGAGCAGCTGGACCGCGCGCTCGCGCTGATTCCGAACGATCCGATCGCCCAGCTCTACTACGGCGATCTGTATCGACTCCAGTCCCAGCGTTCGCAGGACGCGGCTGACAAAGCCGACCTGGAGAAGAGGGCGCTCGAGCGATACGAGCGCGCGGCGGCTCTGGATCCCGCGTACGCGGATCCCTTTCGCCAGCTCGGATTCTTGTATTACCAGCAGAAGAACAACACTCGCGCCAGAGCCGGCGGCTCATCGGCCGGCACGAGCAGGACACGGGTGCGGCGCACGCTGAGCCCTTCGGCGCCCTCGTCGTTGAGGCGCACGATCACGATGCGTGTCCGGCGGCGTGCCGTGATCAGAACGCGCTCGCCGCGACCGGGTCGCACGTACCACGCGTGATCGCCGGCGGAGAGCCGCGCGCTCAGGGCGAGCGCGACGGGTCCGCTCGCCGGACGCCAGCGCGCCCGAAGCGGACGAATGAGCGCCCCGACCCCGACGACGAGGGCGGCCGCGACCGCCAGCCGCGAGCGCGCGGCCTCCGGGAACGCGATCGCCGCGACGACCCAGAGGGCGAGCCAGGCGGCGAGAGTGTCGAGCCAGCGCAGGGCGCGCGCCGCGACGATCCAGCGCTCGACCGCGGCGGGCACTGGGCGTAAGGGGCTCCGCATAGCCGAGATGGTCTCGTGCGTCCTATTCTGGGCGCTCGGTTCCGAGGATGACGACGAAGCCGCTTCCGGCCCCGCGGCCGAGATATCGAGCCTCGCCGCCGTGTCGACGCGCGATCTGGCGCACCAGGGCCAGGCCCAACCCGGTTCCACCGCTGTTTCCAGCGCCCGCGAATCGGTGGAATGGGCGGAAGACGCTCTCACGCTCCGCCTCCGTGATTCCCGGCCCACCGTCATAGACGCGCAGCTCGGCTCCTTCCCCCGCACGGCCGACGCTCACCGCGATGGGCGGCGCGCCGTGGCGCCGGGCGTTCTCCAGGAGGTTCCGGATCATCCGGCGAAGCAAGCGCGGGTCACCCCGGACGGTGACCGGCTGACCCTCGAGCTCGATCTCATCGTATCGCGCGCATTCTTCGCTCGCGAGCGCGAGGAGATCGACCTCTTCGTCGATGTCCAGCCCCTTGACCGCCTCCAGGCGGCTCGCCAGCAGGATCTCATCGATCAAGAGATCGAGCTCGGCGATGTCGAGCTCGAGATCACGCTTGCGCTTGGGGTCGGCGCTGTCCTTCAAGAGCTCCACCGCCATCCGGATGCGAGCGAGCGGCGTGCGCAATTCGTGGGACGCATTGGCCAGGAGGGATTTGTGCGCGCCGACCAGGTCCTCGATGCGTGCGGCGGCACGGTTGAAGCTCTCGGCCAGCCGCGCCACCTCATCGTGGCCTTCCACCTTCACGCGAGCGGAAAGGTCTCCGGCGCCGAGTGATTCGACGCCCCGCTGCAGTCGCTCGAGCCGCGCGGTGAGACGCCGCACGACGGGATAGGCGCCGACGCCGACGGCGAGCGCGATCACCGCGAGCACGAAGAAGAGCCCGAAGCCGGGGTGCCAGCGGTCATGCGGGACTCGCGTGACCAGCCATCGGCCGTCGGGCAGTCGAATCGCCCAGACCGGCGGCCCGCCCCAGTGGCGCAGCCAGCCTCCGCGGCCGCGATTCGTGTCCGGGGCGGGCAAGCGCTCGCCGACCGCGGCGAGAAGCGTGCGATCGTCGGCGAACAGCGCGACGTCGGCCCGCAGATTGGCCGCGAGCCGATCCAGCGCGGCCTGCTGCTCGGCCTTCGGCGCCGCGGCCGGCGGCAGCACGTTCTGGGCGAGCGTTCCGGCCATGTCGAAGGCGTGGCCCGCCGGGCCGGTATCACCGAACTGGCGCCACATAACTCCCGACGCCAGCGCGAACGCCGCCAGGCTCACGAGGACCGCGAGGTAGATTCGGAGGTAGAGCTTGCGCATCAATCTTGTAGCTTGGCGAACACGTAGCCGGCGCCGCGCACCGTGAGGATGCGGCGCGGTTTCTTGGGATCGTCCTCGATGGCCGCCCGGATGCGTGAGATATGGACGTCGATCGAACGGTCGAACGCTTCCAGGGCCTCGCCGCGGACGAGATCCATCAAGCTTTCTCTCGAGAGCACCCGCCCCGCCTTGTCGGCGAGTGCCATGAGCAGTGTGAACTGATGGCCGGTCACGCTCCGCGGCGCGCCGTCCACGCGCACGATTCGCGCGTCGCGGTCGATCTCGAGCCGTCCAAAACGCAAGGTGGTCGTCGAAGCTCCCGACTGGCGCCGGCGCAGGATCGCGCGCAGGCGCGCCAGGAGCTCTCGCGGCTCGAAGGGTTTGGGCAGGTAGTCGTCGGCACCGACCTCGAGACCCACCACGCGGTCCATCGTGTCACCGCGCGCGGTCAGCATCAGCACCGGCGTGTCCGACTTCGCGCGCAGCTGGCGGCAGACCTCGAGGCCGTCCATGTCGGGCAACATGAGGTCGAGGATCAGCGCGTCGTAGGGCTCCCGTGTGAGGCGCGCGAGCCCCGCCTGGCCTTCGCCGACGATCGAAACCCGGAAGCCCGCCTCGCCGAGATATTCGGACACCATCCCGGCGAGGCGGGGATCGTCTTCGATCAGCAAGATGTGCGGCGTCACATCGCCAGTCTACCCGCGGTGGCCGTGCCAGCTGCCGATGCGCTCGGCCAGCTGCTTTCTCTGCTCGGGGGTGAGAATGTCCGCGACGTCGGCGAGCGTCTGGGTGAGGCGCATCGACGCCTGCTCGACCAGCCTGAGCTGATCGGCGCGCAAGGCCTCGAGGGCGGCGCGATCGATGTGCTCGCGCGACAGGAGCTCGACGGCCTGACGGCGCGCCTCGTGCATCTTGGCGCGCACCGGCAGCAGGTCGCGGGCCGCGCTCTTCACGATCGGGGCGAGCTGCTGCCGCTGCGCGTCCGTGGCGTCGATCTCGACGTACAGATGCTTGAGCATACGGTCGAGGTGCTCGTCGACTCTCGCGGGGTCCAGCGGTGCGCCCATGAAGCCGGCGCGATGCCATCTCCACGGACCGCCGGCGTGAGCGATGGCCTTGACCCCGATCACGGTCGCGAGCCCTGCGAGGGCGGTGGCGATCGCCGCGCGCCTCAGGAAACGTCGGCGGGGGGTGGGTGTCGTGTCACTCATGGCTGCTCCTTTTCTTGTCTCGAGGAATGTCACGTGTCGCAGCCAAGCTTGGACGGGCCGAGTAAAGGGCGTTTCTCCGGCGGGTAAAGTTGTGTAAAGCCGCCGACGGGACTACAGCCGGGAGGTGAGCTTGGACTTCAAGACTTTGCCGGTCGGCGACTTCGGCAGCGCGTCGAGCATGATGAGCCGTCTCGGGTACTTGAACGGCGCAAGCCGATCGCGACAGTGAGCGATCAGCTCATCGGCGGTGGCCACCTGGTGAGGACGAAGAGCGACGAAGGCGGCGACGTCTTCGCCGAGCTCTGGGTGGGGCATGCCGAGGACGGCGGCCTCGGCCACCGCCGGGTGCGTGAGAAGCACCGCCTCGACCTCCGGCGGGAACACCGAATACCCGCCGCGGAGGATGCGCTCGCGCTTGCGGCCGACGATGGTGACCAGGCCGTCGGCGCTGACCGTCGCCAGATCGCCGGTCCGGAACCAGCCATTCACCAGCACGTCGCGCGTGTCGTCGGGCGCATTGATGTAGGCGTCCATCGCCGACGGGCTCTTGATCCAGAGCTCGCCCGGCTCGCTGGCGCCGACACCTCGACCCTCGTCGTCGACAATGCGAATCTCGACGCCGGGGACCGGCCACCCGATCGAGTCAGGTGACTCGGTCGTGCTCGCCGCCTGATAGGAGATCGGCCGAAAGAGCTCGGTCATCCCGTAGCCGCGCACGATCCGGATTCCCGTCCGGCTGCGCCAGCGCTCGGCGAGCTCCCACGGACAGGGGGCCGCGCCGGAGACCGCGATGCGGACGGAGCTGAGATCGGCGGCCGCGAGCTCCGTGGAGTCCAGGAGTCGGCGAAACATCGTCGCGACCCCGGGAAAGACGGTCACGCGATGGCGACGGATCGCCTCGACCACTCGATCGGGCGCGAACCGGTCTGCCAGCACGACGGTGGCGCCGACGAGCAGGGGAGCGAGCAACGCGCCGTTGAGACCGAACGAGTGCGCGAGGGGGAGCGTCGCCAGCACGACATCTGCCGCCACCAGGGCCATGACCGGTCCCGCCCACGACTCGATCGCCAGCTCGAGCGCCGTGTGTGAAAGCACCGCGCCCTTCGGGCGCCCGGTGCTGCCGGACGTGTAGAGAATCAGCGCCGCGCCGCCCGCGGTTCCTGTGGCCGCCGGCTTGGCGGTGGCCCTTCGAGGCCGGAGGACCGGGACGTCCGCCTCGTCGATGTACAGGGCTGGAGCGAGGTCGTCAAGGATCTCCGCGCGCTCCTCGTCCTTCAGAAGCTTGTCGAGCGGCGCCACCGCGGCGCCGAGCTTCCAGGCCGCGATGAGCGCGACGGCGAAGGCCCAGTGGTTTCCGATCGAAAGCGCGACGCGGTCGCCGGCCTTCACGCCGCAGGCGGCGAGGTTCTCGGCGAATGCGCTCGCCCGCCGGTCGAGCTCGCCGAACGTGAGCGCAGCGTCGTCCCAGACGAGCACGGATTTTTCAGGCGTGTGGCGCGCGGTGGCTTCGAGGCGCCGGGCGAAGTTCTCCGCCACGGCGCGGTTCAGGCGAAGAAGTCTTTGAGGTCGATCCGCTTCCAGACGTCGGACGGCACGCGGTGACGCGGCGTGTAGGACGCCAGCGAGGGCTTGGCCGTCGCGTCCACGCCCCACTTCGCGGTCTGGCCGTCGTCGCGGGCCGACGGATCGAGATCGGAGCCGCGCGCGTTGGTGATGATCGTGATGTCGCGGTCGGGCTGGCAGCGGGTCGCGATCGCCCAGTTCACCTGGCGGTCGTCGAACACGTCCACGTCCTCGTCGACCACCACGATGCGCTTCATGTAGAGATCGGCGCCGAGCGCCGCGAGGATCGCGTTCTTCGCCTGGCCGGGGATGCGCTGCTCGATCGAGACGAAGCAGGTGAACGGCCCGGGGACGCGGACTGCCTTGACCGACGGCACCATCGCGCGCACCGCACGGAACAGGTTCGCCTCCATCGGGATCGTCGACAGGAGCATGTGATCGAGATGGGCGACCGTGATGTCCTGGAAGATCGCGTCCCGCCGGTGCGTGATCGCCTTCACGTTGACGATCTCCCGCTGGCGCTCGCCGAGGCTGTAGCCGGTGAACTCGCCGAACGGGCCTTCGGGCGTGCGCTGGCGCGGCAGGATCTCGCACTCGAGCACCATCTCGGCGTGGGCCGGCACCAGCACGTCGGAGGTGCGGCACTTCACGAGCTCGAGCGGCTCACCGAGGAGCCCGCCCATGATGCCGCGCTCGTCCTCGTCGATCGAGCCGATCGCGAGGGCGCCGAGCGCGATCGCCGGATGGACGCCGATCACGAGCGCCAGCGGCAGGGGCTCGTCGCGCGCCTCGGCGATCCGCTGGAACTCCCACAGGTGCTTGCCCGTCGTCAGGTGAATCGACGTCGTGTTGCGGCTCTTGATCTGCAGCCGGTTGTAGGCGCAGTTCCAGATCTCGCGCGTCGGGTCTTTCGCGAACGAGATCGCGGCCGTGACATACGCCCCGGCGTCGCCCTCGTGATGGACGATCTGGGGCAGGTCGTAGAGATTGACCTGATCCCCTTCGAGCACCACCTCGTGCACGGGGCCGCTCGGCACGACCTTCGGGATGAGCGGCTTCTCCATCGCCCTCAGATAGGTCGCCTGCGTCGCCTCGGGCGCCGCGTTCATCGCGGCGGCCAGGCGCGGGCGGCTGGCGTGCAGATTGGTCAGGACGGGGAACCGCGTACCCTTGACGTTCTCGAAGAGGATGACCGGCCGCCGCTTGCCCTCACGCTCGAGCTTGACCACGAGCGCCGTGATCTCGAAGCGCGGGTCGACGGGCTTCGAGACGATCTCGAAATCTCCGGGCTTACGCCGCTTGACGAGATCGAGATAACTCCGGAGGTCTTGCGCCATAGGCGCCTAGGATACTGAATCAGGCGTGGCCCGGCACCTTCTTTCTGCCGTTCTGAGAGTTGAACCACCATCCCAGGACGAAGATGATCACGGCCGGCACTATCGGCAGCCATCGCACGACCGGCAACGAGTGGTCGACCCAGCCGAACCCTTTGTCCTTCATGATCATCTCACCCGCGACGTAGCCAAGGATGCCGCCGCCGATCCAGATGATCCAGATGAATCGATTCATCAGGGTGGCGAGGATCCCGCTGCCCCAGACGACGATCGGAATCGACAGCGCGATTCCGAAGACGACCAGCTTCATGTCGCCGTCGGCCGCGGCGGCGACGGCGAGCACGTTGTCGAGGCTCATGATGGCGTCGGCGACGATGATGATCCAGATGGCTTCGCGAAGCGATCCGCCCTGACGGACATGTCCTTCTGATCCCGTCTCGTGACGCACGAGCTTGAA
>WNFK01086832.1_pt1 | contig 14988 bp, 13 predicted proteins | sample 5400281 | NCBI WGS metagenome assembly WNFK01 (sample SAMN13153350, study PRJNA577476) | soil metagenome | isolation source: 20 cm soil on Douglas fir-dominated hillslope | place: USA:California | collected 2013-09-17 | reverse complement strand
AGCTCGAGGGCCGCGATGCACGGGAAGAGGAGCATGGACAGGTAGACGAGCCGGCGATGCGAGCGCACCACGCGCCAGAGGCGACGCATGAGACGGGGATCGTAGGCTTTGCCCAGGAGCTCGTTGTCGGGATCCGACGGCCGCGATGTGGCCCCCGCACTCCCCCCTTCTCGCGTGTCGTCCCGCCCTTTCGGGCTCGACGGGTCTGCGGTCTGGTCCGGGCGCTTGCTCATTCAGGCTTCCCCGTGTGGGCGTAGTGTTCCTGACGGGCGCGCTCCTCCCGAGGGACCTTCGCTTCCAAGGGACCTTCGCTTCCAGACGGGCGCGCTCTTCTGGTGATAAGCAACGCGTGGTGGCTACTCACTGGCCAGCTCCTGCTCGATCTGCTGGATGCGCCAGAGACGGGCGTAGAGGCCACCCGCCTCGAGGAGCTCGGCATGCGTCCCCTGCTCGACGACACGGCCTTCGTCGAGGACGATGACCCTGTCCGCTTCCTGCGCCACGCGGAGACGGTGGGTCATCACCAGCGTGCTCCGGCCGGTCACCTCGCCTCGGAGAGCGCGGAGGATCTCCGCTTCCTTGCCCGCGTCCACCGCGGAGAACACGTCGTCGAGCACGAGGATGGGCGCCTCGGGCACGAGCGAGCGCGCGAGGGCCACCCGCTGTCGCTGGCCGCCGGACAGGGTGAGGCCGCGCTCGCCGACCACCGTCTCCCACCCCTCGGGGAAACCCTCGATCTCGGGCCCGAGCCCGGCCGTCTCGGCCGCGGTGCGGAGACGCGCCTCGGGCGCCTTCTCGTCGCCGAGGGCCACGTTGTCGCCGATGGAGCGCGAGAAGAGAAACGCCTCCTGGGGGACATAGCCCATCGAGCGCCGCAGGCGCGCGCGCGGAAGATCGAGGACGTCGACGCCACCCACGAAGACCGTCCCCGGGGGCGGCTCGTAGAGACGGCTCACGAGGGCGCCCAGGGTGGACTTGCCACTGCCCGTGGGCCCGACCACCGCGACCAGCGAGCCCTGGGGGACAGTGAAGCTCACTCCCGCGAGGACCGGCTCCCGGCCCCCATACGCGAAGTCCAGCTCCCGGAACTCGATGGGCCCGGTGAGGAGCGGCGAGGCCGGCGCGGTGGCGGGCTCCACGGTATGACCCGGCTCGTCCAGAATCTCCGCCACCCGCACCATGGCGGCGAGCCCGCGCTTAAGATTGGCGAGCGTCCAACCGAGCGCGATGGTCGGCCAGGCGAGGTGGGCGAGATATCCGCTGAACGCCACGAAGGCGCCCAGAGTGATGCGCCCGTCGAGGACGGCGCGGCCCCCCGCCCACAGCACGATCAAGCCGCCCACCCCCGAGATGAGGCCGAGCATGGGAGAGAAAGCAGCCTGGGTCCGGGCGAGGCGAAGGCCGCGGGCGAGATACTCGCGATTGAGCCGCTCGAAGGCGCCGATCTCGCGCGCTTCCATGGTGTAGGCGCGCACCACGGCCATGCCGCTCAGATTCTCCTGCACCTTGGCGGACAGCGCCCCCAGCTGCTCCTGGAGCGCCGTCGACTCGATCTCCACCCGATGGTTGAAGCGCCGGGCGAGGACGACGAGCACGGGCGACGGCGCGAGGGCCCACAGGGTGAGGCGCGGGTCGATGGCCCACATGGCCGCGAGGGTGCCCGCGAAGACGAAGCTCGTGCTCACCAGCATCACCGTCCCGAAGCCCGCGAGCGCCCGCAGCGCCTGGATGTCGTTGGTGGCGCGCGACATGAGATCGCCGGTCCGATGGGTCAGGTAGAAGGCGGGGGGCAAGGTCTCCAGGTGACGGTAGAAATCGCGTCGGATATCGTGCTCGACCCACTGCCCGGCCCCGAGCATGGTAAATCGGGAGCCCAGCCTCGACGCCCCGTAGAGCAGAGCCAGGCCGGCGATCACGCCGGCGTGGTAGAGCAGGCGACCATCGCCGGCGCGGAGACCGTCGATGGTCAGCTTCACCTGCCACGGTATGCCGAGGGAGAAGGCGGTGCCGAGCGCGAGACAGCCGACGCCCACCGCGTAGCGCGCGATGTACGGACGGAGATAGGCGAGGAAGCGACGAGCTGGAGACACTCGCCCAGTATACCGAGGCTAGGCCTTGACCGCCCCGGGCGGGCCGTCCAGATACGGCCGCAGCGCCGCGTAGACCGCGAAGAGCATGGGCGTGGCGATGCCGTGGCGCTCGCCGAGCCGGACTGCGTGGCCCTGGAGCGCGTCGATCTCGAGGCGCTTTCCGTGCATCAGATCGTAGTGGAGCGAGGAATAGCCGCCCGCGCCGAGCGCGTCGAGGTAACCCAGACACGTATCGACGATGCCCGGCCCCAGGTCGGCCCCCGCCGCGCGCGCGAGCGCCGCCATCTCCTCGAGAAGGAGACGGTAGAGCCGCCGCGTCTCGGGAAGGGCCCGGATGACGCCGGCGGGACAGCGCGTGAGGGCGGTCATCCCGGCATGGGCCACGAGGTAGACGTACTTTCCCCACAGCGTGCGCAGGACGTCCTTCGAGAGCTCGCAGGGGATCTGGGCGCGGCCGCACGCTTCGAGAAAGGCCCGGGCCCGCGCCGACTCACGCCCGTCCATCTCCCCGAACTGTATCCGTCCGAGCAGCGTGTGCTGGATCACCCCGGGGGATTCGATGGTGGCGAAGACCTGGGCGATGCCGCCGAGCACGCGTCCCTTGCCCACGATGGCCTCGAGCTTCTCCTCGTTATCCACGCCGTTCTGTATGGAGAGCACGCCGGTGTCCAGGCCGAGCGCGGGCGCGAGAGCGCGCCCGGCGTTCTCCGTATCGAAGGACTTGACGCAGAAGAGACGCGGAGCCCCTGAGTCCGGATCGCCTCGAGGTGCGCCCCGCGGGCCACGAAGGTGACGTCCTCGCCCGCCCGCGCGAGCTTCGCCCCGAAAAATCCGCCGGTGCCTCCCGATCCCATCACGACGATGCGCATGGCTCTCCCTGGTCTGCGTGAAGGGTTGCGGCCCGCCCACTGTCGTCGAGGGTCGCCCCGCTGTCAAGGCATGCGTATGCTACGCTGCACGGGACATGGCCGATCCCTTTCTCGAGGTGGCCGTCGACGCGGCCCGGCGCGCCGGCTCCCTCCTGCTCGAGCGCTTCGGCTCCCTGCGCGAGATCCGCTACAAGGGCAGCCCGAGCAATATCGTGACCGAGATGGACCGCCAGGCCGAAGCGCTGGTCATCGACTGCATCCGGAGCCGCTTTCCCGATCACGCCATCCTCGCCGAAGAAGGCGGGTCGCGCGCCGGCTCCACCGGTCATCGCTGGATCGTCGATCCTCTCGACGGCACCACCAACTACGCGCACGGGATGCCCTTCTTCGCCGTCTCCATCGCCCTCGAGGTAGACGGCAGGGTGGAGATCGGCGTGGTCTTCGATCCGAACCGCGACGAGTGCTTCACCGCCGTGCGTGGCCAGGGCGCTTTCCTCAACGGCCAGCGCCTGCGCGTCTCCGAGACGCCTACCCTGGACGAGAGCCTGCTCTCCACCGGCTATCCCTACGATATCCGCAAGAGGCGCGACAACAATCTCGCTGAGCACGCGGCGTTCATGGTCCGCTGCCGGAGCGTGCGCGAGATGGGCTCGGCCGCCATCAATCTGGCTCTCGTCGCGGCGGGACGGCTCGACGCATTCTGGGAGCTCGTGCTCGGCCCGTGGGACGTGGCCGCCGGATGTCTCATGGTCGAGGAGGCGGGGGGGCGCGTGACCACGCCCGCGGGCGGGCCCGTCAACATTGACAAGCCGTCGGTGCTCGCGTCCAATGGCCGCATCCACGAGGAGATGCTGGNNGGGAGCGCCCGCCGCGCCCGGCTCCATGTGCTGGAGGAGCTGCCAGGCCGCAGCGCGGCTGAAGCGGGCCTCGAACTTCCCTCCCTTGATCCGGCAATACGGCACGTCTCCCGCCCCGAGCCGCAGGGTGGCCGGATCGAGAGCCTCGCGGCTCAGATCGTTCAGGATGAGGGTGAATCCATCTCCTTCAGGCTCCAGGCGGACCACGGAGTACGGCGCGTCCTCGACCTCCACGGGCACGCGCACCGATCCGATCTGGATGTAGTGTCCGGCACCGTCCACCTGCAGCCCGTCGCGCAGGTTCGCGAGAATGCCCTCGTGGGTCACTTCCTCGTCCTCGTGGAACCAGGCTCCATCGCGATCGATCCGAAGGCGGGGGAGCTTCCAGGTCGAAGGATCGCTGGCCGGCGTCACGAGAAGGCCGCCGCGCAGTAGGTCACCGCGCCCTGGGGATCGGGCCACTGGGTGTAGCGAAGCAGCTCGCCGCGGCTGCCCGGCAGCGCGCGCAGGAACGCATAGATGGGCGAGAGCCCGCAGATGCGGCGGCTGTCCCCATCGGCCGCGACGGAAGCGAAGAACGCGGCCGGCTCCGACGCGGTCACCGCCGCGAGCATTCTCCGGTCCTCCGCAGCAACCGACTCGAGGAAGGCGGGGGTGTTCGGCTGCGCGTCGCCGAAGCGCGGCCCCACGTGGGCGAGATCTACCCCGCCGATGACGCACACTCGGCGCGCGGAGGCGGCGATGGTCTCCGCGAGCGCGTCGAGGAAACGCGGCACCCGCGGATCCTCTTCCGCCTCGCCACCCGACCACACCGCCTCGTGCAGGAACGAGGCGAGCACGGGCAGGATGGTGAAGGGCCTGCTCCCCAGCATGCGCCGGAGCATGACGACCTGGAACTCTATGGAGTGCTCGCTCCGATGGGCAGGCTCGGAGGCGAGCAGGTCGTGGCCGTAGCGCCGGTGGAGCGCCTCGAAGAACTCCCGATCGGCCTCCACCGCCCCGAGTGGCGTGTCGTAGGGCTTGAGGGTGGCCGCGAAGGGATCCGCCATTCCGGCGTGGCAGGTGCCGAGGATCACGAAGAGATCGGCGTCCGAATGCTCCGCGAGGGCGCGATAGGCCCAGGCGTAGGTCGGCCCGCCCCGGTGGAAGTCGATGTGCGGAGCGAGGAGGCCGCGGAGCTTCTCCGATCCTGCCCGCGCGACGGGAGCGCCCGGGCCATCGGCGTGGACGAAGAAGCCGTCGATCTGCTCGGTCAGCTCAGCCGCGTCTCCCGCGTAGGCGCCGCCCGCATGCGCCGCGGGGCGCGTGGGGGCCGCGAGCCATGCCTCCTCGATCCCGCGCCGGCGCGCGGCAAATGCCGGACTGTCCAGGAAGCCGGCTTCGTCCAGCCGCTCCGCGAACCGCGCGATCTCCTCCGCGGCGGGCGCGTCCTGACCATGACGGGAGATCACCACTTGGTGGATCTCGCTGACCGAACGCTCGCCATCGAAGAGCGAGACGATGTCGAGGGTCGGAATGGGGAGCAGGATCACCTGCTCGGTGAAGCCCGAGGGATCGCGAAGACCGATGAGGCGCTCCCCGTCCTGCTCGATGGGGAAGGCTTCGAGCGCCCGCAGGCGAGGACGATCCGCGTCTGTCAATCGGGTAGACCTAGGCTTCGAGGTACTTCAGAGAGGCTGCCGCGTAAATCTTTGCCGCATCAAGGATTTCGTTCGCTTCAACATACTCGTCAACCTGGTGAGGAATGAGCCGGTTGCCCGGCCCACAGGTGACGATGGGTATGCCCAGCTCCATTCGCAGTATCGTGCCGTCCGTCGAGCCGGGCACTCCTCCGTAACGTGGCGGCTTGCCCGTGGCTCTCTTGACACCGAGGATCATGGCCTTCACCAGCGGCTCGGACTTGTCCACCTTGGTGGCGAGCCGGAAGGCATTGACGGGCTCCCATTCCACCTTCACCCCGGGCAGGCTCGCCTCCGCGTCGCGACAGAGGGCGTCGAGCTCCGCCTTGACTCCATCGGCGCTGACTCCGGGCGTCAGCCGCACGTCCAGAGTCATCTCGGCAAGGGCCGGGATGACATTCGACTGCGGCGCTCCGACACCTCGAGGGGGCGCATGGATGATGGTGGGGGTCACGGTGGACGGCTTGAGATAGCGGCTCTTCTCGCACTGCCGGCGCAGCCGCTTCTCCAGGCCGGGCGCCCCGCGAAGAATGACGCCGAGCGCGGTGATGGGATTCACTCCCGCCTCCGGCATGGCCCCGTGCGCCATCTTGCCTCGGGCGCGAATGCGCGCCCACACCACGCCGCGCTGCTCGAGGCAGAGCTCGTTCTCCTCGGGCTCGCAGATGATGGCCGCGTCCAGCTCTCGCCCCGCCGCGGACTTGACGAGATGGCGCACACCGATCATGGCGTCCTCTTCATCGGCGAGGGCACCCACGAGGAGCTTGCCCTTGGGCGTCACCCCGGCGCGCTTGAAGGCGGCCAGCGCGACCATGGCGGCGGCGAGACCGCTCTTCATGTCGGCGGCGCCCCGACCATAGATGCGACCATCACGCATCTCCGCGGCGAAGGGAGGCGAACTCCACGCCTGGGGGTCGCCCTCCGTCACCACATCGGTGTGGCCTTCGAGGAGGAGGCAGCGCTGCCCGGGGCCCTTCTCCCCGATCCACGACAGCACGTTGGGGCGGCCGGGAGCCACCTCCTGAATCTCGACGGGCAGGCCCTCGCGCCTGAACCATGCTTCCACGAAGGCGGCGGCCTCCGCCTCGTTGGCCCCGGCCTCGCCGGGCCGGTAGACGCTCGGGATGCGGACCAGGGAGCGGGTGAGCTCGACGACTTCCTGGATGATCGCGTCGAGGCGGATGACCCGATGCTCTTCGCCCGCGAGGTAGAAGAAGTGCCCCTCGATCTCCTCGGGATTTTCCTCGAAGGCGACGACGCTCTTGATCGCCGGCATCTCCCGGAAGGCGTTGGCGCCCTCGTCGAAGCCGTCCCCGCGTCCCACCACCTCGCCGTAGCGGATGGGCGAGCCCTTGGGACAGTGGACGCGCACGTCGGCGGGAGGCTCGGGCATGAGGCGCACGAGCAAGTTGATGCCGAAGACCTGGAAGGGTATCGGGTTCATGGTGTCATCCTACCACACCTGCGCGGGAGCGAATGGCGGCGGCCCGCCCTCATTCACCCACACCGGGGAGGGCGCGCTGGGAGCCGGGCTTGTCCATCCCCTCGAGCTTCGCCTCCACGCGGTTGAGGGCGGCGCCCGCCTCGTCGTACTTGTTGCGGGCATTGGTCAGGTGGCGGCCGATCACGTCGAAGGACTCGCGGAACTTGTCGAGGTCGCCTCCCAGACGGGTGAGCCGCTCCTGGATGTCCTGGGCGCTTCGCTCGATCTGGAGCCCGCGCAGGCCGAGCACGATCACCCGCAGATACGCGTAGAGGCTGTTGGGTGACACCGGGATGACCCGGCGCGAGGCCGCGTACACGCCGGGCGGATCCTCCTCGCTCGACTCGTCGCGGGTGATGGCCTCGAAGTAGACGTTCTCCGCGGGAATGTACATGAGGGCGAAGTCGAAGGTGCCCTCGTCGGGCAGGATGTACCGCTTGGCGATCTCGTCGGCGCGCGCCTTCACGTCGCGCACGAAGGCCCGGCGGGCCTGGCGGCGAGCGCCCTCGTCGGTCTCCTGGAGGAGGCGCTGGAAGTTCTCCAGGGGAAACTTGGCGTCGACGGGCACGAGGCGATCCCCGATGCGCACGACGGCGTCCACCCGGTCGCCCGTGGAGAACTGGTGCTGGAGCGCATAGTGCTCCTGGGAGAACATCTGGGCGAGCATGTTCTCGAGGAAGGTCTCTCCGAGCCCGCCCCGAACCTTGGGTGACTTGAGGATCTGCTCGAGACCGGCAATGCTCCGCCCCACGTCGAAGATGCGCTGGTTCGCCTCGCCCATCTTGCCCAGGCTGCCCTGGACGTCCCCCACCACGCGCCCGACGTGCTGCAGCTGCTGCTGGACGCTCGCCCCCACCTGCCCCATCTGCACGGTCATCTGGGCCGAGAACTGGGCGAGCTCCTGGCGAACGGTGGCGGCCGTCTCCGCCAGCCCCTTCTGTCCCTCGTTGCGCGCCGCCTCCACCTCGCGCTGGAGGAGAAGCATGGCCTGGTCGGGCTCACCGCGCCGCGCATCCATGTCCGCCAGTTTTCCGGCCATGCGAGACACCGCCCATACGGTGGCGGCCACGGCCACGACGAGGGCCACGAGGAGGAGCGTCCCCCACCACGGCATCAGCGACGTCCCGTCCCTTCACGATGCCCGCGCCAGTGGACACACACGGGCTTGAGCCCGCACGGCGAACAGACGGCCGGGTCGCGGCGATTCAGGCACTGGCCGGACATGCGCTTGTGGCAGAGGGCGAAATCGTATTTGACGGGATCGGCGGGATCGAGACGCCGGAGCGCGGCCGTGAGCTCCTCCACCATCCGCCAGTTGCGGCTGCGCCGGCGCGTGAGCCCGATGGAGCGCGCCATGTTCTCGATATGCGTATCCACGGGCATGAGGAGGGCCGAGGGCGGAATGCCCTGCCAGATCCCGAAGTCGGGGCGCTCCCGCCTGACCATCCAGCGCAGGTACAGATGGAGGCGCTTGCACGCTCCGCCCGTCGAGGGAAGCGGGAACCAGTGCTTGAAACCGTAAGAGAGCCGGTTCCGGGGAAAGACCGCCGAGAGATCGCCTCCCACGAAACCATGGGCGAAGTGCTCGAGGGCGAGGCCCACATGCGGATGGGAGGGCGAATAGCCCTCGAGGAAGAAGGCCTCGAGCGAGCCGTGGCTCACGAGCACGCGCTGGGCGGCGAGGCAGAAGGCGAGCACGTCGCAGTCCCGGTTGAAGCGGTAGCGGAATCCCGCGAAAACATCTCGATGCTTCTCGAGATCGAAACCCCAGACGAAGCGGGCGGGCGACTCGCCCATGCGGTCGAGCACCCACGTCACCCATGCCCCAAAGAGGTCGACCCGGCCGTAGGCCATGCAGGAGGCGAAGAGGCCCGCGATCTCGATATCCGCGGGATCGTGGTAGCGGTGAGGGAACTGTATCGCGTCCTGCTCCACGCGGCCTGCCCAGTCGAACTCCCGGCAGAGCCGGTCGAGAGGCTGCTGGAGCCTATTCGTCACGGGCATTCATGCGTCTCTCGCCGGATTCTAGCACGCCCCTTGCCGCCTTCCCGGCGCATTGCTATCCTCCGGGCCGGGAGGGCGCGCACAGATGATCAATGTCGGCATCGTGGGCATGGGCGTCATCGGCAGGCAGGTCGCGGACGCTATCACCACGGGCATACCCGGCGTGGCCCTCGCCGGGGTGACCGTGCGCGATCCCGCGCGGGCCCACGGCCACCGCGCCCTCGGGCTCGAGGGGCTCGTCCGGGCATCGGATCTGATCGTCGAGGCGGCAACCCAGGACGCGCTGCGTGAGATCGCCCCCTCCGTGCTCACGGCGGGCAAACACCTCATGGTCCTGTCCGTGGGCGGCCTCGTGGGTGTGCTCGACGAGTGGGCGCGGCTGGCGGAGAAGCACGGCTGCCGTATCCTCGTTCCCTCCGGGGCCATCGCGGGGCTCGACGGCATGAAGGGCGCGCGCGAGGCCGGCATCACCTCGGTGGTCATGGAGACGCGCAAGCCGCCGCGCGGGCTCGCGGGCGCGCCGTGGATCGAGCGCCAGCACATCGACCTCGGGGCCATCACCACGGAGACCCTCATCTTCGAAGGTCCGGCCACGGAGGCGGTCAAGGCTTTCCCCGCCAACGTCAACGTGGTCGCCGCGGTGTCCCTGGCCAGCATCGGGCCGGAGAAGACGCGGATCAAGATCTACGCGGTGCCCGGCCAGGAGCGCAATCAGCATCGCGTCACCATCGAGGGCGACTTCGGGCGTCTCACCGTCGAGATCGAGAACGTGCCATCGGAAAATCCGCGCACGGGGAAGCTCTCCTACCTCTCGGCCATCGCCATGCTCCGGGAGCTGGGGGCGAGCGTCCAGATCGGAAACTAGCCGCCCGGAATCAGCCGCGGCGGCTCGGCAAAGGAGAGCGACATGGTCAAGGCCATTCCGGACGGATACCACAGCGCGACCCCGTACCTGATCGTGGACGGCGCGGCGCGGGCCATCGATTTCTACAAGCGCGCATTCGGGGCCAAGGAGCTCATGCGCATTCCCGCTCCGGGGGACCGGGTGGGTCATGCCGAGATCAAGATCGGCGACTCGGTGATCATGCTGGCCGACGAGCATCCCGAGATCCAGGCGCGGGGGCCGCAGCACTACGGCGGCTCTCCCGTGAGCATCCTCCTCTATGTGGCCGACGTCGACGGGCTCTTTAAACAGGCCGTGGCCGCCGGCGGCACCGAGGTGCGACCGGTGGCGGACCAGTTCTACGGCGACCGCTCGGGCAGCCTCAAAGATCCCTTCGGCCACAGCTGGCACCTGTCCACCCACAAGGAAGACGTGAGTCCGGAAGAGCTGAACCGCCGCATGGCGGCGCTGGCGAAGAAGTAGGAACCCCGCGTCACCAGGGAGAGATGCCGTGGTCACCGCCGACCGATTCGCCAAGGGCATGAGCTTCGACGAGTACGTGACCTACACGGGCTCGGCGGAGAATCTCTCCCGCGAGGGCTTCGACATCCGGCGCTTCAGCTCGGTCCGGCCCCGCATCGACTGGAGCGGCTATCTCCGCGACCGCTACGCGAAGGCGTCGCTCAGCGCCGGGCAGGCGGCGGCTCTCAAGGCGCTGGCCGCGCAGCCGGGCGGCCCCGCCAAGCTCCTCGTGATCTCCGAGGACTGGTCGTCGGACTGCCGTCGCGACGTGCCCTATCTGGCCCGGCTCGCCGAGGCGGGCGGGCTCGAGCTTCACATCTTCACCCGCGACGGCGACACCATCCTCATGAAAGGGCTGCCCGAGCCGGGAGCCGTCGGTAACGGAGACCTCGTGCGGGAGTTCGCCAACGAGAAGAAGGGCCAGCAGTGGGCCACCGTTCCCGTGGCCGTCTTCTTCACGGAGGATTTCCGCGAGCTCTACCGCTATATCGAGTACCCCGCCATCTATCACAAGGAGCGCCTGATCGGCCATCTCCGCGCCGCGCGCCCCGCCGAGACAGAAGACCAGGCCAAGGCGCGGGCCGGCCAGGAGATCGGCGCCCTCCTCGGTTCGCCTTTTTACGACCTGTGGGCCCTCGCCGCGGTCTCGGAGATCATCAGCGCCCTTCACGAACGCGTCGCCACGGGCGCCTGAGCCCGGCTCTACCGTCGCGGAAACTCCGCCGCGCTGGCCAGCGGGTCGTAGCTCCCATTCGTGAATCCCTCGTAGTGGAGCACGGTCATCATTCCCGCCGCCTGGTGATAGAGCAGATGGCAGTGGATCATCCAGTAGCCGGGATAGAGGGCGTCGAACTCGACCTTCACCGCCTGCCGGGGTGACACGAGGACCGTGTCGCGCTTGGCGCCGCGCAGCCGGGCTCCCGCGACCTCCGTCACCTGAAACACGTGCCCGTGCAGATGCATGGGATGCGTCATCATCGTCTGGTTCACGAAGGTGAACTCCACGCGCTCGCCCTGCTTCACCTCGAGCGGAGTGATCTGGGGCCAGACCTGGCCGTTCAGGCTCCACACATAGGCAGCCATGTCGCCGCCGAGGGTCACGCTCAGGCGATGATCGACGGGCCGGCCGGCCAGCGGCCGCACCGAGCGGAGCCGTGATTCCTGGCGGTTGGTCAGCGCCCCCGCCGGCTTCGGGGCGCGCGTGCTCAGCGTGGGCACCGCGGCCCCCGCGGTCACGAGAACGACACCGGCCAGCATGTCCGTGCCCTCGGCCTGCGCGATGATCGGATAGGCGCCGTCCCCGCCGGGAATGCGCGCGCGAAGATCGATGCGCTGAGCGACGCCGAGCTCGAAGCGCGGGCCGGGAAGAGGGACGATGTCCTCCCCGTCCACCGCGATCGCTTCCGCGGCCAGCCGCCCCGTGCTCAGGAAGACGTTGCTGCCGCTCGTCATGTTGATGATGCGCAGCCGGACCGTCTCTCCGGGAGTCACCCGGGCGAGATCAGGATCGGAGAGCGGGCGCCGGTTCGCGAGGAGGGCGTCGTAGCGGACGTCGGTGAGATCCGGCTTCATGGCCATCTTCATCCCGGCCCTGGAGCCGCGGCGGAGATCGGCGAGGATGGCCGAGGGATCGCGCGTGGTGAAGTCGTTGAGCATGACCACGATCTCCTTCATCTCGGGCGCCGCCGGCGGCTCCCGGATGATCAGGGGCGCGGTCAGCATCGACTGCTCCTGAAGTCCGAAATGCGAATGCATCCAGTACGTGCCGGCCTGCACGAGAGGAAAGTCGTACAGACGCCGCTCCCCCGGCTTGAGGGGAGGCTGGGTCACGTAGGGCACGCCATCCTGGCCGTTGGGGAGGATGATGCCGTGCCAGTGGATGGAAAAGGGCTCGGCCACCGCGTTGTCCACGGCGACCTTGAAGCGATCCCCGCGCGTTCCCGACCAGCCGAGAGCTCCGTCGTCCTGCTCGATCCGGTAGACCTTCCTCGTCTTTCCTTCGACCGTCAGCTCACCCTGCACCACGCGGAGCCGAACATAGCCGGGAGGCGGCGGACCGCCCGCCTGGGCCCAGGCGGGAAGCGCGCGCCCCACGGACGCCAGGGCCAACCCGCCCACCGCGCCGGTCAGGAATGCTCGCCGGTTCATGCCCGAGCCGCCTCTCGACGATCCGCCGGTCTCCGCTCGTTCATCCGTGCTCCTCGTTGCCTCGCCTCGCATCCTAACCCGGCTCTCCTCTGTCCGGTGGTAGTGTCAGCTGGATGACCCGCCACGTCTGCTTCGTCACGTGTCTCGCCTGGCCGAACATCTCCGAGAGTGATCTTCACGTCACGCGCGCGCTGGAGGCTCGCCAGGTCACGGTTACCGGCCTTGCCTGGAACGCTCCCGGGCAGCGCTTCGACGGCTTCGACGCGGTGATCTTCCGCTCGAGCTGGGACTATCACCATGAGCCGGAGGCCTTTCTCGGCTGGCTCGCCCGCTGGGAAGCCGAGGGCGTGCGCTTCTGGAATCCTCCCGATCTCATCCGCTGGAATCTCAGCAAGCAGTATCTGCTGGACCTCGAGCAGCGTGGGGTGGGCGTGGTGCCCACCGTGATGGTCGACGAGCCGGCCACCGTGCATCTGCCGCTCGTTCTCGCCGAGCGCGGTTGGCGGGAGGCAGTGGTGAAGCCGGCCATCGCTGCCTCCGGCCATCAGGCCACCCTCGTGACCGCAGAAAGCGTCCATGACGTTGCCGCCGCCATCGACCAGGGGCATCTGCGGCGTCCCGCGATGGTGCAGCCCTTCCTCGAGGACATTCGGACGCGCGGCGAGTGGTCGCTGGTGTTCATCGACGGCGAGCTGACCCACGCCGTGCTCAAGCGCCCGACGCCGGAGGATTTTCGCGTGCACGCGTCTTACGGAGGAACCTCGACCCGAAGCACCCCGCCTCCCGCCGTGGTGGAAGCTGGGCAGCGTGCCCTCGCCGCGCTTCCCGTGGCTCCGCTCTACGCCCGCGTGGACGGGGTGGATACGCGCCGCGGCTTCGTCGTCATGGAGCTCGAGGTGCATGAGCCCAGCCTCTACTTCTGGGCGGCCCCGGAGGCGGCTCTGGTTTTTGCAGACGCCATCGTGCGCCGTCTCTAGGCTCGCCTGCCTTCACCGTTGTCCTCGTTTCACAACAGGGCGTCGGCGGGGTCTTAGCGTGCAGAAGCGCGCGACCGACTAGCTGCCGGGGAGGATCGCATGGGAGACAAGGAGAAGGCGCTGCAGGAAGCGGGAGAGGCATACGGGGAGCTGCGTGAAGCCGTGAGCGGCCTCGACGAGGCTCAGAGCCGGGCGGTATGGCTGGGCACGTGGGGGGCGAGGGAGATCCTCATCCACATCGTGGGCTGGGACCGGGAACTGGCTCCGGCCTTCGCCCGGATCGAGTTGGGTGAACCGCCGTATCCGGAGGGTGCCTATGACGACTACGACGCATGGAACGCCCGGTTCGTCGAGGAAGGCAGGCACGCAACCCACCACGAGATCCTCGCCGACCTCGAATCGACTCATCAGGGATTGCTGGCCGCAGCGGGCGTGCTGGGCGACGAGCACTTCGCCATGGGGGCGCCGGCCCGGGAGCTCCTCGACAGTATCGGGCCCAAACACTACCGTGAGCACGCCGCCCAGATCCGTCAGTGGCGAAGCGAGGCGCGCGTGTAGGAAAACCGAGGGCGGCACGCCGCCTGCATGCATGATGGGCCAGGCAGTATCCACGCCTGGCCCATCGGAGGCGGCACCGCATGCGACTCAAGTCCATCATCAAGAACTCACGAAAACTCTCGCGACCGTTTCGAGTCAGCAAAGGCGAGGTCTTCCGGCTCAAGGACGTGGACCCCGGGGATACGCTGGGCTTCGGGCCAAACGAGAAGGTCCGGGCCCGACAGGTGCTGGCCATGGGCATCGAGGCGCTCGCCAAGCTCCAGGACACGCTCTACGCCCAGGACCGCTGGTCGGTGCTCGTGATCTTCCAGGCCATGGACGCGGCGGGGAAGGACGGAACGATCAAGCACGTGATGTCGGGAGTCAACCCCCAGGGATGCGAGGTCTCCTCCTTCAAGGCGCCGAACGAGGAGGAGCTCGACCACGACTTCCTCTGGCGGTGCGTGAAGCGTCTCCCCGAGCGCGGCCGCATCGGCATCTTCAATCGCTCGTACTACGAGGAGGTGCTGGTGGTGCGCGTGCATCCGGAGCTCCTCGAGCGTGAGCGGCTGCCCCTCGAGGCGAAGCCGAAGGAGATCTTCGAGGATCGCTACACGGATATCCGCAAGTTCGAGCGCTACCTGAGCCGAAACGGGGTGGTCGTGCTGAAGTTCTTCCTCCATGTTTCGAGGAAGGAGCAGAAGAAGCGCCTGCTCGAGCGGCTCGATGATCCAAGGAAGTACTGGAAGTTCTCGGGCGACGACGTCAAGGAGCGCGAGTACTGGAAGGACTATATGGACGCCTTCGAGACCATGGTGCGTCGCACTGCCACCAAGAACGCCCCGTGGTACGTGGTGCCCGCGGACAACAAGTGGTTCACCCGAGCCGTGGTGGCCGCGGCCATCGTCGATGCCCTGGGCTCCCTCGACCTCGACTATC
>WNFK01136574.1_pt1 | contig 14995 bp, 10 predicted proteins | sample 5400281 | NCBI WGS metagenome assembly WNFK01 (sample SAMN13153350, study PRJNA577476) | soil metagenome | isolation source: 20 cm soil on Douglas fir-dominated hillslope | place: USA:California | collected 2013-09-17 | reverse complement strand
GAACCAATGCCGCCCATCAATTCACCAACCGCCCGTTGATGAATTCCGTATGCCCGCCGAGATGTCCATTGCACTCTCCCGGGCTCACGTGCATGCGCGTCGCCTCGTGCTGGCGCCGCGTCCACCATCGAGATCGCCACCAACATACGATCTCCATAGCACTCGCTGCACTGCCGGGTGCCATACTTCCCGCGACTTCGTGCCTTGGCGCTTTTCGGGCGCCGGCCGCCGCAGCGCGTGGATAGCCTCGTCATGCCGGCGTCCGAAAACCTACACAATAGCGGAAGTCGCTGACCTTCAACCGACAAGCCGTGGCACTACGTCATCAATGGCGCAAGGAAAGGCCCAGTCACCTCAGCGACAATCAAGGGTCTATTCGACAAAAAGGAAATCGAATCTGACGCTCAGGTCCGGCGAAAGGGTAAGAGCGAGTCGAAGATCCCGCGCCAACGCATCTGCGTCAGGATTGATCGAGAGAACAGAATTCAAGATCAAGGCGGACTATCTTAGATAAGATAACTACCGCTTATCACTTGCAATTGCGCTTCGAACATCCGCCTGAGAGAGTCCAAATTCTTTGGCAATCTTGGTGGGCGTGACACCCGCTTTGAAGACGGCACGAACTGCGCTTAACTTCCCAGGAGTCAACGAAACAGCTGTTGCTTCAACGGATCGCTTGTTCGGGATATTATCGGGCACAGGCGATTTCATGCCGCCGCGCTGCAACCGTTCTGCGACAACAGCCGCGAACAGTTGGTTGAGTTCCTGATCGTCGAGGTGCTTAATCGCAGTTGGTAGATCGCTCGGCAAGACATGCCGCGAGACCGCAACGGTTCCGTTATTGCTGTTAGATTTAGGTGAGGCTGTACCCGCTGCCCATGCCGTAATGAAGCCGCCATTCACAGATGGCAATGCACAAAGCGGCTTCGCCCTACATTTGAACTGCCGAATTTAACGCGGCCACCGCCGAGGGAACCATCAACGGCATCATAAAAGACTTAAAGACTGAGAGATGATTTGGGTACGCAAGCAAGAGTCATTCGAACCGATTTCGGCGACGTGAAAGCCCGAAGTCGGGGTCTGTCCACGATTCACTTCCGGCTACCCAAGTGACCGCTCGGCAGCTGCGACAGCCTCGTCGAATCGCTGTTCGAGCCAAGGCGAAATTCCTCGCAGGCCGCCACGACGTTCTTGGCCCATTCAATATATTCCAATCGCCGCTTTACCGACCAATCAGCGGCTGGACTGGACGCGATGGCTCGAAGATTGCTGGTTTGTCAGCTAATTTGATCAGTTCGGCCTCCCTGCTCTTCTTTGGAGCGGTTTCGATCTGCTTGCGCTTTCGTTCGTCCTTCTGAAGCGTCTTGTTGTCAGTCACTTCCATGACGATATCGGCAACTTGTTTTCCGAATTCCCAGGCGATCATCTCGACCGGCACTTCCTGATCCTCAACGCCGTCGTGCAGCAGATGAGTACTGGGTGGCGCCACTCAAAATAACACTGCGAACTCTTATGTAGTTGCCATTGCTATATAATTTACAAGCCACCCGCCCCGAGAAGCGGGAGCATGAAGAAGCCTCTTCAAATCAGAGCAACTGGTTCTGCCGGCGTGGCGCACGAGATTCGCCAAGCGAAATCACCGTGTGGCTCGCCCTCTTTCAGAACGACGAGGATGTTCTCGGTACTGAGGCAGCTGACATCCTCGTGCGGCCTGCCGCGGACAATGATAAGGTCGGCCAGATAGCCATCACGAACTCGGCCAATCTCGTTGTCCATCCGCATGGCCTTCGCGCCATTGATGGTCCCGCAAACGAGTGCTTCCTCCGGCGTGTAACCGAACCACTTGACGAAGTGGTCAAGGTCGCGCGCATTGGTCCCATGTGGAGTCCAGGCGAAGCCGTAGTCGCCGCCGATCAGCACCCGCAAGCCGCGTTTCCGTAGTTCACGGTAGACATTGGCGCAGTTCTCGACCTGCTCAGGCAGGCCCCAGGCAGCCGCCTTTTCAGGCGTGATGCCCCATGGGGCCGCCTCATAAAGGGTGTTGTGAAGGAGCCCAAAGGCGGGGGCCAAGAACACTCGTTCCCTGTGTTCCTCCAGCATATTGATCGTGTGGTCATCGGCGAACTCGCAGTGGTTGAGGAATTCGATGCCATGCTTGAGCGAAAGCTGGACGGACTCGGATGAACGCGCGTGCGACATCACCCGCTTTCCGTATGCATGCGCCGTCGTGACAGCCGCCTCGATCTCGGCGTCCGTCATGATGGTCGCAGTCGGCGGCGCATTGGGCACCGTCTGGTTGCCCGAAATATTCAACTTGATGATATCGCAACCCTCACGGCTCATGGTGCGCACATAACGCCGGATGTCCTCGGCGCCATCAATGACCACGGCGAAGGATTCCCGATACATGTGCAGGAGGCGCTCGTCACCGAGCCCGCCGGTGACTGTAATTTCCGGCGTTGAAGCCAGTAAGCGCGGTCCCGGAATACGGCCAGCTTTGATCTCGTTGCGGATCACGATGTCGAGGCGCGGTTTGGCCGAACTCGCCCCCACGCACGACGTGAAGCCACCGAGGAGAACACGCCGAGCATTGTGCATTGTCTGAAGTGTATGCTCCTCCACCGGCACGAATCCGGTATCGACAACGTCTGCCTTCTCCAGGAAGGAGAGATGGGAGTGCCCATCCACCAAGCCCGGCATGAGGGTAGCGCCACCGCAATCAACCACGACGGCGTCTTGCTTACGATCCGCGGCCACCACAGGAGCGACGCTCGCAATCCGGCTGCCTTCGACTAGAACCTCGCGTGCCGCCGCCGATCCAACATCGCCGGTCCAGACTGTGCAGTTGGTGAACAGCAGCCTCCGTGCATTCTCTTTCAAGATTCTCTCCTCTCAATTTTTGGCTTAATTTGCACTGTACGGTGCCAAATTGCTATCGGGTCTAGAGATCTTCTAACGTCATTGCTAACGGTTACCCTGCTATTGAGTAACCGCCATCTATGGGAATTGCAGTGCCCGTGACGAAATCGGAAGCGGTGCTCGCCAGAAAAATTGTGACCCCGCAAAATCATCCGGCAAGCCCCAACGTTTCGCTGGTGTCCGGGCCATGACACGTTCATTCTATCTGCGTGCGGGCAGTCGCGGTTAGATCCGTGTCGATCCATCCGGGTAGGATCGCGTTGACTTGTATATTGTCCTTTCCCCAAGCAGCGGCAAAAGATCGCCCCCTCTGCACTATGCCGCCCTTACTGGCGCCATAAGGCACCGCGAGAGGCATTCCGAAGATCGATAGCCTCGAGCCCACGCTAATAATCTTTCCGCCCCGGCCTTGATCATGTGTGGATACACGGCTTGCGAGCACAGAAAGGCGCTAGTCAGGTTTATGTCGAGGACCTCCCGCCATTCATTGAGGCTATAAGTTTCCAGCTGCTTGCGGATGGCGATACTGGCATTGTTGATCAGGATGTCCACGCAACCGAATGCGTGCACTGTCTGATCCACCAGGCTACGAACCGAGGCTTCATTGGCGACATCGACTTCGATGGCGCGGGCGCGCTCGCCAAGCGACGCCGCGGCTTTTGCGCTTTTTTCCTTGTTGCGTCCGGCTATAACAACCGATGCGCCAGCGTCCCGCAGGCTGGTCGGCATGCCCAACCCTATTCCGCCGTTGCCACCTGTGACAATTGCGGCGCGGCCGGTGAGATCAAACAGTTTCATTTGACTTTTCCTTCGATTTTCGCAGAGTATTCCAAACCCGATGCGGCGAGGTGGCTAAATCCAGATGCTCGACTCTCTCAGATGCCAGCGCATAGCGGCTGCGAACATCTGCGCCCCATCACGCCCCAATTGTCGCTAGGCACCTTGAAACTCGGTCGCACGTCCTGAACTGCGAAACTTCACAATTTCCAATAAAAACCACGCCGGTTTCCCGCGAGATGTCCTTATCGCGAATTTGTCGATATTCGCTACTTTGAACGACGCGCAACTTTAACGCTCGATTTTCGCCTGAAGCGAAACGCGAGATCGCCAAAGCGATGCTGCCGCGCGAGTTATTTCGAGTCCCTTCAGTCCGTCTTGATCCGTTCACCGGCGCCGCCACCGTGCTGCCGTGGCCGAGATCGATGAGTTGTCGGAAAAAAGCCATAACGCAGGCGCCGGCCTCGTTGCAGAACGGCAAGCGACGGCCCTCATTGGCCAGTCGCTTGGCGAGTTTCGCAACATCCGTGTCCTAGTAGACGCGGCCTTGTCGCCGATGGACGCCGCCCGGCGATGCCTGATGTGCTCGCGGCCAATATGGGTTGGCGTAGCACATAGCTGAGCGTCCCGACGCCGTCATCCTGCACTGATCCAATGATGTATAGCTGCAGTCGATGGCGGTGAAGCCGCCCTCCCCCCACCTCTGGAAGCAAACCGGATACCGGGGATCGTAGCGTTGAGCCGTGGCCGGGGCGACCGCCAGGATCGTCGTGACCACCAAGATTATCCGACGAAGCATGCGCATCGCACCTCGTTCAAACGAGCACCATTGAACGCCGCCGTCTACGACGCGGCTCGCGCCCCACAGCAAGCCATCTAATTCCGCTGAAATCGCACGGCAGGCAACCTGCTGGCATCCGTTCTTTCCGCCAGCGTTCCTTCCAGAACATTACAAGACCTTTTGACCGGTGCACAATGAGATACTGTGCTCCGTGCCTGCCGCAATGAGGTAGATACTTTCCCTCCAAAAGGTTCGTTGGTTTGAAGGCAATGAGTTGTTCGACAGTAACTTTACTGCTCGGTCGGAGTGGATGAAAATTCGGAACGGACTTTCTCCCGCCCGCGAAACGATGCCAGGTCTCGCATTGACTAATTCCGTGCACAAAGACGCATCTGCGGGCGTCGCCGCGCGGGGGCTATCCGCCGCAGCGGGTGCAGGGGTTAGCGTTATCCAACCAACGCCGGGTCTCTTCGTCGGTCCAACCGGGGACGGCAAAGCGCGCCGCCGCCGTCACACCTTGGCTGGGACGAACGATGACATTTTGGGGCGTGCGTAAGTGTACCGTCGGCGGTTTGGAGCGATGCGCCGCGGCGGCATCCGCAGAAGCGGACAGAGTGACTAACAGGCCTAAGGCGAGAACAGAACGCATCGCACTTGTCCCTATCTAACTAGCCAAGGGCTCCGCCCTTGATATCCCTGGCGCCTGGCGCGCATCGGCGTGCTGCGAGCGCTCAATTGGCACATTGAGCGAGTGTTCGCTGCGCCGCGAAAGCATACGCATTGGGGACGCCGGGGTGCCAGCATTAACCGGCAGCGCGGACATCAAGCTTAACACTCGACTCTCGTTGCGAGCACCGACGGAATAGATAGCGTCTCGCACCGGATCTTTCCCAGACCCAACGTCGCAAAGCCCGTCGATCAAAACATTTTCCGGCCGGACGGTCTTGTTTGAAGCAGGATATCGATCTCATGATTAGATATTCATCTTACGGCAGCAGTAACTATCGAACCAACCAACGCGCACCGACCGAGTAACTCTGCCCGCTTGAAAAAGAATATCGCGAGCAACAGGACCTGCGAGAGCGGTTTAGAACGGCTGAGGCCAAGGCCCGCGACGCACCTGCGCGATAAAAAAATCGGCCTTGTCGCTCATGAGCGGCGATCGCGCGTGATGAAATGAAGCATAGATTATTTCTGGCGGTTCTGGTCATTGCTATCGTGTTGGCAACGTTGGGATGGCTCTATGCTTTAGGATGGGTCGCGCTCAAGCTCATCTAGTGGAGCCTCGCGAAGCAGCAATGCCAACACAACGAGCGAGGGTGTCCACGCGAGCATCGCTCCCAAACACACTGCTTGTAAGGTCGTCATCACGTCACCTTGGGTTTCCCAGCCCTTGAACAACGCATTCAATTGGTAAATGGAACTTTTGTTCCAAAACAGCCTTTGTTGCGGCAATTCGAGACAGAACTGAAGGCGCCACCTTCATGCTGCAGCGCCGTTGAACGCTCCTCGTCCGGATGCACCCAAACCTAAGGCGCGGTCTGCCGCTCTTCGAGAGAGATCGCGATCGGCAAGGCCCCAGCATTAATGCCGGGTTTCCTAAGGTACAGTTGAACCTTAGGCTGACTGCGATGACCCATGTCTAGGGCGCGGGTGCCGCTGCCATGAGTGTCAGCGTAAGTGGGGTGTGCAAAATGCTTGAATGAACTTCGTCAGCGGCTCAAGAGAGCACAACAATCTGCCCGGAGATCGCGGCAGCCGATGCGGCGGAAAAGAATGCGAATTGAACGTTCAGCACATCCCTGAACGCGGATAGCTGATCGCACGTTTGAAGCCTGTTGCCGTCTGGGCTCCCCCTTTCGATAATCCTATCCTGCTGCCGGGTGGGCGCGAGATCGTGACTCTGCGCGATGCCGGCGACTACATCACCAGCCTGCCGAAAACCGAGCAGGATCTCGAGGAGTGGCAGGCCGCGGTAGAAGCCCTCCTCCTGGTAGTCGATCGGTATTGGCGAGAGATCGCAATAGCGGGCCTGATCGTCTTGGGTCCGATCTAGCGAAGCACGAATTTCGGCAACAGCTCTGTCACAGTAATCATTCAGCTGCTTGAGCCTTTGCTCCTGCGCCCAAAACTCAACAATGTGAGTTGCGGCCTGCACTCGATTGAAGGCGACAAACTCGTCAACGGACCAAGGCAACTCGGCGGACATCGATTTGGGATCGTGACGGTTCATTTTACTGACACGCGTGCTTTGTTCTTGCCGCTGGTCTTTTCATTGACGGTCGCCTTTTAGAACTTATTGGGGCGCTTCCGGGCCGCTTCGATGGCCTAAGAAAGCCAAATCGGTGCGTATTCCGGACTTCAATCCACTATCTTTCGGGTGGGAGACATTGACTCAACCGGGGCGTGAGAGAGTGGGATCGGAGAATGCTTGACCTCTATCGCGCAATCGAACCGTATCCTGCGGCATTAGGGTTCACCGCTCTTAGCGCGGGCGTGATTTTCGTCGCCTTGTTCGGCGCAATGCGATGGTTCGCTGGATTGCATCGAAATTCAGCGAGCGCTTCGAGGCGTTCAAGCACGCTCAGCAACGATGAAATCGAACATCTTAAATTTCAGATCAACGCCTCTATGGATCGTGCCGATAAATTGCATCAGCGCGAATTCGAAACCGTACCAGAGGCATGGTCGTCACTCGTCGGCGCTTTTAACTCCGTGAAGTCGTTTATATCCTGACCTTCAACGTATTTCAGATACCGATCTCGAAGACTTCTTGGCTGAAGCCGAAGGGAAGTTAGATGCAATTAGAGAGTGTGACCGCTTCATCACAGTCTCTTGGTTCTTCAGATGGAACAGTCGTTTTGACTCACGGGTTTCTGCCGCTTCGATTAGCTTCTAACAACCGGGGCTGGTGAGTGCATACACTCAATTTTCACCCGGAGGCCGCGGGGCAGTTTTTGGCGGCGGAAAATGTCCTGCGGCCTTTTCAATTTTCCAATTGCCAGTGACCGCCTTCGGGCGGTCTTTTTGTTTGGCGGTTCCAGAATTAACCCGCAGCGGCAGGCATCAAGCTTAACGAGCGAGTTTCGTTGCGGCGCCCATTCGAAATTCTATCGTCAAGATAGTCGCGCGGTTTTGACCAACGCCGCTCCTGCCGGCCATGCGTACCGCGCGATTAGGGCTTGCTGCTGCGCGAAGGCAGCGGCCCCGCTCGATCGTGTTTGGACGGAAAGCTCAATGACGCAGCGACGCAGCTTGATCCTCTCGATCGAAAACTGGAGAGCACAGTCCGTTGCCTTGGGGTCGAGGTAGACGACGCTCTACAAATCGCCGAGCAAATCGAGCTCTAGTCATCGAATCTGGTCAAGCCCACCCTGCCCTACCTACCGCTCGGTGAAGGCAACGTCCAACGAGTTGAATACGGGTTTGAACATGTACCGAATAATAGATTTTGAACCGGTTTGGATGTGGGCTTGCAGGACCATTCCAGGTGCAATCGGATAATTGGTTGCGCCAGAACTCACATGGTCCTGCAGCAGACGAACAGTGGCTTTGTAATAAGGCTCGCTACTATTCGGACCAGGCGCGGCCTGTCCCGGCGGCGGGTTGAAGGTAGTCGCCGACACGAATTCCACCTTGCCGCGAACTGAGCCAAATATCGCGCTGTCGAAGGTCAGGAGCCGAATCTCCGCGTCTGCATCCGAATGAATGTGACCGGAGTCCTTCGGATCGATTCGTACCTCGGCTACCAATTCATGGGCGGTGGGAACTATCCGAGCCACCGGATCGCCAGCCTTGACGACCTCCCCGACGGATTTCGGGGTTAGTTCCTGAACAATTCCATCTGAGGGAGCGCGCACCAAGAGTCGTTCAAAGCGATCGGCAAGTTTGATCAATTGCTGTTCGGTCTCCGCCAAATCTGAGGCCGCCTTGACACGCTCCTCGCTTAGCTTCTGTATAGCCTTAGCATCGGCTTCCGCCAGGCTACTTTCAGCTTCTATGACAGCATCCCTCGCCGAAACGAGCTTACCTTGAAAATTCGGGATTTCACCCTCGGCATGTTGCAAGACATATTTTGCTTCGAGCCAGCTCTTACGAGCACCAAGGCCGGCTCGTTGAAGGCCGTCTTGTAGCGCAACTAACTCCTGCTGAACTTCAACTTGCGCTCGCGCGGATTCCAGACCAGAATTCAGCGTTGCGATTTCGCTGCGCTTCTGAGCGGCCTTGGCTTCGAGGGTCGCGCGCTCGTGGCGTCGTTGAATGACGGAGCTAACGTACAATTTTTCCTGTTGCGCGGCCAAGTCAGCAAAGTCCTCCTTCAAACTGCCGAAGTCCGGTATCTCGTCACGGCTTTGCGCCTCAATCCGGATAAGTTGAAGTTTCAGATTCGCACGGCGTGCCTCATACTGGTCCCGGTCACTGATTGCCGCTTCCGGCCGCAGCCTGATCAGGGGTTGTTGGGCGGCTACAGTCATGCCCTCGTGAACAAAGATTTCGGCGACGATGCCACCTTCAAGATGTTGAACATTCTGAACCTGGCCGCGCGGAACTATCTGGCCCTGTGCGACGGTAACCTCGCGAACCTGCGTCAAGGCACCCCAAACGATTGCGGCGATGACGAAACCGGACGCGGTCAGCAGTGTCGCGACCAGTAAACGAGGTGGCCGGCCGTCCTCCAGCACGAGCGGTCGTGTAAGCCGTCGCGCGATTTCCACTCGCCTGGCAGGTGGTGACGACAAGGTATCTAGGACCTCCGGCGGAGCGCAAATCGGCATCGTGAACCTCTGAATAAAGAAGACTTATTCTCAGTGCTGGCAGATCAATCAGGCAGCGGCATAAATCCGCTCCAACACTTTCTCCGGCGGCCCGTCCAAAGCGATCTGTCCATCCCTTAGCACGATGACCCTATCGGCCACGCGCATATGACTTGGGCGAAACGTCGTAAATAAAACGGTTGCACGGCCCTTAAGCGCCGCAAACTTTCTGAGCAGATGTCGTTCTGAAGAAGTGTCGAGGGACGCCGCGGGATTATCCAACATGAAAATGGGGGCATCTTTGATGAAGCAACGCGCGAGGGCCATTCGCTGTTTCAACGCGTCTGGAAAACTCTCGAAATCTGCTGCTGTAAGTCGTTTGTCGAGCCCCCCAGCCGTCAGCCGCTCTTCGCTGTCGAGCCCCATCTCCGTCAAGGCTCGCATTACATCCGCGTCACTTGCATCCGGCCGGGAAAGGCGAATATTTTGGGCTAGGCTACCGTAAAAGAAACTTGCAGTCTCGGGCAGGAATGCTATCTGCGATCGCCATTCGGCTGGATCAATTTGGCGCAAATCCATATCGTCCACCAGCACAGACCCGAAGGTGGGAGGATATAGCCCTGCCATCACCCTTAGAAGCGTTGTCTTGCCCACACCGCTGGAACCTGTAATCGCAATCATTTCGCCGGGCTTGATTTGAAGCTGAATATTGCGCAAGACCGCTTCCGGTCGTTGCGCATGGCGAAACGCCAGACGCTGCGTCGAAATCTTCCCCTTGAAATGGCGAAAGAATGATCGTTGGGCATGAGCATGTCTTTCGCTACGTATCTTCACCAGCCGGTCGATCTGTTTGAACGTCTGCATCGCCTGCTCTATTCGAGGCAGCGAAAGATAGGTCGATTGCACAGGCGCAAGCACTCGCCATATCAATGCCATGGTTCCAATCAGCGCACCTGATGTCATCGAACCATTGCTAACATGGAGTGCGCCAAGACCAAGCGTTGCGATGCCGGCTACACTGACCAGCATCTCGCCTAAATACTGCTGAATATTGTTAAATCTGCGCGCGCGATTGCTCAGGCGAGAGATCAGGCCTGAGAGGTATCGATGGCGTGCGATCCAGATTTCCTCGGCGCTGAGCGCCCGGATTACGCGGCGTTTACTGAAAAGTTCTTGCAGTAAGAGATGTCGGCGCTGCTTCGCAGAACTGATTTCGCGCACGTAGCTGCGCGTCATCGGAATCGTGACGGCGGCGAGCGCGGCATAAACCGCGATCAGCGAGATAGGCACCCAGACGAGATGGCCGCCCCAAACCGCGATTGCTACGATGAAGATAAAAATGAAAGGAATGTCGACGATTGACGACGCCAACGTTCCTGTAAAGAAGTCGCGCATGCTTTCGTATTGTTTGAGGCGCGAAACCTGAGCGCCAATGGGAGCCGATTCTATCATTGAGACCGGCATGTTGAGAATGACTTCGAATGACTTCATGCTGATCAACGAATCAATTCTTGCGCCAAAATAGGCCATCGTACGCGCCCGAATGCTTCGCAATGCCAGGTTCGTGGCAATTACAATTCCGGCACCTACGGCGAGCATAATCACTGTATTCGTGGATCTCGTGCCAATTCCCAGGTCATAGACGAAAATGACAAAAATCGGCAGCGTGAGCGCGGCGAGATTTCCTAGAAAACTGAAGGCCAGCATGGCAGCAATCGCTGGTTTAAATCGCTTTACGGCAGAAAACAGCCAGGACTTTCCTTCATCGAGGAGCTCTTCTTTGCCAGTGTGATTCCAGACGATGAATACAGAACCAAGCTGGCTTGTCGGGACCAGCTGTTTCCAGGATGCAGAGCTTCCGTCGAATACCAGCAGCGTGCCATCTGCATGCCGTTCGACGATAAGTATGGCGTCAGAGCCGTCGCAAGAAAACAAACAGGGCATAGCCTCATTGGCTATCTCCGACTGCCTGACCGATCGCTGTGACGTTCCGTAACCCAAAAGCGTGAGAACAAGACGTAAGGCCTCAATACTTTCAACTCGATCAAAATGCGGCAGAGCTTCGCGAATTCGGCGGCCTTCCCCCGCCCACCCAAACAACGCCAGCGTGGGGGCAAGGCAAGCTTCCGCGGGCGTCTGAGGTCGGACGATGTCATTAATGTCCGTGACGAGCGAAGTTTCCCCAGAAGATAGTTGGGCATCCGAAGGGCCGGCAAATTCTTCGGCAATCCGGGCGAGGCTCGCGTGAACGGGGTTGTCCAATTTCACCGGGCCTGCATCCGGGATGCCGTCGAGAGCGGGGCTGACGCTGCTGTGTATGGTCATGACGCCGCTCTCTCGAACGTGCTTGGCGCAGGAACAGACCAAGTAGCATGTCCGTCTTCAACAAGAATCAAACGATCGCAAAGGGCCAGCAGGGATGGACGGTGTGTTACGACGATTACAGTCAGACGACCGCGCAGCGTTTCGAGCGCACGTATCAACGCGGGCTCCGCGACCGCGTCGAGGACCATATTGGCCTCATCCAAAGCGAGCACACGTGGCCTATTCGTCAAAGCACGAACGATGTTCACCTGTTGGGCGATAGACATCGGCAGGTCGTCGCCAATTCCTCGGCCGAGCTCCGTTTCGTATCCGTCCGGTAGTAGATTAATCGTAGTTTCCAGGCCGAGCAGTTGCGACATCTTTCGCGCGAAATCGCGCTTTTCCGGGCTGAATACCGTGAGATTCTCCATGATCGTGCCGGAAAACATCACCGGCGCGGCTCCCACATAGGCGATACAGGGCCGTATGGCTTGGAAGTTCGGCTCCATCGTTGAGACACCGCCAATGGTGATGCGGCCCGAGGTCGGTTCGATCTCTCCTTGAATGAGCTTCAACAGTGTGGTTCGACCTGAACCACCTTTACCTTTGACACCCGTGATCGTTCCCACCTTGATCGAAAGATCGACAACCTCCAAGGCGGGATCGGCAGCAGTGTCATACCTGAATGTGACTTTCTCAAACTGAATGTCACCGACGACGCTTGTAAGACCCACAGGAGCAGGAGCGGGCTCGACGGAAGGTAAATCAAGCAGCAACCGAACTTCGGCACGGCGGTGGTCTACGTTTTCCCTCTCCGTCCAGAGCGAGATTGCGCGCAAAAGAGGCTGGAGAATTTGACCTGACAACATGGTGCAACAAGCCAAAGCGCCCATTGTCAGATGATCATTTATTACTTGAGAACCTCCTATCGCGACCACAATGAGTTGCGAGATATTGCCATAAAGCATTGCCGAGGTTTGGTTGGCCTGGCCGGTTAGTATGGATGCCATTGTTGTTTCGGCAACCGCCTGCTGCAATCGCTCGAAGCGTCGCTGCATCTGCGGCTCCATCGCCATACCCTTGACCGTATGTATCCCGGCTAAAACTTCGGCGATGAAGTCGTACTTCCGATTGTCTTGCGCAGTACGCAAATCCAGAATCTTTCGGAATTTGCGCGCACGACCAATGGCAAGCGCGGCAAACATCAAAAACAAGACTGCGGGAACGAGTACCATCGTGCCACCGACAATGGTCAACACGATCAGCGCTATGCCTACAAAGGGTAGATCGATCGCGACCAGTCGGGCCTGACCACTGTGATAGTCGGCCAGTGCCGCTGCGGCGGCATAACGGCTGATGTTTACCGCGGCGGGACAGCGCTCAAACGAGCCATTAGGGGCTCGAAGAAAACGTGAAACCCCTTCGTTCTCCACCTTCTCGACGAACTGCGTCGCATGCCAGGACAAGAGTGCTGATCGGGAAATCTTCAAGGCATAATCAATGGCAATCGCAAATGTGAGACCCAAAAACAGGTAAGCGAGCGTCGCCAAAGAATGGTTTGGAATGACCCGGTCATAGACCTGCATGATCGATAGCGGGAGCGCCAAAGCCAGTAGATTTACTGAGAAGGATGCAAATTTGACTGAGATTGGTACTGACGGCTCTCGAACGAATTCACCATCGCTCAACGATACGAAGCTTACCTGCTTACCACGAGACGAGCCATCAGCGCGGCGCGTGAACCTCCGCCAACCCTGCCTCAAAGGAAAAACGCTCGAAAACTTTTCAAATAACACGACGGGCACGCTATCCAGACCTAAAGTGTCCGATGATTATTAACGAGATGCGTTAGCGCGGCGTTAAGTCAGCTTGAATGGCTTCGCAAACAAATCGGCATCGATACATTCAGCATCTGGTTAAAGCTGACGTCCGATCTCTCTTACGTCGCTTCGCAAGGATTTAAGATGTCTGTTGTTGTATGGACGCCGAAGGTCGTCGTCGGTTGACCAAAGAGACGGCAGTACAGGTGTCAGATGTCCGACAATGATGTTTTGGTAGAGTTGCTGGGTAGCCCTGAGATCAGGACGATCCGGAAGCCGGAAAACATCCTTGGACGCGGCAATGGTGATAGCGATGATACCAGCGGGTACGATCTCACCAACCCCAATCTTCATCACGGCGCCGAAGAAATTTACCGGCCGGTTCAATCATCGGAACCACTGGGAGCAATCCCCTCGATTGGTGCTGGCGCGACAGTCAGCGACACCTTCCAGCTTCAGGTCGTCAACAGCGGAACGACGGCCTCGGTATCGATTGCCGAGAACGCGACCACAGCCGCCACCAATAGAGCGCCCGAACCCGATGCTGGCTCGACGCTCACTCATTCCATCGTCGGCGGCGCCGATGCCGCCTGGTTCACCGTCAAGTCCTCGAGCGGTGCCTTGTCGTTCGTCCCAGCTCCCGACTACGAGAAACCGACAGAAGCCGACGGCAATAACGTCTACGACGTCACCGTCCAGGTCTCCGACGGCACCCTGACCGACACTCAGGCCATTGCCATCACGGTCAACAACGTCAACGACAATGCCCCGGTGATCATCTCGAACGCGGCTGGCACCACGGCGTCCGTCAACGTCGCCGAGAACGGCACCGCGGTCACGACCGTCACCGCGACCGACGCCGATGCCGGATCGACGCTCACCTACTCGATCGTCGGCGGCGCCGATGCCTCGGATTTCACCATTGACGCCTCGACTGGCGCACTGTCGTTCGTCTCGGCACCGGACTACGAGCACCCTACCGACGCCGGCGCCAATAATGTCTACGACGTCACCGTCAAGGTCTCCGACGGCACCCTGACCGGCACCCAGGCCATTGCCGTCACGGTCAACAACGTCAACGACAATGGCCCGGTGATCACTTCGAACGCGACTGGCACCACGGCATCCGTCAACGTCGCCGAGAACGGCACCGCGGTCACGACCGTCACTGCGATCGACGCCGATGCTGGCTCCACGCTCACCTACTCCATCGTCGGCGGCGCCGATGCCGCTAGATTCACCGTCGACGCCTCGACCGGTGCTCTGTCGTTCGTCTCAGCTCCCGACTACGAGAACCCTACCGATGCCGGCACCAACAATGTCTACGACGTCACCGTCCAGGTCTCCGATGGCACCCTGACTGACATCCAGGCCATTGCCGTCACAGTCAACAATGTCAACGACAACGCGCCGGTGATCACCTCGAACGGCGCCGGCACCACGGCGTCCGTCAACGTCACCGAGAACGGCACTGCGGTCACGACCATTACCGCGATCGATGCCGATGCCGGTTCCACGCTCACCTACTCGATCGTCGGTGGCGCCGATGCCGCCAGATTCACCGTCGACGCCTCGACCGGTGCCCTGTCGTTCGTCTCGGCACTGGACTACGAGCACCCGATCGATGCCGGCGGCAACAA
>WNFK01096156.1_pt2 | contig 14997 bp, 16 predicted proteins | sample 5400281 | NCBI WGS metagenome assembly WNFK01 (sample SAMN13153350, study PRJNA577476) | soil metagenome | isolation source: 20 cm soil on Douglas fir-dominated hillslope | place: USA:California | collected 2013-09-17 | reverse complement strand
TGTTCCGGAAGCCACCCTCGACATGGGGAGCGGGCTGACCGGGGAGAGGCTCACTGCCCACGGCGGCACACGCGGTGAGGAGCACGACGAGGAGAAACGGCCGCGCGTAAGGACGCACGGGATTCGAGTCTACTCTGAAAGCCTCCGGGGGGCGACCGAGCTCAGCCCGTCTTGATGCCGTGTCCGTTCGCGCGCGCCGGCGGCAGGAGGCCCAGGAGACGCAGCCGCTTGCGGAGAGTGTTGCGATTGATGCCGAGGAGGCGGGCCGCCTTCAGCTGATTGCCCGCCGACAGCTCGAGCGCCTGACGCAGAAGCGGCATCTCGACGCGCGACATGACGGCCCGGTACAGGCGCCCACCTTCCGACGCCGCGGCATCGCGCACGACCGTCGGGAGGACGGTGTTCAGCAGCCGGTCGAACTCCTGGACTTCAGCTCTGACTTCCATGCCCGCTCCTTTCGAGCCGCCTCCCCGTTGAAGCGAATCTCTCTCCCTGTTGCTAGAACTCCTTGTAGTGGAGAAATTTCGCGTCGATGGTGATGACGCCGCGCTCACCCTTCTTCTCGAGGGTCACCTTGCAATCGATGGCCGAGAGGATGCCGTCACCCCAGAGCTCGTTCGAGCGCTCCCGGAGGGCATCCCCGTAGACCCCGACCAGCTCCATGAGCCGGTACTTGAAAGGGTCCGTGGTCAGAGGAAACTCGGTGCGGAGCGGCATGGCCGTGGTGGCCATGGCGGTGTCCGCGTCGACGCCGAGGACCTGGGCGAGCTGCTTGGCCTCCTCGGCGTTCAGACGATGCTGCCCGTGAAGGGCGGCCGCGATGTACATCGTGTCCTTGGTGCCGATGGCCTTCCCCAGGTCGTCGTAGGAGAGGCCCTTCGCCTCGCGGGCCTGCCGGATCTTCTGGAGCGCCGCTGCCCGATCCATTGCGTGCCTCCTTTCAGTGTGCGGAAACGAGTTCGTGGGTGCGGGGAGAGCCGGCGGCCAGGGCCTGCTCCTGGAGATGCCGGGAGCGCTCGACGAGGAAGTGGATGATATGGCTGCGCAGCCTCCCATACTCCGGCTCGTCGATGATGTCGGCGCGCGAGCGGGGGCGTGGCAGCTTGACCTCCACGATCTCGGCGAGGCGCGCTTCCGGGCCGTTGGTCATGAGGGCGATGCGGTCCGAGAGGAGGATGGCCTCGTCGACGTCGTGGGTGACCATGAAAACGGTATTGCGCGAGGCCGTCCACATCCGGACGAGCTCTTCCTGGATCACTCCCCGGGTGAGGGCGTCGATCTGGGCGAAGGGCTCGTCGAGGAGCAGCACTTTCGGCTCGGTGGCGAAGGCGCGCGCGAGCCCCACCCGCTGCTTCATGCCACCCGACAAGGCAGCCGGCCGCTTGTTCTCCGCCCCCGTGAGCCCCACCATCTCGACGTAGCGTCTCACGCACTCGTCGACCTGATCCCCCGACCACGCGGCGTAGGCCGAGCGCACGGCCAGGCGCACGTTCTGGGCCACGGTCATCCAGGGCATGAGCGAGAAGTTCTGGAAGACCACCATGCGATCCATCCCGGGCCCACGAATCTCGCGGCCCTCGAGGACCGCGCCGCCTTCCGAGGCCGTCTCCAGGCCCGCGATGATGTTCAGGATGGTGCTCTTGCCACAACCCGAATGGCCAACCATGGTGAGGAACTCGCCCCGCTCGACTCCGAAGGCCACGTCCCGAAACACGCACACCTCCCCCGCTCCGTCGGGATTGGGGAAGTACTTGGTCACGTGATCGAGCTCGAGGAAGGCCATCGCCTAGTCCGAGTACGCGACCAGCTTGGCCACCCGGCCCAGGCCGAAGTCCAGGAGGACACCGACCATGCCGATGGCGAAGATGGCGAAGATCACGCTGTTGAGGGCGAGGTTGTTCCATTCGTTCCACACAAAGTATCCGACGCCGGTGCCCCCGATGAGCATCTCCGCGGCCACGATTGCCACCCACGCGCTGCCGATGGAGATGCGTAGCCCGGCCAGGATGGCCGGAGCCGCCGCGGGCAGAATCACCTGGAAGAAGCGGCGCGGCCAGGAGAGCTGGAGGAGCCGCGAGACATTCAGGTAGTCCTTCTTGATGGAGCCCACCCCGAAGGCGGTATTGGCCATGGTCGGCCACAGCGAGGAGACGAAGATCACCAGCACCGCCGCCTGGCCCGCGTTCTTCAGCGTGTAGAGGAAAAGCGGCATCCAGGCCAGCGGCGAGATGGGCTTCATGATCTGGATGAAGGGGTTGGCCGCCTTGAAGAGCGCGGGCGACGAGCCGAGAGCCACGCCCACCAGGATGGCCACCACCGACGCGCAGAGGTACCCGCCCATCATGCGGACGAGGCTGTAGCCCAGTTGAAGCCCGAATCCCTTGTCGTTGGGCCCGTGATCGTAGAAGGGGTCGGCGAGCATGACCCACGCCGTCTGAGCCACCGCCACCGGCCCGGGAATGCCCGCGGCCTTCGCGCCTTTGCCTCCCGGGCCCGCGATGATCTGCCAGACCACGAGAAAGGTCGCGAGCAGCACGAGGCTGTAGACCACTGTCCGCAGCCGCTCTTGACGGGCGGGAGTCACGACCTCACGCCCGCTTGATGGGGAAGCCGGCCAGGTACTCCGCGGGCTTCGAAGGATCGAACGTCTTCTGCTTGCCGAGGAGGAAGGTGTGGGTGACCGCGTTCTTCTCGGGAGCCTTGTAGCCGAGCGACTTCATCACCTCGCGGCACTGATCGGCGAGGAAGACCTGGGTCGCCACCTTCTGGTAGTCCACGTCGCCCTTGATGTACCCCCACCGCTTCATCTGGGTGAGGATCCACACCGCCATCGACTGGTAGGGAAAAGGATCGAAATCCACCCGGTCGGGCACATTCATCTTCTGGCCGAGGCCGTTGTCGAACTGTCCGGTCAGCACCGCCTCCACCACCTCCACGGGCTGGTTGAGGTAGTTGCGGGGAGCGATGGCCGCGGCGATCTCCTTGCGATTCTTCTTGTCGTGGGCGAACTCGGTGGCGTCCACGATGGCTCGGAGCAAGGCGCCGAAGGAATTCGGCGCGCTCTCCGCGAAGTCCTTGCGGGCGGCGAAGGCGCAGCAGGGATGTCCCGGCCAAATGTCCTTCGAGAGCATGAAGATGAAGCCTTCGCTTTCGTACACCGCGCGCTGGTTGAAGGGATCCGGCCCGAGATAACCGTCGAGATTTCCCGCGCGCAGGTTGGCCACCATCTCCGGCGGGGGCACCGCGCGAATCTGGATGTCCTTGTCGGGATCGAGGCCTGCCTCCGCCACCACGTAGCGAAGGAGGAAGTTGTGCATGGAATAGTCGAAGGGCACCCCGAACTTGAATCCCTTGAACTCCGCCGCGCTCTTCACCGCCTTGTGCTTGTTAGCGAGGGTGATGGCCTGGCCGTTGATGTTCTCCACGGCCGGCATCACGTAGGGCACCTCTTGCGAGCCGACGCCCATGCTGATGGACAGGGGCATGGGCGAGAGCATGTGCGTGGCGTCGCTCTCCTTGTTGATGGAGAGGTCGCGAATCATGGCCCAGCTCGAGGCCTTCACCACCTGGGCGTTGAGCCCGTACTTCTTGTAGAAGCCCATGGGCTCGGCCATGATGATCGGCGTCGCGCAGGTGATGGGGATGAAACCGATCTTGAGGTCCTTCTTCTCGGGCGGGCCGAGCTTGGCCTGGGCGAGGGCCTTGGCGGCTCCCATCGGGAAGACGTCGGCAAGCATCGCCGCCGCCGTTCCCGCCCCCACCGCCTTGAGAAAGTCCCGGCGGCCACCGAATACCGCCTGCTCGACCGAGCGCTCGACCAGCCGGTCGATCAGAATGTCGCTAGTCTCCGGCCTGTCCGCCATCCGCTCCTCCCATTTGATGTGCTTCTCGTCACTACTCCGGGAGAAGACAGAGCAAACCCTGTGCCTCACCACCGACCCAATCAAATCACACAGTTCAAACCGGGAGGAGCTGGAGGACCTGTCTCAGTGCCCACGACGTGAGCAAACCCGCCTCTATCGTGAGCAAATGCTGGGCGCTACTCCTGCCTACGTCGTGGGCATGAACGAGACGTGGGCGCTTACGACACGCCAGCCCTCGGGCATGCGCACCCAGGTCTGACTCTGACGACCATGCCGGCCTGACTCCACGCGGTGATACTCCGTGTTGGCCGTGGCGAGGTCTCGTCCGAACGTGGTGATCACGGTGTTCGAGAGGACGCGCTGGAGGTCCGTCTTCGGGCGAGCGAGGCGGGAGGCATGAATGGCCTCGTACCCGTAGGCGTTGTCGGTAAGCGAGTAGCGGATGACGCGGGGATCCTTCCAGAACGATGCGTCGAGCACCGCGACATCGTTGGCGTTGATCGCCTTCTCGTAGCGCTCGAAGGCGGCCGTCACCTCGGCCACCACGTCGGGAATGTTGATCTCCATGGCTCTCATCTCTCCGTGGCGGAAGCAGGGGCTGAGTGGAGGACACCGTCGCGTTCGAGGCCGGCGATGTCCGGATCCGCGTATCCGAGGTCGCGGGCGATCTCCCGGTTGTGCTCGCCGAGGGAGGCACGCGCTCGAGGGCCAGGGCGCCCTCGGCGAAACGAATCGGCACGCCGGGAAGCCGGGTCTCTCCGAGCAGCGGGTGGTCGTGCTCGACGAGGAGGCCGCGCTCCTTGACCTGCGGGTCCGCGATCACCTGGTTCACCGTCTGAACGGGCGCCGCGGGCACTCCCGCCTCCTCGAGGCGCTGGAGACACGCCGCCACCGACGCCTGCTCCATGGTCCAGGCCTCGATGCGCTCGAGGATCTCCTCCCGGTGAGCATTGCGACCGAGCGCGTCGTGAAGCGAGGGTCCGCGGCCTGGGCCTCGCCGCCCATGAGGAGAGCCATGGCTTTCCACGTGTCGGCCATATGAGCGCAGATGGCGAGATAGCCGTCGCGGGCCTGGAACACGCCGTAAGCCGTCGCCTTGCGCACGTCGTAACCGCTGCGCGTGGCGATGTCACGTCCGCCCGAGAGCGTGTAGTGCTGGAGGCCGAAGTCGTGCAGGGCGACCATGCAGTCGAAGAGAGCCAGGTCGATGTGCCGTCCCCGCCCTGTCGCCTGACGGCCGAAGAGCGCCGCGCAGATCGCCCCGACCGCATGGGCGCCCGTGAGGTCGTCGGCCACAGCCAGGCGCAGAAACCGGCGCCTTCTCGCCGGGGAGGCCGACCAGGCTCATGACGCCGCTCTGCGCCTCCGCGAGAATGCCGAAGCCCGGCTTGCCCGCATCGGGGCCGATGCGCCCATAGGCCGAGATCGAGCAATAGACGAGTCGTGGGTTGACCGCCTCGAGCTCCTCGTAGCCGAGGCCCAGGCGATCGAGCACGCCGGGCCGGAAGTTCTCCACGAGGACATCGGACCGCGCGGCGAGCTTCTGCACCAGCTCGCGCCCCCTCGGGTCCTTCAGGTCGACGCACAAGCCCTTCTTGCCCATGTTCTGCTGGAGGTAGTAGCCGCTCTGCCCCTGGATCGAATAGGGCATGAGCCGCCCCAGCTCGCCCACAGGCGGTCGTTCCACCTTGATCACCTCGGCGCCGAGCGCGGCGAGGCATCGTGCCGCGTAGGGTTCGGCCACGAACTGGGACACGTCCACGACCCGGACGCCGCGGAGGGGCAGCGGGAGCGCGGACACGATCAGCCGGCGAGGTGGGAGACGGCCACCCCGGCGCGCTCGAGCACCGCGGCGATCCGGAAGAGCGCGGCCTCGTTCCACGGCGCGGCGACGAGCTGGACGCCGAGGGGAAGCGGACCGGCGCCGGCTACCGGAACGGAGATCACGGGGAGGCCGATGAAGGACAGCGGCTGGGTGTAGAGGCCCAGCATGGGCCGCGTCGGTACCTGCTCGCCGGCCACGGTGATCATGTCCTGGCCGATCCGCGGGGCCGGGAAGGGCGTGGTGGGGGCGAGCAGCACGTCGGCCTCGTGGAAGATCTCGCGCACCCGCTCCCTATACCATGCGCGAAAGCGCTGCGCACGGACGTAGAGCGCGGCGGGCACGAGCGTCCCGGCGAGGAAGCGGTCGCGGGTCATCGGATCGAAGTCCAGGGGGCGGCTCTGAAGATCGTCCATGTGGAGGCTTGCCCCCTCCGAGGCGGTGATGATGGTGGCGGCCGCCCGGGCACGATCGTTCTCGGGAATGGTCACGCGACGCTCGGCGCGGAGAGCCTTGGCGACCTGCTCCACGGCCGCGAAGACCTCCGGCTCACCACGCGAAGCGAAGTGCCCGTCGGCCACGGCGATGCGGAGACCGTCGGTCCCCTCCTCGAGCCGGGGCAGGCACGCCTCGATGGGCCGATCGGCGCACACCGGATCGGTGGCATCGGGTCCCTGCATCACGTCGTAGGCGGCGGCGAGATCCCGCACCGACGTGGCGAGGGGGCCCACGTGGTCGAAGCTGATACCGAAGAGGGCCGCCCCGGCGCGGGAAAGCCTGCCATATGTCGGCTTGAGCCCGAAGACTCCACAGAGCGCGGCGGGGACGCGAATGGAGCCGTTGGTGTCGGAGCCCAGCGCCAGGGGGACGAAGCCCGCTGCCACTGCCGCGCCCGATCCGCCCGAGGAGCCGCCGGCTACCCGCGTCGGATCGTGGGGATTGCGCGTGGGTCCGTGGTGCGAGTTCTCCGTGGTGAACCCGAACGCGTACTCGTCCATGTTGAGCGCGCCCAGGAGCACGGCACCTGCGCCGCGCAGTCTTGCCACCACCGTGGCGTCGCGGACTGCCGGAGGATGCCCGGCGTTGATCTTCGATCCCGCGAGCGTGGTGAGGCCGGCGACGTCGAAGAGATTCTTGACGGCGAAGGGCACGCCGGCGAGGGGGCCGGGCGCTCGGCCGGCTGCGAGCGCGGCGTCCACAGATTCGGCGTCGCGCAGGGCGCTCTCTGTGAGGACGGCGGTGAAGCAATTGAGCGACGGATCACGCGCACGGATTCGCTCGAGGGCCCGGGCGGTCACTTCGCGCGCGGTCAGGCGGCGCGCCCGTATGTCGGCGGCGATGCCGAGGGCGTCGACCGGCGTCACGGCTCGAAGACCGGGGCCGTCTCCGTGTCACCCACGGGGAAATCACCGAGGAGCATCCCGGCGGCAAGGAGCCCGGCGAGATTCCGCGCCACACCTTCCCGACATTCTGGAGGTATGCGCAGGCCTATGAGCGGGGCCGCCTCGTCGACATACCGGGCGACATCCGATCCTTGGAGCGTTGGCCGGGGCGATGCCTCCGGGGTCACGCTGATGCCCGGTGACAGGCCGCCACGTGCGCGCCGCCGAAGGAGCGCAGGACCGGCATTTCCCGCTCGCATCGCTCGATACCGTCGGGACAGCGCCCGTAGAAGCGGCAGACATTGGGGTCGGGATCGATGGGGCTCCGCGGCTCGCCCGACAGGCGGATACGCCGTCCGGCGCCCGCGGGGCCGGGCTCAGGGACGCAGGAGAGGAGGGCGCGGGTATATGGATGCCGCGGCCGCTCGAAGACTTCGTCGACGGTACCCATCTCCACGATGCGACCAAGGTACATCACGAGCACGCGGTCGGCGAGTAGCCGCACCACGTTGAGATCGTGGGAGACGAAGAGGTAGCTCATGCCGAGCCGGCGGCGCAGGCTCTCGAGGAGCCTGAGGATGACGGCCTGGACCGACACGTCGAGTGCGGAGGTGGGCTCGTCGAGGACGAGGAGGCGCGGCTCGAGCGCCACCGCCCGCGCGATGCCTACCCGCTGCTTCTGCCCGCCCGAGAGCTGATGCGGATAGCGCCGGAGCAGCTCGCGCGGCAGGCCGACCATGTCGGCCAGCGCGCTCACCCGCTCCGCGATCTCCCCTGCTCCGGTCCTCCCGCCGAGCCGACGTATTGGATCCGCGATGGTGTCGAAGGCGGTGAAGCGCGGGTTGAGGCTGTCGGTGGGATCCTGGAACACCATCTGGATCAGCGCTCTCTGAGGCATTCGCGCGAACCGTTCGGGAGGGACGGTGCCGATGTCGTGGCCGTCGAACCAGATGCGGCCGTCCGAGGTGTCGGCCAATGGAGAAGGAGACGTCGTCCACGGCCTGGAGAAAGTGCTCGGACCCGCGCGGGGCGCCCTTCACCGTCACGGGAAAGCGCTTGCTGACGCTGGCCACCTCGAGCAGCGTGTCCATCACAGCGGCTTCCCGCAGGCCACGGTGTGGCGAGGGCCAACCTCCGCGACGGGGAGCGGCTCGTCGCAGAACGGGGCGTAGCGCTCGCAGCGCCGACTGTAGCGGCAGGCGGGGAGCTCGCCGCGAAGATCGGGCAGGCCGCCGGGAATGGCCGCCAGCTCGTCGAGCGATACGCCGGGTCCCGGGGTGGCCGCGATGAGCTTGGCCGTGTAGGGATGGCGGGGGCTCGCGAAGAGCTCGGCGGTGGAAGCGGACTCCACGACGTGCCCGGCATGCATCACCACCATGCGCTCGCAGTGGAGAGCAGCCAGGCCCAGGTCGTGCGTGATGAGGAGGGTGGCCATCCGCTTCGCCCGGGCCAGCTCGTCGATCAGGTCCATGATGGCGGCCTGCGTAGTCACGTCGAGGCCGGTGGTGGGCTCGTCGGCCACGAGGAGGGCGGGCCCGCAGGCGAGGGCCAGGGCGATCATGACCCGCTGGCACATCCCGCCCGAGAGCTCGAAGGGATAGGCCCAGTACCGGCGCTCGGGATCGGGGATCTGCACCTGGGCGAGGAGCCCCACCTGCCGGATGGGATTGAGGGCGGTGCGCGGGTTCTGGAAGATCATCGAGAGATCGCGCCCGCGACGAGCTTCGAGCTCCGACTCGCGCGCGGCCACCAGATCCACGCCGTCGAAGGCGACCCTGCCGCCGGTGATGCGGGCCGCCGGATCCAGGATGCGCATGACGGCGAACGCCGTCACCGACTTGCCCGAGCCGCTCTCCCCCACCACGCCCACCGTCTCGCCCCGGTGGATGTCAAAGCTCACGCGGTCGAGCGCCTTGACGAGCCCGTCCCGGGTGCGGAACTCCACCGAGAGGTCTTCCACCGACAGGAGCGGGGCGGGGGCAGCCATCACGTCCGCCGGCGCGGGTCGATGAGGTCGCGCAGGCCGTCGCCCATGAGGTTGAAGCAGAACACCGCCAGCATGAGGGCGAGGCCGGGAAACAGCGCGATCCACCACTCGCCGGAAAGAATGAAGGACGCGCCCTCCGCGACGAGGATGCCCCACTCCGGCGTGGGGGGGCGTACTCCCAGGCCGATGAAGGCGAGGCCGGCGGCATTGAGCATGGCCCAGCCGAGATTGAGCGAAGCCTGGACCATCATGGGCGGGAGGCAATTGGGATAGATGTGGACGGCAAGCACCCGCATCGTCCCGTTGCCGGAGAGCCGGGCCGCCTCCACGAAGCCCGCCTCGCGCCGCACATTCGCCTCGGCCCGGGCCATCCGGGCGTAGAAGGGCAGATTGATGATGGCGGTGGCCAGGATGACGTTGAACACGGAGTTGCCCAGCGCGGCCACGATGCCCATGGCCAGCACGAAGAGGGGGAAGGCCATGATGGTGTCGCTGATGCGGGACACGATCCGCTCCGTCCAGCCCCCGAAGACGCCCGCACAGGCCCCGGCGAGGCTGCCCGCCGCGAAAGACAGCGCCACCGCCGAGAAGGCGATGGCCATGTCGAGGCGCGTGGCCACCATGACCCGGCTCAGCATGTCCCGTCCAAGCTGGTCGGTCCCGAACCAGTGGCGCGCCGAGGGTGGCTTGAGGGTGCTCGCCGTGTCGCTCTTGAGCGGATCGTAGGGGGCGAGCACCGGGCCGAGCAGGGCCAAGAGGAGAAGGAGGAGGAGCATTGAGAAGGCGACAAGGGTGATGGGATTCTCCGTCACCACATAGCGGGCGTGGCGGAGGGCCGCCGCCGTCATGCTTCTATCCTCACGCGCGGATCGATCAGGCCGTAGAGGATGTCGATGATGAGGTTGAGGAGGACATAGAGGGTGGCCATGATGAGGATGAACCCCTGCACGGGGGCATAGTCCGAGGCGAGGAGCGACTCCAGAGCGAAGGAGCCGATGCCCGGCCACGCGAACACCTTCTCCACGAGCACGTTGGCCCCGAGCATGAAGGAGAAGATCATGCCGAGAGTGGTCACCACGGGAAGCATGGCGTTGCGAAAGCCGTAAGTCCACAAGACCGTCCGGCGCGAGAGGCCGCTCGCCCGCGCGGTGCGGATGAAGTCGCTCCCCAGCACGCCCAGCATGGAGGCCCGGGTCATGCGGGCGAGCGGCGCCATGACGAACAGCGCCATGGTCACCGCGGGCAGCGCGAGCTGCCTCAGACACGCGCGGAAGGTCTCGATGTCGCGGGCGGGAGTCGAGACGGCCGGGGGGCGAGGGCGACCAGCCGAGAAGGTAGTAGAAGACGTAGACGAGCAGTATCCCTGTGAAGAAGGTGGGCAGCGAGACGCCCGCGGTGGTGAGAACACGCACCGCCTGGTCGACCCACGAGCCGGGACGGGTGGCCGCGAGCACCCCCGCGGGCAGGGCAACGGCGACGGCGAGGAGGAGGGCGGTGAGGGTCAGCTCGAGCGAGGCGGGAAGGCGCGCGAACATCTCGGCGCGCACCGGCTGTCCAGTGGTCACGGACTGGCCGAGATCGCCGCGGGCGAGATCGCGAACGTAGACGGCAAATTGCTCGGGCAGGCTCTTGTCGAGGCCGAGCTTGGCCCGCACCTGCTCGATGGCCTCCTTGGTCGCGGCATTGCCGGCAAAGTACGCGGCGGGGTCACCGGGCAGCGCGCGCATGAGACAGAACGTCACCACCACCACCCCGGCCAGACCGGGGGCGGCGGCGGCCAGCCGTCTCCAGAGCAGCCTGAGGAAGGACGCCCGCATCGGAGATGTCCCTCTCCGCCGCCCGGGGAGAGGGACGCCTCTCTCAGCTCTTGGCCAGCTGGCGGAAGTCCAGCTGGATGTGGAACCAGTACTGGTAGCCCACGATGTTCTTCTGCATCGCCACGTCCAGGTAGAGCTGCACGAAGGGCAGTCGCGGCACGTCGCGCATGGCCACCTTCTGCATCTCGCGTATATCGTCTGCGTACTTCTTCTGGTCCGTCTCGAAGCGCGCGGAGTCGATCCACTTGTCCATCTCGGGATTCACGTACGAGCTCACGTTGAAGGTCGCGTTCTGCCCGTGGTAGTTCCAGAAGAAGAAGTACTCGGGATAGTTGAGCCAGCCCCCGAACTGGTCCACGAACAGCGGCATCTCCTTCTTGCCCTGGTTCGCCCGCCAGTTGGCCGCGGGCACTTTCTCGATGGTGGTCTTGATGCCGACCTGCCCGAGCGCCTCTTGGATGAGGGCGGCCGTCGGCTCATCGGTGGTGGCCCGGCCCGCGTCGAGATAGAGCGGCGTCTCGAAGCCGTTGGCGTAGCCCGCCTCGGCCATGAGCTGCTTCGCTTTCGCGAGGTCGCCCATCCGGTACGGATAGAGCTTGGGGTCGTAGCCGAAGGTGTTGCTGGCCACCGGCGTGGGCAGGAGGATGCCGCGGCCGAAGAAGGCGGTAGAGAAGATCTTCTCGTAGGGGAGCACATGCGCCACGGCCTGCCGGACTTTCAGATTATTGAAGGGCGGCTTGACCACGTTCATCCCGAGATAGCGGTGGGAGTTCTCGATCGGAATGCCCGTGACCTTGAGCTTGTCCTCCTTGGCGATCTCGGAGAAGTCCTTGGGGGGAAGGTCGAAGGAGATGTCGGCGTCGCCCTTCTCGAGCATGGCGCGCCGGGTTCCCGCCGACGGGATCTCGCGCACGATCACCCGACGGATCTTCGGCAAGGGGCCGGACTTCCAGTCCTCGAATCGCGCGTAGACCGTCTCCTGGCCCGGCCTCCAGCTTTCGATCTTGTAGGCGCCTCCCCCCGCATCGTTCTGCTTCACCCACTCCACCGCCCACGGATCCTGGGCCGTCGCATGCTGCTTGGCGAGCTTGGAGTTGATGATGACGGCCACGGGCACGCCGAGGTCTGGCATGCTCAGCTTGTCCTTGCGCACGAACTTCACGCGAAACGTCGAGTCGTCCACCACCTCGAACTGCTCCGACTTCTCCAGCGAGCCTGCCTTCATCTGGAAAGTCGGGAAGCCGCCCACCGTGACCGCCCGGTCGAAGGACCACTTCACGTCATGGGCCGTCACCGGCGAGCCGTCGTGGAATTTGGCGTCCTTGCGAAGCTTGAACGCCACCGACATGCCGTCTGGAGCCAGCTGCCAGCTCTCGGCGAGCTCGGGCTTCAGCGAGGCGTAGTCGTACATCTTGCTGCCGTCCTTCAGGGTCTTGGAGCCGAAGGTGAGGAGCCGGTCGTAGATGTTCCACGACGACTGGTAGCTCGGCCGGTTCGCGCCGGGCGCGTGGATGTCCAGCATGTTCGGTCCGACCTCTGTGACAACAACCAGCGTGTCGGCACGGCTCTGAGCCTGGGCCGCACCCGGCCCGGCAAGGACACCGGCCACGAGGGCCAGCAACAAAGCCTTGGTCCAGCGCATGCGCTTCTCCTCTGACAGGGATGTGACGTCGGACAAGTGACCTGGATCTAGCAAGGGCGAGGCCAGCGCACCCGTGACGCGATATCAGCTAGTTGGCAGGGAGGGACTTGAGTCCGGGCGCGGCAGTGCCCGAGGAGCGGGCAGCCACGCCTACATCTTGCGCAAGAGCTGAGGCGGCAGGCTCCACAGCCAGTCGCGACAACAAGCCCAGGCGGCCTCGATGCTCCGCTGCATGGCGGGTGCCGAAGGCGCCAGGATGCGGACGAGGACACCGCCGCGAGCGAGCGCGGTCACCCCCGTGCGGGACTCGGCGTTTCCCGTGGAGAGACTGTCTCCGATCGCTTCCGCGAGGCCGTCGAGTCGTGGATGCGCCGGGGCGACGCAGAGAACACTCGCCACGTAGGCCATCCCCTCGGTGCCGCCGAGACCTCCCCATCCACGCGCGCCATGCAGAGTGAAGCGGTCCTTGAGGAGCAGGCCCTCGGGGTCTTTCACGGTCACGCTACTGTCGAGAAGATCGAAGATCCAGGCCTCGCCCCGCGCCGGCCGGCCGACGGACCACGCATCGCACAGAACAGCGGAGGCGCCCGGAGCCAGTTCCAGCTCGATGCTCTGGATGAATCGCGCGCCCGGCGATGGAATGACGTGATCGGGCATGTACTCGAACCGCGCCCCGGCCCCCACGCGCGCGGTCATGTGTGTACACCCGGGTGGCGCTGGGCGTGGAGAGACAGACCTGGCAGCCCGCGCCGAGATCGACACGGGTCTCGAGGCGATCGCCGCCGAGGACGCCGCCGGTGGGGTTCAGCAGGAAGAGGGTAGAGGCGCCTGTCCCGTCCAGGTCCATGGGCTCGAGTGCCTGGAGCGGTAGGGTGAAGCGCCGGCCGGTGAGGACGGTACGATCGCCGCGGCGCTCGAAGGCGAGACCGAGGAAGCCGTCGCGCCCCGTGCGGCCGGGAAGGGGCGCCTCAGGACTCGAAGAGGAGCTCGCGACGGATCCAGCCCACCACGAGGTCGGCTCCGGTCCCGTCGCGGAGATTGGTGAAGACAAAGGGCCGGTCTCCTCTCATGCGCTTGGAATCCCGCTCCATCACGCCGAGGTCGGCGCCCACATAGGGCGCGAGGTCGATCTTGTTGATCACGAGCAGGTCGGAGCGCGTGATGCCGGGCCCGCCCTTGCGCGGGATCTTCTCCCCTTCCGCCACGTCGATGACGTAGATGGTGGCATCCACCAGCTCGGGGCTGAAGGTGGCGGCGAGGTTGTCGCCCCCGCTCTCGACGAAAAGCATCTCGAGGGCGGGAAAGCGTCCCATGAGCTTGTGCACGGCCTCCAGGTTGACGGAGGCGTCCTCCCGTATCGCGGTGTGCGGGCATCCCCCCGTCTCGACGCCCAGGACTCGCTCCTCGGGAAGGGCGCCCCGGCGAATCAGGAACTGCGCGTCCTCCTGCGTGTAGATGTCATTGGTGATCACGGCCAGATCGTACCGATCCCGCAGGCGCACGCAGAGCGTCTCGACGAGCGCGGTCTTCCCGGAGCCCACAGGCCCGCCCACGCCGATACGAAGAGGCCGCGGAATATCCGGCGCGCCGCTCACGATCGGAAGAGCCTCATGTCGAGGGCGGCATGCCGGATGCCCGCCAGCTCTAGGCCGGGCGCGAAGCTCCAGATCTCGCTCACGTCGCGGGCGGCGGCCTCCCGCGCCACGCGCTCGATGACGGGATGCAGGCTCCAGAGAACCCGCTGCCCCTCGAGCTGGCCCATGGAAAGGAGGCGGAGCGCGGCGCCCACGAGAAGGGCCGTGGCCGAATAGAGATAGGCGGTGGCCGCCGCTTCGGGAATCCAGCCGAGGGCCGCCGCGGCCAGCCCGTAGGCGACCGCGTGATGCCCGGGGGCGAGGACCTTGTCGACATCCCCCGCGTACTCCACGAGGCGCGGGTCCGCGGTCAGCGCGGCGGCCACGCGAAGGGTCTGGCGCCCCATCTGGCGACTCGCCTCGCGAAACTCCCGCACCGGCTTCATCGCCTCGAGCGTCTCGTCGATGCCGTGGCAAGCAGCGAGGTCCCCCGACGTCGCGGCGCGCAGGGCTCCCGCGGCCGCCGTCGCGTCACAGGGCCCGGCGGATCCCTCGAGCTGGGCGAGGAGAAAGCGCTCCAGGTCTTCGCGGCCCCGCACGAGGCCCGCCTGACAGTAGGTCTCGAGACCGAACGAGTGCGCGTAGCCGCCGGTAGGGAACGCGCTGTCGCCGAAGTGGAGCAAGGAGAGCAGCCGCGTATCAGTCATGATGGTGGTGAGGATGGACGTGGCTGTGACCGTCGAGCGCGCTCCGGCCCTGCTCCCAGGTCTTGCCGCCGAGAGGAGCGAAGATCGCGGCGCGGCGCTTCCAGGCGACACCGAGGCGCGAGAGCAGCTGCTCCATGGCCGCGTCGTCAGGCACGAGAAGATCGTCGCCGTCCCTGGCCAGGGGAAAGTGGCGGTTGCCCACG
>WNFK01220067.1_pt1 | contig 15004 bp, 13 predicted proteins | sample 5400281 | NCBI WGS metagenome assembly WNFK01 (sample SAMN13153350, study PRJNA577476) | soil metagenome | isolation source: 20 cm soil on Douglas fir-dominated hillslope | place: USA:California | collected 2013-09-17 | reverse complement strand
AGAGCCGGAGTCCGGTGAGCCCGGCGGCCGAGACCGTCCCGAACATCCGCGCGGCCAGGCCGGCCCCGATCTGCACGCTCACGATCGCGGTGCCGAGCAGCACAGGCGGCGGCAGCCTGCCGAGCGGGTCCCGCCTGTCGCGGCGGTGCACCGGTGACCGCGGCGCGGTCAGCGAGTCGGAGGCTCGCGGCACCATCATTCCCAGCGGAAGGTACGCGCGGCCAGGCCGATCCCGACGACCGCCCATGCGGCCAGCACCAGGAGATCGCGGACCGGCAGGCCAGCGCCATAGCGCAGGACCGCGCGCAAGCCGTCCGACATGGCGCCGGACGGCAGCAGCCGGAGCGTGGGCCTGACCGAGGCCGGGAACTTCGTCAGCGGGAACACCACGCCGCCGACGCCGAGCAGCACCAGGTAGACGAGGTTGGCGGCGGCCAGCGTTGCCTCGGCCCGCAGCGTTCCTGCCATCAGCATCGCCAGTCCGCTGAACGCGGCGCTGCCTGCCACGATCAGCAGCAGCGCTGTCGCCGCGCTAACCGCCGTCACGACTGGGTGCCAGCCCAGCAGGAGGCTGACGACAACGATCAGCACGATCTGGCCGATCTCAACCGTCAGCACCGTGACGGCCTTCGCGCCGATCAGCCCGCCGCGTGACAATGGCGTCGCGCCAAGGCGCTTGAGCACCCCGTAGCGCCGCTCGAAGCCTGTGCCGATCGCCAGGCTTGTGAACGAGGTGGACATGACGGCGAGCGCGAGGATGCCGGGCGCGATAAATTCGATCCTGCTGCCATGGCCGACGCTGATCAGCGCCTCGGAGCTGAACACCACGAGCAGCAGCACGGGGATGATCAGGGTCAGCAGCAGTTGCTCGCCATTGCGGAGCAGGGTCCGCAGTTCAAGGCCGGCCTGGGCGGCGACCATCTTCGGACGCGGCGCCGCGCCGGGGGCCGGAGGCGGCCAGTTCAGCGTGTCCGGCCCGGTCAGCTCCGTCATGAGCGCAGTTCCCGCCCGGTCAGCTCGAGGAACACGTCCTCCAGGGTCCGGCTCTCGATCCGCAGGTTCTTGGCGAGCACGCCCTGTTCAGCGCACCAGGCCGTGACCGTCGCGACGACCTGCGGATCGACGCCAGCGGGTAGCTCGACGAGGTATGCGCCGGCCGGAGACTCCTTGACCACGCTGGCTGGCGGCAGCGCGACGAGCAGCCCAGAAGTGTCCAGCCCTGGTTCGGCCCTGAACCGCAGCTGCCCCTGGCTCCCCGTGAGCTCGGCCGGGGTGCCCTGCGTAACCAGCGCACCGTGATCGACGATGATGACATGATCTGCGAGGCGCTCGGCCTCCTCCAGGTAGTGCGTGGTGAGGATGACCGTCGCGCCCGACGCCCGCAGCCCGGCCACGAGATCCCAGGTCGCGAGCCTGGCCTGCGGGTCAAGCCCGGCCGTGGGCTCATCAAGGAAGACCAGCTCGGGGCGCCCGATGATGGCAGCCGCCAGCGCGAGCCGCTGCTGCTGACCACCCGACATGCGGCGAAACGGCGTCCTGGCCGATTCGCCGAGGCCGAGCCGGTCGAGCAGCACCGCGGGGTCGACGGGATGGGCGTAGAAGCTGGCCATCACCTTCAGGTAGTCGGCGGGCCGCGCTGTCGTCGGGATGCCGCCCGACTGAAGCATGACGCCTACCCGCGGCCGCAGTTGCCTGGCGTCCTTGACCGGATCGAGCCCGAGCACCCGCACCATGCCCGCGTCGGCACGCCGGTACCCCTCGCACACCTCGATCGTCGTGGTCTTGCCGGCCCCGTTGGGCCCGAGCACGGCCGTGACCTCGCCCCGCGTGGCACGCATGGACAGGCCGGCCACGGCAGTGGTCCGCCCGTAACTCTTGACCAGGCCGGTGATCTCCACGGCCGGCGTATCGCCCACGCACGCGAGTCTAGGGGCCCCCGCCTATGCCTTGCTTCGTGGCGTGTATCGGTGCGTCACCCATTGCGATTCAGGTGATGGGTGGCGCACCTATACACGAGCCCGGTGCCAACGCGGCGGGCAAATGAGCAGCCGCGACCGGATTGATCTCCAGGCGGGCGAACACCGGTTGCGCGGGTGGCAGCACCCCGTCCACCGCGGCGGTCTGCCGCGCAATCCTGGCGGCCGCGTCGGGCAGGAACGGCTCAAGCTCCGCAGCCAGCCGCCTGCAGGTGCTGACCAGCGCCGCAAGGACCGCGTCAAGCTGGCGCCCGGCCTCGTGATCACCGTCCCGCTCGGCCCGGGCCAGCAGCCAGGGCCTGGTCTGGCTGACATAGCGGTTGGCTTCCTCGGCGATCGACCAGACCGCGGACGTCGCCTGGCGGAAGTCACCCACGGCAAGGGCCGCGTCGATTATGGCGGGGGCCCGCTGACCTGCCCGCCCCACTGGGACCGGCGCACCGTCGCCGCACGCCGGCCCTACGCCGTCGCGGTACTTCGCGATCATGGCGATGACGCGGTTCACCAGGTTGCCAATCCCGTGCGCGAGCTCGTCGTTGGCCCGGCGGACCAGACGCTCCCTGGTGAAGTCGACGTCACCGATCCTCGGGACCTCGCGCAGCAGCCACCACCGGATCGCATCGGTGCCGTACTCATCGGCCAGCTCGGCCGGGTCGACCGAGGCACCGCCCGACTTGCTGATCTTTCTGCCCTCAACGGTCAGATAGTCGTGCACGATGATGTCCGTGGGCAGCGGCAGGCCGGCCGAGGCCAGCATGGCCGGCCAGTACACGGCATGGAACCGCAGGACGCCCTTGCCGACCAGGTGCACCCGGCGGCTGGCGCCGGTCCACCACCGGCTCAGGTTCACCTCTTCGGAGCCGTAACCAAGCGCGGTCAGGTAGTTGCCGAGAGCGTCCCACCAGACATAGATCACCTGACCGGGATCGCCGGGCACCGGAATGCCCCAGCCATGCGCGCGCTCGATCGACCGTGAGACCGAGAAGTCGGCCAGGCCGCCAGCGATGAACGCGAGGACCTCGTTGCGGCGCCCAGCAGGCTCGATCCTCAGCCTGCCCGCGGTGATCTCGTCCCGCAGCCGCCCGGCGTACTTGGAAAGCCGGAAGAACCAGTTCTCCTCCGCGACCCGCTGCGGCCTGACGCCATGCTCAGGACAGAGGCCTGCGCTGAGCTCATCCGCGGCGTAAAAGGCCTCGCAGCCAACGCAATACAGCCCTTCATAGTGCCTCAAGTACAGGTCCCCGGCGCTGGCACACGCTTGCCACAGCCGCTCGACGCCCGCCCGGTGCCGCGGATCGCTGCTGGTCCTGATCACATCGTCGGCGCTGAGCGACAGCGGCCCGGCGAGCGCGACGAAGGCGTCCGCATTGGCGTCAACGAACTCCTGCACACCGACGCCGGCCGCGTCGGCCGCGAGGACGTTCTTCAGCGAGTTGTCATCGGTGCCGGTCTGGAACCTGACCGGGTGCCCGCGGCGCCGGTAGTGCCGGGCCAGCACGTCGGCTTGCACGAGCTCAAGCGCGTGCCCCAGGTGCGGTCTGGCGTTCACGTACGGAATCGTCGTGGTGAGGTAGAGGGGAACTGCGGTCATCGGAACCTCCAGACGGGGGCTCCGGTCAGCGAACGCGAATCGAGGCCCCAGCAGAGCAGGGCCTCGGAAGTGATCATCCGCGCGCGTCAGCGGCCCCGCGAGCGGGGCGTCATCTCCTGACGTACCGGCAGTGTCATAACGGCACCTGTCAGGCGCGGGGCGAGGAACGCAATGACACAGACCATGTGGGATGTCGGCGGTGATGCGCGCCGGGCGCTCCGATCGATCGTCGCCGACCCACAGCTGGGCACCCCGGTCCTGACCGATCCGCACGTGATGGCCAATCTGCTCAAGGACCTAATGCCTGACCTGCCGCGCGAATCGGCGCTGCTGGTCGCCGCGGCGCAGTGCGACCTGGCTAGCGTGCTGGCCGGGCACCTGGCCCAGGGACTTGACCTGGGCACCTCGTCCAGGCTTACCGCCGCATGGTTCGCCGAGCGGATGCCGTTCACCGACGACGCCTGCGGCTGGGTTGTCGGCGAGCTCGCCATCGCGCTCGGCGCCGACCCGTCCGCGGTCGTCGCCACCACCATGCCCGACACCGTTCCCGCAGACGCTGATGACCTGTCCGAGGCCGCCGGCGGCGCTGGCTCGGTCATCGGCTGGGGCGACAACGACGAGGGCGAGATCGATGTGCCCGCTCACCTGGGCCAGGTGATGGCCGTCGCGGCCGGGTGGTATCACAGCCTGGCGCTGACCGCCCGCGGCGGTGTCGTCGCCTGGGGCAGCAGCGCCGACGGGATGACCGACGTCCCCGACGGCCTCGCCGGCGTCACGGCGATCGCCGCGGGACGGCTGCACAGCCTGGCGCTGACCGTCGCGGGCACGGTCGTCGGGTGGGGCAGCAACGGGTTCGGCCAGGCCCGGGTGCCGGCCGGCCTCCGGGGCGTGACGTCCGTGTCCGCCGGCGGTGAGCATAGCCTGGCCGTCGCCGACGGCAGGGTCGTGGCCTGGGGCGGCAACGGGTGCGGCCAGACCGACGTTCCGCCCGGCCTGCCCGAGGTGGTCGCCGTCGCCGCGGGAGCCGAGCACAGCCTGGCCTTGACCAGCGACGGCACGGTCATCGCCTGGGGCCTGCCTGACTTCGGCGAGACGACGGTCCCGCCTGGCCTGACCGGAGTGACGGCCATCGTCGCCGGGGTCAATCACAGCGCGGCGCTCATCACCGGCGGGCGGGTCGTCGCCTGGGGCCGCAGCGACAACTTCGAGGCTGCGGTCCCGGCCGGGCTGAGCGGCGTCACCGCCATCTCAGGCAACGGCACCCACTGCCTGGCGCTGACCGCGGCCGGAGCGGTCGTCGCCTGGGGGAGCAACGACTGCGGCGAGCGCGATGTGCCGCCGCTGGCGTCGGCGGTGACCGCGATCGCCGCCGGCTACGGCCACAGTCTCGCGGTGATCAGCTAGTCCCGGTCACGAACGCGGCGAGACGCTCGGACTGGTCAAGGCGGCTTGGCTCGTGCATGTACATCATGTGGCCGGCCTCGTAATACGCGAACTCGACGTTGCTAGCCAGCTCGGCTGGGCCCGCAGGCCACGTGCAGCCGCATGTGCGGGTTGACCCGCATGGCCTCGGCGAGCTTGTCGAGCACGAACAAGTGCTGCGCCTCGAACTCCTTATACGACCACGGCTGCACCCGGTCGGTGAGCACCTCGTACGGCAGGTCGCTTGAGTAGCCCAGCTCGGCGCGGACGTACTGGTTTAGCGCCGCCGCGTACGGGCCGATGATCGCGTCGATCGACGGGTCGGTGCTCCAGCGTTCCCTGCCGTAGTCGCTGTCCCAGCCGGTGAACCTGCCGTCGATCCGGCCGACCGTCCTGCGCTGGTCACGCAGCAGCTCGGTCAGGAACCTGACGTGCTCGGGCCGCAGGTCGACCCGGTCAACGTAGTCCTCGGACAGCCCGGTCAGCGCCGCGATCCTGGCCACCGCAGCCGCCCGCTCATCGGCACTGAGCCGGGAGCCGAGCGCCAGCACGCGCGGGTACTCGCTCGCTGCGTACTCCTGGGCCTCCGCCAGAACCTCCCGCAGCGGCCGATCGCCGTGCTTACCGTGATAGTTCGCGATCGCGGCATACGTCGGCAGGTAGTTCACGTAAGGATCGTCGTTGCCCGAGGTGAACATCACCGAGCCGCCGTTGAGGAAGCACGAGATCAGGATCAGGCCGTTCAGGTAGAGCCCATAGCGTTGCTGGAGGTGCCTGGCCAGCGCGGCCGCCCTGGTGGTGCCGTAGGACTCTCCGCACAGATACTTCGGCGACATCCAGCGCCCGTTGCGCGTGGTCCAGAGCCTGATCATCTCGCCGACCGACTCGATGTCACCGCCGAAACCGTGGAAGTCCCTGGACTTCTCGCCCTTGACCGCCCGCGAGTACCCGGTCGATACCGGGTCGATGAAGACAAGGTCGGAATGGCGCAGCAGGGTCTGCGCATTGTCGGCGAGCCCGTAAGGCGGCGGCAGCAGCTCGCCGGCGTCGCCCATGAGCACCCGACGGGGCCCGAGCACCCCGAGGTGCAGCCAGATGCTCGAGGAACCTGGTCCGCCGTTAAACGCGAAGGTAACCGGCCGGCCGGCCGGATCGGTGTCGTCGGCCGTGTAGGCGACCATGAACACCTCGGCCTTGGCCTGCGGGCCGTCGAACTTGTCGTCGGTGTGCGCCTCGGTACGGAGCACGATCCGTCCGGCGGTCGCCGTATACCGGAGCTCAGCGCCGTCCACGGTGATCGAATGCGAGGTGGTGACCAGTTCGTCGGCCGGCTCAGTGTCCTTGCGATCGGGATCGATGTTCTTGCGATCGGCGTCGTCCGGGCCTGGTGTCTCCTTGCTGTCCTTTGGGTCAGCGGCCTGCGTCTCGGCCTCATCCGGCATATTCGACTCCTGGGTGCGGGGCAGGCAAACAGGCTAGCGCGGCTGCCGAACTGGCCCCAACCAGACATCCTCCGCCGGCGTCTGCGTTTCGACTGGGGCTATGTGGCCAACATCGCGATGCCGCGCCGCAGCACTATCTTCGTGGTCAGCCACGCCATCTCACTCGAGGCCACGACCAACGGCGGCAGGAACTGGCATGTCGTGAAGCCGCCGCTGGGCGGTACCGGTAAGCGACACGTACCAGGTGCTGTTCTTCAGCGCAGCCAACGGGATCGTATTCGGCCTCGACCAGAATGCGAACGAAACGCCTGCCATCTGGCACACCGCAGACGGCGGTACGCACTGGACCGAGGACCTGCCGGTTATCGGCCAGACGCCTCGACCAGCGCGCGGAAGAGCGCGGGATCGTTGCCCGCTTCCGGATGCCACTGCACGCCGATCGCGAAAACACCATCTAGCTCGACCGCCTCGACCGTGCCGTCCTCGGCCCAGGCGGCGGCGACGAGTCCGTCGCCGAGCCGCTCGATGCCCTGGTGATGGTGGGTCGGCACGACGCGAGCGCCCTCGCCGAATATCGCGGCCAGGCGGGATCTCGACCCGGACGGGCCGATTGTCACCTTGTGCTCGGCCATGGTGCCCGGCGTGGGGGAGTGACTGTCGTTGCCGACTACATCGGGCATGTGCTGGATCAGCGTTCCTCCCAGCGCGACGTTCATCAGCTGCATGCCGCGGCAGATTCCCAGGACAGGGGCACCCGCCGCGCGCGCCGCGCGGAACAGCGCGATTTCGGCCTCGTCCCGCTCCGGCCGCACGATCGTGGTATGCGGGCCAGCCTGCTGCCCGTACCGGCCAGGTTCGATGTCCGGCCCGCCGGAGATGATCAGAGCGTCCAGCCTGCTAACTGCGCCCTCGATGCCCGATACCGGCGGCAGAAGAACCGGCACCCCGCCTGCCGCCGCAACGTTGTCGGCATAGTTCTGGGGGAGCAGGCTGGCGGGCATGTCCCAGAGTCCCCAGCACGCGACCTCGCTATAGGCGCTGATCCCGATGAGCGGTGGCCCCTGGGCGCTCATAGCGGCGTCACGTAGGCGCCGGCGATCCCCCCGTCCACCAGGAACTGCGAGGCGGTGATGAATGAGGAGTCGTCGCTGGCCAGGAACGCCACCGCGGCGGCGATCTCCTCCGGCTCCGCGAACCGGCCCAGCGGCACGTGCACTAGCCGGCGCTCGGCGCGCTCCGGATCGGCAGCGAACAACTCGCGCAGCAACGGCGTGTTCACCGGGCCAGGGCACAGGGCGTTCACCCTGATCCCTTCCCTGGCGAACTGGACGCCGAGCTCCCTGCTCATCGCGAGCACTCCGCCCTTGGATGCGGTGTAGGAGATCTGCGACGTGGCGGCTCCGAGCACCGCGACGAACGAGGCTGTGTTGATGATCGAGCCCTTGCCCTGCCGCTGCATATACGGGATCTCGTACTTGCAGCACAAGTAGACCGACGTGAGATTGATCTCCTGCACCCGCCGCCAAGCCTCGATGCCGGTGGTCAGGATCGAATCGTCGTCCGGTGGTGAGATGCCCGCGTTGTTGAACGCGATGTCGATCCGACCGAACTCCGCGGCCACGTCGTCGAACAGCTGCCTGACATCCTCCTCGCTGGCCACGTCGGCCCCCATGAAAACGCCGCGGGTCTCCTCAGCCGCGGCTTGCCCGGCCGCCTTGTCGACGTCGACGGCGACGACCGTGGCGCCTTCGGCTGCCAGCCGCCGGGCACTAGCCAATCCGATGCCGCTGCCAGCTCCTGTGATGACAGCGACACGGTCCTGCAAGCGCTGCATTGCGCGTCTCCTGATCAGTTTGTCTGTAGCGCGCGCGTCGGGAAAACCCGCCGCGCGGCCGCTCACTCCTGGGTTGAGATGAAGACGTTCTTCGTCTCGGTGAACGCGTCGAGCGCGTCCGGGCCAAGCTCCCGGCCGAGCCCCGACTGCTTGAACCCGCCGAACGGGGTCCAGTACCGCACCGACGAGTGCGAGTTGACCGAGAGGTTTCCGGTCTCTACGGCCCGCGCCACCCGGATGGCGCGGCCGATGTTGCTGGTCCAGATCGACCCCGACAGCCCATAGGGCGTGTCATTGGCTATCTCGATCGCGTCAGCCTCGTCCTCGAATGGCGTCACTGTCACGACCGGCCCGAAGACCTCCTCGGTATACGCCGGCGCGGTCAAGCCGATCGGCGCGAGCACGATGGGCGCGAACCAGTACCCTGGGCCGTCCGGCGCGGTGCCGCGGAATGCCACCGGCGCATCGTCTGGAACATATTTAGCAACGGAAGCCCGGTGGCTGGCCGAGATCAGCGGGCCCATCTCGGTTCCCGGCAGCGATGGGTCGCCCACCTTGACGCCCTCCACGGCAGGCTCGAGCCGTTCCATGAACTCCTCGAGCACTGAGCGCTGCACCAGGATCCGCGACCGCGCGCAGCAGTCCTGGCCCGCGTTGTCAAAAACGCCGTACGGCGCAGTCGCCGCGGCGCGCTCGATGTCGGAGTCGGCGAAGACGATGTTGGCGCTCTTGCCGCCAAGCTCCAGGGTCAACCGCTTCACCTGCTTCGCGCAGCCGGCCATGATCTGCTGGCCGACCTCAGTTGACCCGGTGAAGACGATCTTCCTGACCGCCGGATGGTCAACCAGGCGCTGGCCGACCACCGAGCCCTTACCAGGCAGGACCTGGAAGACATGCTCTGGCAGGCCGGCCTCGAGCGCCAGCTCGCCGATCCGCATCGCGGTCAGCGGCGTCATCTCGGCGGGCTTGGCAACGACCGTGTTACCGGCGGCCAGCGCTGGTGCCATACCCCAGGACCAAGCGGCTCGGCGAAAGTGACGTTGAGCCCGCCTGCCACTGGTATCTGCTTGCCGATCAGCCGCTCGGGCGCGCCAGCGTAATACTGCAGGACATCCCGCACCTGGCCGGCCTCCCACCGGGCTGCCCCGATCGGATGCCCGGAGTTCGCGACCTCGAGGCGGGCAAGCTCCTCGGCATGCGAGTCCACCTGGGCGGCGAAGGCCCGCAGCAAGCTCGCCCGATCGCCCGGCGCGACCGACCGCCAGGTGCGCTGCGCGACCTCGGCGCGGGCGATGGCGGCATCGGCCTCCTCGGACGACGTACCAGGGACTGTCGACACCGGCTGCTCGGTCGCCGGATTCAGGACTGTGTAGGAAGTCATGGTCCTCACAACCGTTCGAAGCAGCGGCGTAGTTCCCAATCGGTGACGGCCGCGTCGAACGCCGCCAACTCGACCCGTGCGTAGTTGGCGTAATGGCTGACGACATCGCCGCCGAACGCCTGCTTGGCCAGAGGGCTGTTCTCCCAGAGCTCGAGCGCGTCGCGCAGCGTGTGCGGAACCTTCGGCCCCTCGTCGATGTAGGCATTGCCGCCGAATGCCTCTTCCAGCGAGAGCTCGTTGTCTATGCCGTGCAGACCGGCCGCGATCATCCCCGCGACCGCCAGGTAGGGGTTGACGTCTCCGCCCGGCGTCCTGTTCTCGACCCTGAGCGACTGGCCGTGCCCCACCAGGCGCAGCGCGCAGGTCCTGTTATCCACCCCCCAGCGGACCGCGGTCGGGGCGAAGCTGCCCGGCACGTACCGCTTGTAGGAGTTGATGTTGGGCGCGTAGAGCAGGGTCAGTTCCCGCATGGCGGCGAGCTGGCCGGCCAGGAAGTGCTGGCCGAGCGCGGACAGGCCGTGCGGACCATCGCCGGCCAGGACCGGAGCGCCGCCCAGTCCCGGCTTGCCGCCAGGACCCCGCGTCTCCTGCTCGCGCAGCGACAGGTGAATGTGGCACGAGTTGCCCTCGCGCTGGTTCGGCTTGGCCATGAACGTCAGCGACATGCCATCCTGCGCGGCAATCTCCTTGGCGCCGGTCTTGTAGATCGAGTGGTTGTCGCAGGTGGTAACCGCGTCGGAGTAGCGGAACGCGATCTCGTGCTGGCCAAAATTGCACTCGCCCTTGGCCGACTCCACGTACATACCGGCGCCGGCCATTCCGGTCGTGATCCTGCGCAGCAGCGGGTCGATCCTTGACGTGCCCAGGATTGAGTAGTCGACGTTGTACTGGTTGGCCGGGGTCAGGTTCGCGTAACCCTTGTCCGCGGCCTGCTCGTAGCTGTCGCGGTAGACGATGAACTCAAGTTCGGTCCCGGCCAACCCGACCCAGCCGCGCTCGGCCAGCCGCGCGGCCTGCGCCTGCAGGATCTGCCGCGGCGACGCCACCACGGGCACCCCGTCCAGCCAGGTCAGGTCGGCGAGGACCAGGGCGGTGGCCGGCAGCCACGGCAGCCAGCGCAGCGTCGTCAGGTCAGGTTTGAGCACGAAGTCGCCGTAGCCGCGCTCCCAGGAGGACATCTCGTACCCGCCCACGGTGTTCATGTCCACGTCCACCGCGAGCAGGTAGTTACAGCCCTCCGCGTAGTGCTCGGCCACCTCGTCGATGAAGTACTCCGCCGACAGGCGCTTGCCCGCCAGCCGGCCCTGCATGTCGGTGAAGGCGAGCGTCACCGTGTCGATCCCGCCCGCACCAACGGCCTCGTCCAGCTGAGCCAGGCTCAGCATTCCGGGCCTCGCGGCCGCGCCGCCGCCGTGACTGTCCGCCATGAACCGTCCTGTCTCAGACCTGCTCGAGCTCGTGCTCGATCGCAGCCAGCTCCTCCGCCGTCCCCTGGACCCTCGGCCCGGTAAACCAGTTCTTGGCCGAGAGAGCCCAGTAGATCCAAGCGAAACCAAGCACCACGGCCACCGCCACGACCGCGTAGTTGAAGGTCGCAAAGCCGATGGGACCAGCCTGCGGCAGCATGAACAAGATCGTGATGAATCCCACCCAGATAACCGCGGTCCAGCCGACCAGGTAGCTCCATCGTCCCAGGTGCCACGGCCCGCGCTGGAAGGTCTCACCCTGACGCAGCCGGAGGAAGGTGGGGATGACGTAGGCGATGTACAGCCCGATGACCGCGATCGAGGTGACGGCGAAGTAAGCGGCGCTGTTCCACAGGTAAGGCAGGCCGAGAACGAGCGCGCCCCCCGCCGCCAGCCAGATCGCATTGGTTGGCGTCCTGGTGCGCTTATTGACACGGTGCCAGAGATCCGATCCGGGCAGCGCGCCGTCCCGAGAGAACGCGTAGATCATCCGCGAGTTGGCTGTCACCGAGGACATGCCGCAGAACAGCTGGCACCGATCGCGATCAGCAGCAGCAACTCCCCGCCGGTTTTGCCGACCGCGTCGATGAAGATCTGAGCGGGCGGCACGCCGGTCGCCGACAGGCGCTCCGCCTCGTAGTGCTGGATCGCGAAGGTCAGGCCGATGAGCAGCACCCAGCCGGCGAACAGAGAGACCACGATCGACATCACGATCCCGCGCGGGCCGCCGCGGGCCGCCTGGTACGTTTCCTCAGTCATGTGCGCCGACGCGTCATAGCCGGTGAAGGTGTACTGGGCCAGCAGCAGGCCGATCAGGATGACGTATATCGCGGGCACGTGCAGCCCAGTGTCGTTGACGTAATGCCCGAACACCGTGCCGGCCGGCAGGTGGTGCGACGGGACGAACGCCAGAACGCCGACGATGATCAGCACACCGGTGATGTGCCACCACACGCTGATGTCGTTGAGCAGGGCGACCAGCCGGATCCCGAACTGGTTCAGCAGGCCGTGCACGGCGAGCACGATCGCGAAGATCAGGATCGTCACCCAGTGCGCGGTGCTGACACCCCACTGCAGGTTCAGGAAGGCGTTGATGAAGAACGCAGCGCCGAAGTCGATTCCCGCGGTGACCGCGACCTGGCCGAGGAAATTGAACCAGCCCGTGAACCAGGACCAGGCGGGGCCGTTCCGCTTCGCCAGCTTCGCCGCCCAGTAGTACAGGCCGCCCGCAGTCGGGTAGCTCGAGCACACCTCGGCCATGGCCAGGCCGACGAACAGCGTCATGATGCCGACGAAAGGCCAGCCCCAGACGATCACGGCAGGGCCGCCGGTAGTCATCCCGTAGAAGTACAGCGTGAGACAGCCGGACAGGATCGAGATGATCGTGAACGAGACGGCGAAGTTCGAGAAGCCGGACATCCGCCGGAGCAGTTCCTGGGCATAGCCGAGCGTGTGCAGCTCTTCTTCGTCGCTCAGGACCGCAGAGGGTGCTTGGTTGGCCGACACAGCGCGCTCCTAGGGGTTCGGGTCTAGCGGAGCCGGAGAATTAATGGTCTAATAACAGACCAATTGAGGGTCTAGCTGGTGCGAATGTCAAGAGTTCGGGCCAGAAAGATCGCGTGCGCCACAGACTCCGGCACGCGGGTAAGGGGAGGCCCGCGTGCCGGTCTTGGCATGCACGCGTGTGCCGCTCGCATCAGTCTCCGTGCGTGACGGGTCAGCTTCGGCAGCAGAGGCGGTGTCCGTGGGCGTTGGCGGTGACCTGAGCGGGGTATTCCGCCCGGTCCGCGAAGGCAACGCGTTCGAGGAGACCGTCGAGCGGCTGCTGACCGTGATCAAGCTCGGACTGATCGGCCCGGGCGATCGGTTCCCGCCCGAGCGCGAGCTCGCCGCCCAGCTCGGGATCAGCCGCCTGACGCTTCGCGAGGCGATCCGCGAGCTCCAGCGGGCCGACTATGTCGAGTCCAGGCGGGGGAGGCTGGGCGGCACGTTCATCACCTACACGAGGCCCGCCCCGAACATGAGCGATCTGCGCAGGCTGGCGCAGGAGCGCGGCAAGAAGGTGGCCGATGCGCTCACGTTCCGCTACGCCGTCGAGACAGGGGCCGCCGACATGCTGGCCCAGCAGCTCGCGGCCGCCCCGGCGAGTCAGCCGATCGCGCCCGTGGCGGCTCCGGTGGCCGATGGCATCCGCCCCTCCCAGCGCGAGGTACTGCTCGCCCGGATGGCCGACGTCAACAACGCTGGGCCGCAGGAGTACCGGCGGATGGACACGCTGTTCCACCTGGCTATCGCCGAGCTGACCGGCTCGAGCCTGCTCGCCAGCGCCTGCACCGAGGCCAGGATGCAGCTGAACGACTTGCTCAACGCGATCCCCGTGCTCAAGCTGAACATCGCCCACGCCGCCACCCAGCACGCCGCGATCGTCGACGCGATCCTGGCCGGCGACCCGGAGCGGGCCAGGACCGCCGTGGCCGAGCATCTGGCCGGCACTGGCTCCCTGCTCCGCGGCTTCCTCGGCTAGCGGCTCGCGCCTCCTGGCTCGCTCAGCGCCCGACATTCAGCGGGTGATGGCATGCGGCCTGGTGCCCCTCGGTGCCGTGGGTGATCAGCGGCGGCTCCACCTCCGAGCAGATCTCGGTCGCGTACTTGCACCGCGGGTGGAACCTGCACCCGGACGGCGGCACGATCGGGCTCGGCACATCGCCCTCCAGCACGATCTGCTCGCGCTGCGCCGTGATCACCGGGTCTGGAATCGGGACTGCTGACAGCAGCGCCTCGGTGTACGGATGCACCGGGCGCTTGTACAGCTCCTCGGCGGGGGAGACCTCCACGATCTTCCCCAGGTACATGACGGCGATCCGGTCCGACACGTGCCTGACCACGCCGAGGTCGTGGGCGATGAAGATATACGTCAGGCCAAGCTCGTCCTGCAGGTCATCGAGCAGGTTGATCACCTGCGCCCTGATGGAGACGTCGAGTGCCGACACCGGCTCGTCCGCGACGATCAGCTTGGGATGCAGCGCGAGCGCCCGCGCGACGCCGATCCGCTGGCGCTGGCCGCCGGAGAACTCATGCGGGTAACGGTTGATGTGCTCAGGTGACAGGCCGACAAGCTCGAGCAGCTCCCGCACTCGTTCCCTGATCTGCCCCACCCGCTTGCGAGGGTTCAGCGACGCGTACGGGTCCTGGAAGACCATCTGCGCCTCGCCGCGGATCGGCCGGAGCGCGCGCCTGGACAGCCGGGAGATGTCCTTGCCGTCGAAGATGATCGACCCGCTGGTCAGCTCCTGCAGCCTGATGATGCACCGGCCGAGGGTGGACTTGCCGCAGCCGGATTCGCCGACTAGGCCGAGCGTCTCCCCCGGCCTGACCTCGATGCTGACGTCGTCGACGGCGTGCACCCGGCCGATCTCGCGCTGGAACACGATCCCGCGCTTGATCGGGAAATACTTCTTCAAGTGCTCGACCCGCAGGAGCACGCTGCCATCCTGGCTCGCGCTCGCGGCTTGTGCCGCGCTTGTCGCCTCGTCAGGCCCGGCGCTCATGACGCTCCCTCGACCAGCTCGGGATGGATGGTCCGGTCCCTTCGGCTTCGCTTGAGCGCCGGATCGAGAAAACACGCGTCGGTGTGGTCGAAGGACGCCCGGTTCGCGAGCGGGGGCACCTGGTCGCAGGCATCGAACCGCTCGGGGCACCGGTCACCGAAGGCGCAGCCTGGCGGCAGGTTGATCAGGGAGGGCGGCAGTCCGCGGATGGCGGTCAGCCGCCTCGGCTTGGGCCGGTCGATCCTGGCGATCGACCCGAGCAGGCCCCAGGTGTACGGATGCTGAGCGTCGTAGAAGACGTCCATTTTGGTGCCCTGCTCGATGATCCGCCCGGCATACATCAC
>WNFK01258230.1_pt4 | contig 15011 bp, 14 predicted proteins | sample 5400281 | NCBI WGS metagenome assembly WNFK01 (sample SAMN13153350, study PRJNA577476) | soil metagenome | isolation source: 20 cm soil on Douglas fir-dominated hillslope | place: USA:California | collected 2013-09-17 | reverse complement strand
TGATTTCGGCCAGCGCGTGCGGAGGAAGCGGTGGCGGTAGCCCGTCCACAGGCCCGAAAACGACGCCGCCCGGCAACACGCCTCCTGGTGTGGGAGAAATCTCCGTCACGAACAATGCGTTCAGTCCGACGTTGAAAACGGTGCCGGTTGGCACCGCGGTCAACTGGGCGTGGAACACCTGCAGCGGTGGTGACGGCTACACTGGTCAGGTCTGCGTTGGTCACAGCATAAACTTCGACGACGGCGTCAATTCAGGGACCCAGGATCAGGGGACTTACAGCAGAACCTTCACCGCGGCCGGGACCTACCCCTACCATTGCTCGGTGCACGGAGCGGCCATGGCGGGGACCATCACCGTCCAGTAGATCCTTAGCCGACGGCGAACATGCGCTCGACGTCCTGCCTGTACTCGAGGACTCGAGCGCTTTTCGTTTGATCGTCCCACCCGAGTAGCGGCGCGGCGATGTCGGCGGCCAGTGCCGCAACACTCGCTCCGTGATCCGGCGTCTCGAAGGCCAAGTGCACGCGGCGAATCAGCAGGTCGGACACGGTCTGGGCCATCTCTTTCGACACACCGTATACCAGGTGCGCTCCGGTATGCGGAAGTCCCGGCACCAACGGCTCCGCGAGCCGGGGGTCTTCACCCTGTAGCCGAGCAATCTCCTTCTCGCGATCCGCTCCAGGAAGCTCGACTGAGTCCGTCGGCGCGCGATCCAGGTCCTCGCCCAGTGATTTCTGAACCTGGTCCACGATCTCTGCTGCCATCGACCGGTAAGTCGTAAGCTTTCCGCCGGTAACGTGGATCATCCCCGAGCCATCCGCCACGATGCTGTGCTCTCGCGACACAGCCGTCGGATTGGACGCCGCCGCGGTTGCTAGAGGTCTGATCCCAGCCCACGCGCTGATGACGTCACCGGGTGTCAACCGGGCGGCCGGGAAGTAGGCGTTGGCTGCGCGCACGAGGTAATCGACGTCCGTAGCCGAAGCATGTACGCTCTCGGGTGACTCGTCGGTCCAGTTGTCTGTCGTGCCGATGATTGCCTGGGAGCCGGCCGGAAGGCAGAACATCACCCGCCCATCGATAGGTGAGATGAGAGTGAGCGCATCGCGGTTTCCGATGCGCGTTCTCGGAACGCTGATATGAGCTCCCTTGCTTCCGCGTCCGCGTGGCAGTGTCTTTCCCGCAGCGAATTGCGCGTGCCAGGCGCCCGTGGCGTTGACGATTACGCGTGCACGAACAGAATCCGTGCGGTGCGAGAGCCGATGGCTCACGGTTGCTCCAACTGCTCTTGCGCCGTCGCGAACGATCTCGGTGACGAGGGCATGACTCACGACCAGGGCGCCACTCTGCTGCGCGGCGATTGCATTCGCGATCGTCAACCGCGCGTCGTCTGTCCCGGCGTCGTAGTAGACCGCTCCCCCGACGAGATCGGTGGGTTCGAGACCTGGCTCCCGTTCCAGTGTCTCGCTCACACTTAGAATGGAGTGCTTTCGTGTACGCCCGCCCGACATGAGATAGTAGGCAAGGAGTCCCGCGCTCAGTCGGAGTTTTCCGACGCGCGCGCCTCGATAGATCGGCCAGGTGAAAGCGAGCGGCTTGACGAGATGCGGCGCGATCCGTAGCAGCGTCTGCCGCTCGCGGATCGATTCGTAGACCAGATGCAACTGCCCGTGCTCCAGGTATCGAATCCCCCCGTGCACGAGGCGTGAAGAACGGCCCGACGTCCCGCTCGCAAAATCGTCGCGTTCGACCAGGGCAACCCTGAGCCCGCGCATTGCCGCGTCCCGCGCTACTCCGCAGCCGGTGATCCCGCCTCCGATCACCAGCAGATCGAACTTTTCGCCTGAGAGGTCAGCCATTCTGCTCAATGTGACGGGATTCGCGCGAAGGAGCAAAAGTACAAGGAATTTGACCGCAAGATTCGGATATCGCGCGTTTCAATGCCCGGGCATCATTCGGCACGACAACGAAGCACACCGCTCCACCAGTGAGGAAACAATGCAATCTTATCGCGTAGTGGCCGTCGGCGACCGAATCGCAAATGCCGTCCGCAAGACACGGCTGTCGCCCGGCTACGGCCATCCGGCGCACGCTGAAGTGGCGACGGGCTATGGGCCCTGTCGGCAGTGCCTGAAAACCTTCGCCGTCGGCAGTGAGCGTCGGATCCTGTTCACCTACGACCCGTTCCACGGAAAGGAGAAGCTCCCGCTGCCGGGCCCGGTTTTCATTCACGAGGACGACTGCGAGCGCTATCCTGAGGACGCCGGCTTTCCGGTCGACATGCTGTCGCACCGGCTCACCCTGAATGCTTATGCTCCGGGGCGGCGACTGGTTTCCCAGAGGTATGTTTCCAATGGTGTCATCGAGCCCGAGGTCCGGCTGCTGCTGGAGGATCCCGCGGTAGCCTATATCCACGTTCGGGATACCGACGCGGGCTGTTATGATTTTTGTATCGAAAGGACGAGCGATGAAGAAGGCACCAACGCGATCGCGGCATCGAATGGAGGGAACTCCCATGAATGAAGCAATAGCTTGGGAGTCCGTGCTCCACAGAGATCCAAACGCCGATGATCGTTTTCTGTACGCAGTGACCACGACGGGCATCTATTGCCGTCCATCGTGTCCGTCGCGGCGTCCGAAGCGTGACAACGTTGCGTTCTTTTCTTCGTTCGAGGCGGCGGAGCGCGCCGGGTTCCGCGCCTGCCAGCGTTGCCGGCCGAATCGCGCGAAATCGCCCGACCGTGCCGTGCAACGCGCACGCGACTACATCGACACACACATCGCCGATCTGAGCGACGAGCGCATCACGCTCGAGCTGCTCGGCGAAGAGACAGGACTCAGTCCGTACCACCTGCAGCGAAAGTTCAAGGAACTCATCGGACTGACGCCGGCGCAGTACATCCGCGCGCGCAAGAGCGAGCGACTCAAGGGCGAGCTGAAGCGGGGCGAGACCGTGAGTCGCGCTACCTTCGGCGCGGGTTACGGATCCAGCAGCAGAGTCTACGACGCTGCTGATGCGCAGCTGGGGATGACGCCCGCCACCTACAAACGTGGTGGCGAGGGAATGCGCATCGATTATGCAGTCGCCAAAACCTCGCTTGGCACTCTGCTGGTCGGGGCAACCTCGCGCGGCGTCTGCGCCGTGACGCTCGGCGATGATCTCGCCTCGCTTGAATCCGCTCTTGCCGAGGAGTATCCGGCGGCGATACGCGAGCGTGTCACAGCACCATCGAGCTCTCTGGCGGCGTGGGTCGAAGAGATCGTCGCGAGAATGGATGGTGGACGAGCGGGGTCCAATGTCCCGATCGATGTCCAGGCTTCGGCGTTTCAGTGGAAGGTCTGGCGGGAGCTGCAGAAGATCCCGTTGGGCGAGACGCGCTCTTACAGCGAGATCGCGGGCGCGATCGGATCACCGAAGGCTGTGCGCGCGGTTGCGAGTGCCTGCGCCAGCAATCGTGTCGCGGTTGTGGTGCCGTGCCATCGTGCCGTGAGGATCGACGGTGGGCTCGGCGGTTATCGGTGGGGAGTCGACCGGAAGAAGCGGCTTCTCGAGAAAGAACGGGCCACGCGGGAGAAACGCACGTCCTAGATAGATAAACGACGCCCGTCTAAGTTCCCTCCATGGCCACATTCGGGAACGGACGGCGCGTCGCCATAGTCGCGGGTGTACGAACGCCGTTCGCAAAAGCTGGAACGGCGTTCAAATCCATATCGGCGATCGACCTCGGCAAGCTCTGCGTGGCGGAGCTGCTGCAGCGGACGAACCTGGACGGTAAGGAAGTCCAGGCGCTGGTGTTCGGTACAGTAGTCCCGTCCGTCCTGGCGCCGAATATTGCGCGCGAGGTGTCGCTCCTTCCGCTGCTGCCGAAGGGCGTCAACTCGTACAGCGTGAGCCGCGCGTGCGCATCGGCGAATCAGGCGATAACCGATGCGGCCGATCAGATCGCGCTGGGCCAGCTCGATGTGGCAATCGCCGGCGGATCTGAATCGCTTTCCAACATTCCAATTCTCCACGCGCAGGGGTTCGCTGATGCGCTGGTGCTCGCGTCGAAGGCGAAGTCGCTGCCGGCGCGACTGAGGGCGCTCTCCCGCATCCGGCCAAAGGATCTGATCCCCGTTACTCCGGCCATCGCCGAGCCTTCGACTGGCGAGACGATGGGCGAGTCGGCGGAAAAAATGGCGAAGCTGAACTCCATATCCCGGGAGGAACAGGATCATTTCGCGCTTCGGTCGCACCGTCTCGCCGCCGCGGGCACCGCCGACGGAAGGCTGACAGCCGAGATCATGCCCGTTTACGTGCCGCCGAAGTTCGAAAGCGTGCTGACGTCCGACAACGGAATCCGCGAGGACACCAGCTACGAGCAGCTGGCCGCACTCCGGCCTGTATTCGACAGGAAGTATGGCAGCGTCACGGCCGGCAACTCGTCGCCGCTTACAGACGGTGGCGCCTGCGTTCTACTCATGAATGAGGAGAAGGCGAAGTCACTTGGCTACACTCCGCTCGGGATCATCAAGTCGTACGCATACGCCGCTCTCGACCCTGGAGAGCAGCTGCTCCAGGCGCCGGTTCTCGCGGCGCCGGTGGCGCTCAAGCGGGCGGGGCTTACGCTGAAGGACATGGATCTCGTCGAAATGCACGAGGCGTTCGCCGCGCAGGTCTTGTCGAATCTCAAGGGGTTCGAGTCTAAAGCGTGGGCCGAGCGCGCTGGGTTCTCCCAGCCCATGGGAGAGGTAGACAGAGCCAAGCTGAACGTCATGGGCGGGTCGATTGCGATCGGCCATCCTTTCGGCGCCACCGGAGCGCGTATCACCACGACGCTTCTCAACGAGCTGGGACGCCGCGGTGGACAATTCGGTCTCATGACGGTGTGCACCGCGGGCGGTATGGGCTTCGCCATGGTCGTCGAGAGAACGCAATGACCTCTTCTGGAGTGACCATCGGCGGGCTGGTCGGAACGCGGTGGAAGCCGGCGCTGTCGGTCGAGGTGACCGACGGGATTGCCATCGTCACGTTCGACCTTCCCAACGAATCGGTCAACAAGCTCAATCGCGCGGTCAAGGACGAATTCGTTGCGCTGGTAAGCCAGCTGGAACGCGATTCGACAGTCAGAGCGGCAGTGCTGATAAGCGGCAAGCCCGACGTCTGGATCGCCGGCGCCGACATCGAGGAATTCCTCGAGCTCAAGACGGCGGCAGACGCCGAGAGATTGAGTCGTGATGGGCAAATGCTGCTCGATTCCCTCGAACACCTCCGAACTCCGATCATCGCGGCAATCCACGGAGCGTGCCTCGGGGGGGGACTGGAGACAGCCCTCGCGTGCCGCTATCGAATTGCCACCGATCACCCGAAAACCGTTCTCGGTCTTCCGGAAGTGCAGCTTGGATTGATTCCCGGAGCAGGCGGGACCCAGCGCCTCCCGCGCAAGATCGGTCTCACCAATGGCCTCGACCTGATCCTCACGGGGCGGAATGTCCGCGGCAAGAAGGCGCTGCAGCTCGGCGTAATCGACGAGCTGGTTCATCCTTCCATACTTCGTTCGGTCGCGATACAGCGTGCGCACGAGGTGGCGGAGGGAAGACGCAAGAGCGAGTCGCACAAGGGTGGAGTAAAGGGCCTGCTGCTCGACGCCAATCCCGCGGGTAGAGCGATCGTGTTGCGGAAGGCGCGCGAACAGACGCTCGCGAAATCGCGCGGGCACTATCCGGCGTTGATCGCGGCGATCGATGCGGTCGCCGCCGGATACGAAAAGGGAGCGGCTTACGGTTTTCGCCAGGAATCACGCCTGTTCGGCGACATGGCGATGACGGATGTGTCGAAGCAGCTGATCTTCCTCTTTTTCGCGACGAACGAGCTGAAGAAGGATCCGGGGGTTGATCCGGCTCAGTATCCCGATTTACCGGTGTCGGCTTTCGAGCCGCTGCCTGTCGACAAGATCGCGATTATCGGCGCGGGATTCATGGGTGCGGGCATCGCCTCGATCGCCGTTCAACACGGAAGCCTGGTGAGACTCAAGGACGCCGATCACGCGCGCGTCGCGAAGGGCTACGCGGCTGTGCGCGACGTTCTGAAGGAAAGGTTGACCAAGAAGCAGATCACGAAGATCCAGTACAGCGACTACATGGCGCTGGTCGGCGGCACGGTCGACTATTCCGGTTTTGGCAACGTCGATCTCGTGATCGAAGCAGTATTCGAGGACCTTGCCGTCAAGCACCAGGTTTTGCGTGAGACGGAAGCCGCCATCCACCCGAGCGCAATCTTCGCGACTAATACATCCACGATTCCGATCAGCTTGATCGCGCAGGCGTCGAGCCGGCCCGATCGGGTCCTCGGGATGCATTTCTTTTCCCCGGTTCACAAGATGCCGCTGCTCGAGGTCATCGCGACCACGAAAACGCACCCGCAGGTCACGGCGACGGCGGTGGCTTACGGCAAGAAGCTCGGAAAGACCGTGATCGTCGTAAACGACGGGCCGGGCTTCTACGCCAACCGGATTCTTTCGCCATATATCAACGAAGCAGGCATCCTGCTCGATCAGGGTGTCGCCGTGGATATCATCGACAAAGCGCTGGTCGACTTTGGCTTTCCGGTGGGCCCGATCACGCTGATCGACGAAGTCGGGCTCGATGTCGCGACGAAAGCGGGCAAGATCATGGCGGAAGCCTATCCGGACCGCATGGCCCCCGCGAAATCGATTCCCGCTGTCGTCGCGGCCGGACGTTACGGGCGAAAATCCAGGAAAGGCTTCTACAGCTACGACAAGGAAGGTCAGAAGGGAGAGGTGGACCCATCCGTGTATGCGCTCTTCCTCGAGCGCGGAAGCATTCCGGTCGCAACGTCGATCGCGCCCCAATCGAACGAGCCACCGAAGTGGCCCGAAATGCCGGCAGTGCAGATCCAACAGCGGACCGTGCTGGCGATGCTCAACGAGGCGGCGCGTTGTCTCAGCGATGGGATCATCAGGTCACCACGGGACGGCGACGTCGGAGCGGTATTCGGCATCGGGTTTCCGCCTTTTCGCGGGGGGCCGTTCCGGTACATGGATTCACTCGGCGTAAAAATCGTGGTGCAGCGGCTCGAAGATCTCAACGCACGCTTCCCCGGCAGGTATGAGCCGGCAGAGATCCTGTTGGAGATGGCTCGCCGAAATCAGTCTTTCTATGCGGACGAGCACGTGTGATCACTGTTGTGCCGGCGGCGATTCGTTCATTCCTTTCAGTAGTGGCAGCCGTGATCTCAGTTGCGGGTTGCGCCGCGCGCGTCCCGCCCGGTCCGCCGAACCCCGCGGATTTCCCACGAACGCGACCGGAGCTGACGCGCTACCGCGAGACGTCTCATTACACTGACGTGAGACAATTCCTCGATGCACTGCGGAACCTGCGGGCGCCGCTCTTCTTCGGGTCGATAGGAAAAACGAGCGAGGGGCGCGAGATCCCATTCGTGATCGCTTCGCGTCCGCTGGTCTCCACCCCTTCTGAGGCAAAGAGACTGGGCCGGCCGATCGTCTACGTGCAGGGAAACATCCACGCCGGGGAGGTGGAGGGAAAAGAGGCGCTCCTGGCGCTCCTGCGCGACCTTGCCTTCGCTCAGAGGCCGAACGCGCTGGACTCGATCGTCCTGATTGCCGTGCCGATCTACAACGCCGACGGCAACGAGCAATTCGCGTCGCAATCGGTGAATCGCACGGAGCAAAACGGGCCGGAGCTCGTGGGCATCCGCGCCAATGCGCAGAGCCTCGATCTCAATCGAGATTATGTGAAGGCGGAGGCCCCCGAGACACGAGCCTCGCTCGCGATGTTCAACACCTGGGATCCCGATGTCTTTGTCGATCTTCACACTACCGACGGAAGCTTTCACGGCTACGCCCTGACCTATTCTCCGTCGCTGAGCCCCGCGGCGGTTTTCGGCGGCGCCTACACGCGTGACTCATTGCTGCCGGTACTGCGCGATCGAATGCGTACGAGAGACGGATTCGAGGTATTCGACTACGGAAACTTCGTGAGCGATGGCCGCGGCCTCGTGGCTGACACCACGATAGCAGAGGGATGGGAGACCTACGACTCACGGCCGCGCTTCGGCACCAACTACTACGGTATTCGTGGACGGATCGCAATTCTGAGCGAAGCGTACTCTCACGATCCGCTGGAACGGCGCATCGGCTCGACGTACGCATTTGTGAAGGAGATTCTCTCTCTGGTTGGAGAGAAGGGTGACGCAATCAAGTCGCTGTCGGCGCGCGCCGACAGTCAGCCACTCGCATGGGGCCGTTCGCCCGATTCGCTCCAGGTGGTCGCGGTTCGATCGGAGGTGACTGCCACGCCCCGCTTGATGAATGTGAGCAAGGAGGACATCGAGAAGACTGGTGACTCGTCCATCACCCAACCGGGCGTTCCGCGCGGACAGCGTCGAACCGGCCGGTTCAAGCTCATTCGAATGCCAGTTTATGACCGGTTCACATCTGCGCTGAATCGCACTCCTCCGGCGGCGTATGTGCTGGCTCCGGGGGACACAGCGGTTGTCACCCTGCTACGACTGCATGGTATTCGCGTCGATCGTTCGGATACTGCCTGGACGGCGCGTGGAGAGTCGTTCGTGATCGATACGATCACCGCGGCACCGCGGCTATTTCAGGGGCACCACGAGGTTCGCCTCAAAGGACATTGGGAGCGCGGTGTGCAGACGCTGCCGCCCAAGTCCTTCATCGTCTCCACCGCGCAGCCGCGCGGCGCCCTCATCGTCTATCTCCTGGAGCCGGAGAGCGACGACGGCTTCACCACCTGGAACCTGTTCGATACCCGCGTGCAAAAGGGCGGACGATTTCCGGTGAAGAGAATCTTCGACCTTCGACGCGGCCGCGGCGCCGCCATTCGCCGCTCGACCGCATCCACCCAACCGGAACTTCAGAACTAGATGCTTCGTAGCGCATTACTCTACCTCTCGGACCAACAGCAGATCTTCCGCTTCGTTCGCAACAACAGACTGGCCAAGAGCCTTGCCAATCGCTTTGTTGCGGGGGAGACAATCGATACCGCCCTCGCCGCTGTCGTCCCGCTCAACGCCCGGGGGATCACCGCCTCGCTGGACCTCCTCGGCGAGAGCGTTCACAACGAAGCCGAAGCGCGGGCAGCGGGGAAGGCCTATGTCACGATGCTCGACCGCATACACCAGCAAAAAGCCAGGGCCAATGTCTCGGTCAAGCTTACCGCGATGGGACTCGACGTGTCTGAGGACCTCTGCGTCACGATCATGCACGACATTCTCCAGCGCGCGCGCGAATACCAGACCTTCGTGCGGATCGACATGGAGTCGAGCGAATACACCCAGCGCACTCTGGACCTGTTCGAACAGCGGCTCTACCCGGCGTATCGTGAGAATGTGGGGATCGTGCTTCAGAGCTACTTGTATCGAACCTTCGCCGACGCGCAGCGCGCCAATCTCATCAAGGCGCGGGTGCGCATCTGCAAGGGCGCCTACAAAGAGCCCGAGACGGTCGCTTACCCCGAGAAAACGGATGTAGACTCGACCTACGTGCGCTGCATGCACGAGTTGATGTTGAAGGGGAATTATCCGGGCATAGCCACGCATGACGAAGCAATCATCAAGGAAGCGAAACGATTCGCCAAAGAGAACGACATCGCGCCCAATCGATTCGAGTTCCAAATGCTCTACGGCGTGCGGCGCGATCTGCAGGACAAGCTGGTGCGCGAAGGCTACCGGATGCGCGTGTATGTTCCGTTTGGAACGCAGTGGTATCCGTATCTGATGCGCCGGCTCGCCGAGCGCCCGGCCAATGTTGCGTTCCTCACCGGTAGCGTCTTCAAGGAGATGGTCGGCAGGCGCCGGTAACACGCATGGGCAGATTCCTCCCCGCTGATCACTCGAAGGGCGATCCAAACACGATCGGCGGGTACATGGCCGTGCACGATCGACCCGCGGCGTTCGAAGGGAGCGACGGCGCGTCCTACAGCGTTGAGATCGTCACCGACGTGACCGACGACAAGGCTCGACCCATCGGGGCGTACCTTCTTTTCGTGCGCTGGCGCGAGGGAGATCCCGTCGCCAGCGGACATCTGGAGACCGACTTTCTCGGCTTTGCGGATACCGAGGATGAAGCACGCAGGATCGTTGGCGCAATGCTGCTCAACGAAGTGAAGGAAACCCTCGATCAACTGATCAAGTCCAGGCTGGAAGCGCTCAAGCCGTGGTGGGATGCGATGCGCGAAGAGGATATCAATTGAGCCGGCAGGAAGGAGTGGTGCTGAAGGGAACGGGTGGAGTGTGGCACGTCCGGGCCGATTCTGGGGAAACGCACGAGGCATCGCTGCGAGGGAGGCTCAAGCAGGAGAGAGGAGAAAGCAGGAAGCTTGCGGTCGGTGATCGGGTTGTGCTGGAGATCGACGAGCGTGGCGTTCACTGGTCGATCGCCGAGATCCTCCCGCGCCACTCGAAGCTGGCGCGGCGCGAGCCGGGGGCAGGGCAGGGCGAGCGCATCGTCGCGGCGAACGTGGACCAGGTCGTAGTGGTCTTCTCGGCCGCGAAGCCGGAGCCGCACCGCCGGATGCTCGATCGATTTCTGGTGATCGCCGAGGGCAACTCGCTACAGTCCCGGATAGTCATCAACAAGATCGAGTTGGTCGACAAAGACGAGACCGAACGCGCGTTCGGTGATTACGTCGCGGCCGGTTATCCGGTTCACCTCACCAGCGTGAAGCAACGCATCGGACTCGACGAGCTACACGACGTGCTCGCCGGCAAGACATCGGTGCTGACGGGCCCATCCGGAGTCGGCAAATCGTCGCTGATGAACGCGATGTATCCGGGACTTGACCTTCGGGTCGGTGAGATCAGCGAGTCGGTCAACAAGGGGCGCCATACGACAGTCGGCGCGCTGCTTCATCCGCTGCCGGACGCGGGCTACGTCGTCGACACCGCCGGCCTCCGCGAAGTCGGCATGTGGGGACTCGCGTCCGAGCACCTCGACGAATGCTTCCGGGAATTCCGGCCACACATCGCCGAATGCAAGTTCGGGAACTGCACGCACCGGGTAGAGCCCGGATGCGGCGTACGGCGCGCGGTGGAACAAGGCTCGATCAGCGCCGAGCGCTACGACAGCTACCTCAAGCTTCGGGAAGAGATAGAGGATTCGGAGAGGAAGTGGGCGCCGTATTCGGCGGCGTCCAAGCCGAAGAAAAGGCGGTAACTACAACTACAACGGCAACTGAACGGGATGCGAGGTGTCAGGAGCGTAGTTGTCAGGGTTTAGTGAACGACTCACCGACTTTACTGAGCGGCATAAATTCGTGTGCTGCAACCTGTATGGAGACGCCCACGAGGAAAGTCAGGGTGTAGTGACTACCAACTAGACGCTTTTCTACTGACACCTCGCATCCCGTTCAGTTGCAGTTTGCAGTCAGTGAGCGCCCGTGGATTCCTCGACAAGCTCAACGGTCCAATCAACCGCCATATCGTCTCTAAGCGAATCCCGGACTGAGCAGTACTTCGTCGCCGACAGCTCGATCGCGCGCAGCGCCTGCTCCTTCTCGATCCCCTTTCCGCCGATTCGAAAGTTGAGCGTGATGTGCTTGTATCGGCGGGGAATAGTGTCGACGCGCTCCCCGCGCACGTCGGGAGTGCGGTGAGCAGCGTCCCCGGCGGGCTCTGTCCGGTTTCGCCTTCGCCATCGATCCGCGCCGTGGGTCCGCCAGGACGGCCGGCGTCGAAGCGATGGGCTCCGGCCCATTCGACGTGTATCCGCGACGGCTTCGCCGCTACTGGCGTGGGCGCGCGAGCGGTCACTTCTCCGGCCCCTTCTCGATCGGCGCTCTCACCGCATTCCCCCACTCCGTCCAGCTTCCATCGTAGTTCCGTACGCGATCGTAGCCGAGGAGGTAGGTGAGCACGAACCACGTGTGCGAGGATCGCTCTCCGATCCGGCAGTACGCCACGATGTCATCGCTTTTTTTGAGACCCTTCTCCTGCTCGTAGATCGCGCGCAGTGAGGCGGCGTCCTTGAAGCTTCCGTCCGGATTGGCGGCGCGCGCCCAGGGAATGCTGCGTGCTCCTTTTATGTGACCGCCACGAAGTGTCCCTTCCTGGGGGTAATCCGGCATGTGCGTACGCTGGCCCGTGTATTCTTCGGGCGAGCGAACATCGATCAACGGCTTGCCGGCAGAGGAGTGCTCGCGCACCTGCTGGAAAAAGGCGCGGATTTTCTCATCCGATCGTTTGGGAGCCTTGTAATTCGTTTTCTGGAGGCTCGGGACTTCGGTGTTGAACGCGCGGCCTTCCTGTTCCCATTTGATGCGTCCGCCGTCAAGCAGCTTCGCGTTGGTGAAGCCGAACAGCTGAAACACCCAGAAGGCATACGCTGCCCACCAGTTGTTCTTGTCGCCGTAGAACACGACGGTCGTGTTCTCGTCGATTCCCTTGTCGCGAAGAAGCTTCTCGAACTGCTCCGACGAGACGTAGTCGCGAAGCACCGGATCGTTGAGGTCCTGGTGCCAGTCGACCTTTTGTGCGCCGGGAATGTGTCCGGTGTCGTAGAGCAGGACGTCCTCGTCGCTCTCGATGATTCTGATGCTCGGGTCGTCGAGGTGTTCGGCGAGCCAGGCCGTGCTGACGAGAACTTCAGGGTGCACGTAGCCCTTGCCGGCGATGCCTTGATCGGCGGCTGATGCGTTGGTTGTGATTGTCGCCCCCATGGTCAGCTCCTGAAAAAGGAGAGCTTCTAGCATAATCATTGGGAATCCACGGCGGTGCAAGTATGCGCGCGCATCGGCACGTGTATCTTTTCTTGATGAGTGACAAAAGACGGGCGGAGATGGAGCCCTACTCGCGCCACGTACTCGTGTGCACCGGCAGCTTCTGCTCGCCCGACCGTCGTGGGCGCCAGATCTACTCGCTCCTTGCCGACCTGCTGCAACGCGAGGATCTGCTCTTTGGTCCAGAGCGCGTCAAGCGCGGCGAGACACCTTGCCTCGGCGTCTGCAGCAATGGTCCGATCGTCGTCGTCTATCCGGAGGGTATCTGGTATTCCGAAGTGACGCCGGCGCTGCTGGAGCGCATCGTGATCGAGCACCTCAAGCACGGGAAGCCGATCGAAGAGGCTGTCTTCCATCGCCTATAAACATTCGACTTGGCTGGCATGCCTAATGCCCCTGCTGACCTTCGCTTAACTTTCAGCGCACCAGCATCAACAGCAGTGACGCCACCCACGCCATTCAATCCACGCCGGCTCGCCCTAGGGGCTGCGAAAAAACTGATCTTCGAGAATGAAGATCCGGAGACCGCGCTCGAGCGCATCGCCGGCCTCTCATCGACCGAGGATCGCGGCGCTTCGAGCCTGGAGAGCAAGTCAATGTCACGTACGCGCACGACGATTCTGAACGACCTCGACGAGATGTACCGCGAAGCATTCGAGCGAGCGAAAGCGAGCGCCGATCAGACGCAGATGGCGACGCTCGATTTCGCGTACCGGCGCGAGCAGCTCTACTTCGAGATACTTCTTGACGTTCGCGACGCACTCGAGCGTCGCTAGCTTGGCCGCCCGGATCACCCGGGACTCCGGCCTGTGAACAGCTTCTGGGGCTGGATCGGATTCAACGTCGTCGTCCTCGCGATCCTCGCGCTGGACCTGGGTGTCCTGCATCGCAGATCGGAGAAGGTTTCCCTCAAGGAAGCGGCGACCTGGAGCGCGGTGTGGGTGGCGCTCTCGCTCTGCTTTGCCTTCGCGATCTATCGGACGATGGGCGAGGAGTCGGGACTCGAGTTTCTCACCGGCTATCTGATCGAATACGCGCTGTCGGTTGACAACATCTTCGTGTTCGTTCTCATCTTCGCGTATTTCAAGGTGCCCGAGAATTATCAGCACCGCGTTCTGTTCTGGGGCATCATCGGGGCCCTCCTTCTGCGCGGGGTGATGATCGTAGCGGGCTCGGCGCTGGTCACGAGATTCTCGTGGACGCTCTACATCTTCGGCGCGTTTCTGGTGTACACCGGAATCAGGATGGCGGTGCAGAATGACGAGGATGCGTACAATCCGGAGCGCGATCCGGTGCTCCGTCTGGCCCGCCGGCTAATTCCGGTGACGGCCGACTATCGCGGCGACAAATTCTTCGTTCACGAGGCCGATGCAACCGGGAAGATGCGCTACGCCGCGACTCCCCTCTTCATCGTTCTGCTGATCGTGGACACGACGGATGTCATCTTCGCCACGGATTCGATCCCCGCGATCTTTGCGGTGACGCGCGATCCCTTCATCGTCTACACCTCGAACATCTGCGCCGTCCTCGGCCTGCGCGCGCTTTATTTCCTGCTCGCCAGCGTGGTGGACAAGTTCGTGTACCTGAAGCTTGGGCTGTCGCTGGTCCTGATCTTCATCGGCGGCAAGATGCTGCTCGAGCCGTTCATCCACATTCCAATCATCGGGTCGCTCGGCGTAGTTGGCGCGGTGCTCGGGGCCTCGATCCTGGCTTCCCTCCAATGGCCCAGGGAAGGGCACTAATACGCCTCGGCGGGTTACTCCTAATGCGGGCAACCCGTCTTTGTCGTATCCGCCTCCAATCATACAATCAGGGATTTCTGCATGAGATTCGCTTTCCAATTGGCCAGCGCTTCGGCGCTCGTCCTCGCCCCAATTTCGTACGCTCGCGCCCAGGACGCCGGAAAGAGTCTGGCGCTCGACTTTCGCAACACGATCGTTGTGTCCGGGAAGCCTGACACCAGTGTCCTCATCGGCCACGCCGTCGGCACCGCGGGCAAGATGCGAGTCGATGTGAAGATGCAGGGTGCCAGTGCCGCGATGGGCATGCTCGCCAACCAGGGCGAGGTCAGCATGATCGTCACCGACAGCGGGAAGACCATTACCTACCTCGATTCCAAGAACAACCAATACATCAAGGTGCGTCCCACCGAAATGATCGCTCAGGCGCAGCAGATGGGCGGGATGAAGATGGATTTCTCGGGCACCGAAGCGAAGGTCGATAACCTCGGCGCCGGCCCGACCATCCTCGG
>WNFK01165772.1_pt2 | contig 15017 bp, 15 predicted proteins | sample 5400281 | NCBI WGS metagenome assembly WNFK01 (sample SAMN13153350, study PRJNA577476) | soil metagenome | isolation source: 20 cm soil on Douglas fir-dominated hillslope | place: USA:California | collected 2013-09-17 | reverse complement strand
TAGCACGCCCACCCCGCGCTTTCGTTTTCGGCGCGGGCCTACTGAAAGATCCAATAGTGAAACGGCGCGTAATCTCCGCCGTCCTGCGGGTCCTCGCGCCTGATCTCGATCTCCGGTCGCGCCCGCGCGATCAGCCTACCCGGGATCTTGAACGCGGGCTCGACCCAGGCGGTCTCCGATCGGGCGATCGCCCAGGCGCCGGCCGCGGATCCGTCGACGCTCACCGTGAGGTGGTTCGGATACCAGGCGTCGGTCCGCATCACGAGCGTGAGGTCCTTTCCGGGCTGGGCGCTCACGCGGAACCGCTCCCAACCGAAGACTTTCCTTCCCGCGTCCGCGATCGGCCGCGTGGGACGGTCGGCGTAGACGTATTGGCGGAGGATGTCGCGGGGGAGCACGCTGGCGTTCTTCTTCCATCGCGATCGCTTCTCATCGTACTCGTACCCGTACGCCTTCCATTCGTGACGCCGTTCGTCCTCGAGCCACGCCAGGTCGAAGGAATCGCGAAGCTTCATGCCCTCAATTTCCTGATGCGGGAGAATCACCGAATCGGCGGGAACGACGTCGATCCACTCGGCGGGATAGACGACCTTGTCTTCTCCTCCGCAAATCGTGTTGTACCCCAGGTGGGCGCGGAAGATCTCCGGCCCCAGGACCCCGCTCGATTTCAGGTAGGGAAACCACTCCGGATAGATCGCGAAATAGGTTGGTAGCTTTTGTGGAGGAAGCCGTCTCAGCTTCTCGAACATGCATCCGATTCCCGCGCGATAGACCTTGGCGAACCCCTCCGTCGTGAGCCCCAGCAAGTCCAAGGTCTGCCGGTTCCCGTAATACGCGATCGCGCCCGCGTCGTTCATGCCCACGACCGCGTTCCGGGGGAGGTTATGGTCGATCCAGCGGCCGACCTTCACCTGCTGGTGGAGGATATTCTCGCAATTGTGCCCATAGAAAAGAATTACCCTGTCGTACACGTCCGTGGCCGTGGGCGCCCACCCAGCGAGGGGCGCGACGACGATGAACGCCGCCAGAGGCGCGCCGACGGAGCGCGGAAGGCGCCCCCACGCGAGCGTCGCCGCGCGGGCGAGCCCGGCCGCGAAGCAGGCCAGGAGAATCGGATAGAAGCCTTGTTGGTAGCGGTAGAGATGCACCGCCCACACGACCGGAAGCGAGTCGACGACGACGGCGGCCGGAAAGAGCAGAAGGAGCGCGCGCCCATCGGCCCAGGGACGGCGGCGCGGCAGGAACGAGAATGCGGCGAATAGAGCAAGCGCGGCAGCGCTCGGAATCCATGCCGTCACGATCGAAAGCCACACCCTGGGAGAGTCGGTCAGGTACTTGTGACGGACGTCGGGGTGCGGCTCGGCGAGGATCGACTTCGCCTGGGAGCTCGTGGATTCGATCGAGCCGGAGGCGGCGAGGTTGACGAGGAAGGGAAGCGCGGCCGCCGCGAAGGGAATGAGCAGGGCGGCGCTCCAGAAGCGCGGACCATGCTCCGCCCGGGAGGCCCGCCAGCGGTCGTGCGCCATCACCAGGCCGAGCACGCCGCTCAAGACGGCGCCTTCCGGCCGCGACGCGGCGAGAAGGAGGAGGCACCAGCGAAGCCGCGGGAACGTGCCCCCTTCACGCTCGTTCAGGTAGAGCACCAGAGTCCCCAGAAGGACGGTGGCGTAAAGACCGATCTCCATTCCGCTCATGTAGCCCCACAGGAGATGGGGGTTTCCCAAGAAGAGCGCGACCGCGAGCAGCATGCCGAGCGTCCCCGCAAGCAAGCGCCCGAGGCGGGCCATGAGCAGCGCGCTCACGAGGAGCGCGGCCGCCCCGAGCGCGAGCGCCCAGGCGATCGCCAGGGTCGGTCCCAGGTGCAGCCAATGCGGCGGCGCCAGGAGGAACGGCCAGAGAAGACTTGTCGCTCCCGTCGTCGGTGCGTTTCCCGCCGCGTACACGAAGGGGTGACCTTCCGCGATGGCTCGGGCGTACTGCAGATAGATGAAGCTGTCGTCGAGCGGCAGCGAGAGGTCGCCTCCGGTGATGAGGCGTTCGGCGCGAAACAGCCGGCCGATCTGGAAGGAGAGATACGCGACCGAGATGAGTCCGATCAGGAGGATCGCGCGCCCGCGGGCGAATCGCCGGAGCCCTTCGATCACGGGGCCGCCTCCCGCACGCGGTAGAGCGGGAGGCGGACGTCGCCCACTCGTTCGGTGCGGAAGATCGGCAATAGTCCTGGATCCTCACGCGTGAGGTAGACGGGCCGCTTGCGGATATTGCGCGCGATCAGACGATTCATCATGACATCCAGGTCCCCAGGATACCCGGGAACAGCAAGGGTGGGATAGTACCGGGCCAGGTGGTGCAGGTACCACGGCCAGACCAGCAGGTACTTGTACGCCACGACGAGATCGGGGTGGCTCTTCTTGAAGTCGGTCGCCTTGTAGAACCAGAGCGCGAACGTACGGCCGTCGTACTCGCTCACGACGAGCGCGTTCGGTTCCACGACCGAAAGGTTGTGCTGGGCGTAGATGTAAGGTGTGAGGTCCGCGGACGCATCGACCCGTTTCCAGTTCGAGACGAAACCGAGGATCGCACCGCCCGCGAGAACCAGGACCGAGACCCCGCGCACGACCGGGCGCCATCGCGGCGCGTTCCATAGGGAAGCCCACCCTGAGCCGGCCAACGCCGCCGCGATCCACGCCGCGGGCATCCAGTACCCAACGTCATCTCCGATCGCGTAGACGGAGAGCAGGACGAGGGACGCAAGAAACGCCGCCCAGCCGGAGGCCGCCCTCCCGTCGCGCCGGATCAACGCGAGGAGGAGGCCGGTCCCCAACAGGACGAGTCCCCACCCGAAATCGACCCCCCAGCGTCCCGGGACGAGGTGATTCAGGATTCCGGGCAAGCCCCGCGTGAAGAAATTCCTCCCGTACTGGGCTCCGCTGAGAACCCACCATAGCCGCTCCGGAGTGACCGGCGCTCCCCAAGAAAACTCGGGGTTTTGGGCGGCCCGTACCGGCAAGAAAAGATCCAGCGTCAGCCCCCAAAAGGCGAGAAGGGGCAAAAGAACGGCGCCCCAGAGGCCGATTCTATTCGTGCGGGAGAACCGCCAGATCCCGACCAGAAGCGCAGGGGAGGCGGCGAGCAGGAGCAGGTGGTTCGTGAGCCCGAGGCCGAAGAGGTAGCTCGCGAGGAGGAGAAAGCGGACGTCGCGCTTTTCCTCGGCTTTCACGAGCAGCCAAAGGATCGCGCCCAGGAACGCGGCGTTCAGCGTGTAGACCTCGGCGAGAACGCTCTGGCTCCAGGCGCCGCGTGAGGATGCATAGAGAAGGGCGCAGGCGCCCGCGCTGAGAAGAGCGCCGAGGCCGCGGGATTCGGGCGGAGTCAGGGAGTAGGCGAGACGGACGAGGAAGTAGACGCTCGCCGCCCCGGCGATCGCCGCGATCAGGTTGATCCGGAAGGCGATCGCACCGAGCGGGAGCAAGGAGGCCACCCGCCCGAGGAGCACGAATAACGGATAGCCGGTCGGGTGGGGGATACCGAGCGTCGCGGAGGCCGCGAGCAAATCGCCCGAGTCCTCCCCGAGGTTCACCCAGGCGACCGTGGGGGAGAGCGTCAGGGCGTATGCCCAGAGCGCTGCGAGGGCGGCGACCCAGGCGGCACCCCGGACGCTTCGATGCATGACCGCAACGTATCAAAGCGTGTCTCCGCGGGTCAATGTCCCCCGGGGAAACGAGCTTCGCGCTGCGAACTGGAGGGCGGCCCGCTTCGGGCCGGCGGGTTGATGGACGGCAGTGTGGTGGCCGCTCGTGCGGGATGCAATGGCGGGTAGGGCCCGTATGGCAAACCGCGCGAGGGGGGTAACGGTGGCGTAAGCTCTTATATAGTTATGACTTACGTTGCAGTCGGAGTGACCCATGGCATGGAACTTGCTCAAATTGGTCCCCGCGAACCGCTGCGTGAAGTGCGCGGGGCGCCAATTTCACCACACACACGGAGCGGATCATGTTCGGTAAGAAAAAGAGCACGGTAGGGCTCGACATCGGATCCAGCTCGATCAAGGTGGTCGAGATCGCGCATGACCGTTCCGGAGACCGGCTGATCAACTTCGGCATCTCGGAGCCGCTCTCTGAAGCGATCGTGGACGGCGAGATCATGGATCGCCAGCTGGTGCATGAGGCGATCACGAACCTTCTCGAGTCCCGCCAAATCAGGAACCGCGTCGTGGCCACCGCCGTTTCCGGCCGCGCGGTCATCGTGAAGAAGATCCTGATGGATCGCTTGAGCGAGGAAGACGCCAAAGAAGCGATCCAATGGGAAGCGGAGCAGCACGTTCCCTACGACATCAACGACGTCTCGCTGGATTTCCAGATCCTCAATCCCAACGTCGACCAGAAAAAGATGATGGTGCTTCTCGTGGCGGCGAAGAAAGAGATGATCCAGAACCACGCCGAAATCATCCGTGAAGCGGGCCTGACCCCGGTCATCATCGACGTGGACTCCTTCGCGATCCAGAACGCCGTCGAGGCGAACTACGACCTGCGGCCCAACGAGGTCGTCGCGCTGGTGAACATCGGGGCCGAGATCACCAACGTGAACATCGTCCAAGATCAGGTGCCGCACTTCACGAAAGATCTCTCGGTCGGCTCGAACGCGTTTGTCGAGGGAATCCAGCGCCGGTACAACGTGAGCCAGGCGGAAGCTCTGAACGCGATCCGCGGGCGCGGGGACCAGGCCATCGACGTCGCGCCGATCATTCAGACCGCGTGCGAGGACCTTTCGGTGCAGCTCGATCGCGCGATCGCCTATCTCAAGTCCTCCGGGGAAACCGAGCGGGTCGACCGCATTCTCCTTTCGGGTGGATCCGCCCGCGTTCCTGGCCTCAAGGAATTCTTGAACACGAGGCACCAGGTCCCCGTGGAGGTCGTGAATCCGCTTCAGAAACTGAGCTACGACGCGGCCCTCTTCAACGGCGATAACGCCGAGAGCGTTGCTCCCGTGCTCACCGTCGCCATCGGCCTCGCGCTTCGATAGGGGGAATCATGATTCGCATCAACCTATTGCCCCGGGACGAACGCAAGACGCGTCGGAAAATGCAGCTGCCGAAGATCGGCTCGCTCATGCCCGTCCTGGTGCTCCTCCTGGTGATCGCGCTCTTCGGCGCGATCTCGGTGTTCCAGACCCTCCAGATCGGGCGCCTGAAATCGGACATCGCCCGGGCGGAGCAGGAGGCGGCGAAGCTCAGGCCGCAGATCCAGACCATCCAGGAGCTCACGCAGAAGCGGGAGGAGCTCACGCGGCGGTTGAACGTGATCGCGGATCTGGACAAGACGCGGCTCCAGCGCGTGATGCTCGTCGACGAGCTGTCGCGGTGCGTGCCGGAGCATTTGTGGCTGACGAGCTACGAGGAAACCGCCAACAAGGTTCAGATCGAAGGCGTGACGTTTTCGAATCTGCTCGTGGCCGATTTCATGACCCGCCTGGAGGCGAGTCCTCTTTACGGAAGCGTGGACTTGCTGGTGGCGGAGAAGGGCACGATCGATCAGCGCAACGTGGTGAAGTTCAAAGTCACCGCGTTGATGACCTTGTAGCCCAGCGGCGCGCGGGGGGAGGACGATGGACCTCAAGGATCCGAAAACCCAGAAGCTGATTCTGATGGGAGCCGGGATCGGCGTCCTGATCTACTTCTACATCATCGCGGACTACGTCCCGTTCAACTACAGGGCGCGCACGAAGGAAATCAGCGCCCTGAAGGGGGAGTACACCCAGAAGATGAGCGAGCTCACGAAGGCGCAGCAGCTCGTGAATCGGCTCCCGGAGCTCAAGAAGGAATTCGAGCTTCTGAATCAGCGCTGGATGGTGGCCCAGGAGCTTCTGCCGTCCCAGAAGGAGGTCGCGAGCCTTCTTCGAAAGGTGACGATCGCGGGGCAGGAATCGGGCGTGCATTTCTTGCTCTTCAAGCCCGGCGATCCCAAGCCGTCGACGTACTTCACCGAAAACCCCGTTCAGGTTTCGGTGACAGGCGGATTTCACCGTGCGGGGGCATTCCTGGGCGAGATCTCGGATCTGAGCCGCTTGGTGAACGTCTCGCAGCTCAAGCTGAAGGGCTTTGACAAGGGCGACCTCGACGAAACCGTGCAGGCAGATTTCGTCGCGACCGCGTACACGCTGGCCGAGGGGACACCCAATGAATCAGCCAAGCAGTCTGGCGCTGTCACAAAGTAGATTCTTCCAGAGCCGCCTCGGCATTCTGCTCTTGGCGCTGGTCGGGCTCGCGATCGCGGCCGGAATTTACTTGATGAGGCGGCAGGAGCCGACGGTTCCGATTTCGCCGACGCCGGCCACGTCGCCTGCGGCGCAGGCTCTCCGGCGCTCCAAGCCGATGTTCGGCCCTCCCGCGCCTCCCTGGGCGCGGACCGATCCGTATGGTCCGCCCGCGCCCCCGGAGTTCATGGCGCGCGCGACACCTGCTCCGGCCACTCCTGTCGGTTCTCCGGACGCGGTCATGCCGGGCGCCGTCGTCGTGCCGCCGAATCCGGACGCCGCCGTATCGGCGCAGGCGCCCGCAGCGGCGGCGGTCCTGCCCGGGCAGGCGCCCGCACCCGCTGCTCCGATCGGGGCGCTGTCGGGGGAGATCCCGAAATCGGTGGACGCGAGCGTTCTCTTCGCTCGCGAGCGTTACGAGTACATCGGTGGCGGCCGGCGCGATCCGTTCCAATCGCTGCTCGACGGGAGATTCCTGACCCAGTCGGCGGACGGTTCCCTCGTGGACGTAGGGGACATCCACCTGGTGGGCATCATGTGGGGCTCCTCGGACAAGTTCGCGCTGGTGGAAGACAGCCGCGGACGCGGTTTCGTGCTTCGGGTAGGAGACCCGGTCGTGAACGGGTACATCTCGGGCATCAGCAAAAGCGAGCTGCAGGTGGTACAGAACGCCTTCGGCGAATCTCAATCGCTGTCGATCCGCCTGCAAACCAAAGAGGGTGACAAGAATGCGACTCGAAACTAGCTTCGCGCGCACGGGCCGCTGGGGCGGCCGGATCGCAGCGCTGACGGCGGCCCTTCTTACGGTCACCTCCCCGGCGTTCGCGACAACCGTCAAGAGCGTCTCGATGAAAGAAGCTGGTACGGCGACGCAGGTCATCATCGAGGCGGACGCACCGATCAACTACCACGATTTCACGCTCGAGTCGCCGGACCGGATCGTCGTGGACTGCCCTGGATCCCAGCTCGGCTTCAGCGAGCGTACCTGGTCGGGACGCGAGGGCTCCTCCGTCAAGACGGTTCGCGCCAGCGAAATGGGCTGGGGCAAGGAAGCGGGAGCCCGGATCGTCGTGGATCTCTCGCAGGCATCCTCCTACGCCCTGAGCAGTGTCGGGAACAACCTCGTGCTCGCCGTCGAGGTGCCGCCGACGCCGGCCTCGAAGGAGCCGGCGATGCCGACTGATTCCGACCGCATGCAACCGACCGACGGGCGGCGGATGTCGCTCGATGTGCAGGGCGCCGACATCCAGACCGTCCTGAGAAGCCTCTCCGAGTTCAGCGGCAAGAACATCGTCGCGAGCAAGGAAGTGAAGGGTCAGGTAACGCTGAGGCTCCGGAACGTGCCCTGGCGCCACGCCCTCGACATCGTGCTCAAGTCGCAGGGGCTCGGGATGGTCGAAACCGGCCAGACGATCGTCGTCTCGAACCTGGACACGCTGCGCAAGGAGGAGATGGACCGGCGCACGGCCGAGCGCACGCAGGAGGAGCTCTTGCCGCTCGAGACCCGGATCCTGCCGGTGAACTACGCGAACTCCAAGGAAATGGCGCGGTCGGTGGAGAAGACCCTGACCAAGCGCGGTCACATCGAGGTGGACGACCGCTCGAACTCTCTCATCGTGACCGATATCGCGGACCGACTGGACCAGGTCGATGCCATGGTGCGGAACCTCGACACCAGGACCCCGCAGGTCGAGATCGTGGCGCGCCTCGTCGACGTCGACGTATCGTCCACGCGCGATCTGGGAATCCAGTGGGGGGTCCATAACCTCGACCTCTTCGATGCGGGCGTTACCGAGCACGTGGACATCAACGCGGCCGACGTGAGCAATCCCGCCGCGCTGGCCAGGCTCGGGACCATCAAGTCGTTCGGCAGCATTGACGCGAGGCTCCAGGCGCTCGAGAGCCAGAACAAGGCGAACATCATCTCCAACCCGCGCATCACGACGGTGAACAACCGGGAAGCTTCGGTCGTGGTCGGCAAGCAGATCCCGCTCATCGTGCAGGACTTTGCCGGGAACGCGGTCACGCAGCTCACGACGATCGGGATCAAGCTCAGCGTGACGCCGCACATCAACACCGGGAACAGGATCACCATGGACGTCCATCCGGAAGTGTCCGATCTTGCGTCCCAGGCGACGGTGCAGGGAGGCATCATCATCAACACGACCATGGCCGACACGAGGGTGATGGTGAACGACGGCGAGACGGCCGTGATCGGCGGATTGATCCGGAGCAACGAAAGCACGACGAAGCGCGGCGTCCCGGTTCTCATGGACGTGCCGCTCCTCGGAAATCTCTTCCGCTCCAATTCAACGACGAAACAGAAGCGAGAGCTCCTCATCTTCGTGACGCCGAAGATTCTTGGCGAGGGGATGGGGTCGAAGGGCTAAACACCGGCGCGCCGCTTTCGCGAGCGCCACACACGGGTTATACTGCGGGGTCCTTCATGGGGAGGGCCCCGTTTTCATTGCATCGCCGAAGGAGAGCCTCTGGTCACGCGCATCGCTCTGGTCGGTCTGCCGGGCGCGGGAAAGAGCACCGTGGCGAAGCTCCTGGCGCGGCGCCTGGGGTGTTCGAGCGCGGACGTGGATTCTGAGATCGAGCGGATGGCGGGCCGGTCCGTCCCCGAGATCTTCGATGAGGAGGGGGAAGAGCGCTTCCGGGACCTCGAGTCGCGCGCCCTGGCCGGGGCCATGCAGCGGAGCGGGCCGATCGTCCTTTCGTGTGGAGGCGGGATCCTGGGCCAGGCCTCAAACCGCGAGCTCTTGAAGGCGCATGCGCGGGTCGTGTGGCTCAAGGTCGATCCGGCGAAGGCCGCGGAGCGGCTTCGCACGCCAGGAGAAGTCGCGCGCCCGCTTCTGCGCGGGGGCCCGCTCGAGGAGAGACTGGGGACGCTTCTCGAGGCGCGCCGCGAGGGATACGAGAGCGCGGCGGAGGCCGTCGTGGATACGAACGGATGTACGCCCGAGCAGGTCGCCGATCGGATCGCGATGATCCTCGCGGGCACACGGGGGCCATGGGGTCGATCCGCATCGTAGGGGGCGACCTTCGCGGGCGGAAGATCGAGGTTCCTGCGCGGGGGGTGCGCCCCACCTCGGACCGGACGCGCGAGGCGGTCTTCAACGTACTGGGGCCGCGCGCGGTCGAGCGGGCGCGCGTCCTCGACCTCTACGCTGGGACCGGGGCGCTCGGGATCGAGGCGCTGAGCCGTGCCGCCGCCGAGGCCTCGTTCGTCGAGGGAAGCGGGCCCGTCGCGCGCGCGCTCAGGGAAAACCTGGTCCGGCTCGGTCTCTCCGAACGGGCGTCGGTGCACGAGGCTGATCTCTCGAGGATCGAGCTGCCGCCGGGGGCCCTCGGCCCGTTCGACCTCGTGTTCCTGGACCCGCCTTACGCGGGGGACGCCGGACCGCGCTGGCTCGAGCGGCTCGCGCGACTTGCGTGGCCGGAGGGGGGAGGGCTCGTGGTATACGAGCGCCGGAAAGGGGCTAAAGCCCCTGGGCCATCCACATTCGAGCTCGCGACCGAGCGGACGTATTCCGATACCACGGTCGCGTTCTATCGCGCCCGCAGGGCGTGAGTCTTGAGCCGAGAGGAGGCGCATGAAAGGCGCGGTGTTCGCCGGGACCTTCGACCCGGTCACCAACGGTCACCTGGATCTGATGCAGCGGGCGCTCCGAATGTTCGATTCCTTGACGGTCGCGGTCGCCGAGCGCGCCGAGAAGGGAGTGATTTTCACGCAGCAGGAGCGCGTCGAGATGATCCGCGAGGCCGCTTCCTCGCTCGGCCGGATCACCGTGGAGCCGTTCGCTGGTCTCCTCGTCGATTTCGCGAGGCAGCGGAAGATTCCGGTTCTGGTTCGAGGGCTTCGCTTCATCTCCGATTTCGAGTACGAATTCCAGATGGCGCTCATGAACCGCCGGCTGCATGACCAGATCGAGACGGTGTTCCTCATGCCGAGCGAGACCTACACCTACCTGAACGCGTCGCTCGTGAAGGAGATCGCGCGCTACGGCGGAGCGATTGATGATTTCGTGCCCCCGAACGTAGCCCCGCGCCTGCGCGAGCGCCTGAAACAGGCCCGATGAAATCCGCGCGCGTCTCCGCCCGCGTGCGTGCGTTGAAGCCCTCCGAGACGTTGGCGCTCGGAGCCCGAGCGCGCGAGCTACGGGCGCAAGGGCACTCGGTCATTTCGTTCGCGGCCGGGGAGCCGGACTTCGACACTCCCGAGGACGTTCGAGAGGCGGGCGTGCAGGCGATCCGCGCCGGTCATACGCGCTACACCGCGGTCGGAGGCGTGGCGGAGCTGCGCGCGGCGATCGCGGAGAAGCTCAAGCGCGAGAACGGCCTCGAATACACACCGTCCCAGATCGTGGTCTCGAACGGCGCGAAGCACGCGATATGGAACGCGTTCCTCACCTTGCTCGAGCCGGGCGACGAGGTGCTCTGCCCGGTGCCGTACTGGGTCACCTTTCCGGAGCTTGTCCGGCTGGTGGGGGGCGAGCCGGTCTTTGTACACCCCAAGCAGGGAAGCATGAAGATCGGCCCCGCGGAGCTTACGCGCGCGATCTCCCCCCGTTCCAAGGTCCTGGTCCTGAACAGCCCCAACAATCCGTCGGGCGCCGTCTACTCGCCGGAGGAGCTGGAAGCGCTCGGAGAGGTCGTCCGCCGTCACGGGCTTTACGTTCTCTCCGACGAAATCTACGAGCAGCTTGTGTTCGGGAACGCGCGCCACGTGAGCATGGCCTCACTTCACCCGGAGCTTTACGACCGCACGATCGTGATCGGGGGAGTATCGAAGACCTGGGCCATGACCGGATGGCGGATCGGATTCGCGGCAGCGCCCGCCGATCTGGCCGAGGGCATGGAGCGGCTTCAGGGTCAATCGACCTCGAATCCGGCGTCGGTCTCCCAGTTCGCGGCGCTCCGCGCGTTCACGGGCCCCCGGGACTCCGTACGCACGATGCGCGACTGTTTCGCCCGCCGCCGCGATACAATTACGGGGCGTCTGAGCCGCATGCCCGGCATCCGGCTTGTCGCGCCCGACGGGGCCTTCTACGCGTTTCCGGACCTGAGCGAGCGAATCCGCTCGGCCCGAAACGGCGTGACCGATTCCGCGGGGCTGAGCGATTTCCTGATCGACGAAGCCCGGATCGTCTGCGTCCCGGGATCCGCCTTTGGAATGGAAGGACACCTGCGGCTGTCGTACGCCATCGGCGACCGCGACATCGAAGACGGGCTGAACCGGCTCGAGGCCGCGCTGGACAGGATGTGAGAGGAGAGAGCTGATGCCGACCTACGAATACGAATGTGACAAGTGCAAACACAAATTCGAGGTGTTCCAATCGATGACGGAGCCGCCGCGCAAGCGGTGCCCGAAGTGCCGAGGAAAGGTCCGTCGGTTGGTCGGCGGGGGCGCCGGACTCGTGTTCAAGGGCAGCGGTTTCTACACGACCGATTACCGGTCGAAATCCTACAAGGAACAGAAACGCAAGGAGTCAGGAGATCCCGCTAAGGAGCAGAAGCCCAAGGAGTCCGGCGATCCCGCTAAGCCAAAAGGTGAATCCAAGAGCCGCGATCAAAAGCCGAGGAGCTCGCCGGAGTCGTAGGGCTTTTCCTGGTCGTAAGGCTTTTCCTTTGACTCACTTCCTCCGCTCTTGGTAGCGTCCCCTCGCTCATGCGACGCTTCATGGTTCGCGCAAGTCACCGGTCTTAGACTCCCCGATCGGAAGCACGCATGCCTCATGAATCCAATTAGTTACAACCCAAATCTAAGCTGAACTCGAAAGGGAGCGGATGCCGCATCGCGTGACGTTGATCCCGGGCGATGGGACGGGGCCCGAGATCACGGAGGCCACCCGCCGCGTCCTCGAAGCGACCGGTGTCGCGTTCGAATGGGACGTGCAGCACGCGGGGATCGACGTCTTCCACCGCCGTACCAAGGTCGGACTCAAGGGCCCGATCACCACCCCGGTTGGAAAAGGATTTCGGAGCGTGAATGTCTTGCTTCGAAAGGAGTTGGATCTCTACGCGTGCATCCGGCCGTGCAAGACCTACCCGGGAGTCCGGTCTCGGTACGACAACATCGATCTGGTGATCGTGCGGGAGAACACGGAGGACCTTTACGCGGGCATCGAATTCGAGCGGAGCAGCCCGGGCGCGGCGCACCTACGTCAACTGATCCTGTCCGAATCGGGTCTGGAGATTCCTGAGGACGCCGGCATCTCGATCAAGCCGATCAGCGTCGCCGCTACCGAACGGATCACGCGGTACGCCCTTGCGTACGCGAAACGGAACGGGCGCAAGAAGCTCACCGCGGTTCACAAGGCCAACATCATGAAGTTCTCGGACGGACTCTTTCTCGACGTGGCGCGCAAGACCGCGCGGGAGGTTCCCGACATCGAGTTCGAGGACCGCATCGTGGACAACATGTGCATGCAGCTCGTCCAGACCCCCGAGAATTACGACATGCTCGTGCTGCCGAATCTCTACGGAGACATTCTGTCGGACCTCGCCGCGGGGTTGATCGGCGGATTGGGGGTCGCGCCCGGAGCGAACATCGGTGACAGCGCGGCGCTTTTCGAACCGACGCACGGGAGCGCGCCCCGTTACGCGGGTCAAGACAAGGTCAATCCGTTCGCGATGATCCTGAGCGGCATGCTCATGCTTCGCCACATCGGGGAGCGGGAGGCGGGCGACCGGCTGGAGCGGGCCGTCGCCCAGGTGATCCGTGATGGCACGAAGGTGACCTACGACATGAAGCCCAAGCGGGACGATCCCACCGCGGTGGGGACGCGCGCCGCGGCGGATGCCGTTATCGCCGCGCTCAGGTAGAGGGGGGCCGCGTGTTCGCCGATCGGGCATCGATCGCCGTCCTCGGCGGGCGCGGGGGCTCAGGGTGCGTGAGCTTCCGGCGCGAGAAGTATGTGCCCAAGGGAGGGCCGGACGGGGGAGACGGCGGAGAGGGCGGAAGCGTCACTCTCGTCGTGAACGAGCACCTGCGCACGCTGCTCGATTTCCAGTTTCGCGCGCGGTTCGACGCGGAGTCGGGCGCGCACGGGTCGGGCAACAAGAAGAGCGGCCGTTCGGGCCAGGACGTTACGGTCGCGGTCCCCCCGGGCACGCTGGTGTATGACGAGTCGAGCGGTGATCTCCTCGTGGATCTCGTGGAGCCGGGAGCCCGGTTCGTCGCCGCCAAAGGCGGGCGGGGCGGGCGCGGGAACGCGCGGTTCGCGACTTCTACGCGGCAGGCCCCTCGGAAGGCGGAGCCCGGTCGAGAGGGGGAGGAGCGGAAGCTTCTCCTCGAGCTTCGGCTCATCGCCGACGTGGGCATCGTGGGCTTCCCCAACGTCGGGAAGTCGACGCTGCTCGCGCGTGTGAGCGCGGCGCGGCCCAAGATCGCGGACTACCCGTTCACGACGCTCGAGCCGCACCTGGGCCTGGTTCGCGTGCGCGAAGAGCAGAGCTTCGTGATGGCCGACCTTCCGGGACTCATCGAGGGGGCGCATCAGGGGAAAGGGCTCGGACACGAATTCTTGCGCCACATACAGAGGACGCGGACCATCTTGATGCTGATCGACAGCATGTCGTCCGATCCCGGCAAGGATCTGGAAACGCTGAACCGGGAACTAAGGGAGTACAGCGAGGATTTAACGAGAAAGCCTACGGTCGTCGCGATGAGCCGTTCGGATCTCAAAGGTGATGAAGCGCGCGGGGGGCCGCCGTTCCCGCTCGAGGGCATGCGTTGGGGCGGATGGATCTCGGGCGTGACCGGGGCGGGCGTGGACGATCTCGTGGCAACGGTTTGGGAAGTACTGATCGCGGCCGGCGCCCAGGCGCCGGCGGAAGGGCGGGTCGGCGGCGACTCTCATGTCGCCGGAGCGAAGGAGCGAGAACCATGGTAGCGAAGGACGTCGCCAGGCTCTGGGAGGAGTTGAGGTACAGGGACCCAGAGGAAAAACTCGGATGGATCACGCAGCTTTCGCAGAATCCGACCGAGGAGTCCATCGAGGTGCTCCTCGATGTGCTGCAGCAGGAGAGCTGGTTTCTGAGGGATCAGGCCGCCCGCGTCCTCGCCACGATGGGGGAGCCGGTTTTGGAGCCGCTGATCGAGTACCTGGGCTCGGGGGTCTGGTACACGCGCGCCTCCGCGGTTCTGGCGCTCGGGCGGATGGGAAATCCGCGCGCTGCGGCGCCGCTCGTGGAGATGCTCAAGGACCCCAACCGCACCGTGCGCGACGCGGTGTGGGATGGGCTGGTCCTCCTCTGCCGCAACGAGCTCGCGACGAAGGAGCTCGCCGCGGCGTTCGAGGCGCTCCCGGAGCGGGCGAGGCGGTTCGCGCTCGACGGGTTGGTGGAGCGGGATTCCGAGGCTGCGGGACGGGTCCTGCGCCACATGGACGGTGGGGCGGACGCGGCCCAGCCTGCCGGTGCCGAGGCTGCGGGTGATCCGGTCGTGGGCGGCGAGTCGGACGAAGCGAAGCAGGCAGCACGCTGAGCGCTGGGTCGACGCACGGGGGTCCGAGGTGGAGGGGTGGAGGGGGTCCACGGAGCGACAACAGGGTAGGGAGCTCCGTCCGTTGGATGAGGGCTACCCGCCGCGGTTGCGCGATCTCAAGCCGGCGCCGCGCAGCATCTTTGTCGTCGGGGCCTGGAATCACCCCGGTCCATGGGTTGCGGTGGTGGGAGCGCGGAATGCCACCGAGGACGGTATCGACGTCGCGCGAGATCTCGCGGCATCCTTGGCTGTGCGGGGCGTCGCGGTGGTC
>WNFK01180494.1_pt1 | contig 15018 bp, 21 predicted proteins | sample 5400281 | NCBI WGS metagenome assembly WNFK01 (sample SAMN13153350, study PRJNA577476) | soil metagenome | isolation source: 20 cm soil on Douglas fir-dominated hillslope | place: USA:California | collected 2013-09-17 | reverse complement strand
CTCCTGGTACCACATCCACGCCTCGGGGTTGATCGGCTCGCCCACCGTCCCGAGCAGACGGAGCTTGGAGAGATCGTGCTTCGCCGGGAGCTCCACGCCCCACTTCATGAACGCTCGGATCGCCGTCGGCGCCGTGTAGAACACCGTCACGCCGTGCTTCGCGCAGATCGCCCAGAACCGATCCTTCGCCGGATGATCGGGCGCTCCCTCGTACATCACCTCGGTCACGCCGAGCGCGAGCGGCCCGTACACCACGTAGGAATGGCCCGTGACCCAGCCGACGTCGGCGGTGCACCAGAACACGTCCGAGTCCTTGAGATCGAACACCCACTTGGTCGTCGCGTACACGTGTGTGAGATAGCCGCCCGTCGTGTGCAGGATGCCCTTCGGCTTCCCCGTGGTGCCCGATGTGTAGAGGATGTAAAGGGGGTCTTCGGCGTCCATCGCTTCGGGAGGGCATTCGGCCGCGGCCTTGGCCATGACGTCGGCCCACCATTGGTCGCGTCCCGCCTTCATCAGCACGCTCTGCCCCGTGCGTTTCAACACGACGACGTGGGCGATGCTCGGCGTCGCCGAGATCGCCTCGTCGCAGTTCTGCTTGAGGGGCACGACCGACCCGCGGCGATACCCCCCGTCCGCGGTGATCAGCACCTTGGCTTCGGCGTCGTTGATCCGGTCGCGCAGCGACTCGGCGGAGAACCCGCCAAACACGACCGTGTGCACCGCGCCGATGCGCGCACACGCCAGCATGGCCACCGCCACCTCCGGGACCATCGGCAGGTAGATCGCCACGCGATCGCCCTTCTTGACGCCCAGACCCTTCAACACATTCCCGAACTTCTGGACCTCGGCGAGGAGCTCGGCGTAGGTGAGGCGACGCACGTCTCCCGGCTCGCCTTCCCAAATGAGCCCGGTGCGGCCGCCGCGACCCGCCCGGACGTGACGGTCGAGGCAGTTGACCGAGGCGTTCAGTTTCCCGCCCACGAACCACTTGGCGTGGGGCGGCTTCCACTCAAGCACGCGGTCCCACGGGCGGATCCACTCGAGCTGCTTGGCCCAGCCGGCCCAGTACCCTTCACGGTCGCGTCGCGCCTGCTCGTAGGGCGTTTCATCGCGCACGTGGGCTGCCGCGCGGAAGGCCGCCGGGGGGGAGAAGCTGCGTTGCTCGTCGAGCAGAGTCTCGATGCGGTCGCTGGTCGCCATGGCCCGTGAGATATAAGGAAGAGGGAAGTCTGGCAAGTTGCGCTGCGCCGCTCGGTCTGCGGTACCAAACCGCGTGAGCGTCGTCACCACTCTTTTGACAACCGATTGATGCAGCGCAGCTTAGCTAGGGTGGCATTGGAGTGGCATAACTGGGGGCTCGAGGAAACCATATGTCACCGATGCCCGTGGAGACCATTGTGATGTCGACGCGCCAGGTAGAAAAAACGTTAGCCGCTCCTGAGCGGCTTGATCTCGAGTCGCGCACGGCGTTTCGTCGCGCGTCCGGAGAGTTGCTGGACGCCCTCGAGGAGGGCGCCGGCCGCCTGGTGATCGATCTGTCCGGGACGCGCGCGGTGGACAGCGCTGGGCTGGGCGCCCTGATGCTGATTCAGCGCAAGGCGGCCGAGCGGCGTCAGACGGTGTGCCTGCGCGGCGCCAATGAAGAGCTGCGGTTCCTGCTCGTGCTCACCAAGCTGGACGATCTCTTCGAGCTGGAGACCGGCGTGCCCTGACCGCTCGCGCGGCGTATATTGACCCATCATGGCCGTCACGCCGCGCAAGGTCTTGTTCGTCGAGGACGAATCCGCACTGCGGAACTCCTACCAGCGCTTCTTCGAAGGTCGTTACACCATGGCGTACGCGCCGAACGGCGCCGAGGCCATCCGCCAGCTCGCCGAGTTCAAGCCTGACGTCTTGGTCCTGGACATGCGCCTCCCCGACACGGATGGCATTGCCCTGTTGCAGCGTATTCGGGAGACGCAGCCGGCCCTTCCCGTCGTCGTCACCACGGCGTACGTCAGCATGGAGCCCTTGATGAACGTGCTGGACCTCGGGCACAGCCGCTACTTGGTGAAGCCCTACGACCTGAACGAGCTGGCGGCCGCCATCGATGCTGCTGGCTGAGGGGCTGCGGCACGCGTTCGGTGCCGTGCAAGCGCTCGACGACGTCTCCTTCACCCTCCAAGCCGGACAAACCCTGGCCGTGTTCGGTCCCAACGGCGCGGGGAAGACCACGCTCCTCAAGGTCCTCGCCGGGCTGATCCAGCCGCGCGCAGGCCACGCCCAGATCGAAGGCGGGCGGCGCGCCGTCGGGTGGATCGGTCACCAGCCGCAGCTCTACGCCCACCTCACCGTGCGGGAGAACCTCCGCTTCTGGGGATCGCTGTATGACGTGCCGAAGGCCGACCTCGAGCGGCGCGCGGCCGACTTGCTCGCCCGCCTCGGCCTGACCGCACACGCGGACCGCTCCGTGCGCGCCTTGTCGCGCGGCCTGGTCCAGCGCGTAGCCATCGCGCGCGCGTTGATCCACGATCCCCGGGTGCTCTTGCTGGACGAGCCCTTCACGGGGCTCGACCGCACCGCTGCCGAAGAATTCCGCGGGCTCCTCGCCGAGCAGGCCGCGGCGGGCCGCGCCACGGTGCTCGTCACGCACCACGTCGAAGAGGGAACCGAGCTCGCGACCGACGTCGCGTTCATGCGAGCGGGGCGCTTCGTGCAGCTCGCACCCCGCAAGGGACGCGGCGCCGCCGAGATCGCCGACGCCTACCGCCGGGCGGTGACCGGTGGGTGACGTGTGGCGCCACGCCTGGCTGCTTGCCCGCAAGGACCTCCTCGTCGAGTTCCGCTCGCGCACGGCGATCCTTTCCGCCGTGGTGTTCACGATTCTCGTGCTTCTGGTATTCAACTTTGGGCGCGATCCGACCGCCGTGGCGGCCGTGGACCTCGCGCCGAGCATCTTGTGGGTCACGTTCACGTTCGCCGCGATGCTCGCCCTGAACCGCGCCTTCCAGCTCGAGCTCGAGAATCAGGCCCTCGATGGACTGCTGCTCGCTCCGGTCAGCCGCTCGAGCATCTACCTCGGCAAGCTGATCGCGAACCTGGTCTTTGTGGCGACGGTCGAGGGTGTTGGCCTGCCGCTCTTCGCGTTGTTCTTCAACGTCCGGGTCGTACCGGTGATTGGCCCGCTCGTCGTCGTCATCGCCCTGGCGACCATCGGGTTCGTGGCGGTCGGTACGCTGTTCAGTGCGATGACGGGGCGGACGCGTTTCGCCGAGCTGCTCCTGCCGGTGTTGCTGCTCCCATTCATGCTGCCGCCGCTCATCTGGGCCGTGCTCGCCACCGCCGCGCTGCTCGCGGGCCGTCCCTTGAGTGAGTCCGCGGGCTGGCTTAGGTTGCTGGCGGCCTTCGACATTGTGTTCGTGACGCTCGCGTTTTTCCTCTTTCCGGCGACGGTCAACGAATGAGGCTCCTGAAGACGGGACGCTGGGTCACGGCCCTAGGCCTCGCCCTCCTCGCCGCCGTGTACGTCCGGGCCCTCGCCTTCACGCCGGTCGAGCGCACGCAAGGCGTGGCGCAAAAGATTTTCTACCTGCACGTGCCGGCGGCGATCTGGACCGAGACGGGGATGGTGCTCGTCGGCGTGGCGTCGGTCTTCTTTCTATTCCTCAAGGATCCCCGGCTCGACCGCTTTGCCGAGGCATCCGCCGAGGTTGGGATGATGTTCGGCACCATCGTGCTGACGACCGGCCCGATCTGGGGGAAGCCGATCTGGGGGACCTGGTGGACGTGGGATGCGCGCCTCACGCTCACGCTGCTCCTCTTCCTTATGTACGTCGGCTATCTGCTGCTCCGCGGGGCCGTGACGGACCCGGGCCTGCGGGCGCGCTACGCGGCGGTTCTGGGGATCTCCGGCATGTGTCTCGTGCCGTTCGTGCACTTGAGCGTCTACATGTTCCGCACCCTGCACCCACAGCCGATCGTCCTGAAACCGAGCGCGCCGTCCCTGCCCGGGGCGATGCTGGCCACGCTCGCGTTTTCCTTCCTGGCATTCACGGTCTTGTATGTAGGCTTTGTGGTCCAGCGCTACGCGCTGTCGCTGCAGCGCGCGCAGGCGGAGCAGCATGCCTGAGAACACGCCGTACATGGTCGCCGCGTACGTCATCGTCGCCGCGATCCTCGTCGGCTATGCCGTATTCCTCTACCGGCGCACGCTCAAGCCTTAGTGCGCAGCCGGGCTCGGGCCTCGGGTAGACGCTCGTGGCCGTCCGGCACCTGCGTGGCCCAAAGGTTCAGCGCCTCCTCCGCCGCGTCATGGTCTCCCGCCTGGTACAGGGCCTGCGCGTTGCGCCACAGGGCCTCCGCGCCGCCACCGGCGGCATAGGCCCGGGCGAACCGCGCCGCCGCGTCGGCGTAGTGGCCGGCGCGCCGGTACAGATCTCCTGCCGCCAGGGCGGCGTCGGCGCGTTCCTCGAGGGCGAGCGCTTGTTCGAAAGCGCCCAGCGCCTCCGGCTGGCGGAACACCATCTGCAGCGCTTCTCCCAACAGCATCCAGGCGTCGGGGTTGTCGGGAAACCGCACGCTCGCCTCGCGCGCCGCGTCGACCGCGCCCCACCGGTCCTCGCGCGCGCGCGACAGATGCACGAAGGCCGTGTACGGCTCCCCGAAGGTGGGCGTGATCGTGCACCCGAGGCGCAGCCAGGCGACGGCGCGCTGCGGCGCGTGCCGCTGGCAGGCGGCGGCACGGCGGACGCAGAAACGCGCCAGTGCGGCGCGGAGGGAACGGAGCATTGCTTGATAATGGGTGCAGCCGCGGTGAGATTGCAACGGCGCATGTCACGGCCATTGGAAGGGCGCCGCATCGTCATCACTCGCGCGCGCGAGCAGGCAGGCGACCTCGCCCGGGCCCTCGAAGCGCATGGCGCCTCCGTGGTACTCGCCCCCGTCATCCGCATCGAACCCTTACAGCAGCTCGGTCCATTGCGCGCCGCGCTCGCCGGTCTCTCCGCCTACCGCTGGGTCGTGTTCACGAGCCAAAACGCCGTTCAGGTCGTGTTCGACCGGCTACTCGCCTGGGGTCTCGGTCCCCGCAGCTTCGCGAGCACGGCGGTGGCCGCGATCGGCTCCGCAACGGGCGACGCGCTCACCCAGCGCGGCGTCGCGCCCGCGCTGGTCCCCGACGAGTTCGTCGGCGAAGCCCTGGCCGAAGCGCTCGGGGCCCGTGGCGGTCTCGCCGGCAGCCGGGTGCTCGTCCCGAGCGCCCAGGACGCGCGCGACGCGCTGGCCGTGGGGCTCCGAGCGCACGGCGCCGTGGTTGAGGTGGTGCCTGTGTACCGCACCGTGCCCGCCGCCGTCGACTTGACCGCGCTCGCGGTCGAGCTGCGCGAGGGGCGGATCGACGCGGTGACTTTCACGTCGTCGTCCACCGTGCGGTATTTCGTCGATCTCGTCGGCCGAACCGCCGCGACGTCCGGACGGTTCGTCGTCGCCGTGATCGGGCCGGTGACCGCGGGTACGGCGCGCGACCTCGGTCTCGGCGACGTGGTGGAGGCGCAGCCACACACGGTCTCCGCGCTGGTCGATGCGCTCGTGCGGCGGTTCGCGTGAAGCTCGGCACACGCGGGAGCCGTCTCGCGCAGTGGCAGGCGGAATGGGTGCGTGCGCGTCTCGTCACCCGGGGGCTGGCGGTTCAGATCGTCGTCATCGAGACGCGTGGCGACGCCGAGATCGATCGGCCGCTGCACGAGCTCGAGGGCAAGGGGTTCTTCACCAAGGAGATCGAGGACGCCTTGCTCGCCGGTCACATCGACGTGGCCGTGCATTCCCTCAAGGATCTCCCCACCCAACTCCCCCCCGGCCTGGCGCTCGCGGCGGTGCCCGAGCGGCACGACGCCCGGGACGCCCTGGTCGGCGGGCCTCGTCTCGCCGACCTGCCCCCGGGTGCGCGCGTGGGCACCTCGAGCCTGCGTCGCGTGACGCAGATCCGTTACCTGCGCCCCGACCTGCAGGTCGTGTCATTGCGAGGGAACGTGCCGACGCGCGTGCGCAAGGTGGAGAACCACGACGGCTGCGACGCCGCGCTGCTCGCCCTGGCCGGGCTCGAGCGGTTGGGGCTCGGTGACCGCGCGGCGCCAATTGATCCGCTCGAGGTCATGCCCGCTCCGGGGCAGGGCGCGCTGGGTCTCGAAATCCGCGCCGGCGATCGCGCGACCGAGGGCGCGCTGCGGCCGCTCGCCGATGCGGCCAGCGCGCAGGCCGTCGCGGCCGAGCGCGCCCTCCTCGCGGCCCTGGGCGGCGGGTGTCAGGCCCCGGTCGCCGCATGGGTCGCTGCACGGCGAGTCTTCGGGCGTGTGACGGCGTCCGATGGATCGGTCCAACACACCGCATCCGCCCCAATCGATCCCGCCCGACCCGAAGCCGCAGGCGAAGCCGTCGCGCGCTTGCTCGAGGCCGACGGCGCGGCGAGCTTACTCGCCCGATGAGTCCCGCGTCCTTTCCCGTCCGCCGCATGCGTCGCCTGCGGCGCACGCCGGCGCTACGTCGCCTGGTGCAGGAGACGCACCTCGTGCCGTCGCAGCTAGTGTGGCCGCTGTTCGTGACGCACGGCGACGGGGTCCGGCGGCCGGTCGGGGTGATGCCCGGGGTCGATCAGGTCTCCGTCGACGAGCTGGTGAAGGATGCCGAGCGGGCGGCGCGGCTCGGCCTAGGCGGGATCGTGCTGTTCGGCATTCCGGCGGCGAAGGATGCGACGGGCTCCGAGGCGCACAGTGAGCAAGGCATCGTCCAACAGGCGATCCGCGCCGTGAAGGGCGCCGTGCCGGCGCTGCTCGTGATCGGGGACGTCTGCCTCTGCGAGTATACCGATCACGGCCACTGCGGCGTGATCCGGGACGGCGAGGTGGACAACGACGCGTCCGTGGACCTCCTCGCCAAGATCGCGGTCACGCAGGCGCGCGCCGGCGTGGACCTCGTCGCGCCGAGCGACATGATGGACGGTCGAGTGGCCGGGATCCGGAAAGCGCTCGACGCGGCCGGGTTCTCGCATCTGCCGATCATGTCGTACGCGGCCAAGATGGCGTCGGCGTTCTACGGGCCGTTCCGGGAGGCGGCGGGCTCGACCCCCCAGTTCGGCGACCGCCAGACGTATCAGATGGCGGCGGCGAACGGCGACGAGGCGATGCAGGAGATCCGTCTCGATCTCGAGGAGGGGGCCGACATCGTGATGGTGAAGCCCGCGGGGCCGTGTCTCGACCTGATCCGCCGGGCCCGCGAGGAGTTCGGCTCGCCGCTCGCCGCCTATCAGGTGAGCGGCGAGTATGCGATGATCAAGGCCGCCGCGGAGCGAGGGATGCTGGACGAGACGCGGGCGATGTGGGAATCATTGACGGCGATCCGGCGCGCCGGCGCAGACATCATCCTGACGTACTTCGCGCCGGTCGCCGCCGAACAGCTCTAGTTGATGTCGGTCGCGTCGCGCGGCAGCAGGATGAACTTCCACAGCGCTCCCGCGGCCGTCGCCCCCAGCAGCGGGCCGAACCAATAGACGGCCTGGCCGTGCCACTCCCACGCCACGAGCGCGGGGCCGAACGCCCGCGCCGGATTCAGCGCGGCCCCCGTGAGTCCGCCGCCCACCAACGCGCACACGAAGAGGGCCAACCCGATCCCGAGCCCGCCCACCTTCGGCGCCTGGGCCGACACGGCGGTGCCGAACACCGCGCTCACGAGGACGAACGTGAGCACCGCTTCGATGCCGATGCCTTCGAACAGTCCCAGCGTGCCCGCGAGCTGCGGCGTGCCGAGCGAGGTCACTTTCCCCGCCATCGTCGGGTACAGACCCTTCACGAGCAGCGCACCAACCACGGCTCCGAGCAGCTGCGCGACCACGTACTTGCCCAACGTGGGGCCGTCGATCTTCTGAGCCAGCCAGAGCGAGACGCTCACGGCGGGATTCAGGTGGCCGCCCGAAATGGACATCGTCATCGTGACGAGCACGGCCAAGCCCACGCCGTGCGCGAGGGAGATGCCGACGGTCCCGAGGGCGTTGTTCGAGACGGCGTTGACGACGATGCTGGCGACGCCGAGGAAGACGAAGAGTGCCGTCCCGACGAATTCGGCGACGAGCGGCCGCAGGGCCTTGGGATTCACGAGTTTGCTCCCGAAGAGTTAAAGAGTGAAGGCGGGGGCAATCTACCGGTCGCCGGCGTCCGGCCGCAACACCAGGGCCGCATTGATGCCGCCGAACCCGAACGAGTTCGAGACCACCGCGGCGGGCCGCGCTCGCAGCCCCTCGCCCGGGAGGCAGTTCAGGTCGCACGCGGGGTCGGGCTGTTCCAAGTTGAGCGTCGGCGGCAGCCAGGCCCGGGCCAGGGCCAGGGCGCAGATCGCCGCCTCGATCGCGCCGCTCGCGCCCAGCGCGTGCCCGTAGTAACCCTTCGTGCCGCTCATGGTGAGCCGGTAGGCGTGCTCTCCGAACACCTGCTTGATCGCCGTGGTCTCGGTCGAGTCGTTGAGCGGCGTGGACGAGCCGTGCGCGTTGATGTAGCCGACTTCTGTCGGGGCGACGTCGCCGTCGGCGAGCGCGAGCTGCATCGCGCGGGCGGCCTGGCGCCCGTCGGGGCGCGGGGCCGTCATGTGGTAGGCGTCGTTGGTGAAGGCGTGGCCCACAACTTCGGCGTAGATGCGGGCGCCCCGCGCCACGGCGCGACCGCGCTCCTCGAGCACCAACACCGCCGCGCCTTCGCCCATGACGAATCCGTCGCGGCCCGCGTCGAACGGTCGCGAGGCGTGCGCCGGGTCGCCGTTCCGCGTGCTCATCGCGCGAATGTTGCTGAAGGCGGCGAACGTCAGCGGCGCGAGTGGTGCCTCGGCTCCACCCGCGAGCATCAGGTCGGCACGGCCGTCGCGCACCACATGGAACGCCTCGCCGACCGCGATCGTCCCTGAGGCGCAGCTCATCGCGTTCGTGGCATTCGGGCCGGTGATGCCGAATTCAATCGCCATGTTGCAGCTCGCTGCCCCCGCGAAGACCGCCAACGCGAGCGACGCGTCGAGCCCGCGCACGCCCTCGGCCAGGTACTTCGGCACCTGCGCCTCGGCGAAGGCGACGCCGCCCAGGGCGGAGCCCATCATCGCTCCGATGCGGTCGCGGTCTTCACGCTCGAGCGCCAGCTCGGCGTCGACGAGCGCCAGCCGCGCGCTCGCCACGGCGAGCTGCGAGAACCGGTCGAGCCGGCGCGCCCGCTTCGCGTCGAGGTAGTCCTGCGGGCGGAAATCGGGGATCTCGGCGGCGATGTGGCTGCGGAACGGCGCGGGATCGAAACGGGTGATCTCACGCACCGCGGAGGCTCGCGCCTCGAGCCCGGCCCACAATCCGGCGGCTGCCGTGCCGATCGGCGTCACCGCGCCGACGCCCGTGATCACGACCCGTCGGGGAACGCGCGCGTTCACGCGGCGTTTTCCACCGCGCGCTTGATCCCGGCGAGCGTGCGCGAGGCAATTCCATGAATGAATACAGGACCGATTACTAAATCCGCCGCGAGGCGGCCGATGAGGGGCCAGGTCGGGCCAGTCCACGTGTGCACGATCTCCACCTCCACTCCTCCGCGAGCCTCCACCAACCTCCACACGACTTCCATGCCTCGCGTGATACCCCGCACATGCCGATAGCGGATTTCGCCCGCGCTCCGGTCGAACGTCATCTCCGAGACCCACCAAGTGGGATACTTGATGACACCGAACGGCCGCCAAGCCGCCATCTCGACCAGGTTCCCCCCGAGCCGGCGCACCCAACGGTAGTGCGCCAGGATCGAGGGCCAGCGCTCGACGTCGGCTGCGGCGCCGTAGACGCGTTCCAAGGGCGCACGCATGTGAATCCGGTCGACCGTACGCACACGACCAACCTAGGTCGGCTGACCCCGGGCCGGTGGCCCGGGGTTACTCATACGCGCCGCGGTAGTACAGCAGCGGCCGGCGGTCCGTGACACTCCCGCCGATCACCAGACCGAGGAAGACCGTGTGGTCCCCCGCCGGAATCGCCGTCCGCTTTTCACACTCGATGTGTGCGAGCACGCCATCGAGCACCGCGATCCCCTGTTTATTGAGATGGAAGCCGACGCCGCCGAAGCGGTTCGGCTCATCGGCGGCGAACCGGCGCGACAGCGCCTCCTGGTCGGCGGAGAGGACGTTCAGGACGAAATGCGACGCGGCTTCCAGGGCAGCGTGCATTTCGTGGTGCCGGTCCACCGACACCAGCACGAGCGGCGGATCGAGAGACACCGATGCGACCGAGCTGGCCGTCATGCCGATCGGCTCGCTGCCGGGCGTGCGTGTGGTGACAACGGTCACACCTGTGGCAAAGCGGCCGAGCAGTTGGCGGAAGAGGGCGGGTTCGACGCCGTGCATGGTCACCAGAGGAGGCCGGCGAGAACGCCGGGAGCGAGGACGGCGCGCGCGGGAACGCAGTTGCCCGTGGCGCGAACGAGAAGATCCGCGAGATCGGCACGGCGCGCCAGCCGGCCCACCACGCGCTCGGCGAGCGCCGGCCAACCGACGCCCAGGGCGATGACCCGCTCCAGCAACCACTTGCCGGCGAACACGCCACGTCGCGCGCGCGCGTACGCGCGCAAACTCGCGCCCGTAGCGAGGGTGTTGATCACCGCAGCGGCGGCGAGCTCCGCTCCGCGCAGCGCGCTGTAGATCCCTTGACCCGTAAACGGATCGAAGAAGTCCGCGGCGTCCCCGACGAGCAACGCGCCTCCGCCCGCAGCGCCAACGGCGACCGACCGTCGCGACCACTGCGCGAACGGGCCCGTCGTGAGCACGCCGCGCACGAGACGCCGCGGATCGAACCGGCCGGTCAGGCCGGGAAACCGATCGAGGGCCTCGAAGAACGGTGCGCGCCCCTTGAGGGCGCGCACCGGTACGACCAGCGCGACGGTCGTGACCCCGCCACCAATGGGGCCCAGCCCCACATATCCGGTCCGACCCACGTGCATCTCGCCCAGGTCCGTGACCCCACGGACATCCGCGACATGCGCCGTGAACGCGACTCGGCGCGGTGGCGACGTGCGCATGCCGCCGAGGCGCCGCGCCACGACCGACCGCAGCCCATCAGCCCCGACCACGACGCGCGCCCGATGCGTTGCTCCGGCGATCACGCCACCGACGGCGCCGCGATCGTAGAGCAGGTCCGTCACCTTGGCACCTTCCCGCACGACGGCGCCGGCGGCCTCCGCGGCGTTGCGCAGGATCGTGTCGAAGCTGGTGCGGGGCAGGGCAAAGCTGAACTGTTCGCCGAAGCGACCGATCATCTCCGCGCCGCTCGACGCCACCACCTTCATGCCCGTGAGCCGCGCGGGCGATGCCGCCGCGACGCTTGCCAGCACGCCGCCGCCCAGCCGCTCCAACACGCGAGTCGTCTCAGGACTCAGGTATTCGGAGCACGGTTTGTCCCGGGGGAAGCGGGCGCGGTCCAGCAGGAGCACGCGGGCGCCCGTGCGAGCGAGGAGGAGCGCTGTGGCTGAGCCTGCCGGCCCCGCCCCGACGACGACGACGTCCCACTGCGTCATGCTAGCAGCAGACCCACCAGCCGACGGCGGCGATTCCCGCCCCGGCGGCCGTCATCGCGAGATTCACGCCGTCGTTGTCCAGCCATCCGTCCTCGAAAGGTCGCTGTACCGTGGCGCCCAGGAGGGAGTCCACGAGCATGCCTAACACACCGGCTCCTGCTACGACCACCGCGCCCCAGCCAGGGTGGGCTGACCCCGGGCCGGTGGCCCGGGGTCCCAGGAGCCAGAACAACGCTCCAATCACTGCTGCCCCGAGCACGCCTCCCGCCGTTCCCAGCAGTGTGACACCGCCGTTGGCCCCGGGCGGGACCCGTGCTCCGCCCGTGATGAGCCGCGGTGGCGTGCGGGAGTGCGCGCCGATCTCCGTGGCCCAGGTGTCCGCCGCCGCGGCAGCGAGCGCGCCGGCGAACACCGGCCAGCTGCCGGCGAGCGCCCCCACCGCCGCCACGCCGCCGTTCGCGATTACCTGACGCGCGTTGCGGCGCCCGCCGCCCTTCGTCAACAAACTTCCGGAAACGAAAAAGGCGAGGAGCAGCAGCAAGCCTCGCCATCCCATCCCCAGGACCGTCGCCCCGCCGACGGCGAGCGCTGCCGCCGCGCCCGCCGCGGTCAGCCATTTCACTCGCCGAACAGCTCGCGCAGCACCCGCCGTTTGAGATCCGCCGACGCGCCCTGGGTGCGGCACCGCGCTCGGAGGAACTTGAGGTACACCGCCTCGAAGTCGAACTGCTCTCCGCACGGCGGGCATTCCTCCAAGTGCTGACGAATGTCGCGCTCCAGGTCCGGCGTGACTTCCCGGTCGAGGAACTCGTACAGATGATCGACGCACTCGCGACAATTCATGCCGGAGTTCCCTTGATGTAGCCCTGGCCGACGGCGTAGTCGTATAGCCGCCCCTGGAGCACCTTGCGGGCGCGGAAGAGGCGCGATTTCACTGTTCCCACCGGAACCTCGAGGATCTTGGCGATCTCCTGATACGACATGCCTTCGACGTCGCTCAACACGAGGGTCTCCCGAAACACTTCGGGGAGTTTGTCGATTTCCCGGAGCACCTCATCGTCGACGATCTTGTCGAAAAAGGCGCCCTGGGGGTCCTCATCCTGTATCTCCCCAAACACCGCAAACGGCTCGATGGTGTCCAGATCCACGTTCTCGGGGTGCCGGGTGCGGCGGCGGTATTCATTAATGAAGGCGTGCCGAAGGATGGTCAGGAGCCACCCCTTGGCGTTTGTCCCCTTCTCGTACTGGTCCCAGGCGCGGTACGCCTTGAGCATGGTCTCCTGCACAAGGTCGTCGGCATCGGCGGCGTTGCCGGTGAGGCGCAAGCCGACGCGGTACAGTGCGTCGAGGTGGACCAGCGCCTCACGCTCGAAGCTCTCTCGCTTCTCGTCGACGGGCGTGGGGGTCGTCGCCATTCCTTAAGGCTCGTCCGGGCTCCCCAGTTCCGCAATGGGGTGCTAGGTTTCGCGCGCCGTGGTCCACAGCATCGTTCCCCTCACCGTCCTCGAGGCGGTCAAGAATCTCGACACGCCGGTCGAGGACGGGCTCACCGAATTCGCCGAGGAACTGCTCGTGAAGCGCCTGGGGCTTTCGCCCACGGTCGCCATGCAGCTCGCCGAGTACGAGCAGCTGGTGCGGCGGGACGGGCGCGTGGACAGCGCGCACGTCGAAGCGTTGCTCCGGCTCGTGGGGCGGCGCCCCGACGCCGATCTCGTGTTCGCCGACGCCGGGCGGCGCGCGGCGCGGCGGGCGGTGCGGCGCGTGTTCCCCCCGCTGCGGCTGTTCGGGCATTTCGCCGCGCGGCGCGCCGCACGCGCCGTGCTGGGCGCTGACCTGACTCGCGAGCGGCACATCCCCGTCGCTCGCGTCGCCGATCCCATCGCCATCAACGCGACCCCCGACGGCGCGGCCTGCGGGTTCTACGGCGCGGCCATCGCCGAGTTGTTACGACTGCTGGTCGGTTACGAGGGCGCCATGCTCCACACCGCGTGCCGCGCGACCGGCGCCGCCGGGTGCGAGTGGCGCGCCGCGACACCCGATCCTCGCCACCACTGATGCCGGCGCTACTCGACGGATTTGATTTCGGGGCGCTCGGTGAAATGCTCGAGGGGCTCGGCGCCGATGCATGGTTGCTGTACGACTTTCACGGCGTGAACCCCGTCGCGACGCGCGTGCTCGGCATCCATGGGATGGGCACGCGCCGCTTCTTTGTCCTCTTGCCGCGCCCGGGGGGAGGGAGCCGGCCGGTGGCCGTGGCACACCGCATCGAGCTCGCGTCGTTCGAGGGTTTTCCCGGCGACGTGCGACCATATGCCGCGTGGCGCGAGCTGCACGCAACGCTCGGCCCTCTCGTGGCGGGGAAGACGCTCGCGATGGAAGTGTCGCCGCGCGACGCGGTCCCGTACTTGGATCGCGTCCCCCACGGCGTGGTGCAACTGCTCGAGGGGTTTGGGGCGCGGGTCGTGCCGTCGGCCGCGCTGGTGACGCGCTTCGCCGCGCGTTGGTCGCCCGCCGAGTTGGCCGGTCACCGGCGCGCCGCCGAGGCGCTGTCCGAGATCGCGCAGGAGGCGCTGCGTTGGGCGGGGAGTGAGCTGGCGCGCGGCTCCGAAGTGCGCGAGACGGTAGTGCAGCGGCGCGTGATGGAGGCCTTCGCGCGGGCCGGGCTCGTCACGGACCACCCACCCATCGTCGGCTTTCAGGCGAACGCGGCCAACCCCCATTACGAGCCACAGGAGGGCGCGGATCGGCGCCTCCAGGCGGGGGAGGTGCTGCTGCTTGACCTTTGGGCGGGGCCGGCGCGCGGCACCGTGTTCGCCGACCAGACGTGGATGGGGTTCGCGGGTCGCGCACCGGACGCCGAGGTGCGGCGCGTGTGGGAGACGGTGCGCGCCGCGCGCGACGCGGCGGTCGGCCGGTTGCGCGAGCGCTGGGGACGCGGCGCCGTCACCGGGGCCGAGCTCGATGATGCCGCGCGGGCGGTAATCCGTGAGGCAGGGTATGGCGATTCGTTTCCGCACCGCACCGGTCACTCGATCGACCGCGCCCTGCACGGCTCCGGGCCACATCTCGACAACTTCGAGACGGCGGATGACCGCGTACTGCTCGCGGGGATCGGCTTCTCGGTGGAGCCGGGCGTGTACCTCCCCGGTCGATTTGGAATGCGCAGCGAGATCAACGTGTTTCTCAACGAAACTGGGCCGGAAGTCACGCCCCGAATACCACAGAACGAGTTGCTACTGGTTTAGGAGGGGGTCTTGCGGGGTTTCCCGGTGGGCTGCATTATCGCCGCCGCTGACCCGTCATCCTGTCCCCTCCGGGGGACAGACGCGCCCTAAGATGTTGACGTGGTGTTGCCTTGACGCATCGCTGACGACGGGGCAGCTTACCAAAACAGCAATCATGTTCAGCCGTCGGGTACGTGTACACCGAAGGGAGGTGGCGTGTCGACCTCATTGTTTTTGTCCGGTAGTCC
>WNFK01190424.1_pt1 | contig 15020 bp, 12 predicted proteins | sample 5400281 | NCBI WGS metagenome assembly WNFK01 (sample SAMN13153350, study PRJNA577476) | soil metagenome | isolation source: 20 cm soil on Douglas fir-dominated hillslope | place: USA:California | collected 2013-09-17 | reverse complement strand
ATGGCCTTCGCGCGGAAGTTCCCGGAGAGGATGGCGGCGGCGGCGCTGATCTCCACCAAGGCGTCGGCGGACACCGACGAGGCGAAGCAGAACCGCGAACGGCAGGCGAAGGCGGCGCTGGAGAAGGGGCCGCAAGCGGTCCTGGCGGAGGTCGTGCCCAGGCTGCTCGCCGGCGACGTCCCTGCCCCGGTGCGCCGGCGCGTCGACGAGCTCGCCTCCAGCGCGACCGCCCAGGGCATCGCGGACGCGGTGCGCGGCATGGCGCTGCGGCCGGACTCGACGCCGGACCTCCCCCGCTGGAAGGCGCGCACGCTGGTGATCGCGGGCGATCGGGATCAACTCATGCCGCTCGCAGAGATGGAGAAGATCGCAAGCCTGGTTCCCGGGGCCAGGCTCGAGCGGATTCCCGGTGCTGGACATTTACCGTTCATTGAAAACTCCCGCGCCGTCGCGCCCTTGATCGTCGCCCACCTGGTAGCGACGAGGGCGCGCTGACCCCACCCGCGCCTCTTGTGAGCGCACGTCCCCGTGATGGGACACTCCGCACCTGGATCGGAAAGCCCCCAGGAGGAGCCTCACATGTCGTCGACGAGCTTCACGGACGATCTAAAGCACATGGTGCGAGACGCAGCGACCGGCGCGCGCGAACGGCTCACCGCCATCCAAGGCGGCGTGCAGCCCGCTTTGGGCAAGATGCGCTCGCTCCCCGCGAGCACGAAGAAGAAGATCGCCGTCTGCGGCGCCGCCATCGGCCTGCTCTCCATCGGCCTCGCGATGCGCGGAGAGAAGACGCCGGTCGCCCCGCGCGAGGATCGCCCCCAGGTCCGCGCCAGCGACCTCCGGGCAGTCCAGGCGGAGGCTCCGCGTCCGCCGCCGCGCGCCGCCCAGCGCAGCTACGCGGTCGCCAAGGCGGACTTCCGCCAGGGCGACTACAAGGCCGCCGCGGAGAACTACGCGAACGCCGCCCGCAAAGGCGACAAGCGCGGGCTGAAGAAGCTGGTCGCCATGACGCACGCGCCGAGGTGCGAGGCCCGCTCCGAGGCGGCCGACGCCCTCGGAGCATTCAAGAGCAAGAAGGCCACCGTGGCCCTGAAGAAGCTGGCCCGCGCCCGATTCAAGGACGAGTCGGGGTCGCCCGGCATCTTCTCCTGCAGCAGCCGCCGCGCCGCCGAGAAGGCACTGGAAAAGCAGCGCGGGTAACCCCCTCCCCCGCGCCTGGAGCTGCCCCGGCGCGATCGACGTCGCGCCGGGGCAGCCGCATTCCGTTCAATTCACTTCCAGCCCGGGAAGGGCCAGATCGGCTTGCCGGTCTGCAGCTCCTTCGGCCACACCGTGACGAACTTGCCGTCCTGGATCTGCTCCACCAGCATCTGGTGCTTGTTCTGGTTGGTGTAGCCGTCGTAATCCTGGAACTTCACCGGGCCGTCCAGCGTGTCCCAGCTGCCCGACTTGAGCCCTTCGCGCGTCTTCTCGCGATCGCCGTTCGCCGCCGCGGCGGTCTGGGCCAGGACCCACAACGCCGTATAGGCCGTCGCCGCGTGGTAGCTCGCCGGCTTCCCGTACCGCTCCTGGTACGCCTTGGCGAACTCCTTCGCCCCCGGCCAGTTCACGGCCGAGGTCCACTGCGTGCTGGAGAAGATGCCGTTCGAGATCTCCTTCTCCTTGGCGAACTGCGCGTTGGAGAATCCGGCGCCCGCGCCCAGGAAGGCCATCGGCTTGAGGCCGACCTCGCGCGACTGGCGCATGAGCAGGATGGCGTCCGCGACGTAGGAGACCATGAACACGATCTCTCCGTTGGCGTTCTTCACGTTCACCAGCGTGGAGCGGTAGTCCGGCGACCCCTTCGAGTACGCCTCGTGAAAGACCTCCTTGAGTCCCTTCTTCTCCCCGTATTCCTTCGCGGATCGACCGCCGGAGACCCCGAAGTCGGTGTTCTCGTTGAGCACGGAGATCGTCTTCGGCTGGCCCAGGGAGAGGGCCATGTCGAGCAGGATCTGCGCGTAGTCGTTGGTCGTGGCCGAGACGCGGAACACGTACTTGTAGCCCTGCCGCGTGATCTCCTCTTTCGAGGCGACCGGGTTGACCAGCGGGACCTTGTAGCGCTCGGCCGTCTTCGCCACGACGCTGGTCACCGCGGAAGTGTACGCGCCGCAGACGCCCACGACGTTGTCCCGCGTCGCCAGCTTCTCCATCGCGCTGATGCCCACCTGCGGCTTGCCGGTGTCGTCCTCCCAGAGGACCTGGACCTCGACGTTCTTCTGCTTCTTCAGATCCTCGATGGCGAGCTTGTAGCCGTTGCTCAGGTCCTCGCCGATGGGCGCCTCGGGCCCGGTGAGGGAGTTGATGATGCCGATCTTGACGGGGGCGGCGGCCGCGGCCGTCGCCAGCAGGGTGGCGGCAGCGAGTGCGAGTCGGGCGACGTACATGAGAGGGCTCCTGGGGTTGGCGCAGGCTCTAATCACACTGCGCTCCGGTTTTCCAGCGCTGCCTCTCCTTGACCCTGCGCAGTCCGAGGGATACGAGACACCCGGACCGCCTTTCCCGGGAGGCTTCTTGGCCGCCTCGATCGAGATCCTCTACCTCCGGTTCCCGGTGCACCCGAACATCACCGTGATCCAGATCGGCCCCGGCATCCAGCGGATCGACAAGGAAGGCGATAGCTATTTCGTGATTGGGACCGAGGACGGCCCGCTCGCAGGCAAGAAGGTGGAGATCCCGGGCGACAACGTCGCCGCCATCCAGTGGGCGTTGGACGGGTCGGCGATCAAGACCAGCTGATGGACAAGACGGAGCGCCTGCTGGACCTGGTCGCGCTCCTGCTCGACGCGCGGGAGCCCGTCTCGTTCGCGGAGCTGCGCGAGCTGTTTGCGGACGAGTACGGCGGGTCCCGCGGGGCCGCGGAGCGGAAGCTCGAGCGGGACAAGGCCGAGCTGTTGGAGCTGGGCGTGCCCATCGAATACGTGGAGCCCAGCCAGCTCGATGAACGGGAGCTGGGCGGCTATCGCATCGACCGCAAGTCCTTCTACCTGCCCGACCCCAGGCTGCTCCCCGAGGAATCGGCCGCGCTCTACGCCGCCGGCGCCGCGGCGCTGGCGGCGCGCGACTTTCCTTTCGCCCAGGACCTGCAGCACGCGCTGCGCAAGATCTCGCTCGCGGGGGATACGCAGGCGGTGGGGAGCGAGGCGGCGCGGCGGCTGCTCGTGGTCCGCCCCGGTGACCCGCAGCGCGCCGAGAAGCTGCGCATGCTGGGCGATGCCGTCGCCCGGCGGAAGACGGTCACCATCCAGTACGAGAAGCCGCCCGGCCTGGACGGCCGCTCCGGGGAGCGGAGCGAGCGCGAGGTGGAGCCTTGGGGGCTGGCGTTTCGCGGCCGGGCCTGGCGCCTGGTGGGCCGGGACCCGCAGAAGGGCCAGCGGGTCTTCGTGGTCGATCGGATCTCCCGGGTGCTGGTCAACCCGCAGAAGCCGCACACGCCGGACTTCGAGGCGCCGGAGGGATTCGATGCGGCCGACGAGGCCGCGCGTTCCAGCAAGCCCTGGAGATGGAGCCACCATGCCCCGCAGGAGGTCGTGCTCCGGTTCGCGGAGGGAAGCGAGGCCATCGCCGAGCGGATCTTCGAGGCGCGCGACGGCAGGGTGATCGCGACGAATCTCGACGGTCTCCTTCCCCAGATCCTGTCCCTGGGCGACCGGGTCCGGATCGAGTCGCCCCCCGAGGCGCGCGAGAAGGTCCGCGGCGCCCTGCGGCGGATCGAGCGGACCCTGCGGTCGGAACCGGAACCGCCGGCGCAACCCATCGCGCAGTCCGAATCGAGCGCTCCCCCCCAGCCGGGACGCGCCCCCGAGCCCGACCTGAAACGGGAGAGGTTGCGCCGCCTGCTCCTGGTCGTGCCCGCCGCGCGGCGCCGCCCCGGAATCGAGCTGGCCGAGCTGGCCCGCGAGCTCGGTCTCGACGTGGAGGACCTCCGCCAGGACATCGATCTGCTCGGCCTGGTCGGCCGTCCCCCCTTCTCGCCCGACGATCTGATCGACATCAGCGTGGACGAGCGCGACCGGGTGACGGTCGCGCTGGACCAGAGCTTCTCCCGCCCGCCCCAGCTCACGCCGCTGGAGGCGCTGGCGCTCGCCGCGGCGGCGGAGGAGATCGCGCCGCTCAATCCCGCGGTGACCTCCGCGCTGGGGAAGCTCACCGGCCAGCTGCCGCCCGCCGCTCGCAAGCTCTACGGCCAGCTAGCCCATCGGGTGGCCGCGTCCACGCCCGCGCCGCGTGGCGCGGAAAACGTCCTCGCGCAGCTGCGGACGGCGGCCGAGCGGCACCGCGAGGTCGCGCTCCAGTACGACAAGGACGGGCGCGGCGGCGCCGGCGAGCGCGTCTTCCACCCCCAGGGCGTGATCGATCACGGCGGTGTCTGGTACACCATCGGCCACGACGCCGGGCGCGGCGCCGAGCGCACCTTCCGCGTCGACCGCATCCTCTCGGTCCGCGAGACCGGGCAAGCCTTTGCCGACCCGGGACCGCTCGATCCGGCGCGGTTCCAGCGCGAGCAGCTCTATTTTCCCAGTGGCCGCGAGCACGCCATCGCCCTGCGCTTCTCGGCGGAGGCGGCCGCGTGGGCGCTGCACCGCTACGGCTCTCGCGCGCGGCAGCTTCCTGACGGCAGGGTCGACGTCTCCATCGAAAGCGCAGGCACCGGCTACGCCGTCCAGCTCGCCCTCTCCTTCGCGGGCGAGGCGGAGATCGCCGCCCCAAAGCACGCCCGCGACGCGCTGCGCGACGAGGTGGCACGCGCCCTCCTCCGGCAGGAGGGCGCCCCGAGCATTGACATGGGATTGAAAGCCCCCTAGAAACGCGCGCCCCCGGGCGGATGTGGCACCGATTCGCCGGATCAGGAGGAAGCATTGTCTGCAAAAGTCGTCAGCGGTGAGCCGCGGACCACCATCTACACGGAAGCAATGGAGGTCTTCCATCGCGCGGCCGATCTGATCGGCCTCGACCGCCGCGTCCGGATGGAGCTGGAAGAGCCCGACTACGAGCACATCTTCTACGTCACGGTGAAGCTCCACACGCGCCTGACCCCGCTCACCCAGGACACCGACAAGTTCAAGGATCTGCCCGACAGCGAGCTGTTGCCCGACGGGCTCGAGCCGCTGCTCGACGGCAGCTTCGTCTTCAAGCGGCGCGCGCTGATCGGCGCCAACCTCCAGATGCGCGACGGCGTGGTGCGGCTCAAGGGCAAGGGCCTCTACAAGGTGGTCCCCGGCCGGCCCGAGCGGTTCAAGGCCTACCGCGTGCAGCACAACCAGGCGCGCGGCCCCTACAAAGGAGGGACGCGTTACCACCAGGACGTCTCGCTGGACCTCTTCAAGATCCTCGCGGCGGAGATGACCTGGAAGACGGCCATCGCGGACGTCCCCTTCGGCGGCGGCAAGGGCGGGATCAAGGTGGACCCGCGAAGCCTCAGCTCCGAGGAGCTGGAGGCGCTGACCCTGCGCTACATGTACCGGCTCAAGCCGTTGATCGGGCCAGACCTGGACATCCCCGCGCCGGACGTCGGCACGGACGGCAATATCATGGGCCTCTTGCTTCGCCAGTACACCGATGGCGAGCGGGAGCGGCACAAGCTGCGCGGCGTCGTCACCGGCAAAGACACCCGCATCGGCGGATCCGAAGGGCGCGTGAGGGCCACCGGCCAAGGGCTCGCCTACACCATCCAGGAATGGTTCGCCGACCGCGGCACCACGCCGTCGGGCAACAACTTCACTGGCGGTGAACGACGCGGGCGGCACCATCTTCAACCCGAACGGCATCGACGTGAAGGACCTCATCTCGTACGTCTACGAGAACCCGCGGAACCTGCGCCGCACCGTGGGCGGGTACCCCAAGGCGCAGCAGATCGCCAAGATGGACCTCTGGGACGTGGAGGCGGACATCGCCATCCCGGCGGCGCTGGGCGGCGAGATCACCGGCCCGGTCGCGGAGCGGCTCAAGGTCAAGCTGGTGGCCGAGGGCGCCAACGGCCCCACCACTCCGGAAGGCGACCGCGTTCTGTCCAAGCGCGGCATCGAGCTGATCCCCGACATCATCGGGAACGCGGGCGGCGTGACGGTCAGCTACTACGAGTGGATCCAGAACAAGCGCATGGAGCACTGGAGCGAGATGGAGGTGAACGGCCGTCTCGAGCAGGCCATCAAGTCGAACTACCGGATCATCCGCGACATCGCCCGCAACATGCCCCGCAGGACCGCCACGCACAACAGCTCGCGCTACACGATCGGGAAGGAGATCGACATGCGCACGGCGGCGATGGTTCTGGCGCTGAAGCGCATCGAGGCGCACTACCAGCTGGAGGGGTTCTCGCAGTAAGGCCCGCCCAGGTCGCCGTCGCCGACCACGTCAACGATCACGACCAGGTGGGGGTCGTCGTGATAAGGCGCGGCCATGAGCGACCTCCCCTGGTGCAATCTGGTCATGAAGGGCGGGATCACCAGCGGCGTGGTGTACCCGCGTGCCGTCTCCGAGCTCGCGCAGCACTTCCGCCTCAAGCAGTTGGGCGGCGCGTCCGCCGGCGCGATCGCGGCCTCGCTGGCCGCGGCTGCGGAGCTCCGGCGGGCCAGCAGCCCAGGGGGCAACGACAGGCGCGGCTTCGATCGCCTCGAGGCCATGCCCGTGTTCCTCGGCGAGAAGCTCTTCGCGCTATTCCTCCCGGAGCGCGGCACCGCCCCGCTGTTCGATCTGCTGGTCTCGTTCCTGGGCGAGGCGCCATTCTGGGAGAAGCTGGCCTCCGCGCTGGGCGTGGCCATCCGGGCGCTGCCGGCCTGCGCGCTGCTCGGGCTCGCGCCGGCGGCCGCCCTGGTCGGCCTGGCGATCGCGCGTGGCAGCACCGGTTGGGCGCTTGCGCTCGCGATCGGGGCGGGCGTTCTGGCCGCGGTCCCGGCGATGGCCCTCGCGCTGGTGATCGGTCTTGCGCTGCGCGCCGGGCGCGAGCTGCCGCGCAACGGCTTCGGGCTGTGCCGCGGGGTGAACGGCGACCCCGGGCTGACGGGATGGCTGGCCGACGAGATCGATCAGGTGGCCGGCCGCGACCCGCGCGGACCTCCGCTCACCTTCGGCGATCTGTGGGGGCCCGCTTCCGCTGCCGAGTCCGACGACGATTCCGAGGCACAGGACGATCCCGCTGCGTCTTTGGCCTTGCGCCGCGAGCTGCGCCGCATCGACCTGGAGATGCCGACCACCAGCCTGGGGCACGCGCGGCCCTACCGCATGCCGACGCACACCTCGACGTTCTTTTTCAAGCCGGACGAGCTGCGCGCCTACCTGCCCGAGCGCGTGGTGTCCTGGATGGAGGCCCATCCGCGCACGCCGGCGGGATCCGAGCAGCGCACCTTCGATCTGCTGCCGCCGGGCCTCTTGCCGCTGCCGCGCGGCGCGGACCTCGTGCTCGACTTCCAGGAGCCGGAGCGCAAGCCGGGCCGGCGCGACAATGATCAGATCAAGGCCGATCCGCAGCCCGGCGAGACCCTGTCGCCGTCGCGCTGCTGGATGTCGGACGGCGGGATCGGCAGCAACTTCCCCATCCACTTCTTCGACGCGCCCTTGCCGCTCTGGCCGACGTTCGGGATCGACCTCTGGCCGCTGAAGCCGGGCCGGCAGCTCGATCCCCGTCCGGAGAACAACGTCGTGCTCCCCTCGGGGAACATCCAGGGCGCGCTCGACCGGTTCATCCCCTTCGCCGCGGAGACCGGATTCGCCGCGATCGGCAGCTTCACCGGCGCGCTCTTGAACGCCCTCCATGCCTGGCTGGACAACCAGCAGGCCAAAGTGCCGGGGTTCCGCGATCGCATCGCGCACCTCCAGCTGGCGCCCGAGGAAGGAGGCTTGAACCTCACCATGCCGGCGCGGCTCATCCAGGCCCTTTCGGATCGCGGGGCGGCCGCCGGCCGGAAGCTGGCCGAGAAGTTCGACGCGCGGGATCGGTCGGCGTTCACGCCTTTCGACAACCACCGCTGGATCCGGATGCGCTCGCTCCTGCCGCTCCTGGAGAAGATGGCGCTCGACGTCCGGGCCGCGGTGGCAACGCCTTCCCAGTCCGGGGAGCGTCCCTACGCCGAGCTCCTCGCCAACAGCGCCGAGGAGGGGCGCAGCTACCGGCTCTCCGTGTCACAGAAGGACGCGGCGATCTGGCTCGTGCAGCACCTCGCGGAGATCGACACGGAGCTCCAGCAGCGGTCGGTCTCGTTCGAGCCCCACGCGCCGCGGCCGGAGCCGGTATTGAAGGTGAGCCCGAACGTGTAAGCCGAGATCCGGTGACACCCTACGCAACTCATGCCAACTCTGACGCGAAAGGCCAAACTTGGCACGGTGAGTTGCGTAGGGTGTCACCAGATCTTCGCCCTGCTAGCGGCGGGTCGAGACGTCCGCCAGGCGGCCACGGCGCTCGTAGAGCACCACGGTCCAGGCGCGCCAGCCGGCGTCGGCCGGAGCGCCGGGGGCGGGCTGGCAGAGGTGGGCGCGGGCGTCGGTGGCGCTGGGGAGCGGGGCGTCGCAAGAGAAGCCGTGCTCGCTCATCCACTGGCGCGCGCCGTCGATCTCGCGGCCCTCGGGGATGTAGACGAGGAGCTTCGCGCGGGCGTCCTCGATGTTGGACGGCCAGGAGAAGGGCTCGCGCTTGGGGGCGCTGCGGGCGAACGCGAGAAGGAGCATGGTCAGGGCTGGGCTGGAGCGCATCTCGTAGGCCGTCTGGGGAGTGATCGCCATTGTAGGCCTCAAGCGGCCATGATCTGTTCTAGAGTCCCTCCACTTGCGCTGGACCGACGAAGACCACCCGCTCTGGAACTGGCTTCTCGGCGCGTGCGCCGTGGCGACGGTTGTTCCGCTCTGGACCGCGGACCACCTGCCCTTCACCGACCTCCCCCAGCACGCCGCGGCGATCGCCACGCTGCGCCACTGGTGGGATCCGGAATGGAAGGCGCAACAGTATTTCACGCTCGCGTTCGGGCAGATCCTGCTCTCGCTGATCGCGGTGGCCTTCCCCTTCTCGCTGCGCGCGCTGCTCAAGGCGCTGCGCGGGGACGGGCGGCTTGCGCTGTTCGGGTGCACGCTGTTCTGGAGCCAGTCGCTCTTGATCGGGTTCTTCAACTACGTCGCGGCCATGCCGCTGACGATCTGGTCGCTCGCGCTCGTTCTGCGCCAGACGGAGGCGCCCGCGCGGCGCACGCTGCTCACGTTGGCCGCGGCGGCCATTGCGCTCTTCTACCTGCACTTGTCCGCCTTCCTCTTCTTCGCCCCAGCGGCTGCGCTCGTGTCGGTGGGCTTCCCGCGGCTGGCGCCTTTGCGCGAGTGGCCGCGGCGGCTGGTCTGGGCGGCGCCCGTGGCGGGACTCGCCATCTTCTGGCTCCTCAACAGCCCCGTGGTCCACCCGCAGTCGGTCGGGTGGCGGCAACCGATGGCGGTCGCCTTCGAGGAGCCGGCCACCGCCTTGCGCAACATCACCGACGCGCTGCTGGACATCTGGCGCGGGCCGCAGGACGAGTGGTGCTTGATCGCGCTGCTCGGCGCGGCCGCGCTGCTGGCCTGGCCACAGCGCCGCGACCCCGAGGAGCAACCGTGGCGGCGTGGCCTGGTCGCGGTGTGGCTGGCGATCGCGGGCGTGCTCTACCTCGCGTTTCCCATCTCGATCGGCTGGATGTGGCAGCTCAACGAGCGCTACGTGCTCCTGTTCGCGCTGCTGGCTCCGGCGCTGCTGCGGCCCACGCGCGGACTGCGGGGAGCGGCGCCGCTCGTGCTGGTCGCGGCCACCGGGCTGTTCGCGGCGGCGAACGCCACGGCCAACATCCGCGCCTTCGATCGGGAGGTGGGGCCCTTCGACAGCGTGATCGCGGGCGCGCAGCCGGGACGCCGCCTGATCGGGATGATCTTCGATCAGAACTCCCGGTACGCGAAGTTCAGCGCGTTCCTGCATTTCGCCTCGTACTACCGGGCGCGGATGGGAGGAGTCGCCTCGTTCTCATTCGCGGAGTTGCCGCAGTCTCCCCTGCGCTACCGCGAAGAGAACGCGCCGCCGCGGCATCCGCCCGGATGGGAATGGCATGCGAACTCGTTCCGGAACGACTCCGACGGACCGTATTACGACTACGTGCTCGTGCACGGGTTCGTCGATCCATTCGCGCGGCCGCAACCTGGTCCGCGCTGGACGCTCAAGACGCGCGAGGGACGCTGGGCGCTCTACCAGAAGCTGCCGGAGTGAGCCTCGGTCGTATACTCAGTGGACCGCGCCGCGGTCGCCCTTCTGGGGCGCCCTCGGAGGCGACTGTGGAGAAGCAAACTTCAGCCCGATCCCGCGCATCCCGCCCCGGGTCGCGTCCGGCCGGGAGAAGTTGATGTAGCACTGGTACCGGACCTCGGCCTCGAGGGTCATCTCCGCTCCTCCGTGCGGAGCAGAGAACGTCACGCGCACCCGCGTGCCCAGGGCAAAGGGGTCGCGCATCTCGACGAACATTCCGGTATCCGTGATGTTTCTGCCGATCCCACCGGCGACCCCGCGGTCGGTCTCCAGATGCACGGGGAACGCCTTGTCGAACCTGCCGACCTCGGTTGCCCGTTTCGCGCCATCCTGTATTTTTTCAGTGTGACTGGACATTGGCCGCGGCGCTCCGCCCGGGTTGGGCAGCCGCACGGTAGGTGCGAGACCGCCCTCCGTCAAGAAAGCGGGTGGGGGCTGGTCGCTTCCAAGTCAACCTCGGCATACATTGGATGACATGAGGGGCCATCTGGGACCGGTTCTGACCTCCGGGCTTGCCGTCGTGGCGCTCGCGCTCGCATTGCTGCAGGCGGCGGTGGTCTCGCACGGCGTGCTCAAGCACGAGCCGCCGACCGCGTCGCACTCGGGCGCGAGCAACCGCTTCTCGGTGCCCGGCGGACGATCCGGCGTTCCCTGGGTCCCGCAGGACAACGTGCAGCAGAAGCCCGTGGCGCCCGAGAGCCCCGAGGGCCGTACGCCGCCCCGACGGCAGCAAGAGGAGCATCGCTCGCCGCCGCCTGCACGCTTCCGTAACGCGCCGCCCCGCCCAGGACCGCAGGCGGCCCGCAGGGCAGTCGCGTAATCGACCGAAGGCCGTCCGACCTTCGGGCGGCGCCTACTTCACGCGAACCGGAACGTACTGCGTCGCCTGCCCGCGGCGGACGCGGACCAGCGCGGTGTCGCCTTTCTTCACGCTCTTCACCGCGTTCTTGTAGTCCGCGGCGGTGGCGACCGCCTTCCGGTTCAGCTCGACGATCACGTCGCCCGGCTCGAGGCCCGCGTCTCCCGCCGGCGAGTCCAACGCCACGTCGACCACCACCGCTCCCTTGGTGGTCGGATCGACCTGCGCGCGCTGGGCGAGCTGCGGGGTCACGTCCTGGACCTGGAGGCCGAGCAGATCGCCGCTGTCCTTGTTCGAGTCGTTCTTGCTGGAGACGCGCCCGCTCGACTCCTGCTCGTCGGGCCGCTCGGCGAGCTTCGCCTCCACCGTCCGCTGCTTGCCCTCCCGGACCAGGTCGAGCTTCACGGTGTTGCCGGGCGGAATCACGCCCACGTCGCGGGTGAGCTGGTTGTTGTCGTTGACCGGCTTGCCGTTGAGGCCCACGACCACGTCGCCGGGCTTCACGCCCGCCTTCTCCGCCGGGCTGTCCTTCACCACGTCGGCGATCAGCGCTCCCTTGGTGGACTTGAGGTTCAGGTTGTCGACCATGTCGGCGGTGATCGCCTGCGGCTGCACGCCGAGGAACCCGCGCGCCACCTTGCCCGTCGACTTCAGCTGCGGCAGGATCTCCTTCACCACGTTGATGGGGATGGCAAAGCCGATGGTGTTGGCGCCGCTGATGATGGCGGCGTTCACGCCCACCACCTCGCCCTTCATGTTGAAGAGCGGGCCGCCGGAGTTGCCCGGGTTGATCGACGCGTCCGTTTGTAGATAGTCGGAGTACGGCCCGCCGAACTGCGTGCGCTCCTTGGCGCTGATGATGCCGGCGGTCACCGTCGCCTGCAGGCCGAAGGGCTCGCCGATGGCGAGGACGTAGTCGCCGACCTCGGCGGCGTCCGAGTCGCCCAGCGTGGCGTACTTCAGCTTCTGCACGTCCTTGCCCTCGATCCGGAGCAGCGCGATGTCGCTCTTCGGATCGCTGCCGATCACCTTTGCCGAGAACTCGCGCGCTCCGCCTGGAGCGGTCTCGTCGGTGATCACCTTGATCTCGTCCATCGGCCGGTAGCGGCCGGGCCGGGACTCGTCCTGGACCTGGACCACGTGGTTGTTGGTGAGGACCATGCCTTCGCCGATCAAGAAGCCGGAGCCAAGCCCGTGGCGCTCCTGCTCCTGACCGGGGCCCGGCTGACCGAAGTAGCGGAAGAAGCGCTCCATCGGATCCTGCGAGTCGTCGTCGTTGTCGTCGTCCGGCTGCTGCGGCCGGATGCGCGGATGCCCCGGCGGCACGCGCTGCGAGACGCGCGTGCGCGGCTTGATCTTCGAGTTGATGTTGACCACCACCGGGCGCAGCTGCTTGACCAGGGGCGCCAGCGACGTCATCGGCACCATTGGCCCGCCGCCTGGCTGCTTCACCGTCTCGGCGGTCGGCGGAGGGGTCCCCTGGGCGGCCTGGGCGTCTGCCGCGATCAGGGACGAATCCGCGCCCCGGCGATGTCCGGCCGGGACCAGGACCAACGCCACCGCTGCCGCGAAAGCTCCCGTGAACAATGCCAAAACTACGGTAAAGCGACGACGCATGAAACCCTCCGACCGAGCGCTCGCGGTCAGAACAGCGAAGTCGCCCGGATATTTCGACGGCTGACGCGCGGGATTCTAGGGGCGCCAGCGCACGCCCGCAGCGCAACGTAACGCCTGCCGCAGAGGGGTCAAGTTGCGCTGTATTTCAATGCGATTCGGGGGTTCCCTGCAACTCGTCCCGCGAGGAGCGCAGGTCTTCGAGCTCCACGCGCTTGCCCCGCCGGTCGAGGACCTCCACCCTGGCCGCGTGCAGCGAATAGTAGAGCAGCCAGCGCTCCGCGTCGGTGAGGGTGCCCGGCGGCAGCGCCTCGTCGATCTCCTCGACGGTGAGGAAGCCGCGGCGGATGCCTCGGGTGAACAGGGCTTTGCGCGCCTTGTGCGAGCGGCCGATCTTCAGCGAAGACATTCCCGGCTTCCCTCGATCGGTGGGTTCACGCGCTCTCGCGATGGTCAGACTCCGCCTCGGCTCCGGGGCCCTTCTTCTCCACCGGCAGGGCACCCGACTCGGCGAGGATCCGGCGGAGCTCGTCGCCCTCGATCACCTCGCTCTGGAGCAGGCGGGCAGCCACCCGGCCCAGCGCCTCGCGGTGGCGCGAGACCAGCTCCCGCGCGCGCTGCATCGCCCGCTCCACCAGGCGCGAAACCTCCTCATCGATCCGCCGCTGCGTCCGCTCGCTGTAGGCCTTGTCCGCCAGCCCGCCCATCCCGGCGGGTCCCTGCAGGAAGGGCGAGCGGCCCCGCTCCCCCAGCGAGACCGGACCGAGCGCCTCGCTCATGCCGTACTCGGTCACCATCAGCCGGGCGATCTCGGTGGCCTGCTTGAAGTCGTTGGAGGCGCCGGTGGAGACGCTGCCCACCACGATCTCCTCCGCCGCGCGCCCGCCCATCAGGCCCGCCATCTTGTCGAGCAGCTCCTCGCGAGACATGAGGTATCGGTCCTCGAGCGGGAGCTGTAGCGTGTACCCGAGCGCCGCCAGGCCGCGCGGGATGATGGAGATCTTGTGCACCGGCTCGGAGTGCGCGCAGAGGCTCGAGACCAGCCCGTGCCCGGACTCGTGGTAGGCGACGATCTCCTTCTCCTTCTCATTCATCCGGCGGTTCTTCTTCTCCAGCCCGGCCACCACCCGCTCGATGGCCTCCATGAAGTCGGCCATCACCACCTTGTCGCCGTCCTTGCGCGCCGCCAGCAGCGCCGCCTCGTTCACCACGTTGGCGAGGTCGGCCCCGACGAACCCCGGCGTGCGCGCCGCGATCAGCCTGAGATCGACGTCCGCGCCCAGCTTCACCTCGCGGGAGTGGATGCGGAGGATCTCCTCCCGGCCCTTGCGGTCGGGCCGGTCGACCAGCACCTGCCGGTCGAAACGGCCCGGCCGCATCAGGGCGGGGTCGAGGATCTCCGGCCGGTTGGTGGCCGCCAGCACGATCAGCGCGGTGCGCGAATCGAAGCCGTCCATCTCCGCCAGCATCTGGTTCAAGGTCTGCTCGCGCTCGTCGTGGCCCCCGAACATGCCCGCGTTGCGGCTCTTGCCGATCGCGTCCAGCTCGTCGATGAAGATGATCGCCGGCGCCTTCGCCGCGGCCTGCTGGAAGAGGTCGCGCACGCGGGCCGCGCCCACGCCCACGAACATCTCCACGAACTCGGACCCGGAGAGGCTGAAGAAGGGCACGCCGGCCTCCCCGGCCACCGCCCGGGCCAGAAGCGTCTTGCCGGTCCCGGGAGGCCCGACCAGCAGCACGCCCTTGGGGATGCGGCCGCCCAGGCGCCGGAACTTGGCGGGCATCTTGAGGAACTCGACGATCTCCTTGAGCTCGTCGGCCGCCTCGTCCACGCCGGCCACGTCCTTGAAGGTGACCCCGGTGTTCGACTCCATGTAGACGCGTGCCTTCGTCTTGCCGAAGGACATCACGCCGGGAGGCCCGCCGGGCATGCCACCGGACATCCGCCGCGTCAGCCAGGACACGAACAGGAGCCCGATGCCGATCGGCACCACCAGCATCCAGATCATCTCGCTCATTCCGTTCTCGGAGACCGCGTCGTACTCGATGTGCTTGTCCTGCAGCGTCTTGATCAGCGCTGTGTCGCCGGTCACGCGCGTCGCGAACCAGGGCAGCTCGCCCTTCGACGATCCCTCGGCCTTCGGGTAGCACTTGACCCACTCGTTGCTGAGGACGACCTTCTGGCACCCGTCGCTCTGGATGCGCTCGACCAGGCGGCTGTACGGCACCCGCTGGAAGCCCGCGTCCTGGAAGAGCGAGCGCAGGAGC
>WNFK01121028.1_pt2 | contig 15027 bp, 12 predicted proteins | sample 5400281 | NCBI WGS metagenome assembly WNFK01 (sample SAMN13153350, study PRJNA577476) | soil metagenome | isolation source: 20 cm soil on Douglas fir-dominated hillslope | place: USA:California | collected 2013-09-17 | reverse complement strand
GCGGCTCCGGCCGTACCCGCAACACCGAGACGTCGAATGCCTTGCGCTCGCAGGAGACGACCGTGCCCTGCCAGAAGGCTGGCCTGGTCGCCTCGTCTTGCTTGGCCGCCGTGATCATGACGCTGGCGACCAGGCTGTAGGCATCCCGCCAGTCCGAGGCGAGCTCAGGCGTCCAGGTGTCGCCGGCGAAGTGCGCGAGTGTCGCGAGCAGGCTGTCCCCGACCACGTCGTAATGCTCGGCCAGGGCGCCGAACTTGCGGTGGTCCCGGCCCAGGCCCTGGAGGAATAGGGTCAGGTCGTCGACCCGGTCGACCTGCCCGACGATCTGGCCTAACGCTCCGACGAGATGGTCCCGCTGCGCCTTCATCGAAATCGGGAAGAGATCCCTGACCTCGGGATGCTTAATAAAAAGGTCCGAGTAGAAGAACAGCGGAACTTCATCGCCGTGCAGGGCTATTTTAGCGAAGCTGTCCTTGAGCCCGAGGACATCCACAAGCTCTCCTTAGCGGGCGAGAGTGCCACTACAAATAGTGCTGAAACCAGCCCGCGGAGACATCGGTCAGGTGACCGATATCCGCGCCCGCGAGCGCGACAGTGAAAGCCGCGCGTTGCTAGCCGATCAGGTCGTCGGCGGCCGACGCGAAGAGCGCAGTATGGGCGTCCACGTCGGCGTCGGTTGTGGCCGGGCACATCAGCGCCATGTTGTGGAACGGCGTGATCAGGATGCCGCGGTTGGCGAGGTACAGGTGCAGGTACTCATCGAGTGCCGGATCGGCGGCGGCATTGGACTCGCCGCCATTGCGCGGCGGCGACGGGCAGAACCGGTACTCAGCCCTGGCGCCGAGTTGCACGATGTTCCAGGGCAGCGCCCGGCTGCCGATGACCTCCCGGACTCCGGCCGTGTACCGGCCGGCCAGCGCGATCATCACGGCGAATGCCTCGTCGGTGAGCACATGCTCGAGGGTCGCGCGCATCGCCGCCACCGAGAGCGCGTTGCCAGCCAGCGTGCCGCCGACGCCGCCGGTGTCCGCGATGTCGGCAGTCTCGTCGGCCAGGATCCGCTCGGCCAGCGCGGCGGACAGGCCGTACGCACCACAGGGGATGCCGCCGCCGATCGACTTCCCGATGGTCACGACGTCAGGTTCGAGCCGCCAGGCTCCGGTGCAGCCGCCCGGGCCCGCGCTGAAGGTGTGGGTCTCGTCGTTGATCAGCAGGATGCCGTAGATCCTGGTCAGCTCCCTGACTGCGGCGAGGTAGCCGGGCTCGGGAAGCACGATGCCGATGTTGGTCAAGGCCGGCTCCATCAGCACGGCCGCGACGTCACCGTAGGCCAGCTCACGCTCGAGCGCGGCGATGTCGTTGAACTCGGCCACCCGCGTCGTGACGGTCGGGTCGACGGGCGCGCCCGTGTTGCCAGGCCGGCTGCGCGGCCCATCCGGGGTGTCAATGATGAACGATTCGTCCACGCTGCCGTGGTAGCAGTATGAGTAGACGAGGACTTTAGGCCGGCCGGTGACCTGCCTGACCAGCCGCAGCGCCCACCGGTTGGCGTCGGTCGCTGACAGCGTAAAGCTCCACTGCGCCGGGCCGAACCTGCGGGTTAGCTCGGCCGCTACCCAGGCGGCGTCCTCGGTCGGCAGCATGGTGGTGGCGCCGCCAAGCTCGCCGTAGCGCTGAGCTACCGCCGCCTGCACAGACGCGGGGGAGTGGCCAGCCATCGCGCCCGTATCGCCCAGGCAGAAGTCGGTGAATATATTGCCATCGATATCGGTCAGCCGTGCTCCGTGCGCGGTTGCCAGGTAGAGCGGGAAACCGCCGGGCCACATCCGCATCCACGTCATCGGCACGCCGCCGAGCAGATGCCCGCGCGCCTGGCCGAGCGCGCTCAGCGACGCCGCGTGGCTGGCCGCATACTGGGCACGCTCCCGCGCGATCAGCTCGCTCAGCCGCCGGGTGTCGATCTCAGCCAGCTCAGCGCCCTGGCTCGCCTGCCCGCGGTCCTGCATGCCGCAACCTCCCCCGTCGTTGGCAGGACATTATCGCGGCCGGTTCTGGCTCTGCCGCGGGGCCGGCCGGGTGCCGCCTTACACTGGCGCGGTGACGTCGCAGCCCTTCGACCGGGATCTGAGCGGAGCGACCGGCGTCCTGCGCCGGGTGTTCGGCTACGACTCGTTCCGCGGTGACCAGCAGGAGATCATCGAGCACCTGATCGGCGGCGGCGACGCGCTGGTGCTGATGCCAACCGGCGGCGGCAAATCCCTTTGCTACCAGATGCCCGCGCTGATCAGGCCGGGCACCGGCGTGGTGATCTCGCCGCTCATCGCCCTGATGCACGATCAGGTCGACGCGCTGCAGGCGCTCGGCGTCCGGGCTGGCTTCCTTAACTCCAGCCAGGACCGCGGCCAGCAGGCGGCGATGCAGGCCGATTTCCTGGCCGGCCAGCTTGACCTGCTCTACCTGGCCCCTGAGCGGCTGAAGTCCGCCTCGACCCTGCGCCTGCTCGACCAAGCCGCGATCAGCCTGTTCGCGATCGACGAGGCGCACTGCGTATCCCAGTGGGGCCACGACTTCCGGCCCGATTACCTGGCCCTATCCGAACTGCATGAGCGCTGGCCATCGGTGCCCAGGATCGCGCTGACCGCCACCGCGACGAAGGCGACCAGGGCTGAGATCATCTCGCGCCTCAGCCTGGCCTCGGCCAGGCAGTACGTGGCCAGCTTCGACCGGCCCAACATCAGGTACCGGATCGAGCCGAAAGCAGAGCCGCTCAGGCAGCTGCTGACGCTGCTGCGGACCGAGCACCCCGGCGACGCCGGCATCGTGTACTGCTTGTCCCGCGCCTCGGTAGACAAGACCGCGACATTCCTTGAACGCAATGGGATCACGGCGCTGCCGTACCACGCCGGGCTGGACACCCGCACCAGGACCGCCAACCAGGCCAGGTTCTTGCGCGAGGACGGGCTCGTCATGGTGGCGACGATTGCCTTCGGCATGGGGATCGACAAACCCGACGTGCGCTTCGTCGCCCATCTCGATCTGCCGAAGTCAGTCGAGTGCTACTACCAGGAGACCGGCCGGGCCGGAAGGGACGGGCTGCCCGCGACCGCCTGGCTGGGGTACGGCCTGGCCGACGTCGTGCTGCAGCGCAGGCTGATCGATACCTCGGACGGCGATCTCGCGCACCGCCGCAGGCTGTCCGCGCATCTGGAGGCGATGCTCGCGCTCTGCGAAACCATCGAATGCCGCCGCGCCCAGATGCTCGGGTATTTCGGCGAGTCGGCGCGGCCGTGCGGCAACTGCGACACCTGCCTGTCGCCCGCCCAGACCTGGGACGGCACGATCGCCGCGCAGAAGCTGCTGTCGGCGGTGCTGCGGCTGCACAGGGAGCGGCACCAGCGGTTCGGCGCGGGCCAGGTCATCGACATCCTGCTGGGCAGGAAGACACCGAAGGTAATCGAGAATGAGCACGCCTCGCTGACAGTCTTCGGCATCGGCGCCGAGTTGACCGAGGCCGAATGGCGCGGAGTGGTCAGGCAATTGCTCGCCCTTGGGCTGCTCGCGGTCGTGGGAGACTACGGCACGCTCGCGCTGACCGAGGCCAGCGGCGCGGTCCTTGCCGGGGAACGGCAGGTCCTGCTCCGCCGCGAGCAGGCGCCGGCGCGCGTCAGGGCGAAGTCCAGCCGGCCTGGCCCGCAGCCAGCCGCCGAGCTGCCGGCCGCCGCGGCGGGCCTGTTCGAGCGGCTCCGCTTCTGGCGTGCGGCAGCGGCGAGAGAGCAGGGGGTGCCGGCCTATGTGATTTTCCACGACGCGACGCTCCGCCAGATCGCGGCGCAGCCGCCCTCGTCGCTGGCCGAGCTCGCGGGCATCAGCGGCGTCGGCGAGGCCAAGCTGGCCCGTTACGGCGATCAGATCATCGGATTGCTCACGGCCGAGGACAGCTGATCGGCGCCCTTCATGGGCGACGCCGACGGGTCGGCATCCGGGTCAAAGGCCCGGCAGGCAGGCGGCCGATGCCCCGGTATGGGTCGACCACCCAGGCCAGAATCCGGTATCGGCGGGTCACCCATACCTAGCTGCGTGCCGCACCCTCGCGCACGGACCTCACACCCCGGCTGGCAGCCCGGCTAGCGCCTCGGAGATGGCGACATCGGTGAGCTCGAGGTCGCGCATCTGGCCGTGCAGGTAGTCGCCGTAGGCCTGCAGGTCGAGCAGCCCGTGGCCGCACAGCGCGGTCAGGATCACTTTCTCCTCGCCCGTCTCCTTGCAGCGCAGCGCCTCCTCGATGGCGGCCGCGACGGCGTGGGTCGGCTCGGGCGCCGGGACGATTCCCTCGGTCCTCGCGAACCGCAGCCCGGCGGCGAAGCACTCAGACTGCGGCTTCGCGACGGCTTCGATGAGGCCGAGCTCATAGATGTGCGACAGCAACGGAGACATTCCGTGATAACGCAACCCGCCCGCGTGAATGGGGTCTGGAATGAAGTCGTGCCCGAGCGTATGCATCTTCAGCAATGGCGTGAATCCCGCCGTGTCACCGAAGTCATACGCGTAAGTGCCCCGGGTAAAGGACGGGCAGGCGGCCGGCTCGACCGCGCGGATGACCGGGTTCATCCGCCCTGCCATCTTCTCCCGCAGGAACGGGAATGCCAGGCCGCCGAAGTTGGATCCGCCGCCGGTGCAGCCGACGATGACATCGGGAGTGTCCCCGGCCTCGGCCAGCTGCTTGAGCGCCTCCTCACCGATGACCGTCTGATGCATCAGGACGTGGTTGAGCACGCTGCCCAGCGAGTATCTGGTATCGGCGTTGCTGCCGGCCACCTCGACGGCCTCGCTGATCGCGATGCCCAGGCTGCCCGTCGAGTCGGGGTGTTCGGCCAAGATCGCCCGGCCCGCGCTCGTGACGTCGGAAGGGCTGGGATGCACGGTCGCCCCGTAGGTCTCCATCAGCAGCTTCCGGTAGGGCTTCTGGTCGAAGGACGAGCGCACCATCCATACCTCGAGGTCGATGCCGAACAGGGCGCAAGCGAACGCCAGCGCACTGCCCCACTGCCCCGCCCCGGTCTCGGTGGTGAGCTTCCTGACGCCCTCGGCCGCGTTGTAGTAGGCCTGCGGGACCGCGGTGTTCGGCTTGTGCGATCCAGCCGGGCTGACCCCCTCGTACTTGTAGTAAATCCTCGCCGGCGTGCCAAGGTCCTTCTCAAGGCGGCGGGCGCGGTACAGCGGCGTGGGCCGCCAGAGCCGGTAAACGTCACGCACGGCTTCGGGTATCGCGATGTGCCGGTCTCCTGAGACCTCTTGCATGATCAGCGCAGTGGGGAAAAGCGGTCCGAGGTCATCTGGCCCCACCGGCTGACGGGTCCCGGGATGCAAGGGCGGCGGCGGAGGCGCGGGCAGGTCGGGGATGATGTTGTACCACTGCTGCGGCATCTCCGACTCTTCCAGGACGTACTTCACCTGGTTCGACATATTCCCTCCCAGCTATCAGCCAGTGGTGGCGCTCGCTAAGTGACAACAACCTAGCTCACGTCCGTGCGGTGCGTAAGTTTGTGGGCAACGCCCGACCAACCAGCCGATATGCCGATTTGGCCGCGCGCTTTGGCGCGTACCTCCACCGGATCGGTTGCGACTTACCCACTCGCATGAAATCGTTAGACGGTTAAACCCGGACTGGTCACCTTTTCCGCAAGATCGGGATGATCCTGGGGGTTAGACTGTCCGGTGACTGGCGGCGGGGCGATGCGCGTGGCCTGTGATCCTTCCGACGACCCTCAGCGGTCATGTGGCTGTATTGCGAGCCGGCGGTAGCGGAGGTAGTTGGTTTGTCGTTGCGGGCAGTCTCTTCGCGACACGCGGCCAGCCCTGCGCCTTGGCGGTCCGTCTAGCCGTGGCCGGGGGGCGCAGGGGCCGGCGCAAGCCGGAACAAGGTGAGCCGGCTGAGAACAGCGCGGCACGTGACAGGCAGAACGCCAAGCCTGGCCAGGCGGGGCGCGAAATCCCGGTCGAGACTGGCGACATCGAGGCCGATCAGTGGCTTAACCCGTTCCGGATCGGACGGCCGGTCACACCTATCATCTCGCCTCGTCAGAACTGGGCCGAGCCAGGCAGGCCCGTCCAGCCGGAGCCGGTCCGGGCGGATCCGCCGCGCCAGGTCTGGCACCAGGCGGAGCCGCAAGGGCAGATCTGGCATGAGCCGCCCCATGAGCAGGTATGGCAGGACCACGCGGCCCAGCCGATAGAACCGAGGACAGTCCGGCCAGTGCCTGGTAGCGGCTACGATCCTCGCGGCTTGCCGTGGATCAATGAGCCGATGGCTACTGGCGGCCCCGGCTATGTGCCTGGTCCGCGGGACCCAGGCGGCCAGCCAAGGTACTGGGATGGCCGCGAGCCCGTCGCTCAGGACGGGTACGGGCCACGGCGCCGGGCGCCTGACTACGGGCAGGACGCGGCAGCCCCCGGTTACCCGCCGGGCTATGGCAGCGCTGGCGCGGGCGGCTACGGCCCTGCCTCGGGCGCTCGTCCGGATGTCATGCGCCACGGCTACCGGGATCGTCGCCGGTTTGGGCCGCCGGGGGAATACGGACCGCCCGTCGGTGACGGGCCGCCCGGTGGTTACCCGGGGCCCGGTGGTTACCCGGGGCCCGGTGGTCACACGGGGCCCGGTGGTTACGCGCAGCGCGGTGGTTACGGAGGCCAGGGGGGGCCGGGTGAGTTCCCGCCGTCTGAGGCCTATCGCGCGCGAGACGGCTACGTGCAGGACGGTTCAGGTCACCGCGACGGTCCGCCCGGCGGTTTCGGCCCGCGGGAGGGCTATGGTCCGCCGGGTAACTATGGTGCACCGCCTGATGGGCATGCGATGCCGGATGATTATGGCCCGCCAGGTGGATATGGCCGCCCCGGTGACTACGGGCCGGCTGCCGGGCACCGGTTCGGCGCCGAGGAACACTTCGGACCGGCAGGTGGCTACGGGCCTGGCCGGCCAGCGGGGTATGAGTCGCCCGATGATTACGATCGCGCCCCCGATCCCGCAGCCGGGAATGACTATGATCGGCGGGCTGGCTACGCTCCGCCGGCTGGCTACCGGCCGCGAAGGCGGTCAGGCCCAGCGGAGGGTTACGGACCCAATGCACGGTACGGAGCCGCGACGGGCAACGGCAATGCCGGGCTTCCGCGCCGGGTTCCGCCGGACGAGTACGGAGGGTATGGGCCGCAGGAACCGGCCGGGCCGCGGATGCCCGGCGATAGCGCGCGGCCGGGGGATGCGGACTCGGCATGGGGCAGGCCGGGTCCACGCCGTAACGGATACGGCCGGCCACCTCGCCCGATGCCAGCACAGGGGAACGAGCCCTGGCTACCGGGTGACGCATCCAGCTACGGGCGGGGCGGGCCGCCGCGAGCGTACGGATCTGAGCTGAACGGTGGTTATCCAGCTGGCCGCAGGGGGCATCCGGGTCAGCCCGCGGGCTACGGCAACGACGACCTGGCGCCGCGCAGACCAGGACAGTGGCACGAGCCGCCGCCGGGAGCTGCGGCAGCAGACCGGACGGGAGATCAGGCGGCCAGAAACGCCCGCCAGGACCGCGGCCCTGGCCAACCGGGAGTACCCGCCAGGAAGGCTGGCGCCCGGCCCGCCGCCTTGCCGCCTGGCCGGTCGGCAGACGGAGCTCAGGAGAAGGACAAGGCGGTGACCTCCAACGCCCAGAGTGAGGCCAGTACCCCCGCCCGCCCGGCCGCCTCGAGCGCGCCAGGGAGCCAGAGCGCGACGGCAAACTCCGCCGCGCCCGCGAGCTCCGGCGCGCCGGATGGATCCGAGCTGGCGGTGGAGTCACCGAATCTCGCAGGCTCAGTGACCGCGGTGACGCCGCCTAGTCCAACGGGCACGATCCCTCCTGCCGTCGGCGCAGCGCCGCGGTCCACTGCACCGCCTCGGTCCCCGGCGCCGCCGCAAGCCGCGGCGCGGGCGCAGTCCGCCGCGCCGACGTCTGGCCCGGCGAGCGGAGACGCCGATGGCTACGCGATGGTGAGCCCCGATGCCGAGACCACGCCGATGGCAGTGATCCTGGCCCAGCGGCCGCCTGCGAGTCAGGATCCCTCGAAGCCGGACCAGAACATGCCGCAGGACAGGTCCGAAGAGACCGGTGAGCCACAGCCAGCTGCGCCATCCTCGCTGCCGGCATCGATGGGACCGCGGATGCGCGGTCCGTTCGAGCCGGCCGAGAAGATTGCCGCGGTCTCGCCGCCTTCCCCGTCCGAGTCGGATGTGTGGACCCCGATATCGGCCAAGATGGACCAGATCAAAGATCTCTATCTGACTGCGGAGGCCATCGGCGAAGACGCCCTAGACCAGCATTTTCAGCTGGTCAGCGAGCGCCAAAGGCAGCTGATCAGGGAGTATTTCGATCGGGCGATGCCCGGCCGGGCCGCGAGCGGTGATGCAGCGCCGTGATTGTGACCAACAGCACTCCAAATTCTGAGATATGTCCGTGGCCGGAGATCTGATGTGGCGTGACCGGGGGCGACCGGCCTTAGCGACGAGGCGCGCCGCTGCCATAGCGGCGATAGTCGCTGATCTCGGCATTGCCTGGCGGCGACGGCAGCGCCGCCCAGGCTGAAGCCAAATCCGCCCGAAGGCTGGCAGCCTCCTCCGGCGGAATACGCGGATCGTTGATCAGGGGCGCCGAAGTGCGCGCAAGCTGCTGGGCCTCCAGGCTGGCTGACGTGTGAAACTGCACCTCGAAGGGCAGCTCGCTGAGCGGGTCGTGCCACTTGGTGAACACGCATCGGTTCGCCACGCTATTCCAGCTGTTCCTTCGAGCCTGCAGCTCGAAGCCCTGGGCCTCCAACGAGTCCTGAACCAGGAGAATGCCATCAGCGTAATGGTCGAGGCCGAATATGAAGGCATAGGACAGCGCGCCGGGGACCCGGCTGGCAAGGAGCTCCGGTGACCGGTCAGGATGGCGCCTCAGCATGTCAGCGAACCTGGCCCGGAACACGTCGGGCTCAAGCAGCGCGCGCTCCTCGGTCCCCGGCGCCAGCCGGCCGTGCTCAAGCCGCCCTTCCAATTGGCGCAATTTGGCGGTCAGGCCGCTGCCCCCATAGCTGCCGAACAAGTCGCGACCTTCTGCAGTGCGAAACCGCTCGTAGCCGTCCTCGGCGATACGCACCTGATCGGGCGTGAGCCTGGCCGGGCCCCATGTCCATGACCCGTCTGCCGCTGTCCGCGGCCTGGTCGCGCTCGGATTGAACCCGGGGCCGCGGCCGCTCGGAAGCGATCTGGCCTGTGCTGTCGTGCTGCGGCGCGGCTCAGCGGGGCGGAAGCTGGCGCCGTTGCCGGGGCGGGCGACAGCACGCTCATGCCGTTCGGCGTCTGACGCCGGGAAGCTATGGCCGGGCTCGCTGGCGGAGTCCCGCTGTGCGGGGTCCGCGGCCGACTCAGCTGGGCCTGGCCTACCCGCGGGCGGGCTCCAGAAGGCATCCGCCGCAGAATCGGCTGTCACAGGCCGGGCGGCGTCGGGGGCCGGTCTAGCGTTCGCTGGCGTGAACGTGGGCGCGGGCCTGGACTGGTGCTTGTTGTCTCCAGCGCTTGGCTGCGTGTAGGGGTGCGAGGGATTGGTTGGCTGCCGGTATGGCTCCGCCTCGCTCGCCGGATTGCCAGGACTGGGTTCGGCGGCGCGGTGATCCTGCGAGGCACTGGCTGGCCCGCCCGGAGCGGCACCCGCGGCAGCCGGGCCGTCGCGGTCCTGCGGGCTAAGCTGCTCAGCCAGCGCCCCGGGCTCGGTCGGGTCGGGGCCGGGGTCCGGGTCGTACAGGCCAGGCCCAGCGGGCAATTCACCGGGCCGGTCTGCAACCGGGGGCGCTAGCTCGAGATGCTTCAGTCGCGGCGGAGGCGGCTTGCGCTCCCCGTCAACGTGGTAAGGCGACGACGGGTGCCCATATGGCAGGCGTTCCAGCCGCTGACTGAGATCGGCCCACGAGCCGGGCACTGGCGTGCGGTTCGGCTGGTCGATCTGACGCGCGGGCGAGTCCCCTGCCGACGGAGTGCGTGCTCGCGCCCCGGCAGCGACTGCGGCCTGCTCGGCCGCCGTCCCGCTGAGCGGGTCGCTGGCCGCCTCCGGCGCTGCCGCCGCCATGCTGCCCGCAGCCGGCGAACTGGCAACTGCCACCTGGGGGGCCGTAGGAGCCGCAGGACCGGGCTCAGCGGCCCCGGTCTCAGTTCCGCTCTCCGCTATTGCCTCCGCGGCCGGAACCGGGTCGAACAGGCTTCGCGCAGAACGATGCCGCCCGGTGGTCTCGCCGTGAGCCGCAGCCCAGGTGCCGATCGGGCGCGCATGTCCGTTCGCGCGGTCCTGGCCGCGCGCGGATGGCTCTGCCATCATGAGGGTGGCATCGAGCGGGTCGGGCTGGCCGGACTGCTCCGGCCCTTCCCACTGCTCCTGCTGCCCTGACATGACGCTTTCTCCCGCGTATAGGCAATGTCGTCATCGTAGCCGCGGATCTGCCGGTGACGTGCGGTCTAGCAGGATGGTCCAATTCAGGACCCCGGCGGCCAGGCCGGGATGACCTGGCCGTGCGCGTCGCCGAACCCGATCCGCTCGCCATCCTGACCGGCGGCTGAGGCGGTGATCACGACCTCGTCGCCGTCCTCGAGCCAAGCTCGGCTGCTCCCGTCGGGGAGCGTCAGTGGTTCCCTGCCTGCCCAGGCGAGTTCGATCAGCGACCCGCACTGGTCGCGCCGCGGCCCGCTGACAGTTCCTGAGGCGAACAGGTCCCCGGTACGCAGCGAAGCGCCATTGACGGTCATGTGCGCGAGCATCTGTGCCGGGCTCCAGTACATGGCCGCGTACGGCGGCCTGGACACCACGTGTCCGTTGATGAGCACCTCGAGCTGGATGTCCAGTCCCCAGTTACCCGAGTCAGCCAGGTAGCTGGCCAGCTCGGTTTCCAGAGATGGCGGCCTGACCCGGACGTGCTCGAGCGCGGCGAGCGGCACTATCCACGGGGAAATCGTTGTGCCAAAGGATTTTCCGAGGAATGGCCCGAGCGGCTGGGATTCCCATCCCTGGATATCGCGCGCCGACCAGTCGTTCACCAGGCACACGCCGAACACGTGCTCGGCGAACCGCGCAGCGGGAACCGGCTCGCCGAGTACGCTCTCGACCCCCACCACGAAGCCGACCTCTGCCTCGAAGTCCAGCCTGCGGCTGACGCCGTAGATCGGCGCTGGCGATCCGGACGGCCGCATCTGCCCGGATGGCCGCCGGATCGCGGTTCCGGACGCCACGACCGTGCCTGACCGGCCGTGATAGCCGATCGGCAGGTGCCGCCAGTTCGGCGTGAGCGGCTCGCCGTCCGGCCGGAAGATCCGCCCGACGTTGGTCGCGTGCTGCTCAGAGGCGTAGAAGTCCACATAGTCGGCGACGGCGAAGGGCAGGTGCATGGCCACGCTGTCGGCCGGCCCCAGCAAGTCCTCGATCGCGCTGCGGTAACGGTCGCGGCTGAGCCACTCCGTTAGCGCGGCCCTGACCTGGGCCCACGCACGGTCGCCCGCGGCCAGGAACCGGTCGAGGCTCCCCGAGCTGAAGTCGGCAGCCCGTCCAGGCAGTAGCCGATCGGACGCGGCGGTCAGGTCGAGCACCCGGTCGCCGATCGCGACTCCGACCCGCCGGTGTGACGGGTGGTGCACATCGCTGAACGACCCGTACGGCAGCGTCTGCAGGCCGAACGGATGGTCGGCCGGGACAGCGAGCCAGTCACAGGGTCGCGGCAGTGCCATGAAGAAGACCTCCTGGATTAACAAATTCTCAGTGCTGACTCAGCAGTCCGAGGGTGACCAGGTCAACGACGGGCTCTTTGGTGCTGCAGGTGCCGAACGAGGTGAACAACCAGCGGATCTCCGCGGCGGTCTCCGGGTCCAGGGCCCGGACGGCTGCCGCGATGGCGGCCTGGTCGCGCTGGCGGAGGATGGCTGCGATCTCGCCCACGCCAGCGTCTGCGGCGGCGGCACCGACCGCCAGCAGCACGTTGAGGAAGCCATGCTGATCGAGCCCGGCGTCGGCGTCGGTGCAGCGCACGGCGTGATGCAGGCCCGCCGTGCACTTGAACCTGATCCGCTGCTCAGCCACGGCGGCCAGGCAGCCCGCCAGGGTCTCCTCGGCGGGAAACGCCTCAGGCGTCACCCCTCCCGTCCGGAGCTTGGGCCGGAAGCCGCGCTGGCCGGCGAGTTCGAGCAGCGGCCTAGCAGTGGCCGGACCGGAGATGGCCGACAGCGGGTACTCGATGTAGCCTGCCGCTCCTGCCAGCGGCACGCTGTCAAGCGCGGCAGCGACGTCGGCTATGGCCTGCGCGGGGTCCTCGTCCTTCGCGGCCGGAACCTCCACGGCGCGCAACCTCAGCCGGGCATCGGCCGCCACGGCATCGGTCGCGGCCGTCACCGCATTGGCGCCGCCAGTGACGACCAGCGAGAGGTCGATCCAGGGCCGGTTCGCCGCGGTCAGGGCTCTCCCGAGCTCGTCGATCTTGGTCTCCGGGCAGACAAAGGGGCCGGTCAGCTTGCTGAACCAGGCCATCTCATGACTGGCGTGCGCGGCCACAGCCGCGGGCATCGGCAGGTTTCCTGGCGGGAACAGCGAGGCGTCGTCGAGCAGGTTGTGCAGCAGGTTGCGCTGCAGGTCGTCCGGCAGAACCGGCGGCCGCGAGTTCGTGCTCACCCGACACATTCTGTCCGGCGCGCCACGCTGCCGCTAAGCACCTATCCCGAAGACCTGCAGGCGGGAAGTCACGCGGGATCAGTCGGATCGCGACGGATCGTGGCTGATTCGCCGGTCAGGGCGGCCCGCCCGGCGACCGGTACCGCGCCGGTACGCTCGGCCGGCTCTTTCTGGGCCGCGGGACCTCGCGGGGCGACCTGGCCGGCCGGCCCGGCTGCATCGGCAGCTCCAGGAGCCTCCGCGCTCACGGTTCCGGCGGGGCGGACCGCGGCTCGGAGCGCCGCTGCGGCCTTCTCAGCCTCGTCGAGAACCGAGTCGGCGCGCAGTCTGGCCTCGTAGGCCTCCTTGCCGCCACGGGCACCAAGCAGCCGTCTGGTGTACACCAGGTATCCGACCAGAAGCAGGTTAAGGGCGAACAGGACCAGCTTGGTGACCGTGACCGCCTTCGATAGCTCGTAGATCTCGAACGGCAGGCCGAGGGAGGTCACGATCATCGCGAAGTACTCGCCCCAGCGCTTGGCCTGCCACAGGGCGAACGCCTCGACGGCCGATACGACCGCGAGCCCGGTGATCGCGAACGCGAGCAGGCGGAGATTGGACGAGCTGACATGCAGCAGGCTCTGGATCCTGTCCAGCAGGGCGTGGTTCAGCGTGAAGCCAAGCTGCCTGGCGAACGTGCGCACGATCGGTAGGTCCTTGTTGATCGCCTGGGCGATTGAGTTCGAGTTAGAGAACCGCCAGATGCCGTAGGCGACCGCGCCGAAGATGACGAACCTGATGCCTCGCTCGATAGCGAACAGCTTCAGGAACAGGTCGCTTCTGATTTGCTTGCCGCGCCGCACGGCGGGCGCAGCGTCAGCCGGGCCGCTGCCATGCGGCCCCCCGGTCACGTAGCTGCCGCACCGCAGGCATCGCCAGAGCTCGGCAGCACCGGTCTGGCCGCGCACGTGCTCGAGCAGGTGCGGCTCCTCCGGCGCATACGTGATATGCCCCGCGCGCCCGCACCGGTACAGGCTCCAGTCCATGTGCTGCAGCCTACGGTAGGAGGATGCCCCGATGAGCTCGTGCAGCGCTCGGCGCGGGTAGCTGCCTGGGTTAATTGTGGCTTTCGGCGACCTCGACCAGATCCGCGGCGGAGTGGCTGTCACCCGGAGAACCATCAGGAAAGGCGCTGCGCGGCGGGCCGAGCAGAATGCCACCGCTCAGCGTGAGGACTTCGTCGCAGATGAGCCCGAGCGAATCGGCGTCCGCGCCGAGCGCGATCACCGCGGTGTCGCGTTCGAGGTCCCTGATCACATCGGCGAGTACGGTCCGGTCGAGCGGCTGCAGATGGTCAAGGAGCGAGTCGATCAGCAGCAGCTTCGGCTCGTGCACGCACGCCACAGCCAGCCTGGCCTTCCTCGCGATGAGCTCGGGCGCCGCGCCGAACATCACGTCAGCCCATGGCGTCAGGGCGAGCCTGTCGAGGATGGCAGCAACCAGCAAGTGCCGGTCGGACCCTGGCTGTCCTGAGCGTCTGGCGGCGCGCTCGACCAGCGCCCTGATCCTGGTCGCTCCGAGGGGCCGGGCGGTGCGGCTGGCCGTACCCGTCTGGCGCCGCACGGCTGCACGGGCCGCAGGGAGGCTCATGTCGTAGCCGAATACGCGGAGGCGGCCGTAGCCGGGGGAGATCCGGCCCGACAGCAGGCCAATCAGGGCAGTGGCGGCTGCCGATCGGGGTGCCACGATCCCGAGTGAGGCGCTGCCAAGGTCAGGCTGGTCAAGCCGGAAACTGACCATCCTGAGTGCCCAGCGGCTGTCGTACCTCACGCCGACCCCCGCGGAATGGACGGGGGCAAAGGCTGTCACGGCGTGACCGGACTCCATAACGCCCCCTCGATCATGTCTCGGTCACGTGCTCCCCAAGGAGGGAATATAACTTGCTGTAATCATGTGTGTCCAAGACGTGATCGGCGGGGCGCCGCTGTATCTGCCGGGCCAGGGCCGGGCCCAGGTACCTTGGCGCTGTGCGCAAGCCATTGGATCTGCCGTTCGATCCGATCGAGCGCGCGGCCACGATCTGGCAGCGCAGGTTCGGTGCGGCAGGGGCGATGGCGGCCGTCACCTCGATCATGCGAGTGCATCAGATCCTGCTGAGCGAACTCGACACGCTGCTGCGGCCCTTCGGCCTGACGTTCGCCAGGTACGAGGCTCTCGTCTTGCTGAGCTTCAGCCGCGCAGGCGCGCTGCCGCTCCGGTTGATCGGTGAGCGGCTGATGGTTCATCCGACCAGCGTCACCAACACGATCGACCGGCTCGAGCACGCCGGGCTGGTCGTGCGCAGGCC
>WNFK01087276.1_pt2 | contig 15038 bp, 15 predicted proteins | sample 5400281 | NCBI WGS metagenome assembly WNFK01 (sample SAMN13153350, study PRJNA577476) | soil metagenome | isolation source: 20 cm soil on Douglas fir-dominated hillslope | place: USA:California | collected 2013-09-17 | reverse complement strand
GCTCGCCGAGGCGGTCGCCTATGCGTCGGCGAGGGGCTATCCCGCCACCGCCGAGCCGGACTTCGACCGGGCGCTGCGCCTCGCCGACGCCGAGGGCGGCACCGCGCTGGTCACCGGCTCGTTCCACACCGTCGGCGACGCGATGGCGCGGTTGCAGGTGTCTCCGCTCGCGGACTAAGTTTCGTGATGTTCAAAGGCGCCCTCCCCGGATTCCGCGATTTCTATCCTCAGGAGCTCGCCGAGCGCGCCTACATCATGAACACGTGGCGCGAGGTGGCGCGGCGATACGCGTTCGTGGAGTACGATGGGCCGCCCCTGGAGCCACTCGAGCTGTACACCCGCAAGAGTGGGGACGAGATCGTCGGTCAGCTCTACAACTTCGTCGACAAGGGAGCACGCGAGGTTGCGCTCCGTCCCGAGATGACGCCGACCGTGGCGCGCATGGTCGCGGCGCGCGCGAACGCCCTGCGCAAACCGGTGCGCTGGTTCAGCACGCCGCAGCTCTTTCGCTACGAGCGCCAGCAGAAGGGGCGCCTGCGCGAGCACTACCAGCTGAACGTCGACCTGTTCGGCACCGCCGACGTTGCGGCGGATGCGGAGCTGCTCGCGGTTGCTCTCGACATCATGCGTTCGTTCGGGCTGACTCCCGATGACATCGTCGCTCGCGTGTCGGACCGCCGCATCCTCACGGCGTATCTGGCGAGCCTCGGCGTATCAGCGGTTTCGATGGATGGGGCGTACGGCGTGATCGACAAGCTCGAGCGAACGCCAAAGGAAGTCTCAGCCGAAAAGCTGGCTGCTCTGGGCGTGCCAGATCGATCGATTGATGCCATCCTCCGCATCGGCCAGGCGACGATCTCGGACGTCGCGCAAGCGATCACAGGAGCTGATTCCGCCGTCGTCGAGGACTTTGCGCTGTATCAACGCTACCTCGACGCGCTCGGCGTATCGGCGTACGTGCAGTTCGATCTGTCCATCGTGCGGGGACTCGCCTACTACACGGGCATCGTGTTCGAGCTGTTCGATCGTTCGGGGGAGTTTCGCGCCATAGCCGGCGGCGGGCGGTACGACAACCTTCTCGAGTCGCTCGGCGGGGCGGACATGCCGGCGCTCGGATTCGGCATGGGCGACGTGGTGCTCGGCGAGCTGCTACGCGCGAAGGGCTTGATGAGACCGGCGGAGCAGGGCGCGGACGTGTGGTTGGCGGCCGATGAGTCGGCGCCGCTCGAGCGGGTGATGCGCGAAGCGGCGGCACGGCGCGCCGTGGGACAGTCGGTGGAGTACGCGCTGCGACCGCAATCGCTGTCCAAGCAGAAGAAGGCCGCGCAAGCCAGCGGGGCCAGGGAATTCGTGACACTCTCGAACGACGACGGACGGAATGGCTGACGATAGAAAGCTCACCACGCGCGCAGCGGACTTCAGCGCGTGGTACAACGAAGTGGTCCTGCGGAGCGAGCTGGCCGACTACTCGCCGGTGAAGGGATGCATGGTCATCCGCCCGAACGGGTACGGGATCTGGGAGCGGATGCAGCGCCAGTTGGACGACATGTTCAAGGCGACCGGCCACCAGAACGCGTACTTCCCGCTGCTCATCCCCGAGTCGTTCCTGCACAAGGAGGCGCAGCACGTCGAGGGATTCGCCCCCGAGGTGGCCGTCGTCACGCACGCCGGCGGCAGGAAGCTCGAGGAACCGCTCATCATCCGCCCGACATCAGAGACGATCATCTACACGATGTTCGCCAAGTGGGTGCAGAGCTACCGCGACCTGCCCCTCCTGATCAACCAGTGGGCCAACGTCGTGCGGTGGGAGATGCGCACGCGGCTCTTCCTGCGCACGACGGAGTTCCTCTGGCAGGAGGGCCACACCGCGCACGCCACGGAGGCGGAGGCGGAAGAGGAGGCGCGGCGGATGCTCGGCGTCTACCGCGACTTCATGGAAGGCTGGATCGCCATGCCCGTCGTGACCGGACGGAAAACCGATTCGGAGCGCTTCGCGGGGGCGCTGCGCACGTACTCGTGCGAAGCGATGATGCAGGACAACAAGGCACTCCAGGCGGGCACCTCGCACAACCTGGGTCAGAACTTCGCGAAGGCGTTCGACCTCAAGTTCCAGTCCGAGGCCGGCACCACCGAGTACGCCTGGAACACGAGCTGGGGCGTGACCACGCGCATGATCGGAGGCCTGGTCATGACCCATAGCGACGACAATGGGCTCAGGGTGCCCCCGCTGCTCGCGCCGATCGAGCTGGTGATCGTTCCGATTTATCGCACCGATGAGGAGCGGGCCACCGTACTCGAGGCGGCGGAGCGCATCCGGAAGTCGCTCGGCGACTGGGACCGGCGTGAGCCGGCGCGCCTGCGCATTCACGTCGATGCGCGCGACGGAATGAAGCCGGGCGCGAAGTACTACGAGTGGGAGCTGCGGGGCATCCCGCTGCGCCTGGAGATCGGCCCGCGCGACCTGGCCAGCAATCAGGGCGTGCTCGTGCGGCGCGACACGCGCGAGAAGCGTCCGGTCTCGCTCGACGTGCTGGGCGAGGAGGTGAGCGAGACGTTGTCGAGGATGCAGCGCGACATGCTGGCCGCGGCGCTCGACCGGCGCGAGACGAACAGTGTCCGCGAACGCATCAGCTACGATCGGTTCCGGCAGCTCATGGACGGCGAAGGAGGCTTCGTGTACGCCGGATGGTGCGGCGACCCCGCGTGCGAGGCGCAGATCAAGGACGAGACGAAGGCGACGATCCGATGCCTGCCCGACGAGGAATTTCGATCGGCCGAGGCGCCGACGACCTGCCTGAAATGTGGGCGGCCGGCCACCAGCGAGGCATTGTGGGCCAAGGCATACTGACGTCCGGCTTTGCCCGCGTGGACGGCACGCTCTCCTGCGAGAGTGTGCCGCTGGACCGCATCGCCGACGACGTGGGAACCCCGACGTACGTCTACAGCTCGGCGATGGTGCGCGACCGGTACACCCGACTCGACGAGGCGCTGGCGCCACTGCCGCATCGCGTCCACTACACGCTCAAGGCGAACTCCAACGCCGGCATCCTGCGTGTGCTCCGGGAGCTTGGCGCGGGGGTGGACGTCGTGTCCGGCGGTGAGCTGTTCCGCGCGCGGCGCGCCGGCTTCCGCGGCGAGGACATCATCTTCGGCGGCGTCGGCAAGACCGAGCAGGAGCTGCGCGAGGCGCTCGAGGCAGAGGTGATGCTCCTCAACGCAGAGTCCGAGGCCGAGGTCCGCCTCCTCGATCGGATCGCCGGGGAGCTCGGGGTCGTCGCGCCGGTTGGGCTACGCGTGAATCCCGAGGTCACGGTGGACAGCTCGCACCGCTACATCAAGACGGGCGAGAAGGGGGCCAAGTTCGGTATCCCGTTCGACGAGGTGCTCGCCGTCGCCCGGCTCGCCGCGTCGCTGCCGCACACCACGCTGCTCGGGCTCGACATGCACATCGGGTCGCAGCTCTTCCGGCTCGATCCGTACCTCGACGGAGTGGAGCGGCTCGTCGGCCTGCTCGATCAGCTGCGCGCGGCGGGCGTCGATACCCTCCGCTACCTCGATATCGGGGGCGGACTGGGCGTGGCGTACGATGGCGAGGAGACGCCCGACGTGGAGCGGTTCGCGCGGGCGCTGGTGTCGCGTGTCCAGCCGACCGGGCTCACGCTGCTCATGGAGCCCGGGCGCTTCGTCGTCGGGAACGCGGGCATGCTCCTCACGCGCGTGCTCTATCGGAAGTACAGCGGCGGCCGACATTTCCTCGTCACCGACGCGGGCATGACCGAGCTGCTTCGCCCGTCGCACTACGACGCCTTCCACCGGATCGAGCCGGTGCGCGCGCCGGTGGGCCACCTGAAGGCGGACGTCGTGGGACCGATATGCGAGAGCGGCGACTTCCTCGCGCTCGATCGCGACATGGCGGACGCCAACCCCGGCGACCTGCTGGCGGTGTACGACGTCGGCGCGTATGGCTACGTCATGGCGTCGAACTACAACACCCGGCCGCGCGGCGCCGAGATACTGGTCGATGGCGACCGGTACGCCGTCGTGACGGCACGTGAGACGTACGACGACCTCGTGCGCCTCGAGCTGGATCATCCCGACTGGAGAAAGGGCTGATGCGCGTCGGACTGATGGCCGACAGCCACGATCGCATTCCGGCGATCGCGGAGTTCGTGAAGGAGATGCAGGCCGCCGGCGTGTCGATGCTCATCCACGCCGGCGACTACGTCTCCCCCTTCTCACTGCGGCCCATCGAGGAGGCCAGCATGTCCCTCGCCGGCGTGTTCGGCAAGAACGACGGCGACCCGCAGGGACTGCGCGCGCGCGCGAGCGCCGGATTCGGCGCCGAGCTGTTCGAGAGCCCGCACAGCTTCGAGGTGGGCGGCCAGCGGATCCTCGTGGTCCACGACATCGGCGACGTGCACACCCGCAGCATCGAAGCCCACAGCATCGTCGTCCACGGCTTCACGCATCAGCAGGAGATGAAGACCCGCGGCGACACGCTGATCGTGAATCCCGGCGAGTCGTGCGGCTGGGTCTACGGCACCCCCAAGGCAGCGATCCTCGATCTCGACGAGAAGAAGGTGGAGTTCCTCAGTCTCGACCCCGTGCTCTGGACGACATGACGGCACCGAGCCGCATCCTGATCATCGACTACGGCTCACAGTACACCCAGCTCATCGCGCGTCGGGTGCGCGAGGCACGTGTCTACAGCGAGATCCATCCCCCGACGCGGTCGCTGCAATGGATCCGCGACTGGAAGCCGACCGGCATCATTCTGAGCGGCGGCCCGAACTCCGTCTACGGCGAGAACGCGCCCAGCGCCGACACCGCCCTGTTCGACGTCGCGCCCGTGCTCGGCGTGTGCTACGGCATGCAGCTCATCGCGCAGTTGCAGGGCGGGGAGGTGAAGCGGGGCGGCCAGCGACAGTATGGCCGCGACGAGATCCAGCCGACACGTGAGAGCGCGCTGTTCCGGGGCTTCTCCGCCGACGAGACGACGACCGTCTGGATGAGCCACGGCGATCACGTGGAACAGGCGCCGCCGGGCTTTCGTGTCACGGCGACGGGGCCAGGAAATCCGGTGTCGGCGTTCGAGCACGAGACCAAGCCGATCTATGGGGTGCAGTTCCATCCCGAGGTCGCGCACACGCCGCGCGGCGCCGAGCTGCTGGCGAACTTCCTGTTCGAGGTGTGCGGCGCCACGCCGAGCTGGACGCCCGGTGCGTTCATCGAGGAGGAAATCGCCAGGATCCGGCGCTTGGTGGGCGATGCGCAGGTGATCTGCGGATTGTCCGGCGGCGTGGACAGCTCGGTTGCCGCGGCGCTGGTGCACCGCGCCATCGGCGACCAGCTCACCTGCGTGTTCGTCGACACCGGCCTGCTGCGCCTGCACGAGCGCGAGCAGGTGGAGCAGACGATGCGCCAGCACATGGGGATCAAGCTCGTCACAGTGGACGCGTCGCGGCAGTTCCTCGGCGCCCTGCAGGGAGTCGAGGAGCCCGAGGCGAAGCGGCGCGCGATCGGCCACACCTTCATCGACGTGTTCGAGGAAGCGACGGCCAGGGCGGAGACGCACGCGAAGTTCCTCGTGCAGGGGACGCTCTATCCCGATGTCATCGAGAGTTCGTCGCCAACGGGCGGACCGTCGGTGACGATCAAGACCCACCACAACGTGGGCGGCCTGCGCCCCGACATGCAGTTCGCGCTGATCGAGCCGCTGCGCGAGCTGTTCAAGGACGAAGTGCGCAACGTGGGGCGCGAGCTGGGGCTCCCCGAGGAGATGGTCGGCCGCCACCCGTTCCCCGGACCAGGGCTCGCCATTCGCGTCCTCGGCGAGGTGACCGAGCCGTCGCTCAAGGTGCTGCGACACGCCGACGCGATCTATCTGGAGGAGATTCGCAGCGCGAACCTGTACAACGAGATCTGGCAGGCGTTCGCCGTGCTGCTGCCCGTGCGCAGCGTTGGGGTGATGGGCGACGAGCGTACCTACGACAACGTCGTCGCGCTCCGGGCCGTGACGAGCACCGACGGCATGACCGCCGACTGGTACCCCTTCCCGCCCGACGTGATGGCGCGCATCTCCAATCGCATCATCCGCGAGGTGGACGGCGTGAACCGCGTCGTCTACGACGTGAGCTCCAAGCCCCCGGCGACGATCGAATGGGAGTGAGGACGGCGGTCTGACTGTCCGACTCTGTCAGACTCCCTTCTCCTTCAGCAGCTCCAGGAACTGCTTTGGCTCAGTGAGGCCGAGGAGACGCTGCGGCACGTCGGGCTCCTTCGAGAATTGCGCGATCTTGCCGAGCACCGGGAGGTACTGGTTGGATACCTCCAACGGCGGCGCGACGATGAGGAAGAAGAAGTTGACGGGCTTCTCGTCGATCGCCCTGAAGTCCACGCCGCGCGCCTTCCGGCCGAACGCGACGCGCAGCTTGTTGACGACGAGCGAGCGGCAGTGGGGAATCGCGATGCCGCGACCGATCCCCGTCGAGCCGAGGTTCTCGCGCCGCTTGAGCATCTTGTAGAGCATCCCCTCCGACTTCTCGTCGAGCTTGAGCAGGGCGATGAGCTCCTTGAGGATGTCGTCCTTCGTCTCTCCCTCGAGCTCGAGCTTGATTGCGTCTTCGCTGAAGAACTCGCGCAGTTCCATCTCGGCGGATCCGGTGCTGGGCAGTGCTTGGCCGTGGTAACGTCATCCCGCAGGCGCGTAGCGAGTGTCGGGACGACGGCGTTGGGTCGTGGGCGAACCGGGGAAACTACCCGGGCGCGCCGTGCCTTGTCAAACATCGGCGTTGCTTGGACTTCCGCGCTTCTGTAACTTTCTCCGATGCGTTTCCCCTTTCCGCTCGACGCCGCGGTCCCCCTCTATCTCGCGCCCATGGCCGGCGTGTCGGAATCGCCGTTCCGGCAGCTCTGCCACGAGCACGGGGCCGACGTCGTCGTGACCGAGTTCCTGTCGGCCGAGGGGATTCGCCGCGAGAACGAGGCGACGCTCCACAAGCTGTCGTTCGGCCCGGGCGAGCGGCCCATCGGCGTCCAGATCTTCGGGGCCGATCCGGTAGCGATGGGGGAGGCCGCGCGCTTCGTCTCCGACGTGTTCCAGCCCGAGTTCATCGATATCAACTTCGGCTGTCCGGTCAAGAAGGTGGTGCGCCGCAACGGCGGCTCCGGCTGCCTGAAGGATCTCGATCTCGTGCAGCAGGTGATCCGCGCCGTCTCGGCCGGTACGCACCTGCCCGTGACGTGCAAGATCCGCAGCGGGTGGAGCGAGGAAATGCGCGATCCGGTCCGCATCGCGCTCAAGTGCCAGGAAGCGGGCGCACGCGTCATCGCGCTCCATCCGCGCACCCGCACCCAGATGTACTCGGGCAGCGCCCGCTGGGAGGAGATCGCGGCCGTCGTCGATGCCGTGGACATCCCGGTGCTCGGCAACGGCGACATCAAGACGGCCGAAGACGCCGTGCGGATGCGGCGGGAGACGAATTGCGCGGGCATCATGATCGCGCGCGGCTCGTATGGGCAGCCGTGGATCTTCAATCAGGTGAAGGACCTGCTTGCGGGGCGGCCGACGCGTCCGGCGCCCGCGGTGGCGGAGCGATTCGCGATCGCGCTGGACCACGCTCGGAAGGTGATGGCCTACGAGACCGATCCGCGGGGTGCGGCCATCGAGTTCCGCAAGCACCTGGGCTGGTATGCCAAGGGGCTGCACGGGGGCGCCGAGCTCCGGAAGAAGCTGTACGCGGTCACGTCGTTCGGTGAGGTCGAAGGCATCTTCGCCGACTACCTCGAGAACGCCGAGCGCTACGCGGCTGCCGTTCCGGCGGGCGGTGACCCCGAGGCGGAGGCTGGCGGCCGGGAGGCCGACGCGGCATGAGACGGGAGCGAGTCCGCGATCTGCTCGCCATGGTCGCTGACGGCTCGCTGGCTGTGGATCGTGCGCTCGACTCGCTGGCCCTCGAACCGGCAGAGTCGCTCGGCTTTGCGACGATCGACCACCACCGCGCGCTCCGGCAGGGATTTCCCGAAGTCGTATACGGCGGTGGCAAGACGCCCGAGCAGGTCGTGGCCATTGCGCGTCGCATCGCCGATCGTGGAGACGGCGTGCTCGTCACCCGCGTGGCGGCGGAGGCAGTGGCGCTCCTTCTCGACCAGCTGCCCGGAGTCGAGTACAATCCCCTCGGCCGCACCGCCTTTCTACGCCCCCCCACAGCCCCCGAGGTGGCCAAGGGAAGCGTGCTCATCGTCACGGGCTCACCGACGTCGGCGTCGCCGGCATTCACCGCCTGCTCGCGCGGCGGGAGGTGCTCGAGTCGGCCGGCGTGATCATCGTCATTGCCGGAATGGACGGCGCCCTCGCTTCCGTGGTCGGTGGACTCGTTCGCGTGCCGGTGATCGGCGTTCCGACGAGCGTGGGATACGGCGCGGCGTTTCAGGGGCTTGCCCCCTTGCTCACGATGCTGAACAGCTGTGCCGCCGGCGTCACCGTTGTCAACATCGACAATGGGTTCGGCGCGGCCGTCGCGGCCGCGCGCATCCTGCACGGCTAGCGACTACGTTTCCAGATGTCCGCGCCAGCCGCGCCGGACGCCCGCCGTTTCCGAACCCGCTGCTTCGTCTGCCATGTTGCTCCAGGCGGCCATCTTCACCGCCCTCGCCGCGCTCATCGCGGCCGGCGCGGCTCTCCGCAAGACGCGGCGACTCCGCGCCGAGCTGGCGGCCGCCCAGTCCCGATTGGAGCTGCTGGGCGTGCCGTTGCTCGACGAGGTGGAGCCCCAACGCACCGTCGGCGCATCCGCGCTTCGCCGTGACGAGCGCCGGAAGTTCGAGGCAGACGAAGTCGATCATTACCGCGATCTGCTCGCGCTGCTCCTCGCGGACTTCCGCGACGTCGCCGGGGCGGAAGAGGCGGTGTTCTGGCACTGGAATGCCGAGCGTGATGCCCTCGAGCCGGCCGACTGGTCCACCGAGAGTCCCGCGCCAGCGTACTTCGACGTCGCCGACTGGGGCCCGCTGGTCCAATGGTCCGCCGAGACGGGTGTCGTCCAAACCGTAGGCCACGAGGACTCTGTCTTCGTCGGCGCCGCCTGTGTCATGCAGCGCGAAACGATTCTCGGCGTATTGACGCTCACGCGCCGCGCTGGCCTCGCTCTGGCACGTCCAGCGCTGAAGGAATGGATGCCCCGCATGGCCGCGCAGCTGGCAGCCTTCCAGGACCTCGTGGGCGTACGGCTCATGTACGGCCGCCACATGCGCCAGAGCCAGGCCCTCCTCGACGCGGTGCAGCGCCTGCAGGGCGACAAGAGTGGTGAAGGACTGGCCAAGGCGCTCTGCGAAACCGCGGTCGACGTCTCCGGTGCCAGGGGCGCAGCGCTCATCCGGTGGTACGCCGAGTCGGAGAGTGGCGAGGTGCATTACGCCACGAGCGGCACCGGCCTCTCGATTGGGCCGGCGAGCGGTGGAGGCGCGCCGACCACCGCCGTCCTCGATCCTTCGAGCATCGTGGCCGAAGCCTGCCGCAGCGGGGCTCTGCACGTGCTGGAGGACGCGCGCGGCGTAGCTTCGGGCCTGGCGCTGTACGGCGTGGGGCGAGTGATTCGCGATCCGGGCTCCGTCGCCATCCTGCCGCTGTTGAAGGATGGGCGAGTGCTGGGGGCCCTCGTGATCGAGGCGGACCAGCCCGCAGCTTTGACCCTCGAGGAGACGAGGCCGCTCAACGTGCTCGGCGCGGTCGTGGCCGGTTCGCTCGAGCTCGCCTGGTCGTATCAGGAGGTCGATCGCCGGGCGCGCACCGACGCCCTCACGGGGCTGTGGAATCGGATGCACTTTGGTGAGCAGCTGCAGCGGACGCTGGCCGAGGCGGACCGATTCAACCAGCCGGTCTCCCTCGTGCTGGTGGACATCGACCACTTCAAGAAGGTGAACGATACCTGGGGGCACGAGGCAGGGGACGCCGTGCTGAAGCACGCCGCCCGGATACTTCAGGAAGGGGTGCGGTCGGTGGACGTCTGCGTGCGGTATGGCGGCGAGGAGATCGCCATGCTGCTGGCACAGACGGACAGCATGCGAGCGGTGGAGGTCGCCGAGCGACTGCGCGCGCGGATCGCGGCGACCGTGATTCGGCAGGCCGGGGCGGAGATCGCCGTCACGGCGTCGTTCGGGGTGGCGACGTATCCCGAGACGGTGAAGGTGCGGGACCAGCTCTTTCCTTCGGCCGACAAGGCGCTGTACATCGCGAAGCACGATGGGAGAAACTGCGTGAGGGCGAAGCCCGCAACCAAAGGCAGGACAGCGAGTTGAGGCGCTGACTATCCGATGTTTCGAGGGGTTGGTCCGGTTGACGGCGGGGTGGGGACCGACTAGCTTGCAGGCAGTATGGGGGCGACTGGCTTCGACGGGACTGGTGAAGCTGTGGGCGCGTGCCGAGGTCCTCGGGCACCTCGTTAAACACTCGGGAAAACACCAACTGCGAACAACAACTTCGCCCTTGCCGCCTAACTTTTAGTTAGGCCTGCAAGTGCCCATGAGGAAGCCCGCCCGGGGCGGCTTTATGGGTAACGCAAATCTGGGCTAGTCCGGCGGTGCGCCTTCCGCCATCGGGCGAAATCTTGGGAGGATTACCTTACGGTGGGCTGCCCACTGGCCAGCTGTCGGGGACATCAATCAGCGGGATACGCACGTAGTGCCTGTGGTCGATCTAGCTTCGGACCGGGGTTCGATTCCCCGCGCCTCCACTGACAACACACAAAAGCCGAGCGGCCGAGAGGCCGCTCGGCTTTCGTCATGAACGGTGAACGGGCTCAGGGCGCACGAAGAGCCGCCACCGTGGTGTCGTCGGCACGAAGGACGGCTCGGCTCTGCTGCTGGTTGTGCCCGAACGCCGCCGCGGCCGGCACGAGTAGATAGTCGAGCATCGCACGGAGGGGCAGGTTCGCTCCCGAGCTCTTCGACTCTCCGATCCAGAGCGGCTTCCCGGGCTTCGACTCGCGGTACATCTGTCCGTCCACCGCCGTCATCGTGAGCCAGAGGACGTCCCGCGTCGCGATCGTGGGATGGTAGGCGACCGACGCGTCTCCCGTGACCGTGCCGATGATCTTTCCGGTGGAGTCCTTCACGGTGGACGTCTGGCCGGGCACGTACTGCGCGTCGTAGGCCTGCTCCAGGCGCGAATCCGTCCCGTACGTCAATATCACCGCGACGTCTGCCTCAGCCGGCCCGGCGGCGCGGAAACCCTGAGCCGCCAGCACTCGGCGCGCCTTGAGCACGACCTCCTGCTCGAGGAGGGGATTCCGGGCCGCCGGGTTCTCCACGACGGCGATCCGCGATCCGGCCGGAATGGCGCTCGGGGCGCCACCGGTGTACCCGGTGACGTAGACGTTGTACTTCGGCAGTCGCGAGCAGCCTCCGACCACAACCAAGCACACGCAGAGCAGGCATCGACGCATCGGCCACCTCATCGCTGAAGAGAGACGCTGTACACACTTCTGTATACGAAGTGCAGCGAGGTCTCGTTGGGCCGGCGCCGGCGGCTAGAGTATCTCGCGCCGGTCGCCCCCCGGCCGGGACACGTGGGGGATCTCGCCCGGCACGTCGTCCTTCCGGTGCTTCTTCGCCTTGAAGATGAACTCCGGCGCGAGCGCCACGCCCAGCAGCGTGACGGGCAGGATCTGCTGCGCCTGGATGAGCAACGCCACGGCAATCGCCTGGTCGCCATCCAGCCCGAACGCCACCGCGGTGGCGGCGTATGCGGCCTGAAAGAGTCCCACGTTGCCAGGGGTGGCCCGCAGTGCGAAGCCCAGATTCACAGCGAGCAGCGCGGCGATGGTCGCCACCGTCGTCATCGGAAAGTGCGCGGCGCGCGCCGTCATCTGGTAGGTGGCCACCTGCAGCGCCCAGGCGGCGACGCTGAGGAGCAGGGCGGCGGTGAAGCGCGGCAGGCTGGACACGGCGGCGATCGTCCGGCCGAGGTGCGCGAAATACGCCTTGACCTTCCCGTGCCAGGTGGATGCCTCCGGCCCTGTGGGCTCGTGGACGACGTCCGGCCGCTGCAGCAGCCAGACGAGCAGCGCGAGCATGAGCACCAGCACGGCGATGGCGAACGGCTTCACCCGCTCCAGCGTATGCGGCAGCTCGAGGAAGGTGACGGCGAGGGTGAGTAGCGTGACGTATCCCACGAGCTCGAACAGACGCTCCAGTGCGAGCGTGGCCAACACGGTGGCGCTGGGGATGTGCGCGCTGCGCGAGACGAACACGACGCGGGCGGCCTCCCCGCCGTTGGCCACGAGCACATTGTTCAGCCCCGCGCCCGCGAACGTGGCCTTGAGGGCGAGCCAGAACGACGTTGCCCCGATGGGGCGCAGGAACACCCACCACCGGATCGCTTTCACGACGATCGAGGCGATGTTCAACAGCGCTGCCACGACGAGCAGCGGCATCGACGCTGTCCGGATCCCCGCCCAGGTCGCGTGCCAGTTCACCTTCTGCGCGAACAGCACGAGCATCACGACGATGAGCGCCGTGAGGCCGAGGCGGAGCGTGTGCTTCAGTGCGTGTTTCATGCGACTCGGTCAGTCGGGCAGCGTGGCGAAGCGGAATCCCCGCGCGCGCAGTCCGTCAATGATGGACGGGAGCGCTTCGGCGGTCTGAAGGCGATCGCCCTCGGCATCATAGCCGTCGCCGTCGTGCAGGAGAAGGATGGACCCGGGGTGCAGGCCCGCGACGGCGCGACGCGCGATCTCGGCCGCCCCCGGGCGTGCGGAGTCCCAGACACCGAGCGACCAGCCGACGGTACGCTGCCCGAGTGAGTGGGCGATGGGTGTGACCCACGGGCTGCGAAAGCCATGTGGCGCGCGGAAGTGTCGCGGATGTACGCCCCCGGACGCCATGACAATGGCCTCGGTGCCACGCGTGAGGTCGTCGCGCACGTAGCGTGGGGACCGGCGGTGGAGCTTGCGATGCCAGTAGCCGTGGTTGGCGAGCTGGTGGCCTTCGTCGGCCATGCGCCGCACGAGCTCCGGCCACCGCTCGGCGTGGCGACCCAGCACGAAGAAGGTGGCGGGCACCTTCTCGCGCCGCAGGACATCCAGAATGATCGGCGTCGCGCGCGGGTTGGGGCCGTCGTCGAAGGTGAGACTGACGACGCTGTCGGCTCCGGGCAGGTGCGTCAGGACCGGCCCGAAGATCCAGGAATTGCGATGCCAGGTGCCGAGCGCTGCCAGGCCCGCGACCAGGCCGGTCAGGCCCAACCCGATCATACCGAGACCGCGACCCGTCCCATGACGTTGTGATAGACGTCGAGCACCTGCGAGGTGACACGCGGCCAGCTGTACTTCATCGATTCGTAGCGGCCGGTGGTCCCGAGCTGGATGCGGAGCCCTTCATCATCCAGGAGCTGGACCAGCGAGTCGGCGAGAGCGTCGCGGTCGCCGCACGGGGTCATGAGTGCCTCGCGACCGTTCACGACGACATCCTGAAAGCCGAGGATGTCCGAGCAGACGATTGGCGTCTCGCAGGCCATCGATTCCAGCAGCGTGATGCCGAACGATGCCTTGGTGGTGGGGCAGGCGTAGATGGAGCTGTGCGCGTAGTAGCTCGGCCGCCCCTCGAGCACGGCGCCGACGAAGGTGATGTCCTGGTCGTCACGGGCCTGCTTGTAGTAGTGCTCGCGCAGGGGCCCGTCCCCGACGATGACGAGCTGTGCCTCGCGGCCCTTGCCCTTCACCTTGCGGAAGGAGTCGATCAGCGTGGTGAGCCCGTTTCGCGGATCGAAGCGCCCGAGGAAGAGGATCGACGGCACGTCCTTGCGAATGCCGGGGGGCGCGGCGACGCTCGGATGGAAGACGTCGGTATCGATCCCGTTGGGGATGATCTGCCAGGGAGCGCTGAAGTAGCGCTCGAGCGCGACGGTCGTGGAGTGCGAGACGCAGATCGCGGCGTCCAGCATGTCGAGCCGGCGCTGAAAATACCCGTTGAGGAACCGGTAGCCCTTGGACTTGTCGAAATACGTATGGAAGGTCCCCACCACCGGACAATCGGCCTCCTCGATCGCGAGGAGAGGCAGAATCGGGGTCAGGGGGGAGTGGACATGAACGATGTCATAGTGCCCCTGCCGGAGGATCTTCCGCATCTCGCGACGCAAGCCGAGCCCGACCGTGATGCGGGCCTGGGAGCCGTTGGCGTACACAGGCTGGCTGCGTCCGAGCCGGATCACGTGCGGCTGCGGCTCGGCGCCGGGGAGATTCGAGGTGATGATGTCCACCTTGTGCCCGCGGCGTCGCGCTTCGCGGGCGAAGAAGTGGACGTGCTCGCACACGCCGCCCAGGTGCGGATAGTAGTACTCGGTGACCAGGGCGATGCGCAGCGTGCGCTCGTCGTGGTCTTCCGGGAGGGGCGGGAGGTTGGGGAGCGCCGGGCGTCGCTTCAGCACGGCGCTACTGTGCGGTGGATTCAAGAGCGGCATGCGCAGCGGCAAGGCGGGCGATCGGCACCCGGTAGGGAGAGCACGAGACGTAATCGAGCCCGATCGCGTGACAGAACTTCACGCTCCTGGGCTCACCACCGTGCTCCCCGCAAATGCCGACCTTTAGCTGCGGGCGCACGCTTCGACCAGCGGCAACGGCCTGCGTAATAAGCTTCCCAACCCCAGATTGGTCAAGGACTTGGAAGGGGTCGTCCGGGAAGATCCCCCGCTCGAGGTAGGAGGGCAGGAAGCGGCCGGCATCATCACGGCTCAGGCCGTAGGTCGTCTGCGTGAGATCGTTCGTCCCGAACGAGAAGAACTCCGCGCGCTGGGCGATCTCGTCGGCGGTCAGCGCGGCGCGCGGCAGCTCGATCATCGTGCCGATGGTGTAGTCGAGATCCTCGCCCATCCCACCGAGGACCTTGGATGCGACGTCGACGAGAACCGCACGCTGATGGTCGAATTCCCGGTAGTCGGCGACGAGCGGAATCATGATCTCAGGACGTACGTCCACCCCTCGACGTTTCGCTCGCAGCGCCGCCTCGAAGATCGCGCGGCCTTGCATCTCGGTGATCTCGGGGTA
>WNFK01239468.1_pt3 | contig 15041 bp, 18 predicted proteins | sample 5400281 | NCBI WGS metagenome assembly WNFK01 (sample SAMN13153350, study PRJNA577476) | soil metagenome | isolation source: 20 cm soil on Douglas fir-dominated hillslope | place: USA:California | collected 2013-09-17 | reverse complement strand
CTTGATGAGGAATCTGTAGAAGTTCAAATCTTCTTTGGCTTAAATTCATTTCAATCTATTAAAAAAAATCAATAAATATCATAATTATTGTTATAGTGTATAAATCTATACTAGGGAAAATAATTCTATAATATAATAGAAAAATGATTATAGTTTAATTTATTAAAACTTATAAAAAAGTTTCACTTATTAATTAAATAAAGTTAAATTAGATCGTTTATATTCAGATATAAAAATATATAGTTGAAAGTCTAATTTTAATTAAATCTTAAGATAAAAAAGTCTTAAAATTTGACACATATTTTATATAATATAAAATAAACCATAGATCTCGATTTAATATCGAAGTTTTACCTTGTTCAATACCATTCTTCTTTTTAAAACACACATATATTATATAAAATTATATCATATAATATAAGTAAATAGATATAGTAAGGATAAAACTGTTTAATTTATTTATTTTGAATTAACCTTCTGTACTTTTTATTATTATTCAAGTAATAAATTAGAAGGTAGTCCTATAATTAATTAAATTAAAATAGTTATTTTACTTTAAAATAAAAATTATAAATTAACATAAAAAAAGTAATAAAAATAAAATAAAAATATGAGATTATTAAAAACCCATGTATTACTTAGATTATTAAATTCTTATTTAGTAGATTCACCTGAACCTGCTAATATTTCTTACTTATGGAACTTTGGGTCTTTATTAGCTACTTGTTTAGTAATACAAATATTAACCGGAGCTTTTTTAGCTATGCATTATACACCTAATGTAGATTTAGCTTTTAATAGTGTAGAACATATAATGAGAGATGTAAATAATGGTTGGATTATTAGATATACACATGCTAATGTTGCTTCATTCTTCTTCATCTTTGTATATATGCATATTGCTAGAGGATTATATTACGGTTCATATAAAAGTCCTAGAGTATTACTTTGGTCTATTGGAGTAATAATACTTATCCTTATGATGGCTATTGCTTTCTTGGGTTATGTTTTACCTTACGGTCAAATGAGTTTATGGGGTGCAACTGTAATTACTAATCTGTTATCTGCTATTCCAGTATTTGGACAAGATATTGTAGAATTTGAAAATCTAGATAATATTTTTAATTATTAAAGTATTTTTCCTACTATAGGTAAAGTAAATATCAAATAATATTCAATACAAATTTTTTGTATCTCTGTTAAATGGTTTAATTAATGGGGATGGTTATATATATATTACAAAAACACCTGCAGGTTACATACGTATGCAACTTATTATTTCTTTGGTTATCAGAGATTTTAATTTAATTAATTAAATACTTAAAGTAGGACGTGTAGAAAAATATTCTAAATTTAATATTGTAAAATTAATTATTTCTCGTACAGAACTACAAACAATTGTATTTCCACTTATAATTCATCACAAATTATACTTTTTAACTTATATACGACGAACTCAATTTTATAAAGCATTATTTATTCTACATAATGAAATTAAAAAATATTCGGAATTACCTACTTAAATTCCTGTTTATAAAGTATTACCTATAACAGCTGAAGGTTATTCTAATTTACCTTTTTTCAATAACTGGATTGTTGGGTTTACAATTGGCAGAAGGTTAAATTTTAACCAAATAATAAAGATATTTGCTTTTCATTTCGACAAAAAACTAATTTATTATTGTTTGAGGCCTTTAAATTAGTATTTTATACTAAAACTAAAGGTGAATACAGTGGAGGTTTTTTCTAATTTTATAGTTAGTTCGGTTAAATATATTTAAAAGGTAGTATAAATTTTTCTCTTTTTCAGGTTTATATCCTCTGGTAGGTTATAATTTAACACAATATAATAAATGGATTAAAGACCTTCGATAGAGTCCACGATATTGTAATATTAAACTAGCTTAACTTTAAAAAAATTAATGATTATTAAAAATATTATCTAGATGATTATAAGTTCCATTAAACTGGAAAGTTTAATTGCAAATTGGGTTAATTGCAAAGAATTCTCCCACTTAGTGTTTATATTAATATTTATTTATTTTTAATATAAAAAAGGAGACAATTTGCAGCGAAGCGTATATCAGTGTTAGTCTATTATTTTTTTATATTTTATAGACTTAGGTATATGAACGTTCAACGACTAATCGATGAGTAGCACTAACAATAATTCGGACACGAAAGCCCAACGACATCGTCTAATCAAAAAATTGATACTTTTTTTATTTAAAAGCTTTGATTAAGAAATGGTCGATGACATAGTCTAATCTGAACGGTGACGTTCAGAAGATACAATTAAATGTTGTATCGTTAATAAAATGTTATATGGGGAGGTTTTAGTGTAAATAATGCTACATTAAATAGATTCTTCTCTTTACATTATCTATTACCTTTTGTTTTAGCAGCTTTAGCAATAGCACATATAATAGCTCAAAATGTAGGGCCTCTATATTAGAAATAATATAAATAGAATCAAGCTATATGCTGGAAAGTTCTAAAATTATTGATACTATTCAATTAAATAGTAATAATTCAAGAGATGTAACAATGGACAATCAGCAGGAAATCTTATTAAATATAGTATAAAATAAGGATCCTCAGAGACTATACGCTTGACACCCTGAATAAATTATAAAATATAAATTATAACGGGTGATTATATAGATCAATCTATATTGAAAAATATAGAGATTATTTCATGAATCTATATTAAATATAACTAAACTATTTAATTTGAGTATAAGAAATTATGTAAAATGAATCAGTAAAGAGGACAGATATAAGTTCCAAGTAAATTTTTTATTTAAAACAAGTGTTAGTCGGTACTATCTTAGTAGTTGTTTTTTTGAGAAGATCTTCTTAAAAAGCTAATATGATTTATTTAAAGAATTCGTATTAACTCAGACTCCAATTTAAGATTTAACTTTTAAAAAGACAGGAAAAGTCAAATATAATATGAGTTTTGCTACTTTAGCATTTCCTTGTTTTAAAAATTTATATTAATCTTTTTATTTTTAAGGAAAGAAAATCAATCCTAAAAATATAGGAGAACTATTCACTCCAATAAGTTTAGCTTACTGTATAATGGTTAAAATTTATATACAAATGCTTTTACTTTATAATAAAATCAATTAATGATATATACCTTAAATAGAAAATTTACTATTAAATTAGAGCATCTATTAAAAACTCTAATATAGAAAAATCACAGTATAGTTTATATATATATAAAACTCAAATGTCTTTGGTTAAATAATTAGTTATTAAACATATGCATAAAGATATGTTATATGAATTAAATATAGATTCACAATAAATTTGCTACATGAACACGGATCTAATAATCCTAATGGAGTAGCTTCTAATGGAGATAGAATAGCATTTCATCCTTACTTTATTTTCAAAGATCTTGTAACAATATTTGCATTCTTCTTAGCTCTATCTATTATAGTATTCTTCTATCCTAATCTATTAGGACACTCAGATAATTATATACCAGCTGATCCTATGGTAACTCCAGCTTCAATTGTTCCTGAATGGTATTATAGATGCCATGCTTAAGTTTAATCTTATGAAAAATATTCTTTACTAAATGCTGGAAACTCCTAAAGCTTTAAGTAATTTTAATAAATATAAATTAAAAATTTGCTTCGCTAGTAAAAATCTTAAAGATAATATATGGACAATCAGCAGGAAAACCTAATCTTATTTAAACAAATATGCTTCGCTATAAAAAATAAGAGATTAGGATCTTCAGAGACTACACGTAAAGCTCCTTTAAATATTAAATCAAATATTTATAATTAAAGGGTGAAGATATAGTCCAACCATTTTTGAAAATATATGAATATATATTATAATAATTTATTATCTGATAACTTCTGGAAGTTTAATAAGTAAAAATTTTTAATTTTACACGACTGAAGTTAAAAAAGACTAACTAAAGTCGAGAGATCAAAATTCACTATTTATAGTCCATTAAATGAAATACTAATTGGTTTATTATTAGGAGACGGTAAATTACAATGTATACAAGGTAATAGTAGATTTATTTTAGGTAAAATTAGTTTAAGAAAACATGATTTAAATTATTTTTATCATATTTTTGATTTATTTAAATCCTTAATATCTAAAGAATTTCTTATTAAATTAAGATCTTTTTTAGATCAAATAACTAATAGTACCTATGCTTCAATTTATTTTACTACATTAACTTTACCTTGTTTTATTTATTATAAAAATGTAATTTATAATACACAAAATAAAAAATAGTACCTTTAAATATAAATCAATTAATAAGTCATAGAGGACTAGCTTATTGAATAATGGTTGATGGTTATCTTAAAAATAAAGGTTTACACTTAAATACTTATAGTTTTTCATGTGAAGAATTACTTTCATTAAAAATACTTGCTTCGCTATAAAATTTATTTGCACCATATTTTTTTCTTAAATGCTCTAATCATAACCATAAAAAAGGTTATAGAATTTATATTTGGGGAGAAAGTATGGTAATATTAAGAAACCATATATCTAAGTATAATCTTAAAGATATGTTTTACAAGATAAATCCTAAATAATATATAAATTGTGATCTATTACCATTCTATGCAATATTAAGATCAATTCCTAATAAATTATTAGGAGTAATTGCAATGTTTGGCTCATTATTAATTTTATTAATTTTACCTTTAACTGATTTATCTAGAATAAGAGGAAATCAATTTAGACCAGCTATGAAATTAGCTTTCTGGTTCTTTGTTGTTGATTTTATTATCTTAATGTGGATAGGTTCTCAACATCCTAATACTCCTTTTGTAGAAATTGGTCAAGTAGCTACTGCCTTCTATTTTGCATGGTTCTTATTAATTGTACCACTAATCGGATTAGTAGAAAATACTTTATTTGATACAGCTTTAGATAGTTAAACAATTTTAAATTAACCCCCCTCCAGTTGCTAATATCTTATATTATAGAATTACATATTGCACACTTTAACAAAATTTTAATTTTAAATTACCTTGTAATTATTTTTTTAATTAAGATTGCTAATAACAGTGTATATTTTATAGAAATTTATTTATACCCTATATTTTTTATAATTAAATTTAAATATTTGCTTCACTATAAAATTTTAAGGATAAAATTGTTTTCTTAAAATATATAAAAAAAACCAATAAAAGAGGTAAAATTAGTTTAATGGTAAAATGACGTTTTGTGGCGACGATGTTCAGAGTTCGATTCTCTGATTTTACCCTTAAAATAAAATATTAATAAATATCCCTTCTAATAATAATGTATCAAATAAAAAAATTATCAAATTTTAGCTTCGCTAGTATACAAATATTGTATAGCCTAAAATAAAATAACCAAATATCACCAAAAGTCTAAATCAAATTAATATAAATAATGTCTATATTAAATATCATTATATAAGATAAATGATGGTTATAATATATATTATATAAACTATAATTATTCCAATATAATATTATATATAATTTACATTAATATTATTATATTTATTTTGTTACTTTATTAGGTATTTTTTACTTTAATTTATATAGTCATTAAGGTCAAGTTAATTAAATTTAACATTAATTTAATTTATACAATATTAATATATTTTTTTTATTTATATTTGATTCACTATAAAAAAAGATAGTTAAAATTTAAAAAAATCAACTTTAAAAGAGTTACTAAATATTGCATTAAGCAAATAAAATACGGATAATCAAATTATCTCAAATATCAGGATGAATTTAATTTTGGTTCTGATTGAACGTTTTTCAGTAGTTTTGAGACATGCCAATCATTATTCTAATAAGTTTTAAATTAAAAAACCAAATAGTAGTTAAATTTAATATAATACCAATTAGAATAAGGTGTAAAGGTGAGTATTGTAAATCAGATACCTTATAGTCTCCTTAAATCGGAGATATTTTTACTTCTTGATTGATTCAATTTTACTATTTATGGATTCAGCTTTATTTTTATTTTTTTTAATTATATTTTTTAATCGAAAGATAATTATATAGAAGTTAAATTAAAGATTTGCATCATTAGGATACTTATTATAAGATACTAATTATAACTTTTATAAAGATATAGTTTAGTAAAATACAATAAGGACAAGTAAAAAGGTAAATTAGCTAATTATCAATAAAGGAAAGTTTCTGCTATAAGATTCGATTTATTTTGTTTAAGGGTAGTTGGTAGGGTAAAGGCCTACCAAGCCAACGATCAAAAGCCAAGTTTGATAGAACAAATGGCCACATTGGGAATGAAAAGCCCCAAGTAGTATAAACTACCAGCAGTCAAGAATATTAGTCAATGCTCGAAAGAGTGAACTAGCTAACTGAAATCACAAGCAACATATTCTGTTAATTGTGATAAGGTAAGGGAAAAAACTGATGTTACCTTACTATAAGTGTTGTCCAAAACTGGTGCCAGAAGACTCGGTAAGACCAGAAACGCAAACGTTAATCGTCCTAATCAGGCGTAAAGGGTTCGTAGGCTGCTTTTAAAATTTTTATTTAAAATAGCTCTGAAAAAAAGTTAAATAAAAATAACAATAAAAGCTAGAATCAAATAGAGGATATAAATAATGCTTAGAGTAGGGATGATATCCATAGATACTAAGTGGAATACTAAAGGTGAAAGCTTTTATCTACTAATGATTGACGCTGAGGAACGAAGGTGAGAATAGGAAATAGGATTAGATACCCAGATACCTCTCACTGTCAACGATGAATGGTGGTTAGTCAGTTTTAATACAAACTGGTAACGCTTGCGAGTACGGTTGCAAAACTGAAACCAAAAAAATTAGTCGGTCTCGAAGCAAACGAAGTGGAGCATGTTATTTAATACGATAGTACGCGTAAAACCTTACCAATTCTTGCATATCCATTCTGTCTTCAAAAGTTAGAGTAAAATTTAACTAAGTCGCAAAATGAGTAGTAATTTAACCTTTATAAGTTAGATTATTCGTTTACAGGTGTTGCATGGCTGTCGTCAGTCCGTGTTTTGAGAAGTTAGGTTAACTCCGCTAACGGACGCAATCCCTGTTGTTAATTTATACTTAACAATTAATGAATTTTACATATTTTCATTTGGGGCTAAGACAAGTCGTTATGATCCTCATGAATTGGGCTATAGACGTGCTACAAAAACTTTTACAAAGTGAAGCAAAATCTTACCTTTAAAGTATGAACTACAAATTTTTCTACACAGGAAAGTCAATAAGTCATAAGCAAGGTAATAAGAAATAGCTAATCATTAAAGAAAGTTAAATAATTAAATTATAAACAGATTGTCGCCTGTAATTCGGTGGCATGAAGAAGGAATTTCGAGTAATCGTTGATCACTACGCAACGGTGAAGATGGAATTCGGGATGAACTAACTGTCTGTCGCTGGGAAGGAGCTTAAATTGGGGGAAACTGCGGCGAGGTTACAACTTCAACAGAGGCACACACATATTATCAATATCGGCAAAATATTCATAATATTTAATCTGTAATAGGATTAAAATTTGTGTAGTTTATTTGCTATTTATAATATTTTTTATTGTAAATTTGTCTTTTATTTTTTTAACACCTTTGTTAAGCTAATTAGTTTTAGTTAACCCAATTAAGTAACATTTCAAAAGTCATAGCAGGGTAGTGGTACTGGAAAGTGCTGCTGGAAAATAAAATTTATTTAACCCCCCCTCCGCGAAACAAATATTATAATGACTTTAAAGATAAAAGTTTAGTTTATTATAAATAAATTTGCTTAACTAGAACAAGATAAAACAAAAAGTATTTATAATAAAATTAATAAAATAAATCAAACAACAAAAGGAGTTAGCTGAGTGGTTTAGCAGTAAATTTACACTTTACAGACAGAGTTTCGATTACTCTACTCCTTATCTATAATAATATTTTAGTATATTAATTAATTTATTTGAGGCTAAAATTTATTTACCTTTTAACATTCAAAAAAAATGATTTGAATAGGTTTGTAACTTTAAAATTTATTGATTTGATTTATTTAATGAGTAATTATTGGCCTAATACGTATTTATATGACTATATCTAAAAATATATTTCTACAATTAATCGTCAATATCTTTAATTGTTTCTGAATTATCAACAACATTTCTTAAATCTGAGGGTTTAATTACTGAACTATCATTTTTCAATTTAGCTTTTTTCATTATTAATTTAAATAAATCTTTTGAATCAGATGCTACTTTAGATGGTGATGATTCATTACTATTAACTGAAGCTGAATCAGAATTAAAATCTTTTTAAAATAATGCTTGTTGTTCAGGGATAACGAATTTACCACCTTCCCACTTTACATATACTTTATATTCACTATTATAATACATTTCACCCTCAATATAAGGAACTGGTGTCTTTGCATTTATTCTAAATTTTTCTGATAACCAATGTTTATCTTTATTTACTTTTTTAACAAATTTAATTGCATCATGCATTCTTACATTTTCTTCAGTTAATGGAGATTTATCTTCTGAAATTGTTTCAGCTTCTATTTGTACTTCCTCTTTAGTTTCTCTATTATCAAATTTAGATAAATTAATTAATTTAGAAGTAGATGCTTCATTAGATAAACCAAGTTTTCTATTTTTAATAGCTTGTAAAATTGGATCACTTTCTTGACTACTAAAATCTTTTTCTGATGATTTTTCATCACTCTTATCATTTGGTGAGCGACTTCTACTAGATGTTGGATAATTATTTTAATTTTTACTAATATTTGATTCATCATTTTTATTTTCTTCTTGAATATTTTCTCTAATTAAAACTTCATCTTTTCTTGGTTTAGGTTCTTCATATACGTAGGTATTATATATATGATCCCATATTTTAATTCTACCAGATGTTGGGGAACGAATTGGTGATTTTTATTCAAATACTTATCCGGAGGGGGTTTCATTGTCGTTTTCTATGTCATTATTTAAAAGTTTATTTTTTATTTTGGCTAACGCAGTTGCTAAGTGATTTTCAGTTTCTGGAGTTTTAATTTTAATATTTGGATCAACTACAACTTCATCTCTCCATTTAGATTTATCTTCAACTTTTGGAAGTTTAGTTTTTTCTCCTAAACCTAATGATTAAGATAATGCACCAAAAATTGATTTTCTAGAAAATGTGTTTAAATCTGGATCTTGAAAAGTTGATTTCATATACTTTAATTCATTACTTATTTCAGTAATTTGATTAGTATCTAATTTATTAAGTAATAAATTTAATTCAGATTCATCTTTAGGTGTAATTCCTTTATTATTATCTAATTCGAAATTAATAATAGTTTTTTCTTTTTTATCTTTACCGATTACTTTACTGATTTTTTTAGATAATTTATTCATAATAAGTTCCTTTTCAGAAGTTGATAGTTCATTAATTATTTTATATGATGATTCTTTTGATCGATAATCTTCTTCACTTAAATTTTTTATATATTTTTTTACTTTAAGATCTAATGGATCATTTTTATGAATTTCTATTTTATTAGTTGGTTTTACATGACTTTCTTGATATGATCTTACTGTTCCAAGATTTATTTCATCTTCTTCATGTTTTATTTCTACTTCGGTTTCTTTTCCTTTTCCTTTATTAAGTTTTCCTCTAAGATTATTTTCAAATGATTTATTAGATTCATTTTTACTTAATTCAATAACCCTCTTAACATTATCTTTACTTAGTTTTTCTATTTTTGCCTTTTTATTTTCTTCAGATAAAGTATTATTATCATTTATTTTAAAAAGTTTATCTATAATTGATTCATCTTTAGGTTCACTTTTGAATTTATTATCTTAATATTTGCGTAATGAATTACCTTTACCTTCTGCGGGAATTTCATGTGTTATATTAATATCAGAAAATCTTACTTGTCTTCTATTATCTCGATTAATTTTATCCAGTACAATGTTAATTAAATCCAAATATGGGTCATCTTTACCGGCATATTCTGTTTTTATTTTAGAAAGTTCGCATAATATTGTATCTAAATTAGTTTTAGTGAAATAAGAAATTTTATTAGGATCTTTATCATAATAGTCTTCCATATATTTAATCATTTCATGATATTCAGGTGTACCAAATTGTGGTGCTACTCTATTAACGTCAACATTTTTAGCAATATTGTAATATTCTTCATTTTTGAATAAATCAGGATGTACTTTTTGAATATTAAACTCTTGTAAACCTGAAAATTTTTTTGTTAATTTTGTATTATTAGCTTTTGATTCGTATCTAAAATTAATTAGACCTTTAACTTTATCAAATAAATAAGTTAAACCATTTCTAGCACCGTTTAATGATATACTTGAACCATCTGGATCACCATTATTTAAGTAAAATAATATACCCATAATAATTAACGAGGAACAAATTAAATAAAATGGATTTAAATACCATGGTGAACCTTCGTTATACATTTCGAATTTTCCAGTTTGAGGTTTAGGGTAAAATTTATTACCTTCTGTATCAGTAAAGAATTGATTAATTGTAGGTTCCGGAGTTTCATTTTCATCTTCATCTATAGTTTTATTTTTATTTAAAACATTATAGATTTGAACTAAATTTTTCCAGATTTTATTATCTGCGATTGTTGATTCATATCCCTCAGAGTATAGAGTTACAACTGAGACTACAGCAGCTACAGCTGCCATGAATAAATATATGAATCTTATAATTTTGTAAATGTAGGAATCTCTAAATTGTTTGTGCAATAGTAATACAAAGTCTATTATTCCCAGACCTTTTTTTCGTTTTATAATATTAACGTATATAAATTTTGAGAATCTTTGTACGATTGTGTATATAATTTTAAATATTATTTTTATCAGGGCCTACTATAATCTATATATTAAGTAATCATAAAATAAATTTAATTGATAAAACACAAAATAAGTAGTAAGAATAAATATTATCATTAGTAATACCGAATATATTTTAAAAATTATATTGTAATAATAATTTTGAGTTAAATAATATTTTTCTACGAGGTTAATATAACAGTCATCTAAGGTGTCGCATAAAGCGTAAAATGTAGCAATGGAAACCCCTAGAAAGGTTATTTCAATTAATATTTTCATTGTTGTTTGATTTTATTTAATTTATTTTTAACAAGGTTTTATAATATATTATACTCCTTAAGTAATCATATATTGAAACCTTCATATTGAGATATGATATAATATGTTAATTTTCAAATTATACAAAAAGAATCTATATCTACTTTTAAATTAAAATTATACAAAATTAGAAAAATTAGAAATATTAGAAATATAAAAGTAGATTATTATTATATTACAAAAACAAAATACATAAGTATTAATCGTAACTATGTTATGAAATAATAAATAATAATCTGTGTTAACCATATTCAATAGAATTCATATATAATTTGAGACTATGTGATACACATATAAAAACATAATACAAACAAAAATGACAAATACAACAAATACAAAATTCTTAAGTGACTTCGTTTTCGATGTTTCACAAAACCCATCGTCTTTAAAACAATTATCTAAGTCTTACCTAAGTAAATCTGTTAATAGTTTATTAAATAAATTGCAATCGGCTGGTGTTATACTTAGAGACACTCAAATTATTGGTATAATTCTTAAAGTAAAATTTACTGACGGCTCTATGAAATCTATTTCAACTTATAGAAAAGGAATGTTTAAAAATAAACTCGTGTTTATAAATTTATTTAAACATTTACTAAATCTAAAATCTTAGGATTATAACTCTCATGATGTTAAAGTTACCCACATTTGTTTCTCATATCATATTTATCCTGAAGATTATGTATTAAATACTGAGGATGATCTAATTCTAGATGAACGAAACGCAATTAAAGTTGAAGATAAACATTTAGTTGAATATAAAGAAGATTCTAAAACTAATATTAAGTATATGGATCCTTTAAAACTATTTAAATTACCTTTATCATTTGCAGGTTCAGCTAAATTCTATGAAGATTTCTTGAAATTGAACAAAAATGTATCTAATGAAACAGTTACAGATAGTAGTATAATTAAATATAAAATTACTTATAAACATATAAATTCACTAGAAGTTGAAGTTACAATAACTATTCAAGAAGATCCTTCAGTAATATTATATATATTCAACGATAAATTAATTACACTACCTAGATTAGATAATCAAGATATCCTAATCGAAAGAAAAGTTATGGGTAGAAGAGATGAATTATATATAATTGATGTAATTCAGTTTCAAATCCTATTACTTAAGAGCTTAGATATATAATAGAGGAGATAAAAAGTTATATTCCTAAAATAAGACAAGAAATTAAAAAGAATAAAAACCTTAAACGAGTATGCCGAAAATGGTAGCCGGGTGAGTCTTAGGAACTCATAATTTTTTAATTGTAAGAGTTCAAGTCTCTTTACTCGTATTAATAAGTATATAAACCAAAAATCCTAGACTATCTTTAAAAACGTCGATTCTTATTTTGAGTTGAAAGATAAGACGTTTAAATATAATTTATCCTAATACATAATTTAATAAAAAAAAAAAATGATTCTGAAAAGGGGTATGTTTGTGGGCATGATTTTAAAGGGCCAAAAGTTTTTGCTCTATTATCTTTTAACAACCAAAAAATGATTTAAATAGGTTTGTAACTTTAAAAAATATTGATTTGATTTATTTAATGAGTAATTATTGGACCTAATAAGTATTTATATGACTATATATATTTCTAATTTTCTAATTTTTCTAATTTTCTAATTTTTCTAATTTTGTATAATTTTAATTTAAAAGTAGATATAGATTCTTTTTGTATAATTTGAAAATTAACATATTATATTAAAGATAATTTAAAAGAAAAATAATACATCTATATCCATATCTATATCTATATCTATATCTATATCTAATTAATAATTAGATATCATATTATTAATAATATGATATATAGAACATCGTTACTCGGAGTCCAATTACTATTTATTATTTTCATTATATTATATAGAGAATATATAAATAATATTATATGTAGATACTCACAAAAACAAAAAACAAAAAACAAAATAAAAAAAAATGAATAAAAATATACAATTCTTCACTGATTTCATATTCGACGTTTCGGATAATCCATCGACTTTAAAACATTTATCTAAGTATTACCTTACTAAAGCATTAAAGAAATTCTTCCATAATATCCAATCGGGAGGTGTAATACTTGGGGACACTCAAATTATAGGAATAATCTTTAAAATCAAGTTTAGTGACGGCTCTATTAAATCAATTTCAACCCTTAAAAAAGGGTATATTACAAGTATTACAAAATTTTCAACTTTATTTAAACATTTATTAAATTTAAGACATGAAAATTACAATTCTTAACAATTAAAACCTGTTCAAATTATATTCTCATATCATATATATCCTCAAGATTATAAAACTGATGAAGATCTATTATTAATTGAGAAAAATGCATTGATAAACGACGATAAACACAACATTAATTATAAAGAAGATTCAGAAACTGAAATAAAATATATGGATCCTTTAAAAATAATTAAATTACCACTTTCATTTGCGGGTTCAGTTCAATTTAACAGAGATATTTTAAAATTAAATAAAAATATATCTGAGAAATTAATTACAAATGAATATAGAATTAAATATAAAATTATTTATAATCAAGTTAATAATTTAGAAGTAGAAGTACTTTTTGTTTTACAAGAAGATCCTAGTATAGTAATTTATAAATTTAAAGATAAATTAATTGTATTACCTAAATTAGATATCACAGAAATTCTAATTGAAAGAACTATAATGAGTAAACAAAATGTTGTTTATTTAATTGACTGTTTACACAATCAAATTCTAGTGGTTAAAAACTATGATTATACTGGAAATATTAAAAAATATATTTAAAGATTTATCTACAAACACTGTACACTTAATAAAGGCGTGTTGATCACATAATGATTTAAAAGAATCCCCAGTTTTTAGTGGGTTACTTTCAAACTTGGTAATTTTACCAACTGGCATTTCATGTTTCAACATTTGACTAGGATACATCGATGTATAATCATAGGAATGAACTTCTTCATTCGAATATAAATTGTAAACATCTGTGTGTCCACCATGATAGGCTTTAGATATATCTGGATATATTTCACCTGATACAAGGGGGATTAAAGAATTGTTATCTAAATATTTATTTAAATATATAGCTAAAGATAAAGAAGATATTGTAGGGTATTTGTGGACGTTTAATCCCCATTTCCCATTAATATGATTTTAAAATATTTCAATAATATGAGCTAGGCACACACAATCTTGAATACAGTATTTTTCAATTCTGTTCATCATATCGTGTTGATTTTTATAACTGTCCCTAGTTCTTTCATACAATAGAAAATCAAGATACTCTCTATTATCTTCTTTTTGAAGATGTGGTTTATCAGCTAAAAATGTTTTAGATAATTTATCTAATGAAGATAATAACATTAATAGCGAATCATGAAATTCAAAGTAATATCTGTATTTATTAGTATAAGGTATTCTACCAAATCTACATTTGATTGATAGAAGTTTATTATCTTTAACTACAGGGGTAATTTTATAATCATACTCTTTACCTAATTCATACAATCGTCGTAAAAGATATACTCCATCAAACGCTGATAAATTATGAGCATAGATTATATATTTATGTAGTTTTCTATCAAAAATTTGATTAAGATATTCTCGAAAATTTTACCCATCAGTTGGATACAATGGTATACTAGATACAGATTTATCGAAGAAATTAAATGAACTAATGTGTATTGCAGTTACTTTAGTATCATGATAATCCTCTAATTTTTCTAAACCAGTAGTTGTTTCCATATCAAGAGTTATAAATTTATTTAAATCTTCTTTCACGAATTTTTTGTCATCTCTAATTTTAGGGATATAAGATCTTAACCCCTTATTCACATCTAAAGATTTAAGTAATAGGATTTGAAACTGAATTACATCAATTATATATAATTCATCTC
>WNFK01027438.1_pt1 | contig 15050 bp, 10 predicted proteins | sample 5400281 | NCBI WGS metagenome assembly WNFK01 (sample SAMN13153350, study PRJNA577476) | soil metagenome | isolation source: 20 cm soil on Douglas fir-dominated hillslope | place: USA:California | collected 2013-09-17 | reverse complement strand
TTCGATCGACGAAAGCTGGTTACCTTTGCCGCTTCCGGCAACAGAATCGAAGCGCCACATTGAGCTTCCTCGAAGACTCGAGGCGCAAGAGAAGAACATCATTGAGGAGGCTCTAAAAGCAAGCCGTGGGCGTGTATTTGGACCCACAGGGGCCGCGGCCAAATTGGGCATACCGCGGTCGACGCTGGAATCGAAGATTAAGGCCCTGAAAATCGATAAGAACCGCTTCAGGACTCTGTCGGAAATTTAAGGGCTCGCGCTCGCGGCTCGTTTTCCGGTCAGCAGGTGAATTTTTTCAAGAACACAGAATATCGTGGGTTGCTGTGCGGGCTCTTGAATCGCGCCCGCGAAGTCTGATTAAGATTGTTGCGAGAAAACGCCGGCACATTTGCAAAAGTCGAGAAGAATTGGGGAACGGTTTGGGGAACAAGTGTTTCCGAACAAGAGCTCCAATTCCCGAAAACGAGTGCGGCCATCGTAAGTTATTGATTCCGAACAACAGGGCCTGAGACGGCTTCCTTTGCTAAACCGTTGCTATGGTTCGCTTGCGGGTTGCCAACATAACTAAACCCTTCGGTGTTTCGCCGGAAAGTTGGCTGTAACGCTATTGTCACGGTAGCCGTGGAAAAATGCTGGAAAACCGCAAACAAGAAGTGAATACGAAAGAGAAGTTGGCTCTCGTGCTTCATAGCAACTGCTTGATTCTCCTCGGGAAACTCCCGCTCCGGTAAATTGGTATCAAGTTACTCTGAGGGCTGTTAACCGAAGGGGTTTTTTTTGAGGACACCGCAGCGAGATCGCCATGTGAGCGACGGGACTCGAATCCGCGACCCCCTGCGCGATAGGCAGACGTTCTATATAGTTCTAGTATCGCTGTGCCAGAACTGTGCCAGAATCCAACGTTTTCAATCCATTCGAGTTACCTTTGAGCGAAAGGCAGATTCCCCGATTTGTTGGAAACGTTAGTAGTTAGAAGAAATGGATGGAGTGGTTGGAGTCGCGGGCTGTGCGCCCAAGGCAGGCGCGCTACCAGGCTGCGCTACGCCCCGACATGAAGTGCATTACTCATTCTAAAGCACTTTCCAACGTTACTCCTAATCGCGACCACTACTTTTAGCCCCGACTGTGCACGAATGGGCTATTGCAACATGACTGTGCACAATCCCGGCGTGCCCTGCGCCGGCATCTCGCTGGCTTGACGGTTCATTTTCTCCAGAGCTTCACGCTTCATCTGCAACTTCATCTGAGAATACTTCTTGAAGACTTGCGCGTGGCCCTGGCGAAGCATTTGGGTTACCCACTCGTCGGCTACGCCTCCAGCACTCAACCGTGTCGCATAGGTTGATCGGAGATCATAGATTCGGAAGCAGGGCACTTTGGCGCGAGCCAACGTCCTTTGCCAAGTCCTCCGCAGGTTCTTGTGGTGTCCTGTGGAGTTTCGTACGCTCGGAAAAAGAAATGGTCCATCGCCAGAAATAGCCATCTGACGCTGGAACGCCTGGATGGCCAAAGGTGTTAAGGGAACCTCTGCGATTCCGTTGGGGGTTTTTGAGTCGGGTATCCAGACGACTGCGTTGGACAAATCCACATGCTCTTTTCTCATGGGCATGAGTTCTTTGTAGATTCGTAGACCTGTCTCGGTAATGATCCGGACGATGTTGGCAAGGTAGTTCGGACCATGAGACTCGATTCGCAGTTGCTCGGACCAGGTGACGTAGTGAGGACGAAACAACCCTTTGACGACTACTGGGAATTCCACGCCAGCACAGGGATTACATAGCAGGAATTTCTTCCGGACTGCGACATTCAGCATGCGTCGGAGCACGCGAAATTCCTGATGCACTGTCGTTGGTTTCAGCGGGGTCGTTTCTCTGTGCCCCTCGGAGGTCTTGATTCGGACACGGCGACGAAGCCGATCTCGTAGGTAAAGCTCAATCGAATCCGCCGTAATATCCACAAGCGGGCGCGCGCCGAACGCCGACTTGAGATGTTTCGCGCAGCGATTGTTTGTGGCATGGGGTTTTCTCTGCGCGCACGGGCGGCTTGGAATAGTTCTCCAGGAAAAAATCCGCCCATTGTCCGTAACTCAAGGTCTCTCCTTTCTTCACCACGTCAAGAACGTTGTCGTCCCTCGCTTGAAGTCGCTCACGCAACTTTGTTTGCGCGAGCTGCCAGTCCGCGGTGTGGGTTGATTCGCGCCTGGGTACACCGCTTCGGTCCCAGTATCGAATCCACCAGATCGTCGTCCCTTCCCGCGGATAAACAACACCGTCGTACTTGCGTGCTCTAGGTGCGATTCCAGGGCCTGGACTTGGGGACGAATCTCGGAATATGAATCACGCGCAACGCCTCGTGAGATTGGTCCTCGCCAACTGGCTAGCGAAACATTCTAAACAATCGCAAACATCTCGTTGGTGACGGCCATCTTGAGCATGAAGATCAGCGGGGACGCGTGGCGATATGAAATGAGCGAAGTTGCAGCTTTTCCGGGGAGCTCGCGCAGATCTTGTTGTGGACCCTTCGACATGCGGATGAACGGGGCGTGGATCGAAAGCCCACTGGCCTAACATCAGGCTGCCTAAGGGTAGCGCGTCTGCCTGCCAAGCAGGCGACTTAGTAGCATTAGGCGTTTGTAGCTTTCAGGGTCAGGATCTGTGTGGAATGTCTACCGGCCCTTTGGAATCTGGTGGACGAGAGGGGATTCGAACCCCTGCATCCTCGTTGCGAACGACGTAGAAAAATTCATAAGACGCGGTGCTGCAACCACTTACGTCTTTTGAATACCCCCTCAAATGGGCAAGATGGGCAACCAAAACTCTGCTGGACGCGCCATTTGTACCGAGAACTGTCTAGCTGGATACTTCGTTTCCCGATTGGAAAAAACCGACTAAAAGCAGATGTGCTGCTGATAGCTTCCCATTTCTTCCAGCAGCCAATGGGGTTCATTTGGCTAGCCTGGAAAAGCGGCGCGAACGGGGGATTCCCCGATTCCGAACGAGGCTCTTGGGCCGCCAAATATGAGTCTTGGTCTGCGATTTGCACGGCTTTGCGCGTGAATTCATCGCGAAGCTTGCAACTTGGCGTTAGTCACTATAATGTTAGCGCGACTATCGAAATATAGGCCGCTCACCCCGAGCGGCATTCCATCCGGGAGGAAACGTATAATGGGCCGCGCAAAAACTGCTGTGAGACGATCGCCCCTGCCCTCGCCAGCGCCAGGGAGCGTCAACGAGCGCGAAGCTAAGAAAAAAAGGAGCGGCAATAAGACGTCCGGCCAGGGGCCTATGGCCGGCCTTCGCGAACGCAAGAAAGCGCGCCTTCGTCAGCAGATCGTCGAAACGGCTCTGCATCTTTTTCGCCAGCGCGGCTACGAGAACACACGCATCGACGACATTGTTCAGACTCTGGAAATTAGCCAGCCCACGTTTTTCCGCTATTTCCCCAGCAAAGATGCCGTATTGCGAGAAGTGGGACGCCGTGCGTTTGCCCGCCAAGCCGAAAGCCTCAAATCCGAGCTATCCACCAAAGCGACCACAGAGCAACGCCTACGCCGGTTCTACGAAACTTTGGGCAACGTAACGGAGGTGGGGCGACCGCTTTGGCAGGCCGTGATTCTCGCCGGCGCGATGGATCCGGTGCGCTCACCCGAGCTCCGAGGGGCGGAAGCCGCGACCGTTAGCCTCCTTCGTGAAATCATCGCGGAAGGCCAGAGAAACGGGGAGATAACCCTTGATTTTCCAGTCGTACACCTGGCCGAATTCATGGAAGGACTTTTCAATACCGTTGTCCGTCAGTGGGCAGTAGATCTTACTGGACCTCACAAACTCACCGAGCGAGTGCGAAACGCGGTCGAGTTTTTCTTGCGCGGAGTCAAGCCGTAACGGGGGATCCCCTCCATTTTGCAGCAAAGTCAGAGGAGTTCGCTGCGCGTCCGCAAAGACCTGAGCCGCGCATCCCAAATTCGGCGAGGTAGAGGCAATGAAGGCAGCCATCCTGCACGAATTGAAGAGGCCACTGACCATCGAAGAGGTCGTTCAGCCGAAGGCTGCGGCGCATGAGGTGCTGATAGAGGTGCAAGCGTGTGGCGTCTGCCACTCGGATTTACACGTGGCCAACGGCGATTGGCCGCAAATCGTTCCCATTACCAAGACGCCCTTGATCCTTGGACACGAAATCGCTGGCAGAGTTGTGGAAAAAGGCACCTCCGTCAGTGACTTGGAAGTTGGCGATCGCGTTGGCGTCCCTTGGGTGCACTGGACCTGCGGCGAATGCGAATTCTGCCGCGAAGGCAATGAGAATCTTTGCGTCAAACAACAAATTACTGGAGTAACCGTAGATGGCGGCTACGCAGAATTCGTGAAGGCTCCCGCGAGTCATGCCCTGAAGATTCCGGACGGACTTTCCTGCATCGACGCGGCACCTCTTTTCTGCGCGGGAGTCACGGTCTATCGTGCCTTGCAGCACGCCAAAATCCAAGCAGGCCAGCGTTTGGCGGTTTTCGGCGTCGGCGGCCTCGGTCACCTGGCCGTGCAAATCGGGCGGGGGCTGGGCGCGATCGTCACTGCCATTGATGTCTCCGAAGAAAAACTCGCGCTTGCAAGAAGCTTCGGCGCATCGGTTGCACTGAACGCGGCGAGTTCAAATGTTGTCAAGGAGCTGCGGCGCGCGGGTGGCGTTCATGCTGCGCTAGTGACTTCTGCTGCAAAAGCAGCTTATGACACGGCCTTTCCCTGCGTCAGGCCTGGCGGGATTCTCCTGGCCGTCGGTCTCCCTTCTGAGTCCATCCGCTTCCCGCCCATCCTGATGGCCGCGTTAGAGTTGCGCATCCAGGCTTCCTCTGTCGGAACGCGACGGGATATGCGCGAACTACTAGACCTTTGGCACAAGTCAATGAAGTCTTGGAGCAACTGCGGCACGGGGAAGTTTCCGGCCGGATGGTACTCGTACCGCGCTGAACAGGGAACTGCTGCTTAGGCGCTGTTGGGGCGTGCCACAGGGCGACCGCCCCTCCAGTCGGGGCACACGCAAGATATCCAGAATTTCGCCGAGGAGTCCAACCAAGGTGCGGGCCTACCCCCTTGCCGTAAGTTTGTGATTTCGTCTTGACGTTAGTGAATACTATGTGATACGGACTATCACAATATTTGATAGCTCTGCCGGGGGAGCTGGGTTCAAGAGCATTGCTTAAATCCTATACCTGGCTGGTGCTGCTTTCTCTTGGTCGAGTTGAAGCGGTGACGTCAACAAAATCGCTTGTCCGTTGAAAGACTCATCTTTAGGGGAGCAGGCCAACTTGAGTCCGATCAAATCCATAGACAAGATGCCTTCGAGGAACTAGGAGGAGCTATGAAATCGTCCTTACGGGCAGCCCTATTCGTATTCTTGGTAGGGCTGCTTCCGGTCGGCCCATTGGCCTCAGCACAAGGTGTGGGCACTTCGGGCGACATTAGAGGCACTGTGACTGATCCCACTGGCGCTCTCATTCCAAAGGCCACCATCGTTGCTCAGGATACCGAAAAGGGTATTCGGCGATCTTCTGTGAGCGACGAGAACGGGCAGTACGAGTTTACGGGTCTCCCTCCCGCCGCTTATCGCTTAACCGCAAAAATCTCCGGCTTCCAGACGGAAATACTGAGAGACGTGGTTGTCACTGTGGGCCAGACCGTCATCCTGGACTTTAGGATGAAAATATCTGCCGGCACTGAGGTGGTTGAGGTAACCACGGAGCCCCCGGCGGTGGAAACCGAGCTGAGCCACCAAGCCGACACCGTCAACGAGCAATACATCAGGGACCTGCCGATTGACCGCCGCGACTACCTCACGTTCACTTTGTTGATGCCCGGCGTCTCGGATTCCACGCGCCTGGGCTCCGACCAGGATTTTCGCGTCAAACAGACCCCGCAAAGCGGCCTCTCCTTCTATGGCAGCAACGGCCGAGGCAACAGCGTGACCGTGGACGGCGGCGAGGTCAATGACGATGCTGGGGGCGTGCGCCCGAACCTGAGCCAGGATGCCGTGCAGGAATTCCAGATCAACCGGAGCAACTATTCGGCGGAGCTGGGGGGGGCGAGCGGCGCATCCATCAACATCGTATCGAAGTCAGGCACCAACCGGGTGCACGGCAGTCTCTACGGCTTTTTCCGTAACGATGTTTTTGATGCACGCGACCCGTTTGCCTTCAATCAGGCGCTGCAGCCGGGCGCGACGTTTGATCCTGCTCAGCCCGATACGCAAGGCCAACCCATCAAGAATTCCTTGGATCGCCAGCAATACGGGGGAACACTGGGCTTCCCCATCAAGAAAGACAAAACCTTTCTGTTTGTGGGTTTTGCAGGCTTGCGACAGGACGCACAGAATGCGGTTCCCCTGCTGACGAACACGAATATTTTTCGTCCCCAGACTGATCTCGCGAATGATCAGGAAACGATTCTGGCCGCGCTGGCTGCGAGAGGCAATGCTCCCCTGCCCGCAGGTGTATCTTGCGCAGGTCAGACGACTTTTGCCGCTTGTGCCGTCGCGCTGAGGGCCGCCTTGACGGTAGCTCCCACTACGGGCCTAAACGCGGCTCAAAAAGCGCGGAATACGTTCCTGAACGATCAGTTTGAAAGGAATGGCGGAGTGTTTCCCTTCAACACGCGCGAATACCAGGCGTCCGGTCGCTTCGATCATCTATTAAGCGATCAAAACCAGGTTTTTCTACGTTACAGCTATGTGCATGACCTGGAAGAGAATCCCGACGTGCAATCGCTGACCGGTTTTTCGCGCGGCAGTTCGATCCATACCTACGACCATACGCTCCAGGGTTCCTGGTTCCACCTGTTCAGCCCGCGGACCTCGAATGAAGCTCGCTTGCAGTTTAGTTACAACGACTTTAACGTGATTCCTAATGTGCCCGGGGAGGTGGGACTCGATATCCCTGGTTTTGCGAACCTGGGAACTCAGATTTTCCTGCCCAACTTGACAATCACGCGCCGCTACGAATCTGCCGACAACTTTGCCATGACTCGTCGGCACCATACGATGAAGATGGGTGGCTACGGGTTGATCCGCGGTAACCACAGTGAGTCCCACACTTTTTTCCCTGGGCGATTTGTTTTTGGCAATCTTCCCGGCAGCGTGCTTAGCCAGTGCCTATCCAACCCTTCGGGTGCTACAACTGGTAACCCTTTGACTACTGGTTGCGGACTTCCTGGAGGACTGAGGCCCGCCGCTATCGACTCGCTGCAGACGGTTTCTTTGGGCCTGCCTCAGTTCTACCAGCAGGGCTTTGACAATCCCGTTTACACCGCGAGCCGGCCGTTTGCTGCCGCCTACTGGCAGGACTCCTGGGCCATCCGGCCAAATTTCACCTTGAACTACGGCCTGCGGTACGAACTGGACGTGCAATACGGCAACTTGAATACTGATAAGGACAATTTTGCTCCTCGCGTTTCGTTTGCCTGGGACCCGTTCAAAGACCACAAGACGGTGGTTCGTGCAGGGTATGGGATTTTCTATTCTCCCGTTTATGCTCAGATTCCGAACGTGGTGCAGACTCTAGGTATTGTCAACGGTTTTCGGCAGATTGCCCAGGTGTTCGTGCCCCTTACCGGAGCTCCGGGGAACCTATCCCTTACGTCGGCGACGATTTTCCGGACGCTGTTTGCGCAAGGCAAGGTTCAGTGTACAACGCCGGCACCAGGCAGTGCCGCTTGCATCACGCCGGCTGATCTAGCCCAGCCATCGCTGAACATCGCGGTTACGCATACCGGTCCGATTCCGCCGCTCAGCGTAATTTTCAGCGGCCAGCCGGATTATCAAAATCCATACTCACAGCAGGGTGAGTTTGGAATCGAACGTGAAATAGCTGGCGGGTTCTCTGTTTCAGCCAGCTACATCTACGTCCATACGCTCAAACTCCCGGTGGCGATTGACATCAACCTTCTGTCGGCCCCGTTTGTGCCCGCCGGCCCCGCGAACATCCCGATTCGGCAGTGGAGTACGAATCCGGGGTTCCCGTGCGCTGGCGCGGCTATTGTCACCTGCTTTAAGCCTGGAGGTCAAAAAGCGTTTCAGTCATCACTTCACTTTCATGGGAAATTACACTTTCAGCAAAGCCATCGACACGACGACCGATTTCAACAGTGACTATGGACCGAATGACCAGACCGATCTTGCCGCAGAACGTGGTCTCTCTAGCTTTGATCAGCGGCACAAGGTGGTGGTCGCGGGCGTGATTCAGAGTCCGTGGCAAGGTCGTATCCTTTCCGGCTTTGAGCTGGCGCCGATTTTTCGTTACAACAGCGCGCATCCTTTTAATCTGCTGGCCGGAACGAACGTCAATAATGACCGCCACTCGACTACGGACCGTCCGCCGGGGGTTGGACGCAACACCGGCATTGGTCCCAATTACGTCAGCTTTGATACGCGCTTGAGCTGGCAGGTGAAAGTGGCTGAGAAGCGCACGCTGCAATTCATGGTTGAGGGATTCAATCTCTTCAACCGCACGAACTTCGGCAGCGTGAACAATGTGGTGGGCGTCATCGCCCCGCCCACTCAGCCTTTACAGGGAGACAGAACTCTATTACCGAGCCAGCCGCTAGGCTTTACCTCGGCACTGCCGAAACGGCAACTCCAGTTCGGCGTGCGCCTGACTTTCTGAAGGATGAGGAGATCATCGCTGGAGGTGCCGTCCCCCGCACAGCAGGCTCGGTCCTCTGAAGACTGAAATGATTCTGGCACCTGGCAATGCCAAGTGCGAGTTGTGAGATTCGGACAGTTCGCAGCCACGGATTCTGAATCATGCGTGACTTAGCTCCCCTTGGCAGCCCGAGTTTCGAAGTAGGAGGCTCATGAAATGAGACCAATGACTAAGCGAACACTTTTTCTATTGGCGGTGACAACCGTCTTTCTTCTCACCGTTTCCGGTACCGCACAGGCGCAGGCTGCCGTTACCACGCATTCCGGAAGCCTGGCAGACGGCGCCAAGTACCTTATTGAGGTACCAGCAAATTGGAACGGCACTCTGTTTCTCTACAGTCATGGTTATGTCGTGCCAGGCACTCCGAATCCGCCGCAGGATTTCGCCAAGGATGATCCCTTCACGCGATTTTTCATGCTCTCCCAGGGATATGCGTTGGCTGGGTCATCTTACGCCACGACGGGATGGGCAATCGAAGACGCGCTGCGGGACCAAATCGCCGTTCTCGACATGTTCAACTTGGTGGTCGGTCCACCGAAAAGGACCATCGCCTGGGGACACTCGCTTGGTGGAATGATCACCGCTGGCCTCATCCAACGCCATCCGGAGCGCTTCGACGCTGCTCTGCCCATGTGCGGTGTGCTCTCCGGGGGCGTAGCCACCTGGAACACCGCGCTGGATTCGGAGTTCGCTTTCAGGACGCTGATTGGGCCCCCGGGGCTGCAGCTCGTCAATATTGCCAATCCGTTTGCAAACCTCCACACCGCCGAAGTAGCGCTTGCGCAGGCGCAAGCGACACCTCAGGGAAGAGCGCGCATAGCGCTGGCCGGAGCCTTGGGCAACTTGCCGGGGTGGTTCATGCCGTTGTCGCCGGAGCCGGCGCCAACCGATTTCGCGGGCCAGGAATTGAACCAGTTCCTGTGGCAACAGCAAGTGGACTTCCCGTTCGTTTTCGCGTTTCGCGCGGAGCTCGAGGCGCGCGCGCGGGGCAATGTATCCTGGAACACGGGAGTCGATTACCGAAAACAGTTGGAGCGTTCGATTGGCCGTGACCAAGTTCGCGCGCTTTACGAACAGGCCGGCCTTGATCTCGAAGCCGACCTTAAGACGCTCAACGAAACCGCGCGCATCAGCGCCGATCCCGAGGCCGTTCGCTACCTGGAGAGAAACATCATTTTTAACGGCGAAATCTATTTCCCGGTCCTGACGCTGCATACCAAGGGCGATGGCTTGGTAGTGGTTCAGAATGAAAGCGCCTACAAGGATGTTGTCGAGGAAGCGGACAACCAGGAATTCCTCCGCCGCACGTTTGTGGATCGCGCTGGACACTGCACGTTTACCCCGGCGGAAACCATTACTGCCGCTCGGACGCTCATCAACCGCCTGGATTCGGGGAAATGGAACGACGTCGACGCGAGCGACCTGAACAATGCCGCAGCTGCGCTCGGACCAGGATTTAACATTTTCGGCACCTCAGCAGGTATCGTTGCTGTTCCGCCAGCGTTCTTCAAATTCAATCCAAGCCGGTATCTGCGGCCATTCGATGCACTCATCGAGGAGTGCGAATTTGGGTTCCTGTGCGGCGACCCATCCTTCGAGCGCGGCGAGCGCTAGGGGACATCCGAACGAGTATTTCGGACATAACTTCGGCGGCGAAGCGCCTTTTCGGAGCTCTGTACCAACGTTGCACACTGCAAACGGAATTGCGGCTCGAAGTCGGCTCGGGATCTAGCGTTGGGTTTTGCACATGGCCACGTGCTGATTTGCGTCTAGCCCCGGGAGGGCTGGGCGCGAGCCCTCCTCTGCCACTCAGCGCGCAGCAAGTAGTTCGGGAGCGGATGCCACGAGCAAGGCTTTTCGCGGCTGACACCACGGCCAACGCGTGAGCGACAGTCGAGAGGAAAACGAATGCTGTCACCTATGTTCGGCGAGTTTATGGGCACCATGGTTCTAGTTCTATTGGGTAACGGCGTGATCGCCGACGTAGCGCTCGCCCGCTCGAAAGCAGAAGGCGGCGGATGGATCGTGGTGTCAGCGGGATGGGCGTTCGCAGCCATGTCGGGGATTTTCACAGCGGTGGCGTGTGGGAGCAGAGACGCACACGTTAACCCTGCCGTCACTCTGGGTGTGGCCATTGCAAGTGGCAATTACTCCAAACTGGCGCCATACATCACGGCACAAATGTTAGGAGCTTTTGCCGGGGCGGTTCTCGTCTGGCTTCATTTCCTGCCGCACTGGGCCGGCACGCAGGATCCCATCCGCAAGCTAAGTTGCTTCTGCAGCCACCCGGCCATTCCCAACAAATTGGCAAACCTCATCAGTGAAATTATTCCGACCAGCCTGCTGGTGTTTGTCGCCGGCTGCATATTGTCGCGCCCCAATTTGCCCCCGGGGTTGGGTCCGTTCCTGGTTGCCACGTTGGTCTGGGGACTGATACTCGCGCTGGCCGGGACCACCGGCTCGAGCATGAACCCAGCGCGCGATCTCAGCTCGAGGATTGCACACGCAATTCTTCCGATTCCGGGGAAGGGCAGCTCCGATTGGGGGTATGCTCCGATTTCAGTGCTGGGCACACTTGCGGGCGGATTGCTCGGCGGATTGGCGTTCCGGCTACTACACATGTAGACGAAGCGCGGAGGGGTGAATACAGCTTACCTGCGCGACGGCGTATCTTCTGCGGCTTGTAGGTCCGCATTGAAGATAGCGGTAGTAACTAACATATGATATAAACACACGTTGGTGACTGTCGTTGGGGATATCTGGCGATACGGCAAGCAATATGACAGCCAAACCGATCTTCGATCTCGCAGGCCGCGTGGCGATCGTCACCGGTGGCTCCGTAGGGCTCGGTCGGCAGATGGCCGAAGGCCTGGCGGAAATGGGGGCGAATCTCGTTCTGTGCGCGCGCAAGAAAGAGCGCTGCCTGCAGGCTGCCGAAGAACTGCAAAAACTCGGCGTGAAGGTTCTCGCACTCGGCTGTGACGTCAAACAGCCCGCCAGCGTTCAGGAAGTTGCCGACGCTGCCGTCAAACAGTTTGGACGCATAGACATCTTGATCAACAATGCGGGCACTTCCTGGGGCGCGTCAGTCGAAGCGATGACGCTTGAGCAATGGAATAAAGTCATCGAAACAAACTTAACCGGAACATTTCTTTTTTCGCAGGCCGTGGGCAAGGTCATGATCACACAGCGCCGCGGAAAGATAATCAACATCGCTTCCGTTGCCGGGCTGCGTGGTTCATCTCCGAAATTCTCCGCGATCGGCTACAGCGCTAGTAAAGGCGGTGTGATTATTTTCACGAAGGACCTGGCTTGCAAATGGGGCATGCACAACATTCAGGTGAATGCGATTGCGCCTGGCTGGTTCCCCACCGACATGTCGGAAAAGGTCATCGAGCGAAATAAGGAATCCTTGCTCACAGGTATACCGTTGGGCCGCTTCGGCGGGCCGCAGGATCTGAAGGGAGCCGCTATTTTTCTCGCCTCCGATGCGTCAGATTTTGTGACCGGACACACTCTTGTTGTCGATGGAGGTCAATCCGCCTGATCCGGGCGAGGCGCACTATGAACATTCCGCTCACCCCCTTGCGTTTCCTTCGCTACGCGGAGCAGCAATATCCGTGCAGAACTGCGGTGGTCTGCAATCAGGAGAACTTTACCTACGGGCAATTCGCCGACCGCGCCCGGCGTCTTGCAGGTGCCCTGCACCAGGCCGGTGTCCAGCGCGGCGATCGCGTTGCTTTTCTGAGTTCCAATTGCCACCGCTTGCTCGAAGCCTACTACGGCGTGCTGGAAGCCGGTGCCGTTCTGCTCCCGCTGAATATCCGGCTCGCGTCATGCGAATTGGGCTACATTCTGAATGATTCCGGGGCGACAATCCTCTTTGTTGAGAAACAGTTTCTCGGCTTGGTCGAGTCTTTTCGCAAGGATATTCCTGAAGTAAGAACATTCTGCCAACTTGAGGGCGCTCCAGAAACGCCATGGCTTTCTCCACGCAACTACGAAGATCTTCTCCAGGCGGCCACCCCTCATCGCGCCGACATCACTTCCATCGACGAAAACTCTCTGGCCGAGCTTTTCTATACCAGCGGCACGAGCGCCAATCCCAAAGGTGTAATGCTCACGCACAGAAATATTTACCTTCATGCGCAGAACGTTTGTCTGGGATTTAACATCGAAAACGGCGCCGTCGAGCTGCACACCATTCCACTCTTCCACGCGAATGGCTGGGGTGTCGCACATTTCCTCACGTTACTTGGGGGAAAGCACGTCATGATGCAGCGCTTCGAGACCAAAGAAGTCTTCCGTCTCATTGAAAAGGAAGGCGTCCATTCTTTTAGCCTCGTTCCCATCATGGCCACGGCGCTCGTGAATTGCCCGGAGCGCCTCAATTACAACTTGAGTAGCCTCCGGCGCATTGTCATCGGCGGAGCGGCATCTTCGCCGACGCTCATTCGCGAGGTCGAAGAAAAACTCGGCTGCGAATGCTTTTCGGGGTACGGGCTGACGGAAACGTCCCCGTCACTTTCGATTTCTCCCATGAAGTTAGGGATGGGGTGGGATAGCGAGCAGCGCTATGTGGGTCAAGCCATGACCGGGTATGCGTTTCCCGGCGTGGAGATTCGCGTAGTGGACGCTAACGATAACGACGTGCCGCGCGATGGGCAATCCATCGGCGAAATCGTCGCGCGGAGTGATGGCGTTATGGAGGGTTACTGGCGCCAGCCAGACGCTTCCGCCGAAGCGCTGCGCGGTGGCTGGTTCCACACCGGAGACATGGCCACGCTCAACGAAGAAGGCTACTTGCTCATTGTTGATCGCAAGAAAGACATCATCGTCAGCGGCGGAGAGAATATCTCCTCCCTTGAACTCGAGAAAGCCATCCTTGCTCATCCCGCCGTCCTGGAGGCCGGGGTGATTCCCGTTCCCGATGAAAAATGGGGGGAAGTCCCCAAAGCTCTGGTGGTCTTAAAGCCGAATGCCACTGCCACGGAGGCCGAACTCATCGAGTTCTGCCGTGCGCACCTCTCACATTACAAGTGTCCGCGTTCCTTCGAATTCGTCGCAAGTTTGCCCAAGACCGGCACTGGAAAAATTCTCAAGAAAGACCTTCGCAAGAAATATTGGCAGGGCAGGGATACAATTCGCCCGGATTTTGCCGCGCCGAGGCGCGGCGGCTGAGCCGGCTTGATTCGCAGAGAGTTGCTTCAAATTCGGAAAAAAACGGGAGCGGAGTTCGTGAGTTGTCATTTCGCGACGAACTCCGCGCGTGGCTCGTTTCCAATGTCCCGAAGGACTGGAACGAGTGGCGTGAAAAGCCCATTGAGGAATCGTTCCCATATCTACGCTCTTGGCAACAAAAGCTCCACGACGGCCGCTGGGCGGCGGTTTCATGGCCGAGGGAATACGGCGGTCGCAGCGCCACGCTGATGCAGCAAGCCCTGTTTTGGGAAGAGATGGCGCGCGTCGAGGCGCCGCCCATGGCCAACTCGCTGGGTTTGGGTCTCATCGGGCCCACAATCATTGCCTGTGGAACGGAAGCGCAGAAGAAACGCTATATTCCGAAGATTCTGAGCGCTGAAGAGATCTGGTGCCAGGGCTTCTCCGAACCTAACGCCGGTTCCGATCTAGCGGGTTTGCAGATGGAAGCGCGTCTGGACGGCGATCGCTACATCGTCAACGGGCAGAAAGTCTGGACCAGTTACGGCTGGGTTGGCGACTGGTGCGAACTCGTCGTGCGCACCGACGCGAGCGCCGCTAAACACAAAGGACTCACCGTCCTCCTTGTGGATATGAAATCGCCCGGCGTCGAAGTTCGTCCCTTGCGTCAGATGACCGGGGAGTCCGAATTCAACGAGTTGTTCTTTCGCGACGTTCGCGTGCCGGTTGAGAATATCCTGGGCAAAGTGAATGACGGATGGAATGTGGCGATGAGCACGCTGATGTACGAGCGCGGTTCCTACGGCGCTCGCCTGCATCTCATCTTCAAACGCTACATCACCCGCCTCATCGAACTCTCGCGGACCATCCAGCGTAACGGACGGCCCGCCGCCGAAGACCCACTCATCCGCCAGAAGCTCGCGCAGTGCAGCGCGGAAATTGAAATCATGCGCTTCAATCAGATGCGGGCCTTTAGCCGCATCACGGCTACGGGTGTGCCGGGCCCTGAGGGCTCGCTCCAGAAAATTTTCTGGAGCGAACTCAATCAGCGCCTCCAACAAATCGCGCAAGAGCTGCTCGGTTCCTACGGGCAACTGCTGAGCGGTGACACACACGCTATCGACAAGGGGATTTGGTCATACGCGTACCTGCGTACCCGCGGAAATACCATCGAAGCGGGCACCTCCGAGGTGCAACGGAACATCATCGG
>WNFK01239690.1_pt1 | contig 15051 bp, 15 predicted proteins | sample 5400281 | NCBI WGS metagenome assembly WNFK01 (sample SAMN13153350, study PRJNA577476) | soil metagenome | isolation source: 20 cm soil on Douglas fir-dominated hillslope | place: USA:California | collected 2013-09-17 | reverse complement strand
GACCAAAGAGTGAAATTTCAAAAAACAAATTCCAAATTCCAAACGCAACCTCAGATTTTGAAACCCCCTGGAATTTGGGATTTGATATTTGTTATTTAATAAGGCCAGCGGCATTGGTTGCAAACACTTTTACCGCAATAGCCAGCAAAATTACACCGAAAAATTTTCTTACTGCTAATAAACCTGCTTTGCCCAAAACTTTTTCGATCAGGTTTAATGATCGCAATACTAAATAGATCACAATAAGATTTATCAAAATTGCTACTAAGATCATGTATTCATTTCTATCTGATCTTTCAAATGTTGCTTTCAATGACATGATAGTGGTCAGTGTTCCGCTGCCTGCAATCAATGGGAAAGCGATCGGCACTACTGTTCCTGATGGTGCATTCTTATCTGCCTTAAAAAATTCAATTCCCAAAACCATCTCTAATCCTAAAATAAAAATGACGATGGAGCCGGCAACAGCAAATGATTTTATATCAACTCCCAGGATATTTACAAATGGTTTGCCAATAAAGAAAAACAAAACCATCAAAGCACCTGAGATCAGTGTTACTTTCCATGCATTGATACCGCCCATTTTTTCTTTCATGGAGATCAGCATTGGCACTGAACCTACCACATCTATCACTGCAAAGAGTGTAAATGTTAGCGTTATAAATTCCTGGAAATTGAATTGCATAATCGTTGGTTTGCGCAAAAGTAGTTATCTAACCTGGTAACAAATCACAGAAATAAAAACCGTAATTCTTTCCAGATACAGGCGCATTACCATCCGTATCTTTTGGCGCTAAGTATTCTTTATATACTACCTCACCCTTTTTAAAAGTGATCGGGTTATTAAAAATGGGTCCATCATAAACAAATGTGTGAAACTCGCCGTTCTCTCCGCACATATCTACGGCAGCCGGTAAATCATTACAAAAACTCTCATCAATCATTCTTCCGCAAAAACTTTTTTCAAGAAACTTTTCATTGATACAAACTATTATGGCTTTAAAGCCTGCAGAAATAAATTCCTTCATCAATTCCTTTGTATCTTTTTTCCAGATTGGAAATACACATTCAATACCTGCTGCAGCCAGTTTTTCTTCCCGATATTTTTTAAGATCCTCCAGGAAAATATCACCAAAGATGCTATGCTTAATTCCTTGCCTTTTGAACCAGCTTATCTTTTGCATCATAGCAGTTTCATATTCGTTCATAGAAGGTTGTTCAGGCAGTTCAATTGTGGTCAAAGGGATATTTAATGCCAATGCCTGAGTCTCCAGTAATTCCCGTCTTACTCCGTGCATAGAAATACGGTTATGAAAACTGTTAATGCAGGTAAGCAAATATTCAATCCTGAATTTTTTTTCCTGCACAATTTTCCATAAAGTCAGTGCAGAATCTTTTCCTCCACTCCAGTTAAAATAAGCTCTTGTCACCTTAACAGGTATTTTTCTTTAAAAAATATGTACCGGTTTTTTAATTCAAGTAAACAGTTTCTGCATAAACAATCGCTATAGCGGTTCTCTATAAATGCTCTTTCTTCATCGCTTAGTGGAATGCCATAACATTGGCATGCTGTTATAGAACCTGCTTTACATTCAAATCTTTTCCCGCATCGGGGGCAATATTTTTCTTCATGCATGCACATGCATCGTGTTTTTGTAAAATGATAAATATTTATTGACAAGATGAACAGGAATTTTGAACAAATCCGGATGAAACAAGGCCGCCAGCAACTCAATGCCATTCACCAATGTCGATGCAGAAGGCTGGGTGAACAGATCATAGTCTGCGAAATAAACATGTTTTGCCTGCACTGCTTTCAATTCATTCCACCCGGGTTTTTGAACGAGTATTGATATTTCCTGTTTTGTTCTTTTTGTTTCAAAACCACAAGGAGCAATTACCAGCACTTCCGGATCATATCTCGCAATTTTTTCCCAGGATGTTACAATCGAATCTCCGGCAGGGTTGCTCAGCATGTCAATGCCGCCCGCTTGCGCAATTTGAAAAGGGATCCAATGCCCGCAATTGTAAACAGGCTCGATCCATTCAAGCAGCGAGATCCTTTTTAATGGCATACGATGTTGGCGCAAAATGTCAAGTATAGTATCTGTTCTATGTCTTAGGGATGCTAAATAACTATATGCTTTTTCTTCTTCACCCAATGCTGATGCAATGGCAATGGCAGTGTTGTATACATCTTCAAGGTTTTGTGGTGTAAGCGGGACCAGCAAAGGTTGTTTCTCCAATTTAGCAACGGCGGCTGCGGTGCATTGTGTATCTATCTGGCAAACTTCACATACATCCTGTGTAAAGATCACATCAGGTTGTATTTTTTGCAACAGGTCCTCATCTATATAATACAAACTTTTGCCCTGTGCCTTGCTGGCAGAAAAAATTTTATCAATCTCGGCGCTTGAATAGTGTTTGTCTTCCAATACACAGCGTACCAGTTTAGGTTTTTCTTTTAAGGCCTCTGCCGGGCATTCAAATGTTACACCACACAGCAGATGTTGCAATCCCATATCATAGATCATTTTAGTTGCTGCAGGTAAAAATGAACATGCTTTCATGGTAATAGTCAATAGTGTTTTTGAATTATTTTTACATCTGCTGTGTCAGCTAAATTCAATAGAAATTTTTTCGTCCTGTATTTATTCAACAACCAATACCGGGTATCTTCTTTTCATCCACTCGAATAATCCAAAAAGAGTAATTCCGTATGCCAATGTACCGGTAAGAAAACGTAATTCATAAGGAATAGCATTTATAAGACAAGCCATAAAGCCGCTCAGATCCTGGGTATATTTCTTTGATCCTATCCATACTCCCAAGTCAGTTACGACCCAATGAATAAAAACACAAACCAGAACAGAAACTAAAAAACGATTTACTGTAACCGTTTTCAGCAACCATTTTCCTGTAATTGTCATTAACACAAAAGCTCCGTAAACCCAATACCAGCCACTGTATAAAAAGCCACTACTGTACGCTTTAAATACTGTTTGGTGCAAAAAGAAATCAGAAATAAATAACATTAATAATGGAAAAGCAAAGGCTTTCCATTTTCTGTTGAAATAAGCCCCGCCAAAAAGGGCCATTGCTCCTATCGGAGAAAAATTTGCCAACGGGGAAATATCATGGTTGAAATTGAAAATTACTCGTACAGTTGCAATGATTGATATAAAGATCAATAACACTCCCGTACGCGGATTGAATTTAATAGAATTCATATAACTGAATTTACTTTTATAATTGAAAACGAAGACCGCCGGTTACATTTATGCCCTGCACATTGTAACCATATACTTCATAATAATCTTTTTTGTTTGTGATATTTTTTATATCTGCAAAAATGTTCAGCTTCTTTTTTAAAAAGCTATATTCAGTATAAAAATTCCACAAGGCGTAGCCTTTTAGATCTACCGCTGATGCAGGGAAGCTGCTGAAATCATAATCAACCCGCTTGCCTGTTACCTGCAATGAACTGCTGATAAATAAATTCTTGCTGACCTGATAACCAGCGAAAAGATGCACATTGTGCTTGGGTCTGCGGATCAAATTATAATAAGTAGTGTCTTTGGAAGCAAGCTTTTGTATGATCTTACCATCAACATAAGCATAGTTTACTTTTATGTTGATCTTCTTATTGATAGAGTAACCGGCTTCAAATTCGGTTCCGTAGTCATGTTGTTTGTCACGGTTCTCATAGCCATTAAAACCATAAATAATAACATCATTAATAGAACGATTAAATCCTGTAACAGTAAGCTCCAATTTTTTTTCTGCTATGGTAGCCTGCAAACCTGCTTCCTGTGTATTTGATTTTTCAGGTTTCAGGTGGGGGTTAGCGCCGAAAGGACCAAAAAGTTCATTAACGGACGGTGCCCTGAAACCGCTGGTAATATTAATAAACAATTTGAGATTGTTTTTGACGAGATAAGAAGGATTGATACTATATGTAAAATTATCCCCGTATTGATTGTGATGATTCCATCGTCCGCCCAACTCTGCATTAAATCCTTTAGCCGTTTTAATATAGAAAGATGCATAAGGGCTCATAATGCTGTTAGTAGTATCAGGCATATCCATACGGTAGCTTTGATAATTTAATCCACCAACAAAATGTACATTGTTACTTAAACTATAATCGGTATATGCTTCAGCATGATGAAATTTCCCTTTAGCAATAAATGTTCCCCACTGGCTCGTATAATTTCTTTTTGTAAAATCATATCCATAATTAAAATACAGCGTTCCTCCTTTGTACGTGTATTGGCCATTTAACCCGGTATTCACCAAAGATGCAGTATAATGATTCGGTGCATCTTCAAATGATCCTGCATCATAGTCACCTTTAAATTCTGTAAAACGATAATAGGGTGAAAGCTTGAGCTTATCTGTTAGATTAACTCCCAAAATGGTTTGAACAGCATGTTTCGTAAAACCATCTTTATCGAAATTTCCATTCCCAGTTTTGTCTTTCGCTTCTGAAATACCATCCGTGGTATTATATACATAGTTTACATCATACTCCAACACTTTTGTTTTCTGGCTTAGGCTGGTGTTGGCTTTAAAACTGTTATAACTTCCATAACTCAGCAATCCTTTGAACTGAGGGTTTTTTGTAACCGGTTTTTTTGAAATAATATTAATTACACCGGCTACAGCATTGGAACCATATAAAGTGCTTTGGCTGCCTTTTAAAATTTCAATTCTTTCAATGTTATCTAAAGAAAGCAACCGCAGATCAAAACTACCTCCAACTCCAGAAGGGTCATTTAACGGAACGCCATCCAGCAATAGCAAAGTATATTTATCCGTAGCGCCACGGAAAAATATTGATTTGTCTTTACCAGGATTACTGTTAGCTCCATTCACTACAATACCTGCCTGTTCATTCAATATTTGTGAAAGATCTTTACCGCCACTTTGCATGATCTGTTCCTTCGTAATAACAGTAATTAGTTTTCCTGTCCCGCTTTGTTTTTGCGGGAACTTGTTAGCGGTCATTACTACTTCATCTAATGTTTTTACTGTTGTGTCTTCTTGTGCTGTGAGCTGACTGCCAATAAATGCAGCAGCCACGATCAAAAATTTCTTTTTCATGTAAAAAGTTTTTGCGTGACTGCTTCCGAGAAAATAAAAGATAGAAATATAAAAGTCCCTCGACGTTTACATTTCAGCTTTTCACCCGAAAGCAAATGTTATTTATGATCTGGCAGGTCTTCTGGCTCACCCCAACCTAATTACCTTCCCATCTTTCGATAGTGGTATGAAGAATTAGATTTCCTAATTTCTCCGCCGACGGCGGAGGTTAGGGGGTCTACAGCTACGGGGATAGCGTCAGGTTCTGACTGACTTCCCTTTTAATCAAAGCAGATAACTATTTACTTAACAGCATTACTACTATTAAGCTTTTGTTGTGTCACTCACTTGTACGTTCTGTAACACTATTCGGCAATTATCTGCGAAAGAACCAAATCGGAAGCAAATGTAGGAAGACATGTTTTGAATGCAAGAATAATTTTCAACATATTTTTATCTACACAAAAAGCCTTACTACCGATACAAATGATATTTATTAACTTCAAAACATTTCATTTGCATATGAACAGATCGAGACAGGCAACTATACTGGTTCATATTATCGCATGGTTAATGTTTTATACCATGGTATTATTGTTTGTTACGAGGTCAGGTAGCAAGGAGATAAGCCTGCAACATTTTTTCAGCCCTGAATTTCTTCTTTTCTATTTTATTTTCCCATTTCTTTTTTATCTCAATCTTTACCTGCTGCTGCCAAAACTTTTATTTCCTAAAAAATATTTTTTATACATAACAATAGCGATACTTCTTTTCATACTTGTTTATTGGCTACAGCCTTTCGATAAACTGATGTCAATGGACCGGCCGGCAGCAGGGCCACCGCCATTTGAAAATGAGCCACCAGGTTTCCGACAACCTCCGGGCAGAAGGGAAGGACATATAGATATTATGAGTATTGTATTATTTATACTTGTCTGGTCAGTAAGTACAGCCGTAGCGATATTTGAACGCTGGAGAATCTCAGAAAAAAGGGCACTGGAAGCCGAAACCGAAAAAGCCAATGCAGAACTTTCCTTTTTAAAAGCGCAGATCAACCCGCATTTTTTGTTTAATACGCTTAATAATATTTATTCGCTTGTTGTAACTAAGAATGAAAATGCTGCCGAAGGAATTATGAAACTTTCAAATATTATGCGGTACATTACCGATGATGTGCGGGAAGATTTTGTTTTGCTTGAGAATGAGATTGCCTGTATGAAAGATTATATCGATCTGCAAAAAATAAGATTGGGGAGTAAAACAGATGTTGATCTGCAAATAGACTGCGATTCATCGGATAAAAAAATTACCCCGCTTTTATTGATGACATTTATTGAAAATGCTTTTAAATACGGGACCAGTAATCACGAACCCTCTTCAATTATTATTAAATTAACCCTGGCTGGTAACAGGATAAATTTTTTCTGCGAGAATAAATTATTTGAAGTAAAACAAAATTCAGAACGTACTGGTATCGGAATTCAAAATGCAAAAAAGCGTTTACAGCATCTTTACCCGGGCAAACATTCTCTTGACATTAATTCATCAAACGGGTTATTTACTGTTCGGCTAACTTTACAGGCATAAATCAGTAATTTAGGTTGATGCCTTTAAAATGTATTGCTATTGATGATGAGCCGCCGGCATTATTGCTGCTGCGTGAATATATTTCTAAAACTTCATTGCTGGAATTGGTTCAAACTTTTGAAGATGCAATAACAGGCGGAGAGTTCCTGCGTCGTCACCCCGTTGATCTTTTATTTATCGATATTGATATGCCTGATATTTCCGGTCTTGATCTTGTTCGTTCATTGAAAGAAAGGCCAATGGTAATTTTTACAACAGCTCATAAAAAATATGCAATTGACGGTTTTGAACTTGACGCGGTGGATTATTTACTAAAGCCTATTAGCCATGAACGATTTTCAAAGGCAGTAAATAAGGCGATTGAGTTCTTTAATTATAAATCAATGAAACCAAATGAAGAGACGGAGAATCTCTTTGTGTATTCAGAATACCGTATGCTTAAAATTCCTATTGGTGAAATAGAATATATTGAGAGTCTTGAAGATTATATCAGGATTCATATTGTTAATAGTAAGCCGGTGCTTACCTTAATGACATTAAAAGGAGTGCTTGAAAAGCTGCCTTCATCTGCATTCAGCCGCATTCACAGAAGTTATATTGTCGCTAATAATAAGGTAAAGTCCATTCAGAATCGCAAAGTAATGTTAGCTTCCTCCGTTGAGTTGCCGGTTAGTGAATCTTATATCAGTTTTATTTCTGAGTGGAAAAAGAGATGATCTCCTAATTCAGGATTCATCGGCACAAAATTCAAATCCACCGATACATAAAACCCCCGAGTAAACTTTGCAGAAGTTTTTCCGTCTCACCTTATATCTACGATGAAGCAATTCTAAAAACCGGTAAACATTTTTCTCTTTTATTTTAATCTGTTCACATCGTTTCTTCTTAACAGGAAGTAACTGTCACCCTTTTGTAAAACGAATACGCAAGGTCCCGTTTTTAAATCGTTATCATATAAAAACAAGTGTTATGAAAAAAATGATCATTACTGTTTCAGGATTTATTCTATTGCTTATGGCTTGCAGTAAGACCAATGTTAATTATACAGCAGATTGCGGCACAACAAAATCTTATGCTACTGATGTTAGTCCTGTTATTCAATCTTATTGTGCGACGAATTCCGGATGTCATGCTACCGGAAGTTCACATGGTCCGGGTGCGTTGACTTCGTATGCGCAGGTGTACAGTGCAAGATCTTCTATTCGCACTGCAGTAGCGAATGGAAGTATGCCTCAGAATGGTAGCTTAACAAATGATCAGAAGAATGCGATCATTTGCTGGATCGATAGCGGTGCTTTGAATAACTAAAAGATCGATCATCGATACAAACTCATTATTCAGCGATTCTTTTTTTAACCCTTTTAAATTTTATCGTCACAAATATCAGAGACGTTCCAATAAAGTTCTTTTTTAGTTTAGGGCAGTTGGTGGTATCCAAAACAAAGTCCCGCTTTTGCGGGACTTTCTCCTTAACATGATCTTAACGGGCTTTAGCGGTACAAAAACTTTGTTCATCTATTTTAATTGGTATAAGAAAAAAAGTATTGAATTTTTAACCCACGAAAATCAACAAGTATGGAACAATCAAGAAAACATTTTTTAAAAAACATGTTCATCGGCGCTGCATCTGTTCCGATGATATTGAATGCATGTTCAAAAGAAACAGCTGTATCAACTGGCTCGGGCTCGGGTTCCAGTTCAGGCAGCGGTACCGGTGGCAGTACATGCACTCCTGCGCCAACTGAAACAGAGGGCCCGTTTCCAACTCATACGCCTTCATCATATGCAAGATCAGATATCCGTGACGACAGAACTGGCGTGCCGATCACTATTAAGATCACTATACAAAACACAAATAACAGTTGTGCTGCATTGGCTGCTGCTATCGTTGATATCTGGCATTGTGATAAGGATGGTTATTATTCTGAATATGGCGGATCGGGAATGCAATCAGTTGATTATACTGCGGTACATTTTTTAAGAGGAAGACAAACAACTGATGCTAATGGTTTGGTTTCTTTTACTTCTATATTTCCCGGTTGGTACAGCGGTCGATCAACACATATTCATGTGCATGTATACAATGCGGCTGGCACCTCATTAAAAGTAACGCAGATAGCTTTCCCTGAAGGAACATCAAGTGCTGTCGTGCTTGTGAATACAACTGCAACAGGCTATGCAAAAGGAATGAGTGGTTATACATATAATGCAAGTGATAATGTTTTCAGTGACGATACAGCAGGAGTGGAGATAGCGGCAATTGAAGGAAGTGTTTCAGGAGGGTATACACTTACACAAATTATCAAAGTGGCAGCTTAAGAATTTTTCATTAACCCGGGGAGATAAAGGGTCCGTGTGTGATCTCCCCATTTTTAATTTATGTCAAAAAGAATTATCAGAATATGTTATAGAAAAATAATTGATGCTTCATCAGAAAAGGCATGGGATAAACTCGTATTTGAAAGTTCTTATAAAGAATTCCAGATGCAGTCACAATTTTATAACCAGGAAAAGAAGCATAACAGCTTTGCAGAATTGCTGATTAATGTACCTGCATCAGAGAAACTTCATTTTTTAGTTAGCGCAGCAGTGATAGGGTATTTACAACAGCTAAATGGTCTTACACCAGATATACTTGATAATCTTGGCAGGCATTTTCTCAAATTTAAGAATTTCAGGTTTGAGATCATCAACTCAGATATAAAAGACAGATCAGCACATAAGATAGCTATCAATTTTTTCAGTGAGCCGGTGATATGGCATGATACTGTTAATGATCATTTGCTGGTTTCTTCAGTTGATGGAGAAAAAACTGAAGATGGGTTGCTGACTCATCTTTTACAGCTGCAACCTTTTCTCAGCATTTATTCATTGAAAGAAGAAACACTATGATCAGACAGACAAAAGGGAGAATTTTTTTGGCTGATGAACGTGGCCTGAGTGAAACCGAATGGTTTCGCAGTCAGCATACTTTCAATTTTGGAAAATATCAGAACGGGAATAAGCACCCTTTGGGTAAAATTTATTTGCTGAATGATGATATGCTCGCAGGTGACAGATCAGTAAATATGTTCGTTGAAGAAGATAGCTATGCTATATTTTTACCATTAGCGGGGGCTATTAATTGTAAAATGGAAAATGTAAATGAAACATTGATAGCAGCAGGTCAGATCCTTGTTCATTCTATTAATTCCTGCGAAAAATTTGAAATAAAAAATCCATTCAAAGAAGACACGGTAAATTATTTGCAGATTTGGCTCAGACCCGGAAAAAATAAAATTGATACCGGTGCTTTAACCTTTGAAGATGTAAATAAAAAAATGAACCAGTTGGTAAAAATTTTCCCGGGAAATGTTTTATCAGAAGATCTTGATTTTTCAATTTCAATTGGAAAATTTTCTGGCAGGGGTGAGACAGTTTATAAGCCAACAAGTGGAAATGGTTGTTTTCTATTCATACTTGAAGGAGCATTTGAAGCTGAAGGACGTTTGCTGCATGAAAGAGATGGCCTCGCATTGTGGGATACTGATGAAATAGAAATAGAAGCATTAAGCAATGATGCGATCATGCTATTAATTGAAACAACATTATAACTAAGCTACTTGAAATTAAAATGCAATGCAATGCCGCCTGCAAAGTTAAAAGATGCAGCAGCATTATAATATCTCCCGCCAAATGCATTGATATCATTTCCCAAACTATACTTCACATCAAAAATATTATCGGCAGCTAAAAATAAATCCATCAATACTTTTGGATGAAGATGTTTTTTCCAGCCAATCCTTGCCCCTAATAAATTGTATGAGGAAGCATAGTCTGTATTTGCGTCATTCAGTGGAATTGGATCGGCATAATAATAATTTACATTTAAATAAACGCCGTGTTTCGTTGCAAGATCGATCCCGGCGGCAACTATCTGTGGCGAAACACTTGGAAGCTTGTTCCCGGAATAATCATTGACAACCTGTTTGAAATCTTTATATGAGAAATCATTCCATGTATGACTTAACCAAATTTTGAAATTACTAACAGGTTTTTTTGAATTGCTAAGGATTTGCCATGATAAATAAGTTTCGACCCCCAATTGTTTAGTGCTGCCTGCATTTACAAAAAAATCTGCACCGCTTAAATCTCTTCTTTGAACAATAGTATTTTTCAATCCAAAACGAAAAGCATTAATATCAAAATAAATTCTCCCGTGATCAAAAGTGCCACGGACCCCTGCTTCATAATTAATACCGTCTTAAGCATTCAGGTTAGTTGCGATGATGCCACTTGAAGGCAATAGCTTTGCAGTGGTTGGGGGTGAAAATCCGCGAGCCACACTTGCTTCATTTTTATATTTTCTTTTTTGTTCGATGACAGGCGAAGTTGATAAACGGGTAATAGTTAAATTTTGGGCATTGATACTTGTCCCGGCAGTAACGAACCAACTCATCGGCAATTCAAGTGTGGCCTGCGCAAATGCAAAGAATACGCGGTTGTTGATCTCATCATCCGTTTGCAATGTATCTGGGTTACCAGCTTTGTTAGAATAAATTCTTACTGAAGAAATACCTTGTTGAAATTCCACACCTGTTACAATATTCAGTTTTGTTTGTTCACTATATTTTTTTGTGAATTGAAAAAATGAGCGACCACCCGTGTTCGGTTCATTTGTTCTTCCATAGTTACGTGTTGTTGGATTCAATAATCTTGTAGCCGCTCCATAAAAAGAAGTTGTGTTTTGCCAATGCTCAGAAAACTTTTGATTGAAACTGATGCCTGCCAAAAATAATTTTTGGTAGATCGCTGCTTTATTTTCAATTGCTCCTGCTGTTGGTCCCACTCTTGGTCTTGCAGCTTTTGGATTTGTTATGTATTCATTCAATGTTAATGCGCCGGGAGTTTGATAAAACAAATCGCCCCATAGAAAATGTGTTGTGATCCTTCCTTTATCAGAAATAGTTGCATTCAGGTCCCAGGTGAAAACTTTTCGGTCAAGTTTTGAATTATCACGGTATCCGTCAGAAGATAATTGCAGGTAGTTAATAGTATTCTGAACCGCATCAGTTCCGAGCCGAAGATTTGTATTCAAATTATTTAATCCAAAATTACCGGCACTGAAATCGAATGAAAGCCCCGGATGCCAGTTTGATTGATTTGTTTTTAACAATAAAACGCCACCGGTGCCTGCACCATATAAGCTGCTCCCTGGTCCTTTAATTATTTCCGCCGATTGGATATTATAAAAACCTAATTGATTGAGATATGTATTGCCACCCGGATCGGTATAAGGAATGTCGTTATAATAAGTTTTCACATTTCTTACACCAAATGGAGCACGCAAAGAACTGCCACGAATATTCAACCGGTAACTTCCCGGCGAACGTTCTTCCATGCGAATACCCGGATTGCTATTCAGGGCAGGTAAAATATTTGTATTATTAAAATGAGAAAGTAATGCTTTATTAATAACAGCAATTGATGCGGGCACCTGCATCAGCTTTCTATTTTGTTCATAAGCTTTCACAATTACTTCCTGTAAGGTTTGTGATGAATCTGCTTTCTCTATTTGTGCATTCAAAGAGTTTATAAGCAGCAGCAGAGGTATAGTTGTAAAAATTTGTTTCATAAAATGGAAAGTAAAGTTAATCTCAATAAACCAGATTTGATAACTGCTATTCTTCGTATTGATAATTCAAAAATTTTTTGTTAAGCAAATAAATATTTATTGAGTTATTAACCCCGAAGGGGGTGTTCTGATTATAGGAAATATTACAGGTTGAAAATAAACTCCGAAGGAGTGAAATGGACCGCATTTAATAATACCATTCAAAAAGATATTTTTCATTGTATTCAATTTGAAATTTGTGTAGGAATTCCAAATATTCTTCTTTAAATGTTTTTTTCCTGTGATGTTTTTCCTGGTTAAGAATATAATTGTAAACTTTCTCAATATGAGAATGAGAATAAGAAAATCCTCCAAACCCTTCCTGCCATGAAAATCTTTTCTTCAAAAACTTTTTTGCATTAATGAAATTCGTGGAATTATTTTTTATATCCCGGGCAAGGTCAGAAATAGCCATCGCAGGTTTTAATCCTACAAATGCATGAATGTGGTCAGACATTCCATTTACAATTATTGGCTTTTGTCCTTTCCCTTTGATGATGCCGGCAATATATTTATATAAGTCCCGGCCCCAGGTCTTATCAATTAGATTATCTCTGCCCTTTACGGCGAAGACCAACTGAATATAAATTTGAGAAAATGTACCTGCCATAACTTTGCTTTTATTTTTATTTCTATATCACCCCTTCGGGGTTTCGTACCTCAATTTATTCTTTTTACTATAATATTATCAGCCCTTCGGGCTTCAACTGTCTATTTATTATTCGCTTGATTTAATTTGGCATAAAACAAGATTCTTTATCTTCCCTCCATGAAGTCAAATAAACTGAATCTTTTTTCCCTGACGATGATCGTTATCGGGTTGGTAATTGGTTTGGGAATTTTCAGAACCTCATCTGATGCCGCTAAGGCTGCACTTACACCAAACGTTTTTTTCTTTGCCTGGGTTGCCGGGGGTCTTATTGCTTTATGTGGTGCTTTGACCTATGCTGAAATTGGTTCCCGGTTGCCAGTTACTGGGGGTTATTATAAAATTTTTGCAGAATGCTATCATCCTTCCATTGCTTTTGCTATTAATTGTATCATCCTTATTTCAAATGCAGCATCACTTTCGGGTGTTGCACTGATCGGTAGTGAATATATTTCACAGATAATATTTACCACGGAACCATCATCGTTTGTAAAGGCGCTGATCGCTATGTCTGCCATTATTCTTTTTTATGGCGTAAACCTGATGGGATTAAAAATGAGTTCACGAACACAGAATGTTTTAATGATCATAAAGATCGGGTTGGTCGTTCTGTTGATCAGTTCACTTTTTTTTCCTGCTAATTATGCTTCGCAAACTATAAAAGCAATTGTTCCCGATCCATCATGGAATGATTATATAAAATCTTTCGGTATAGCGTTGATTGCTGTTTCATTTACTTACGGCGGCTACCAGCAAACCATCAACTTTGGAGAGGAAATTGAAAACCCACGCAAAACAATTCCCCGCGGAATTTTTATAGGCATACTCGTAATTATTTTATTGTACCTGCTGGTAAGTTTTGCTTATTATAAAATAATCGGGTTTGAAGAATTGAAAACTTCAAAAGGGATCGCATCTATTGTGGCCGAAAAAATGTTTGGCCAGCCGGGTAAGTATGTTATATCAATTCTGTTGTTTCTTGCAGTGCTTGCATATGTAAATGTTTTATTACTCAGCAATCCGAGAGTGATGTATGCGATGAGTGTGGACGGGATATTACCAGCGGCATTTAAAAAGAAAGAGGAGAAAAAAGATGTGCTGACGGTAAGTCTTACCGTATTTGCAGCCATGTGTGTTATCGTTTTATTTTTTGCCGATACATTTGATAAAATATTAAGCTTTACCATTTTTCTTGATTCATTTGGAATGGCGTTTTCTGCGGCCACTATTTTTATTTTGAGAAAAAGAACAAAGCATTTGGATGGAACCGGTATTTATACAATGAAATTTTTCCCGGTAATGCCGATAATATTTATTGCTGCTTATATATTCGTAGCCGCAAGTATTGCTATCAGTACACCACAGTATGCGATAATAGGGATCAGTTCTATCATACTTTTTATGCTGATCTATTTTATCACCCGGGGAATGAAAAAACAAAATACCTAAAATGGATCTTTCCTATATATTAAATGAGTTGTTTGCTTTTAAAAAAGTAAGTGATTTAACCAAAGCGTTTGAAGATGAGATGGGCGGTTATCTGTATAGCCGTGGTTTAAATCCCACAGTCGAGATCTTAAGAAAAAAAATGGCAGCATTAGATGGCGCAGAGGATTGTCTTGTTTTTAATAGTGGAGCAGCAGCAATTTTCGCAGGAGTTTTAGCCAATATAAAAACAGGAGATCATATTGTTTCAGTAAAAGCTCCCTATACCTGGGCACAAAGAATGTTTGATGTAATTCTTCCAAGGTTTGGTGTAAGTACAACATATATCGATGGAACAAAAACCAGCAACTGGGAACAAGCAACCAGGAACAATACCACCTTATACTATCTCGAATCACCAAACAGCTGGGATTTTGCTTTGCAACCAATAAAGGAAGTTGCGATGCTGGCCAAATCAAAAAAAATTACAACATTTATTGATAACAGTTATTGCACACCACTACATCAAAAGCCAATTGAAATGGGAATTGATATGGCAATGCAAACAGCAACCAAATATATCGGCGGGCATAGTGATACTTTGGGTGGTGTCTTGAGTGGCAGTCATGCGATGATGAAGAAGATATTTGAC
>WNFK01014215.1_pt1 | contig 15060 bp, 17 predicted proteins | sample 5400281 | NCBI WGS metagenome assembly WNFK01 (sample SAMN13153350, study PRJNA577476) | soil metagenome | isolation source: 20 cm soil on Douglas fir-dominated hillslope | place: USA:California | collected 2013-09-17 | reverse complement strand
CGGCGCGCTGGTGTGCGCATTGCGCAATCCGGACCGGTATAAATCGGTTTCCGCATTCGCGCCCGTTGCGGCGCCGATGCAAGCCCCCTGGGGAAAGAAGGCGTTTGCCAATTATCTGGGAGCGGATACTCAGAGTTGGCGCGAGTACGATGCCAGCGAGCTGGTCGCACGCCGGCCGTTCCCGGGGCCCATCCTCATCGATCAAGGCACGGCGGATCAATTTCTGGCCGAGCAGCTGCTGCCGGAGATATTTTCCGCGGCCGCCGCCAAGGCGGGCCAATCGTTCAGCCTGCGCATGCAGCCGGGCTACGATCATGGCTACTACTTCATGCAGACCTTCATGGGGGATCACTTGCGCCACCATGCACAGCAGCTGAAATGAAGGGTCAGAACTTGGCCTTGGCTCCCGCGTACACGCCGCGGGCGGGTTGAAGAAAGCCCACGGGCGCTTCATAGTGCCGCCCGAACATGTTATCGACGCGCGCAAAAATAGACAGTCTGTTGGTGAGGTCATAGTTCGCGGCCACATCGGCAATGGTGTAGCCGCCCGCGGTCAGTCTCGGGACGGAGAAATCTCGATTGCCGTCGGTCCAAGCACCGACGTACAGCATGCTCGGAGAGATCGACAGCTTGGCGCTCGCACGCCACTCGGCAGTCACGCTGGCCTTGTGCTTGGGACGGCGCAGCAGCACCTCGTGGAGAATATCGTCATACGCCTGGGTGAACGTATAGTCCGCGCGCAGCCCGAGCGCCGGCGACGGTTGGTAGGAAACGAAGCTTTCGATGCCGTCGGTCACCGCGCGGCCGACATTCGCATAGGAAGTGAACGTGCTGTTGTCAGTGATCAAATTCTTGATGTTGTTGCGGTAGTACGTCACCCCGAGCCGTAGCGAATCCGCCGCCCGTTGCTCGAAGCCAAAGTCATACCCAACGCTCGATTCGGGCCGGAGGTTGGGGTTGCCGAAGAAACCGAAGGCAGGAAAATTCTGGAACATCTCCGACAGCGTCGGCGCCTTGAATCCGCTGCCGACGCTGGCCTTCAACTTGGTACCGGGAATCGATCGCTGGCGTCGTAGCGAACGCTCGAGGTGTTGAAGAAATTCCCGGCAAAAGAAGATTGCAGTTCGGCGTAGCCCGAATCGATCGCGGTGGAGGCGGAAATCGGGTTGCTGATTTCATCTTTCTGATGTTCGGCACCGAGGACCAGAATTTCGTCACGGGTCAGCTTCACGTTGCCCTGCCAATCGAGCTTCAGGCGATTGCCTGAGTAGTCGCTCGATGGTCCATCCGGGCTCGTGGCCGAGGAGTCGAGATTGCTGTAAGCCACTCCCAGCGTCTGCTCGGAATGGCCGTCGAACAGCGCCAGATGCGCCGTTCCGCGCGCGTAATACTGGCGCGTGTGGTCTGCGCTTTGCGCGGAATCCGGGGTCCCCGGAAAAGTAGCGAAGTTCTCGCCAGTGTTGCGCAGATGCGTATCGGTGTAGCGGCCGACCAAGCCGAGGTCGAAGACGTCGCTGAGGTTCAATCCCAGCTTCGTCGATGCGGTGAGATTGTCGTAGTAGTCATCGATACGCTGCTCGCCCGGCGCGAGCAGGTCCAGCGGCGTTACCGGAGTCGCGCCCGAATGAAAGTGTTCGATATTCGCCGTGTAATGAAATCCATCGGCCGACCCTGCCAGGCCCGCGGATTGATTGAAGGTGGCGAAGGAACCGCCCTCGACGCGAGCAACGAAACTCGCCGGCCCCGACCCGCTCTTGGTGATGATGTTGATCACCCCGCCGATCGCGTCCGAGCCGTAAAGCCCGCTTTGCGGACCGCGCAGCACCTCGACCTTCGCGATGTCCTGAGTGAGAAATTGGCCGAAATCGAACGATGCGTTGGGACTGCTCGGATCATTCACATCGATCCCATCGACGAAGACCTTGGTGTGATCGGAGTTGGTGCCGCGCATGAACACCGATGTCTGCCCGCCCGGTGCGCCGGATCGGACGACGTTGAGGCCCGGAAGATCTTTGAGCACATCCGGCAAGGTTTGCAGCTGTCTCGCCTCGATCTCCTCGCCGGTGATGATCGAGATGCTGCTCGCCACCTGCGATTCCGGGGTCGGAATCCGAGTGGCCGTTACCACGACCTCATCGGCGACGGCTGCGGCGCCGGCTGCGGCGGCGGCACAGGCCGCGGCCGCCGCCATCAAACCCATCATCGCCGCCGCAGTGGACAATGAAAATGACTTGCTCACCGCGTCCCCCAATAGTCGGTGTGCACCATGCTTTTGAGGTCGAAGCGATGCGCCCAGTCGACCTCCTCGAGCATGGGGCGGGGGTAGAACGCGGGCACGTAACCCAAGCAGAGAATAGCGACCGGGCGGCTGCCTTCGGGCATACGAATCAACCGTCGCAGGGTCTCCGGATCGAACAGGGATACCCAGCCCATTCCGACGTTCTCGGCGCGTGCGGCCAGCCAGAGATTTTGTATGGCACATGCCACCGACGCGAGGTCCATCTCCGGCATGGTCCGTCTTCCGAAGACGTGGCCCTCCCGGCCGTCGGCAAGCGCGGCAACCAGCAGCTCGCCGCAATCGAGAATACCCTCGACCTTGAGGCGCATGAACTCGTCCTCGCGCTCGGCCAGCGCCTGGGCGGTCTTGATGCGTTCCTCCTCCACGAGTGCGTGAATACTTGCTCGAAGAGCCGGATCGCGGATTCGGATGAAGCGCCAGGGCTGCATCAGACCGACGCTCGGCGCCATATGCGCGGCGCCCAACAAGCGCCCAACCAGCGCTTCGTCGAGCGGCTCGGGCAGAAAGTGGCGCATGTCGCGCCGCATGGCTATTACGCGGTAGACGGCCGCGATTTCCTGCGCTGTAAAATCACCCATGTTTGTTTCGCATCTCTTGATTGAGTGTCATCCGAGATCAAGACGGTGAAAGGAGCCAAACGGAATCTGTGCTTCTAGCGCGGACGAGCCGTTGCCCTGGCTTGCGCGCGCCAGCGCGACGCGAATCACGCCCGCATGGGTCACCGCCACGACGTCGCCGCCGTCGCTGCCGCGCACGTGATGCAACCAGCGTTCCCAGCGCGTCGCGACCATCTCTGCCGACTCTCCGCCGCCCGGCCGGTATCCCCAAACGTCCCTGGCCCAGGCATCGATCTCGAGCCGCTCGATGGCATCCCATCGAATGCCTTGCCAGCGACCGAGACTCATCTCGATCAAATCCTCTGACGTCGTAGGCTCGCGCGGCGAGGCGATGTGCCGGGCAAGCCTCATGCATCGCGGGGACGGGCTGCAGTATATGCGGGCGCGCGCGAGGGTCCGGCTCGGAATCTGGGCGAATACCGATTCAGCGGCGCCGGCGACGTCCTGCTCGTCCACCGCCACATCCAGGCGGCCGTAGCAAAGGCCGTCGACGTCGATTGGCGGCGGATGGCGGATGAGATAGATGTGCATCGTCGCGCGACTTCAGGTCCGTTGAATCACGGCCAGAACCCCGAGAGCCGCCAGCAGGAAACTCAATTCCGCGAGCTGCTGAGCGGCGCCCAGGCAGTCGCCGGTGTATCCGCCTATTCGGATTCTAAAGTAAGCGCCCGCCAGAAGAGTACTGGCCGCGCTGAGCGCCAGTGCGGCGAGAAGCGCCAGGGCCAATCGGGGTTCCGCCGCAGGATCGACGAGCAAGATCACGGGCAGCAGGGCAAGCGCTCCCAGTGCACCGCTCAGCCACCAGTCCGCGGCGCCCACCGTGTCGGCGAAGGCTTTGGACTTACCCTCCGTGTCCGTGCGCACGTACCGCAATCGCCAGATGAGGCTGATCGCGCACCAGCGGCTCACCACGTGCGCTCCAATCACGATGGCGGGAAATGTCGCACGCGGATGGGATGCCAGGATCGACCATTTCAGGCCCAGCATCATGGCGATGCCGATGGCGCCGTAGGCGCCGACACGAGAATCCTTCATGATCGACAGCACCGCGTCGCGCGTTCGACCGCCGCCAAANNNNGTCCTCGTGAAACGCGCCCGTGAGCAGCAACGAGGCGCTCATCATCAAGCCGACCGCCACGGACGGCGGAAAACACATCGAGCCCAGCCACCAGACACCGACACCGATCGATCCGATCAGCGCGCCGACCAACGGGAAAAACCGCGCCGACCGAGACAACCCGTTCGCCTGAAACCCGTCGAGATGCGGCACCGGCAGTCGAGTCAAGAACTGCATGGCGGCCAGAAAGAGCAAAAATTGCCGTTTCATGGAAACTCACACGTCCTTGTCACTCACCCCTGCGCCTTCGAACGTCGCCATCTCCGTGAACAGCGCCACGGCCGCGCGCACGACGGAGAGCGCCAAGGCTGCGCCGCTGCCTTCGCCCAGGCGCATCCCGAGATCGAGCAGCGGTTGGACCTCGAGATGCCGCAGCAGCGCGCGATGCGCATGCTCTTCGGAACAATGTCCGAATACGCAGTAATCCAGCACGCGGGGATCCAATTTCGCAGCGAGCGCCACCGCGACGGTAACCGTGAATCCATCCACCAGTATCAGTGCCTGGCGCGCGGCGCCCGCCAGCGCCGCACCGGCGAGCATCGCGATTTCATATCCGCCGAATTCCGCGAGCAGATCCAACGGGGCCTGCGGCGCCGCGCGACGTTCGAACGCCTGCGCCAGGAGCCGTCTCTTTCGCTCCAGTCCGCCATCGTCAAGACCGGTCCCGCGTCCGACGCAATCGGCCAATCCTCGTCCGGTAAGCCCATGCATCAGCATCGCCGCGGCCGCGGTGTTGCCGATTCCCATCTCGCCGAGGATGAGAGCGTTGCCGCCCGCGGACATCACACGTTCAACCACGTCGCGGCCCCGTTGCAGGGCCTCGGCGCATTCGCTGGGCGTCATGGCCGGCTCGTCGATGAAGTTGCGCGTACCTCGACGGATTTTTGCCTCGATGAGGCAGGGATGCGGGCTCAAGTCGCCGTCCACGCCGGCATCCACGATCCAAAGTTCGACCCCCTGCAGTCTTGCAAGCACGCTGATCGCCGCTCCGCCGTGCAGGAAATTGGCCACCATCTGCGCGGTCACTTCGCGCGGATACGCGCTGACGCCGCGTTCCGCGACACCGTGGTCCGCAGCGAACACGATACCCACCGGGTGAACGATCTTGATGTCCAGCGTTCCTTGAATCGCGCACACCCGGGCGGCCAGCGGCTCGAGCAGCCCCAGTGCACCGCGCGGCTTCGTCAGCACATCGAGGCGCCGGTAGGCCGCGGCTCGACTGGCCTCGTCAACCGGCGGAATCGCGCCGAAGCGCGTCAGGTGGGAGCGGTGCGCAGCTAACATGACGACGCTCCGCGCCTGCGCAAAAGATAAGTGTCCATGATCCATCCTTTTTGATTCCGCGCTCGAGTGCGCAGTTGCTCGATCCGGCCGCTGAGTTCACTGAGTCTGCCGGACAGCAAGATTTCATCCGGCGTGCCCAGATAGGCGCCCCAATAAATGTCGATGTCGTCACCAGCCAACGTCTTGAATGCGCACTGGCCGTCGAGCAATACGAGCACGCTGGCGCCGTCGGCGGGCTGCTCGACGGTCAGCCGGCGCCCCGTCGTGATATGAACCGGTTCGCCGATCTCGTTCAGGGAGATTCTGTGGCGGGCGGCGAGCGCCTGGATGCTGGTGATCCCGGGGATGATCTCCCACTCGAAATCCACTGTTCGCAGCGCAGCGACCTGATCGATGATCCGCAGCGTGCTGTCGTAAAGAGACGGGTCTCCCCATACGAGAAACGCGCCGCATTCGTCCTCGGACAGCTCTTCTCGAATCGCGTGGGCATACAGAGCGGCGCGTTTTTCATGCCACGCCGTGACCGCGGACCGGTATGCGGCGGGGTTGCGATCCCGCTCCGCGTCCTGAATCTCGATGATGCGATGGGGCTTAGCCTGCATGTAGCGCTCGCAGACCTCTCGTCGCGCACGCAGCAAATCCGCCGTGTCTTCGCCCTTGTCGGTCACGAAGACCACGTCCACCTGTCTAAGGGCGTTGATGGCCTGAATGGTGATGTAGTCGGGGTTGCCGGCTCCGATCCCGATGAGCTTCAACCTTCGCATTCGGAACTCCCGCGGGGCAAAGCGGCGCCGGCGTCGGGTGCAGGGGCCGTGTTGTGCGCCGACGCGTCCAGCAGTTGTTGGCGGATGTGCACGATATCGCCGACGACGACAATGGCCGGGGCGGCGAATTTCGCCGCACGCGCAGCCGAGGCGATGCACTCGAGTCTCGATACCAGCACCTGCTGCCCGGCCAAGGTTGCCGAGGCGATCACGGCCGCCGGTGTGCTGCCGGGCAGCCCCCCGCGCATCAACGCAGCGGCAATATTCTCGAGATTGCGCAATCCCATGTACAGAACGATCGGCTGGCGGGTGCGCGCCAGCGCAGACCAATCCATGGCGCCTTCCTCATGGGGATCGTTACCCGTGGCCAGGATGATCGCCTGATTGACGCCGCGCATCGTCGCCGGAATGCATGCGCTCGCCAATCCGCTGAGACCGGCGGTCACTCCGGGGATGACGCGGAAGGGCACGCCGGCCGCCGCCAGCGCCAAGATCTCTTCACCGCCGCGGCCAAAGACGAAGGGGTCACCGCCCTTGAGTCTCAATACCCGAAGGCCGCCGTGCGCCAAGGCAACGAGATGCGCGCTGATATCTTGTTGAGCAGTCGGCCGCCCCTCTTGCCCGCGAACAGGATCTGCGCACCGCTTCGCGCAAGAGCCAGAACGCGCGCATCGACCAGCGCGTCATGCACGACCACATCGGCCTGCAGCAATCCCGCCAGTGCATCGAGGGTCAGCAGGCCGGGGTCTCCGGGTCCTGCGCCCACCAACCACACCTCGCCGGGCACCAGCACAGGATACTGACCGCGCAACGCGGTCAGGGCCTGCGTGCCGGACATTTCCGCATGTCCCGGGTGTGCCGATTGATTGCGATCAGGTTGCATCGGCATTGCGGAAGCGCCGCTGATATTCAGGGGAGTACAAGGCGCTCTCGTCGAAATCCACGGCTTCGAGCGCTCGGCCGACGAAGATCAGAGCGGTGCGCTCCATGGGCTCGAGCGATAATCCGGCGCGAATGTCCATAAGGGTTCCGCGCAGCACGCGTTCGTCCGGCCAACTCGCCCGCATCACCACCGCCACCGGGCAGTCGGGCCCGTAATAGGGAATCAATTCTTCCACGATCGCGTCCATCGCATGGATCGCCAGATGAATGGCAAGCGTCGCGCCGCTCGACGCAAACGTCGCCAGACGCTCGCTGTCAGGCATTGCCGAAGCTCGTCCCGGCATGCGCGTCAAAACGACGCTTTGTGCGATGCCGGGCACCGTCAACTCGCGGCCCAGAACGGCGGCGGAGGCGGCAAAAGCCGGTACGCCCGGCGTGAGCGTGTACGGAATTCCATGACGCCGCAGGCGGCGAAGCTGCTCGGCCAGCGCACTGTAAATCGACAAGTCCCCCGAATGAAGCCTCGCCACATCGAGGCCCGCAGCATGGGCATCTATGTATTCGCTCTCGATCTGATCGAGGGTCATTGCCGCGCTGTCGACGAGGCGTGCCCCCGCCGGACAGTGCGCGAGCAAGTCGGGAGGCACCAACGAGCCGGCGTACAGACACACGGGGCATCGCGCGAGGATGTCGCGGCCGCGGACGGTGATGAGATCGGCGGCCCCGGGGCCGGCGCCGATGAAATGTACCGTCATGTCAGGTCTCCTTCGGCGAGGGCGCAGGTCACCGGACCCACGGCAACCCTGGGCGCAAGCAATCGCGCGTTCGGCCCGGCGGCGGCCAATGCCGCGGCTTCGGCAACGGAATGCACGTTCAGCGTGTCCATGGATCGCGCCGAACGAGTCAACGTGCGCGCGTCTGCCGCTTCCAATGCGTTTTGCGCTATCAGCACCAGTGGAACTCCTCGGGCCGCAGCGGCCGCGACGATGCCCGATTCGGCGCCTTTCACGGCCGGCACGGCAATCCGCCCGAGCCGGTGGGCAGCGAGCCGGTTGTGCAGCAATGCCGCCTCGATGGCCGACTCGACCTGTGCCGCCGAGATCGCCTTGCGACAACCGACTCCGGCGACGATCACCGCTTCACCCAAGTCCATTGCATGACCGGCATGGCGGCGCGCCAGCCCATCATGCGCGCGTTCTCACCACCGATAGGGCCGGCGCGCGAGATCGCAATTCGCGTGAGTGTTCCTCCCCACTGCGACTGGCACTTCAGCAGGACGCTTTCCGTTTCCAGGGCCACGGCGTTGACGACCAAGCGGCCCGCCGGACGCAACGCAGCTCGCACGGCATCCATCACCCCAGGCGTCGTGGCGCCGCCGCCGATGAATACCGCATCCGGCGAGGCCAATCCCTCGAGGGCGGCAGGAGCCGAACCTTCGAGCAGCGTCAAGTGCGGCACACCGAACGCAGCGGCGTTGCGCGCGACGCGCGCGGCCCGATCGCTGCGCTGCTCGACGGCGATCGCGCTCAGGGAGGGTCGCGGCGCCAACGCCGACAGCGTCAGGGCGCGAATCTCGCGCTTGGTGATCTGTCCGTCGTGCTCGAACAACTCATCGGCAATGCCCGCGGCTCTCGGAAGAATGCGCGCGCCGTCCTCGGCGGCGACCTCGATCGCAACCGTGTTGAGCGGATCGATCGCATCAAGGTCGAAGGAGTTCGCCGGCGACGAGCGGATCCGCTCGCGCGGCCCCGCCAGCGATTCAAGTACCGTGATTCGCGAAGGTCCAAAGCCGATTTCGCACAAGAGGCGGGCGAGTTTCGCGGGCGCATCGTGGCCGGAGGTGAGCAGCAGAATTCGCGCGCCGGCATTCAGATGCGGGCGGACAAGGTCGAGCGAGCGGCCGCACGCGGACAGCAATACGGTTTCTGGAAGCGGCCACAGCAAGCGCGACGCCGCCAAACTGAAGGCGGACGGGGCGGGGACCGCCAATGTTTCCTCGCGGGAGACGTGGCGCGACAGGAGGCTACCGATGCCGTGAGAGAAAGGGTCGCCCGAAGCGAGCACGCACACTGCGCGGCCACGGTGGGTGAGCACCTCGGCGACCGTCGAGTCGAAAGGCACCGGCCAAGATCGGGCAACACCTCGAATCAAGGGTGCCGCCAGCGCGAGGTGGCGCGCGCCGCCGAAGACGACGGCAGCCGCTCGAATCAGTTCCCGCCCGGCCGGACTCACCCCTTCGATGCCATCCTCGCCGATTCCGACGATGGACAGCCACCGGTGTAATGCGGCAGGCTGGGGGCCGGCGAGTTCAGCGAGCGGCATGAGAAAACATATCCTCATTCTTTGAGGCACGACGGAGGCGCGAGAGGTCGGGCAACACCTTGCAGCCCGCACCGATGTCGCGGCGACCTTGTCGCTGGCGGGCCGCACCGCCTCGCCCTCGGCTCAAGCCGTACCCGTACGGCGCGGCGGCTTCGGCGGGATCGCCGGACTCGCGCAGTATCTCCGCGACAATGCGATCGACGCATTGATCGATGCGACTCATCCGTATGCGCCGACGATCTCGGCTCATGCGCAGGGCGCCGCCTCGCAGACGCAAACCCCGATGATTGCGCTGTGCAGGCCGCCATGGTGCGCCGTCGCCGGCGATCGGTGGACCGAAGTTCTCGATGTCCATGAGGCCGTGCGCACGCTGGGCATCAAGCCCCAGAATGTGTTCCTGGCGCTGGGCCGGCAAGAGATCGCGCACTTCGCTTCGGCGCCCCAGCACCGCTATCTGATTCGAAGCGTCGATCCGGTGGATCCGCCGCTGGCGGTTCCGCATGCGCGCTACGTTCTCGGCAGAGGTCCCTTCGAAGAGGAACGAGAGCGGGCGTTGCTCCTCGCTCATTCGATCGATGTCGTGGTCGCGAAGAACAGCGGCGGCCTCGCGACCTACGGCAAGATCGTCGCGGCGCGCTCGCTCGGCATCCCCGTGATGTTGTTGCGCCGGCCGCCGGAATTGCCGGTTCAGCGGGCGGCGACCGTCGGGGAGGCGATGGCGTGGCTTGATCATGTGCTGAAGACTCCGGCCGATCGCGGGGTATAAACCAGCGCGGTTCCGTTCGGCCGTTCAACCAGGCGGGTTTCAGAAGACCCCACGATGATGCAGGTCGCCATGTCCGCGTCGGACCCTAGAGCCGCCGCCAACGTCGTGATTCGCACGCGCTCGTCGGTGCGGCCCACGGCGCGCCCAAACACCACCGGTGTGCCGGCGGGAAGGTGAGTGCGCAATATCTCGAACGCGCGGTCGAGCTGCCACGGCCTCGAGCGCGAAATGGGATTGTAAAGTGCGATGGCGAACCCGGCGCTCGCCGCGGCGCGTAAACGCTGCTCAACCACGGGCCACGGCTTCAAGTTGTCCGACAACGACAGTGCGCAGAAGTCATGACCCAGCGGTGCACCCACGCGGGCGGCGACGGCCAGCATGCTGGTGACGCCCGGAACGATTGCAATGTCGAGGGTCAGCCATGCGCCGGGTCCGCGTTCGAGCGCCTCGCAAATCGCTGCGGCCATGGCAAACACCCCGGGATCGCCGCCCGATACCACCGCGACGCTTGCTCCCTGCGCCGCTTCCGTCAAGGCGCGCCTCGCGCGATCGATTTCTTCCCGGTTGTCGGAGGCCTGACGGCGCTGACCCGCTCGATCGGGAACCCGATCAAGATACGGGCCATATCCGAACAAGATATCGGCGGCGTTGAGCGCGTCGGATGCTTCGGGCGTCAGCTGTCCGGCGCTCCCGGGCCCCAATCCGATCACCGTCAGTTTCCCGCTCATGGGTTCCACCCACGGCCGGCGACCAGCACAATGGCAAAGTAGGGTGCCAGGTCGTCTGACTTCTCGGCGAGCGGCATGAGCCGTTCATCGTCCATCGTGCCGCGCTCGACATAGGTCGCCTTGTGCAGGCGGTCCGCGGCGATCAGCGCACGCCGCACCTTCGATAGATTCCGGCCAACTTTCATGACGACGGCTGGATCGTTCTCGCGAAACCGGCGGATGAGTTCCGCCTCATTCAATGTGCCGGGCAATACCGTCAGCACATCGTCTCCTTGAACGATCGGCAGCCCGGCCGCGGACCAGCATCCCGACATGCCGGTCACGCCGGGAATCACGTCGGTGGGATAGTGCTTCATCAGGCGTACATGAAGGTGCATGTAGGATCCGAAGAACAACGGATCGCCTTCCGACAGAACGGCGACGGTTCGTCCGGCGTCGAGATGTGCCGCCACCGCGGCCGCCGCTTCATCGAAAAAACCTTGAATCGCCGAGCGATACCTAGGATCGTCGGCCGGGCGCTCGGTGGTGATCGGATACAGAAGCGGCAACTCCGTTACGCCCGGACGCAAAAACTGCCTGACGGTCGCCCGCGCGTTGCTGGCGTTTCCGGCCTTGGCAAAATGGGCGACGACGTCGGCGCCTTGCATCGCGCGCACTGCTTTTAACGTCATGAGATCCGGATCCCCCGGTCCGACGCCGACGCCGATCAGTCTTCCCAGGCCGCTCATAGCCCGGCCCGCGCCAAGCCGTTCACGGCAGCGGCGGTCATCGCACTTCCGCCCACTCGTCCGCGTACGGCGATGAAGGGGATGCCGCGCGAGTTGGCGATGAGCGCCTCTTTCGACTCCGCGGCGCCGACGAACCCGACGGGGACGCCTAAAATCGCCGCGGGACACGGTGCCCCGCCGTCGAGCATCTCCAGCAGCCGGAACAATGAGGTGGGCGCATTGCCGATCGCGACGACGGCGCCCTCGAGCCGATCGAGCCACAGCTCCATTGCAGCGGCCGAGCGCGTGGTTTCCCACTTCTCGGCGAGCGCCGGCACGGTGGGATCGCGCAGCGTGCAGATCACTGCATTGCCTGCGGGAAGACGGGCACGCGTAATGCCGTGGCTCACCATTTCAGAATCGCACAGGATAGCCGCTCCGGCGTGCAGTGCTTCGCGAGCTGCCGTTACCACTCCGTTCGAGAACACGATGTTCTTGGCGGTCTCAACCACGCCGCAGGCATGAATCATCCGAACGGCGACATCCGCTTCCGCGTCGGAGAATCGTGATAGGTCAGCTTCCGCACGAATGATGGCGAACGATTGCCGATAAATCGCGGCGCCGTCGCGCACGTAGTCAATCATGGAGCGTCTCCCCACCCATGACGGCGAGCACACGCATCGCGCCGAGCCGCGACACCATCGCCGCGCTGCTCTCCCGGCCGGCGTTCGAGCGCTGCCGTTCGGCGTGCAGGTGCGGCAAGCCGGCGATGAAGTCCGCGGCGGACGCGGTGCCGTGCGGCACGTCGCCGGCGCGGCCCTGCACCACCAGGCGATCGGGTCCAATGAAAGTCAACGCAGCGGCGCCGGGATGTGCGCATCCCTTGGCGCAGCCCGACACGTGTATGGTCAACGAGCCGTCGAGCAGCGGCCTTGCGGCCTGCGCTATCGCCGGGGCCACTTGGCGCGTGCAGAGCATGGCGGACCGACAGGCGGGTGCGCCCCCGCCGCAGCCGAGGTATCGGCGAATTCGTCCGTTGCGGCCGCGGCCAACCCGATGGTCAGCAGCGCGCGGCCGGGCGCCGGCTGCATCGACTCGGCGCCGCAGCGCGCGGCAGCGTGCGCAAATCGTCTGAGCACCGCAGCCTGGGTGTATCCGAACGCGAGTGCAACCCCGAATGCGGCTCGTCCGTCACGCAGCCGGTGGCTGCCGATCGGCTCCGCGGGCGGTCTTAGGGCGGGCGGCGGTTCGCCGCTGAGTACGCCGGCCAGCGACGCGCGAAGAGCGCGCGCATCTCTGCTGTTCGCGAAATCCCGGGCTCTCGCGGCCGTCCCGCGGTTCGCGATGCTGCCCAAGACATGGACGATGACCTCGAGCGCTTGATGCGGTTCGACCCAACCGAGACTGGTCGCGTCCGCGGCGGTCCCGGCAATACCGATGTGCAGACGAGAATCCGTGTTCGCCTGCAATCGCAGGTCGCCGGGCACATGGTCCAAGTGCAGAACGCCGCCGCCGTCGATCAGCACGGAGACCTTGGGACCGAGCGATGCGAGCGCGCCGCGGTTCGTCAGTTCCGTGCGTAGCGCGGCAACCAAGGCACTCAGATCAACGCGCTCCAGAGCATCCAAACCCATCAAAGGCGAGGCGAGGATGGGCGGGCCGCCTTCCGCCCCCAATCCAAGTGCAAAAACGGTGCGAGCAAAAACGGGCGCTGAAGCGGGTGAAAGACCCCGAATTTGCAGGCTGCCGCGTTGCGTCACCTCCACAATGCCATTCCCGTGCGTTTCGCTGGCATCGCAAAGAGCAATCAAGGCGTCGAGGGGAATGGGCGCCGGCGGCATCAGCCGCGCGAGAAGCCCATCGCCGGTCGGCATGGGCTGCGAGACGCCGGGACACGCACCGCGAGTAAGCGGCGTCACGGTAGTTCTTCGAAGTTGCCGGGAGGGATGCGGGCGATAAGGCCTCGTTTCAAAGATTCCGGCCGGCCACGCCATGGCATGATGCCGTCCTCGGCCTGCGCCAGCAAGCGGGCGCCGGCGATGAGGGAGGGGCCATCTCGCGTCGGTTCCAAGCCTCCGAAAACATAGGTCCACGCGTCGTCGCACCGGATTGCCGCGCTCAATCCGCGGCTGCAGTTGCCAAGACAGCGGATGCGCTTCACGGAAATGTCCGGGGCGTTCGCGGCGGCGGCGGCGGTAGCCTCGGCCAAGGCAAGGCCGGCTCGCGGTGCGTCGGCGTCCGGTGCATCGGCCGGGTCCGTGGCCGCACGGCAGGTAATGCACACGAAAATCCAGGCCCGGCCCGCTGCCCCGATGTCGCCCATCCGCCTCTCCTGACAAGCTGAAGCTCGGGGGTGCGGAATCGGGGCGAAATCAGCTGTTGCCGATTCCCGCACAGTCGAGACGGACTCGACCGTCGCCGAGGCACCCCGCCCGGCACGCGACCAATGGGATGGCAGGTCTCCTGGCTCGCGGGTCAGTGCAACTTGCCGCCTTCCCGACCTGTCGCTTGGGGACAGAAATCAGTGGCATCGGGCAAGCGCTCACCGCTTACAGTTGCGGGGGCAGCCGTGGGTTGGTATCGAAGCACCTTGCGGCGCTCGATGCGTACCACATTCCCTCATCGCTCTCTCGTTCGAGAGAGGCCATCAAGGGCGCTAGTACAACGTCGCGCCCTCGCATTGTCAATGGCAACCCGGCGTTCTTCGATCCGCGGCTTAGGTCCGGTCCGCGGCCGCACTATTGTCGTTGCCGGCCGTATGCATTACCCTGAATGCGTTGTCAGGTGCTCGGTACCAACCGCATGGGGTTGGCGAGTGAAACGGGAATCCGGTGCAAGCGCTCGAGCGGGCGTTTAATTCCGGGACTGCCCCCGCAACGGTAAGCGAATCCAGACGAATCTTAGGTCACTGCGCCGGTGGGCGCGGGAAGACGTTTCGTCGGCCAAAGGCGTTCGCGAGTCCGGAGACCGGCCTGACATCGAGTAGCGGATAACTTCGCGGTGGGCGAATTGGGCTATGTGCTTACGCGCCGGCGGCACCGTTCCCGTGCCGTCGGACCTGCCTCGAGCGGATGGCACACTCAATCAGTAACCCCGATGCCTGGTGCCCGTTGGCATCAACATGTCCGCAGTCTTGAGAAACGATTCGTGCGGAAGGTGTGTGATCATGGCGGAACCTAACCTGCCTCCTGAGGAGTCCGAAGGAACCGAGAGCGGCGATGCGTATTCGCAGCGCATACAGCGGCGCAAGGCAATTCAGGATCGGCGCATGGCCGAGACCGTCACGGATCGAGGACTCGTCATCGTTCACACGGGCGCGGGGAAGGGGAAAACGACGGCTGCCCTCGGGATGGTGTTGCGCAGCTTGGGCCATGGCTACCGCGTCGCCATCGTGCAGTTCATCAAAGGCGCGTGGGAGCCGGCTGAGAAGCGAGCCTTCGAGCCCTGGGGCAGCCAGCTTCAATTTCACGCTACGGGCGAGGGCTTCACGTGGGAAACGCAGGACAAAGTCCGCGACAAGCTCATGGCGCAGGCGGGATGGGAGGTTGCGCTGCGCTACCTGGCTGACCCCGGG
>WNFK01188443.1_pt1 | contig 15068 bp, 12 predicted proteins | sample 5400281 | NCBI WGS metagenome assembly WNFK01 (sample SAMN13153350, study PRJNA577476) | soil metagenome | isolation source: 20 cm soil on Douglas fir-dominated hillslope | place: USA:California | collected 2013-09-17 | reverse complement strand
ACTTTCAACGCCGCCATTTTCTCTGCGAACATCCGTTCGAATCGGTCCGCAATGGATTCGGCCACGATGAAACGCTTGGCGGCGATACAAGATTGTCCGTTGTTGAAGATCCGGGCCTTCACCGCCGTGGCCGCCGCCACCTCCAGATTCGCGCTCGGCATCACGATAAAGGGATCGCTGCCTCCGAGCTCCAGCACCACCTTCTTGATTCTCTTCGCCGCGCCGATTCCCACTTCAATTCCTGCTCCTTCGCTCCCCGTCAATGTAGCCGCCATTACTCGCGGATCTCCCAGGATTTTGTCCACTTTTTGCGAGCCCACTAGAAGTGTCTGGAAAGCTCCGTCGAGAAACCCGGCTCTCCGGAAGACGTCCTCAATCGCCAGCGCGCTTTGCGGAACGATCGACGCGTGCTTCAGAAGTCCGACGTTCCCAGCCATTAACGCCGGCGCGGCGAATCGCATCACTTGCCAAAAAGGAAAATTCCACGGCATCACCGCCAGAACCGCCCCGAGCGGCTGGTAACGGATGTAACTCCGGCTAGCCGTTGTCTCCACCACTTCGTCGGCCAGAAAACGCTCAGCGTTCTCCGCATAGTAGCGGCAGACCCACGCGCATTTCGCAGCTTCATCGACCGCGGACCGAAGCGTCTTGCCCATTTCGGTCGTCATCATCCGACCAAAAATCTCTTTTTCGCCGTCCAGAATTGCTGCCGCCTTCAACATCATCTGCGCGCGTTCAGCGAACGGCACTTTTCGGTAGCTCAAGAACGTATCCGCAGCCTTCTGAAGTTTCACTTCAATCTGTGCATCCGATAGCGATTCGAATGTTTTGAGCAGTTGCCCGGTCGCCGGATTGATGGTTGCAATTGCCATTTCTGTTCTCCCTCTGAAATCCTACCGTGGCATTCTATTCGACAGATCACTGCCGGTGTGCGGCTTTGACCCCTGTCGTTCGAACGATTCCGAAACGACAAGCGAGCAGGACCAACATGGTCTCGGTTTGGTCCAACCACTATACCCGAACACTTTTTCGCGAGACATATACTAACTGCAACTAGTTCTAATCCATCGAAGAATGCTCTTGACAGTCTTTGTTTGCGAATGGTACAGCGGTCCTACCTTTTGGATACCGGGAGATGCTAATCCTCCCCCTCTTATAGTTTCAAGTGCGTATAGAGGGGACCTGTACGGTAATTTGAACGGGAATCCACCGTCATCGTCCCTGATCGTAAAGGTGCGAGCCACGAGTTTGTAACCTAAGGAGCCGCAAACATGAAGCAGAGACCTGGGCCTGGGGCGAGAACACCCAATTCCAAGCCTGTAAAGCGCCGAAACTCGGGGGAAAGAGCCATCCATCCAACGCGGCGCGAGTTCTTGCGAACCGCCGCAGGCGCTGGCTTGGCATTGGCCGGTTCGCCTTTGGCGCCTTGGGGGGACCATCATGGACACCCCTCCCCGAACAGTATCTCGTATCTGGATCGCAGGTTGTACATCCACAACATGGAGATCCTCGCCCACTTCATGCCCGGCCACGTGCGCAATGGCAAGATGCAGTTGATGTCCATCGGTAATCGCCGCTACATGTTCCAGCAAGGCGACGTCATCGACGTCAGTGACGTTCGAAAGCCCGCCTTTTATAACAAAGGCGGATTCGAAGGCCATCAGGTGCAGGTCGCCTACAACAAAAATCTAAAGAAGTGGATTCTCATGACCGGCGCGCAAACGCCGATCACCGATTCGACTCCTGAAGCGCCCATGGGCAAATACGACGACCCGCATCTCGATGACAAGCGCAAGAATTACAACGGACTTCGTGGCGTACGCTTCTACGATGTCACCGATCCATCGAAAATTGCAAAACTTTCCGAGTTCAGCACCGGCGCCACCGGCCAGGGCACGCACCGAAATTATTACGACGGCGGAAAGTATGCTTATCTCGACACCGCCCCAGACGAATCGTTTATCCACCAGCCGTCCTACTTCCGGCAGTTGGTCAACGGCAACATGATCGTGGATGCTTCGGACCCAAGCAATGCGAAAGAAGTCTCGATGTGGTGGGTTCCCGGCTCTCGCAAAGGCGAAGAAGGGGAATACAATAAGTGGATCTGGTCAAAACTCGTTCCGCCAAAAGTTGTTGCGGACCAGACGCCTTTCTCGGGACTCCACGGCCCCATGTACGTTCCCAAAAGACTGGAAGACGGAGGCAACCGCGGTTACGGCGCTTTCGGCTGTAACGGTTTTATCATCCTCGATCTTTCCGACCCCGCGCACCAGAAAGAAATTGGCCGATTCGAACCGCCCGCGCAATATTCCGGAATGGGCATTGCTTTCCACACGATTTATTGCGGCATCCTCGACCGCGGTTTTGTCATTTCGAACGGCGAAACCACAAATTCCGACTGTAATCAAATATATTTACCGAATTGGGTCATCGATATTCGCGATGAAGAGCATCCCATCGCGGTCGCGCAGCTTGCCCGCCCCGCGCCTCCGCCGGAAGCGCCGTACCGGGATTTCTGTTTCAAGCGCGGGCGCTTCGGCGCTCATAATCCGCCGCACCTGAAAGCGCCGGGGAAACCACGGCAGGAGTTTATTGCGTATTCGTATTTCATCGCGGGACTCCGCTGTTATGACATCGGGGACCTCTATAAGCCGGAAGAAATAGCTTACTTCATTCCTCCGCAGGGCGGCGACCTGAAAAAATTCGGAAGCTACGACCGCACGGTGGACAACGTTTTTATCGAGTGGGACCGCAACGTCATTTGGACCTCGACCGATACGGGCTTATACGCGCTAAGTTGCCCGAATCTCGGGAAGCCCATCCTTGATCCTGTGCCGGTCACGGAATGGTCGCTCGACAAACTCAACGAAGGTGCGCCGTAAGCGGACAAGAAAGAATTAACACAGAGAATGCTGAGGACACAAAGAGCATGGAGCCGGAATACTCGGAGTGCGTTTCTCATCGAATTCCTGGATCATACCAAGGAGTGAAGAATGATGCGCGTCATACGGTGGGCCTGCCTGCCGATTCTCGCTGTAGGATTTTTCTGCGGCAACTCGTCGTGCGCGCAAGCGCAGAGCGTGCAAAAAATCAAAGTGCTGACACTGCTGGGGCGTCCGCTGCAGGTCGTTATTGCGGAGACGCACGGCATTTTTGCGAAGTACGGCGTCGACGTGGAAACGCAAAACTTGCCGAATTCCGATGTCCTGCGTGCGAGCCTTGCCGCCGGTAAGGGCGATCTCGCTTACCTTGCCGTGGATAACGCCGTGGCTATGGTCGAGCTCGCTCACCAGGACGTGGTCATCGTGATGGGCGGCGAAGGCTCGCAGAACGAATTGATCGCGCAGCCAGAAATTAAATCCATCAAGGATTTGGCCGGAAAAACTCTCATCGTCGACGCGCCGAACACGGCGTATGCGCTGCAAATGAAAAAGATTCTTCTGCTGAAGGGAATGCACGCGGGTAAAGATTACGAAATCAAGCCGTTTGGCGCAACGCCACAGCGATTGATCGCCATGCGAGAACGAAAGGAAAATGCAGGATCTATGCTCGGGCCGCCGAGTTCGATTGTTGCCAAACGCGAAGGCTTCGTCAGCCTTGGTTCCGTTCAGGATCTTATCGGGCCGTATCAGGCCGCTGGTTACTTCACTCAGCGTGCGTGGGCGCAGGAACATCGCGGCGCGCTGGAAAAATATCTCGCGGCGATCATCGAGGCGCAACGCTGGCTGATGGCGCCGTCCAACAAGCGACTGGTGATCGAACTGATGATCAAGGAGTCGCATCTTGCTCCCGACGCGGCCGTCGAAGGGTACGAACTCAGCATGACGCGTCCGGGTGGATACGAAAAAGACGCGGCTCTTGATCTGGATGGTTTTAAGAATGTGCTGAAGCTGCGAGCGGAAGTGGAAGGCCAGTGGGGCGGGCATCCGCCGGGGCCGGAAAAATACTACGATTCTTCGTATTACGATGCGGCGCTGGCAATGCTGAAAGGGGCAAAGTGAATGAATTCCAGAATGAGACGTCAGCGTATCGGTTCCTTGCTGTTCCTGATTTTTCTTACGTTGGCGTTCGCAAGCGTGGCGCCGGCGCAGCAAAAAGAACGGACGCTCGATGAAATCAAAGCCGAGGCCATCAAGCGCGCGGAGAATGGAATGTATCCGCTGATCGGGCTCGACCCCGCGGACGTGCGCGAAGCATTTGCTGCGATCAAAACGTCCGACAACGACGAGTGGGCATCGGGGTTCAGCGCCGTTGCGGACCGCTACATGGCGCAGGCGAAAGCGCTTGAAGTGACGGACGCGGCCAAGGCGAGCGCGCTTTACGTCAAGGCATGGCGGCTGTATTCGTTCGGACGCTGGCCAGTGCCGGCCTCTCCCGGCAAGCAGCGCGCGTATGGGAAGGCGCTGGAGGCATTTCTCGCGCATGCCCGATTGATGGATCCTCCTCTCGAAGTGGTACACATTCCGTTTGAAGGATCGGAGATCGTCGGGTACCTACGGCTGCCGAAGAATGCAAAAGGGCCGGTGCCGCTGGTGATCGCCATCAGCGGACTTGATAGCCGCAAAGAAGATCTTTCCGAAAATTTTGGCGCCATTTTGCCTTATGGAATTGGATTCATCGGCCTCGATTCGCCTGGCACTGGGCAGTCGCCGATCAAGGCCAGCGAAACCGCGGAACGCGAATTCTCTCGCGTGATCGATTACTTGCAAACCAGGCCGGAGGTGGACAGGACGCGAGTCGCCATGGACGGCCAGAGCTTCGGGGCGTATTGGGCGACGAAACTCGCGATCCGGGAGCACGCGCGCTTGAAAGCGGTGGTGGCACAGTCGCCGCCGGCGGACGCGACGTTCCAGAAGGAATTTGTGATCAACAAGACGCTGGGAAATCGCGAATACCTTTTCGGGCTGGGTCCCGCGCTGATGTCGATTTACGAAGGCGCGAAAACGGTAGATGATTTGGCGACGATTTTTCCAAAGATGTCGCTGGTTTCGCAAGGATTGCTCGGGAGGCCGACGGCGCCGATGCTGATCATCGCGGGGGCCCTGGACACGCAGGTACCGATTTCGGATACGTATCTGATTCTCAATAGCGGTGACGTTCCGAAAGAGGCGTGGATCAATCCGCAGGGGGGGCACCTGGGGCGGCAGGTGAAAGTGTGGCCTGATCCGGTGATTTTCCGGCAGGTGATCATTCCGTATTTGCTGAGAAAGCTGGATGCGGGAAGTACTGAAGCAATGAAGTAGACACGTCAGGATGGGAAAAGAGCGGGGTTGTAAGACGTTGAAAGTTGGGAGTAATGAAGAAAAGGCCATAGCGGAGACGCCCCCACGGGGTCGCGGTAAAGGACGTGCGGCGAAGGCCACGAAGAGTTCTTGCGCTCAAGATTTTGAGAGCGCGCGATCGACGGAAAGCGCGCCAGAGCCCTTGATCATGATGGCCAAAGCGACGGCGAGAGCGAGAAGGTGGTACTCGATGCCCTCTCCTTTTTGATTGCCGGACCAGTTTGCGAAAAAGCCGAAGTGCCAGTGGACCATGGCTACGGCCACCACCATGTTACAAACAATGCCGAAAGCGGCGACACGACCGAGAAGGCCGAGAATCAAGCCGATGCCACCGAGGAATTCGGCGCAGATGGCGAGAAATGCGAACGCGGCGGGGATGTGCGCTTTTTGGGTGAAGAAACCCATGGTGGCGGAGAATCCATAGCCGCCAAACCAGCCGAGGGCCTTTTGCGCACCGTGCGCGAAGAAGACCACGCCAAGAACTAGGCGAAGGATGGTGATGGCCAGATCGTCAGTGGTATTGATGAGCTTGCGAAACATGTGCATGCCCTCCTTTGTTTTTGATGGAAAAACGGGACTCGAGGAAACAGGGATAGTACATCGAATCCGCCGCGTTGAGGAAAGGAAAACTACGGCCGGAGGGACTAGTACGGAATGAATGAATGGGATTGTCTCCTTGGCTAGCGACGGCGAGTCGCTGGGATCGGCCCGTTGTTCAACGTTAGAGCGCGCAAGAGTCAGAAAACGCCCGGTACCGGAAGTTTCAAATTGGTTAAGGTCTTTTGGGGACATTGTGGGGCCGGCCGGCCAAAACGTCGTACCATTGTGGTAAGGGGATGCATCTGGAGGCGGCCATCGCATACCGAGAGAAACGCCGTTCGCCGAGGTATTCATTCATCGCGAGCGCTGAGCTGATCGAAGAGAAGGCTGATGTGCGCATCGCGTCGCGGGTGAGCGAATTGAGCCTGCACGGGTGCTATTTGGACATGATGAATCCGTTCCCCACGGGGACGATGGTGCTGGTGAAAATTACCGCGGGAGATGCGTTCTTCGAAGCCAAGTCAGAGATCATTTACTCGCAGCCGAATATGGGCGCTGGCGTGAGGTTCCTGCACGTCGAATCGAATTCGCAAGCCGCGCTGGACCGCTGGCTGGATGGGGCGGAGAAGGACCACCAGAGGCAGTCCGGATAATCCCCGGGTTGCGAGCATCCGGAGGGACACCGATGAGAGGGACTCCATGAAAGAATTTTCGAGCCGCAGAGAATTTCTTCGTGCCGCGGCACTGACCGGCGCTGGGCTCGCACTTTCAAACCGCCTGGCTGGGGCGTCCATCAAGTCGGTGCTGGTGTTCACAAAATCGTCAGGATTCGAACACGCTGTGGTGAAAAGAGTGGATGGGAAACCGAGCATCATGGACGACGCCGTAACCGACCTGGGGAACAAGCATGGATTCAAAGTCAGCGTGACGAAGGACGGGCGTATTTTCGATTCGAAAGAGTTCCATTCCTACGCCGCCGTGGTGTTTTTCACCACCGGTGACCTTACGACTATGGGCACTGACGGCAAGCCCCCGATGTCACCCAAGGGCAAGCAGACACTGCTGGACGCGGTGCGGGATGGAATGGGATTTGTGGGCGTGCATGCGGCAAGCGACACGTTTCATACGCTGCCAGATCCCGAAGACCGATCCAATCGCTATGTCGCGCATGGAGATCAGGAAGACCCATACCTTCGGATGCTCGGCGCTGAGTTCATCACTCACGGGCGAGAGCCGCGGCTGCAGGATGCGAACTTGATCGTGAACGACCCGAAATTTCCCGGGTTGGAAGGCGTGACTTCGCCGGTGAGTTTCAACGAAGAGTGGTACTCGTTGAAGGATTTTATGCCCGATCTCCACGTGATCCTCACTCTGGAAACGGATGGCATGAAGGGTGAGTGCTACCGGCGCGCGCCGTATCCGGTGATGTGGACGCGGATGCACGGCAAAGGCCATGTGTTTTATACCGCGATGGGCGACCGGCCGGAGAATTGGAAGAATGAGTTTTTCCTGAATTCGCTCGCCGGTGGAATGCGCTGGGGTATCGGAGATGCCGGCGCTCAAGTGGATGTGAATTTGAAGAAGGCTGCGCCGCGCTATGCGGAAATTCCTCCAAAGTTTCCCGAAAAAAAGTGAATACATCCCAACCCCCCGCTCACTGAATGGGAATGATTGACGCTGAGCCGATTACATAGGGATCGGCTGGTTGATCCTCGGCTTGACGTACCAGCAGGGAGAATAACCGCTGTGCGGGAAGAGTGAGTGGACGCAGGTGACGGTCTGCTCCGGATTCCGGGCGTCTACTTCATATTCCGTCTTGCCATTCTTTTCCGGGATGGCGAGGACTCGCAGGGTCTTGAGTGATTCGAACGGGTCGCCGGGTTTCGGGTGAAGCGTGCGAAAGCGGAGAAAGAGGTAATCACCAACGTAAACAGCTGCAACGATCGCGGTGATAACGATGAGAATTCGCTTCGCGAGGATCCGCGGAGAACTCACGTCAAATGTCCGCATTCTTCAACGAGGCCTGCTGAACTTTCACATCCACTTCGTGCTCACGCAACGAGCACGAAACGTATGCCATCCGAATCGCCCTATGCCGGCTGTCCGCGCCAGCACGAACGCTGATTTCGTCGAGGGCCCGCGCAAGACGGTCAACCGCCGCGGACAAGACGCGCTGCTCTTTCACCGGCGTATCTTTGCGATGCTGGTGTCGCTGTGGAGTGCTCACCATCCTCAGACCCACGTTCCAGATCACCAATCAGCAGACCCAAAACACTCTCTTCCAGCACGGCCTTCCCACGCGAATGCATCTGTGAGGAAAGTTGATCGTCCCATATCGCATCGAGGGCGCGGCCGCGGAGGGATGGGCCAGCGGTGCTCACGGCGGAAACATAGTCGGCGGCGCTCATCCGCCATGGGTCGACGGCGAACCGCTGCATCAACATATTAGCGATAGCGATTCCTGGCGGGTCCAGATCGCCGTGGTAGCGAAGCCGGCAGCCGGCTCGGCACAGAAGGTCGAGCAGAAGCTGTGCCGCGGACGCGGGTTGCCCCGCGGTGCAGATGAGCGGCAGGCCGCGCGGACCGAGACGCTGGGCCGCGGCTGCGATGACGCTGGGATTCTCGCAAACCGAGACCGTGCGCTTGTTCCATTCTCCGAAGACCGCTTCGTCCGCCCTGCGAAGCTGGCGAACGGTGAGATGACATGGTTCGCCCGAGTCCGCCATCAGATTGAGCAATTGACCGACGAGCGTTGAGGCGGCGCCGCGCAGGTTGAGCACCAGCACAGGCGCAGAGAGTTCGTCGACCACGACGCCTACAGAGTCCCACAATTGGCGTCGGCAATCGGCAGAACGGGACAGCTTGAGCCCTTGCTGCTGCGCGATCGCCTGCAAACAGAGCGCCGACAGTGGTTTTCCGGCATCGAGCGCGTGGCTGTCGCCGGTCGTGCGCGTCGCAAGTTCAGCCAGTGGAACCGCGGGCTGGGGAAGCTGGCGCAAGACGAACAAGGCCTGACGGAGAAGCATGCCGGCGAACACGCAATCGTCACCGCTGTATTTTTTGAGCAGGCCGGTCGAGCGAATCCTCGCGAGCCAGTCGCGGTACTGGGGCAGGTCCGCCATGGCCGCTTCGATGGAGCTAAACAGGTCCGTCCATCGGTGCGAAGCGGAATCACGAGCGCGGCGTTGGTCTTCAATCGGGCCGGCAATGGCCTGAACCGCTTCGGCGAGCGAATCGCACATGCCACTTTCGCACAGAATGCGTTCCATTTCGGCCAGTCGCACGACCAACGGTGTTCCCGAGGAGGGGCGCCGCGCAAGAAAGTGATCGATTGCGGAACGCTCATCCGCAGATACGTCCGGCAAGGTCAAAGTGCCGCCAAGCGATTGGCCGAAGCGCAGACGCGCCGCAATGCCTTGGATGAGGCGGGCCAATGTGGCCTTGCCGAGTGCCTGCTGGAGGCGATCTGGATCGTGGATCATATCGAGTGGCCGGCGCTGCGGTCGGGAAAGACCCCGACCAAAGAGATTTCGGCGGTCTCCTGGGCCTTGCCGTTAACGTTCGCCATCCTGAGCACCGTTAGCCTGCAAGCGTTCGCGGCCATTCCAGACCCAGCGTGAGGTCCATACCGCATCAACGCCCGCCCGCGCGGAAAGCTGATAAATCGCCAGCCCCGGCAGCGTGGCATAACAACCCCATTCACGTTCGCTGGTCATGACGAAATCGAGGTCGAATTCGTGCAGCATGCCCATGCACTTGCTGCGCATATCGGAATCGATGCCCACAAAGGCCTCATCGAGCAGGATCAGCCGCGGCGCGAACTTTCCCGCGCTGCCGTAATATGCGGCGGCGGCGGCGAATTGCGGGATGGTCAGCGCCAGCGCCTTCTCGCCGCCTGAAGCAGTGCCGTGCGTGCGCTTGGTGAGTCGCTGCCAATCGCCATCCTGTTTCCGTTCGACATAAAATTGATGCCAGCGGCGATAGTCGAGGGCGATCGTGAGTTGTTCCGCCCAGGTGCCGGTCGTCTCGGTCTCTCGCACCAAGCGGATCTGCTCCTGAAGGAAATCGCCGAGCAACATGCGATCCGCCTGCGACCATGTGGAACTTTCTCCCATCAGCTTTTTTCTGGCCTCGTTAAACGCAGTAGGCCCCTCCGACAGCGCCTCCCACTTGAATTGCAGCATCATGCCGGTGCTGGTCGGGCGCAGTTGCAGTTGCTTGCTCATATCGCGCACCAGTTCCGCGGCGCGGCGGATGAGCGATCCGAGCTCGACAGCGACATCGTGAATGAGATAGTTCTCAAGCACCTCGCGTTCCTTGGCGGTCAACAATGCGCCGCGATTGACGATTTCCTCAGCCAGCAAGAAACTGAAGTCGTTCATTCGTCGCCGCTCGCCTTGAAAAAGCACCGTCACCACCAACACATCGTTATCCGTCGTGTGCTCGGGGCGATAGTCGTGACTTTGCAGAGCATTGGTCACTTCCTGCACGTGGTGATAGATCAATTTCTGATTCCTTTCCCAGGCACCGTCGCTGTAATCGACCGCCTGGAGGGTGACATCGATTCGCCTTGCTAGATCGACCGCCGCGGCGACGGAAAGTTCACCCTGCGCTTGCCCCGAAAGCGGCCGCTCCCCGGCGGCAGCGAGATGGAGCAGGCCCGTGTTGGCGAAGCGCAACAGATGTTCGATCGCCCGCGCGCGGTTGGCCATATCCGCCGCGATCTCCCGCTCAAGGTCGCCGATGGACGATGCCATCAGTCGGACGCGCTCTTGCGCCCCGCCCAAGGTTTGAGCAGCCTCCTGTTGTTCCCTTTGAATGCGCTCGAAACGCCCCTCAACCTCGCGCAGCCGTCGCTGCACCTCCTCGACCGCTGCGCCAACCGTCTGATTAAGCACGGCGAGTTGTGCATCAGCAGCGGCGGTCTTCCGCTCCGCCTTCTGCTTCGCCGAGTGCAATCGATCCTCGCGAAGGCGGTTGTTTTCCAACCGCGATTGCTCCTCACGCAAGGCCTGGTCCGCAAACATCCGCTCGCGCGCCGCAGGCCAGAGCGAGCTCAGGGCCTGCTGGTACTCACCGAGGGCATCTTCGAGCGACCGCAAACGGTCGATCCACTCGCGCAGGCCCAGATCGACCGCCGTCGCGTCCCTCTCGGCGGTCTTGCGTTGGAACACTTCTGCGGCCGCACCAACACGCGCCTCCGTCTCGCGCAAGCGAACTCGTCTCTGGGTCAGCTGCTGCCGCTGCGCATCCCGTTCGGCAACGGACAGGCGCACGCCGCCGTCATCGGGGACGAGTGCCGCTTCCGCTTTTGCCGCGGCGTCCCGTTGATCGAGTTCCGTCAGAGCCGCGCGAATCTCCGAGAGCGCCTGTCGCAAGGTCATCAGCTCGCCATCCAACTCTCGCAGCCGCCGCAACCGCGCGGCTTCGCGTGCCGCCTGGCCAATGTGTTGCGCGGCGGGCTTCGTCCACCGCCCAAGCTTCGGCCCAATTCGCCATCGTCCCGCGAGATCCACCCACACTGGACCGCTGTCTTCGCCAAGCCCGATCCGGTGAATAATGCGCCCAATCACCTCCACAGGCACTCCTGCAGGGCCGCCCGTACGGTCACCCGACGGACGAAGCACGTCCGCCAGCGTCGGATAGTTCGGCAACACCGCCTGCGGCTCCTCATCCACCAGGAACGTGTCTAAACGCTCTTCCTTGCTTCGGATCGCTCCCTCAGAATTCACCCACGCGTCCAGCAAACCCGACGATTCCATGGCCGCCTCAATCGCGGCCCTGTGCTCGGCAGGCACATGCTCAAAGAACTCACAAAGCATCCAGAATGGTGCCCCATCGCGCGCGCGGCGAGATTCGGGATCGCGCGTATACGGCGGTGGCGGAGGCTGATGCTCACCTTTCGAAAGCCGTTCCTGTTCGTCGCAAAGTACGCGCAGCTTTTCTTCAACCGACCGCAATTCCTGCTCTTCCGCTGCCCGCTCGGATGCCACGCCGCAGTGGAAGTTCTCCATCGCCTGATCCACGGCCGCACGCACAGGGCTGGTTGCGGCGATGTTCTCCTCACACCACGAGGAGATGTCGGGCACGACTTCCGGAACCGACGCCGGCGCCAACACAACGACAGCGGCACACCACTGGCGATACGCTTCCGCCAATGCGCCAACCGAACCAAGGACCTCTCGCTCCGCGGCGCTGACCGCCTCGGCGGCTTCGGAGACCCGCCCTTGTTCCTGGTCGTGCTTGTCCGATTCAGCCTGAAGTACCTGCCTCTCAGCATCCACGTCCGCATTCAGCTTACCGAGCAGCCGAGCCGCTCGACGCCGCTCGCGAACCGCCTCAGTCAGCGAGCGATGGACTTCCTCCAGGAGCGTCGCGTTGTTCGTTTCTGCTATCATGCCTTGAAGAATCCCCTCGTCGTGTTCTTTATCCATGCCGCAGGCAGCCGCGCCGAGATGCGCTTCATCAAGGTATTTCTTTAGGGCGGCAGTCGCTGTCTGAACTCGCTCCTGGTATCGTTCAACCGCGCGCTCACAAAATTCCCGCTCCCGCAACGACTCCGCATGCTCGTCGGCAGCGCTTTCGGCATCGCGTCGCCGTTCCGCGGCGCGTTTCGCGGCGACATCGAGATCCCGTGCGGATCGCATTTCGGGACTGCTCTCCAGTGTCTGCTTCTCTCCCAGCGCAGTTGCCAGCTCCATTGACAGCTCCTCCTGCCGGGCCAGCAATGACTTGCTTTGTTCCTTTGCCTGATCGCAAGCGCTCTCCGCCTCTCGGAGTTTCCGTTGGCGACTTTCATACACACTGTGCGCCTTGCGCACTTCTGCGGATCGTCGGGACGCGAGTATCGCGGCATATTGGCGATACTCCTCCAGAAATGCATCCGCCGACCGCTTGGCCGCGACCAGGTTCTCGAGCGCCAGCCGATCTTCCTCCAGCCCGCGCATGGCCTCGGCCACCTGCGAGATAATCGTTTGCGACACCGGTGGCAGCGCGTTGCTCAGCGCATTCGACAGCCGCCCTTCATCCAACTGGCGCGCTAGCTGAGGCTGGCGCAGCTCAATTAGCAGATCGACCAATGCCTCGTAGCGATCCTGCCGCAGTTCAAACATCCGGCGGTTCACTTCCACCCGATATTCCGAAGCGGTCGTGAACAGCTGGCCGGCGCCGTCGAGCGCTTCGAGCAGCGCGTCTTTTGACAGCGGGTTGCCTTGCGAGGAGCAGAGCGCAAGATCACTACCAATCCTTTGCGGCGTGACGAAAAACCACCTCCCGGCGATGCCTTTCCCGCTCACCGCGCGCACGCCGCAACCGAGTGTGAGGTAATGGTCGCAGCCGGCATCGTCCCGGCGGCCGAACTCGATCCAGGTGTAACCAAGACGGTCGTCATACTTGCCCATTAACAAGTTCCACTCAAATCGCTTGGCAGAATCGCCGTCTGGCTCGACACGATGCGGCGACGTCTCTCCATCGAGCAGAAACGGGAGTTGCAGAGCCAGCACCCGGCTCTTTCCCGTGCCGTTGTTTCCCCGCAGCAGCAGCCGACCGCAATGGAAATGAAATTCCTGATCGTCGTAGCGATACAGATTCACCAGTCCCGATCGTAGCGGCTGCCAGCGCGCACTGGCCGCCTGCGGCAGCGGAATCCCCTGAGGTCTCACCGTATCCATGTTTTCCACTATTTTCCACTCAATCCGCACAGACCCTCAGTAATGTCCTGAAGTCACGGAGTCCTTTCTCTGATCGGTGATGCATCGTCGTGTGGAGTACCAACCGCAAAACGGCCGATCGCCGGCAAGGGCGTGACCACATGATTCTTCGGGTCTACTTCAATCAACCTCAACATTTCCATGCGACCCAGCGCTTCATGCAGCAATACGCTGGCTGCGCCTGGCTCGCCGACGTCCTTCCGCCAGTGATGTCGATGTTGCCGAATCAGCGATTCGACATAGCCTTCCAGCTCGGAAATGCTCACGGGGTCCGTCCGTTCGTCACGAAGCCGGTTCGCCAGATGCTCGGCAATCAACAGCGTGGCATGGCCGTCCGTGCCTTCTTCCGGCATCTTCACGTCGGTCATCAGTTCATCCGGGTCGATCATCGCCACACCCTCGCGCCGGGTCTCCTGAACCAATCCGGTTGCGCCTTCAATTTCTTTTACGATCGAGGGGCGCTGCGGCACAAAATACGCGCGTTCCTCCTCGCTGAGCCGCGAATAGTAGGTTACCGGGTCGTTCAGCAATCTGCGAAACAATCGCGTGCGCAGCCGGCGATTCCGGCCCTCTTCGGTGTCCGGAAACGGCTCGTCCACGATAGCGTTGATGCGCTCTTCGGTCGATCGTGCGGCCATCGTTGACGGCCCGCGCCGCACGTTTAGCATCGCCGCCAATGCCGCGCCGTTGACGTTGTACAGTACGTCTTGGTCCGGAGAGGCCAGGAAGTACTGTTCGTCGCCATCCACCCGCGTCAGAACACGCAGATCGATCAGGTGCTTGATGACTTCCACCAGATCCCGGCGATGCTCGCGCAGCGCCAAGTCAAAGGAAACTCTGTTGCCCGCCGCAGCACCGTTTGCCGCTCGGATTTCTCCAGCACTGCCAGCGCCAGACACAGCACCACGTACCGCCGCCGCGTGAATGACTGCTCCTTGGTATCGAGCAGCGGCCGCGTGGAATCGTTGAGGTCGCCAGGCGTCTTGCGCAGGCGCGCCAGTTCGCTTTCGACGTGCAGCGTCCATTGGCAATGCCTCATGAACCCCTCCCGCAGCCACGCCGTATGCCGGCGAACGAGCATGAAATCGGAAGCCCCTTTCTCGCCCGGCGTCAGCAGCGGCCGCCGCAACAGCGCTGCAATCGCACGCCGCCGCTCATGCACGGTTTGGGCGTGCAAGCTGCTCGATATCGTCTGCCGCGGCAAAGAGGTATCCATGTCCATATCTATCCCCCCGCCACCAGCGATTGCGCAACTTCCAGCCCCCACGCTTCTTCGCCATCCTCCACCAGGGGACGAATCGTCAGATAGTGGTCTTCGCCGATCAGCACACCGGCAGTCGTGCGTATAACAGCCATGGCCCCATCCTCGGTTCGCTCAAGATCGATCTGCAGAACGCCATCGCTGGATGTCACCGAGACCGCCGCTGCGGATCCTGTTTTGGCCGCCAGCGCATCGCCGAGCAGATCAAGGAACAACTGAAACGCCCCCTCCGGCAACTCGTCAAGCTGCGACAGACGTAGGCGCCGCCCGGTCGCC
>WNFK01039417.1_pt1 | contig 15078 bp, 14 predicted proteins | sample 5400281 | NCBI WGS metagenome assembly WNFK01 (sample SAMN13153350, study PRJNA577476) | soil metagenome | isolation source: 20 cm soil on Douglas fir-dominated hillslope | place: USA:California | collected 2013-09-17 | reverse complement strand
CAGCGGGCCGCGGTGACGTCAGGAACGACGCACGGCCGCTTCGGACACCCGACTCATCGGCCTCGCGGCAGATCGGCGTGACGCGCGGCAGGGAGAGACGCAGGACAAGCGTTCTGTAGCGCGTGGCGCGCTCGAGGTTCCCCTGAGACGAGCAGGCGCTCGTGACCCGGGCAGGGGAGGAAGAGAAAACCCGGTTGCGCCTGGGTTGCGACTTCCTGCCGCGCTACGCCGCTTCCTGCAACCCCCCGCTCTGGAACTACGCGGGTTTTCTCACTCCTTCGAGTAGCCGCGGTACTCCATCTGGTTCGCGATCCGGACGCGCGCGTCGGTGCCCCAGTACTTCTCGACGAGATAGAGTCCGAGATCGAGCGACGACGACACGCCGCCGGCCGTCACGACGCGCCCCTCGTCGACCACCCGCCGATTCGTGACGACCTCGCGGCAGAGCGGCCGCAGCAGCTCCACCGCCAGATGATGCGTCGTCGCGCGCTTGTCGCGCAGATACCCCGCGCGTCCGAGCAGGAGCGCGCCGGAGCAGACCGAGGCCAGCGGCCGTTCGTCGCCCCACGTCTTCAGGTAGTCGATGGCGCGCCGGTTGTCCATCAGCGCGACGGTCCCGAGCCCACCCGCGACGTAGAGGAGGTCGAAGCCCGAGAGGTCTTCGTACACCGCGTCGGGTTTGAGCATCAGACCGGACTCGTCGACGATCTCGGCCTCGGTCCCGATGATCCGGTGGGTCACACTCGAATCGATGGACATCGCAGCGATGCGTCGCAGGGCGTCGTAGGCGCCGATCAGATCGAGGAGCGTCAGCCGCGGGAAGACGAAAAACGCGATGCGCTTCGGTGCCGCCATGGCGTCAGCAGGGCTGGACCGAGGCCTTGTGGCGCTGCGCGAGCGCCTGGTAGCCTTCGGGGTTGGCGCGCACCCATCGCTCTGCCGGCGTGCCGGCGAGCGGACCGCGCACCTTGGCCGGCGCGCCGAGCGCGAGCGTGCCCTCGGGGATCTCGGTCTCGGGTGTCACGAGCGCGCCCGCGGCGACCATCGCGCGCGCGCCGATGCGCGCGCCGTCGAGCACCGTCGCGCCGTTGCCGATCAGGCACTCTTCTCCGAGCCACGCCGCGTGGATCGTGCAGTTGTGGCCGACCGTCGAGCCGGCGCCGATCTCGGTCCCGCCACGCGGCGTGACGTGCACGACGGCGCAGTCCTGGACGTTGGCGCCGCGGCGTACGACGATCGGATTGAAGTCGCCGCGGAGCACGGCGTTGTACCACACGGACGCGCGCTCCTCGATCGTCACGTCTCCGACGATCACGGCGGTGGGCGCAACGAACGCGGTCGGATGGATTCTCGGGCTCTTGCCCTCGAAGCTGAACAGTGGCATGGGCTGGACCCTCGCAGTATGCTCGGAGTGCCCACATCTTACTCCCACACGCCGCGCCAGGAGGAGGGAATGCCGTTCCCGAAGATCGCGGCCGTCGCCACCGCGACGCCGCCGCATCGCTACACGCAGTCGCAAGTCCTGACGCTCGCGGGGTATCGAGATGAGGATCGGAGTGGGTTTTTTCGTCGCAGCGACATCGACGGCCGCTATCTGTGGATCGATCCGGCGACGTTCCGGCCCAACGAGTCGATCGACGAGCTCAACGACCGTTTTCGCGAGGGCGCGCTCGAGCTCGGCGAGTCGGCAGCTCGTCGGGCACTCGACCGAGCCGGCTGGAACATCTCCGATGTGGATTTCATCGCGACGACGACGTGCACCGGGCGCCTCACCCCCAGCCTCGATGCGCGCCTGATCGCACGGCTCGGCTTCCGCCCCGACATCCAGCGTGTTCATGTCGGTGACACCGGCTGCGCCTCCGCGATGGTCGCGCTCCAGCAAGCGTCGAACTACGTCACGGCGTTTCCCGGGCGCCGGGCGCTGGTCGTCGCGGTCGAGATCTGCTCCGCGACCTATTTCCTGGACGACCGGCTCGAGAGCGCGGTGGCCCACGCGATCTTCGCCGACGGCGCCGGCGCGCTCGCGGTGACGACCGACGGACCGGGGCCGTCGCTGATCGCGCAGCGGACGCTGTTCCGCTCCGAGCATCTCGACGCGATGGGATTCGAGTATCCGGGCGGCCGGCCGCGCGTGGTGCTCTCCAAGGACGTGCGCCGCATCGGCGCGGTCATGATGGGCGAGATGGCGGCGATCCTGATGGGGGCGCAAGGGCTCAAGCGCGAGGACATCGCATACTGGGTCCTCCACTCCGCGGGACGACGCGTGATCGACCGCGCCCGAACCTTGCTCGAGCTCAGCGAGGAGCAAGTCAGCCACTCGCGCTCCGTGCTGCGACGCTTCGGCAACATGTCATCGGCCACGATCCTCTTCGTCCTGGAAGAAACGCTCCGTGACGAGTCTCCGGTTCCCGACGATTGGGGCGTCATGATCGGTCTGGGGCCCGGCTTCGCCGCCGAAGGAGCGCTGCTGCGGTGGTGATCCCGTGAAACGGGCTGACGGCGCGCGGGAGGTGCTCGACGGGGCGGTCGCGACCCAAGAGCTCGCGGCCTCGCTGGCCGACATCGACCGCCTCAATAGCTGGTTCGGCGGGTACGCGCTCTCGCTGCGCGCGATCCGCCGTCTGGCGGCCGAGGTTCCGCGCGCCCGCCCGCTTCGAGTCATCGACGTCGGCGGCGGGACGGCGGCGTTCGCGGTGCGCGTGGTCCGGTGGGCGCGGCGCAGCGGTCGCGACATCCGCGTCATCGTCGTCGATCGCGACCCGATTTCGCTCCGGCTTGCGCGCGCGGCGGTCGCGGCGTACCCGGAGATCGTGCTGGTGTGCGCCGACGCGGCCGCGCTGCCGTGCCGCGAGCGGGCGGTCGACATCGTCACCAGCGCCCTCACGCTCCATCACCTCGAGCCGGCGCAGGCCGCTGCGGGGCTGCGCGAGATGACGGCGGCCGCGCGGATCGGAGTGGTCGTGAATGATCTGCTTCGGCGCCCGCTCTCGCTCGGCCTCGTGTGGCTCGTGACCCGTCTCCTGGGTTGCCATCCGATCTCGCGTCACGACGGCCCGCTCTCGGTGCGGCGCTCGTATTCGCGCGACGAGCTTCGGGCGCTCGCCGAGAAGGCCGGCGCGCGGCGGCTGACGATCCGCGAGTACCCCGTGCTGGGTCGCCTGGTGGCGGTCCTGTCGTGACGACCGACGTCATCGTCGTCGGCGCCGGCCCCGCGGGCGCGGCGACGGCCATTCTCATGGCCGAGCACGGACTCTCCGTCGCGCTCCTCGATCGCGCGCGGTTTCCGCGACCGAAGATCTGCGGAGAGTACCTGAGCCCGGAAGCCCCGCGTCTGCTGGATCGGCTCGGCGCGCTGAAGGCGGTCGATGCCGTCGCCAGCACCTTGAAGGGCATGCGGATCACCGCGCCCAACGGCAAGACCCTCGTCGGGACGTACCGGCCGATCGGAGCGTGGCGGCCGTACCGCGAGCACGCGATGGCGATCACGCGCGAGGCCCTCGACGCGATCCTCGTCGACCGCGTCCGCGCGCTGCCCGTCGACTTCCGCGAGCAGACGCGCGTCACCGACCTCGTCGTGGCGGGCGGCCGCGTGCTCGGCGTCGAGGCGCTCGATGCGGACGCCCGTCGCCTGACCCTGCGCGCTCCGCTGACGATCGCCGCCGACGGCCGCGCGTCGGTGATCGCCCAGCGACTCGGGCTTCGCCGGCCGCATCGCCTCCAGCGGATGGCGATGGTTACCTACGTCGAGGGCGTGAGCGGCCTCGGGCGTGTCGGCGAGATCTTCGTCGATCCGCCGGACTACGCGATCCTGAATCCGGTGGCGCCCGGCCGCGCGAACCTCAGCGTCGTCGTGCCCCTGGCGCACGCCACGCCGTGGAGCGGTCGCCTCGACACCTTCTTCGACGCGCGCGTGAAGCATTTGCCGCACCTCGCGCGGCGCATCGCCGGGGGCCGCCGCGTCACGCCGGTCCGCGCGATGGGCCCGCTGGCGTACCGGGTCGACGCGCCGCGCACCGGCGGCGTGCTCATGGTCGGCGACGCCACGGGCTTCTACGATCCGTTCTCGGGCGAGGGGATCTTCAACGGTCTGCGGAGCGCGGAGCTCGCGGTGGAGACGGCCGTGCAGGCGCTCGGTCGCGGCGACCTCTCGGTTGGCGGGCTGGCCGGATACGATCGCGCCCGCCGCCTGGCGACCCGCGACAAGGAGCGAGTGACGCACGCGCTCCAGTTCGTCATCAGCCACCGTCGGCTCGCCAACCTGGCCGCGCGGGTTCTCGCGCGCCGCCCGCGCCTGCTCGACCTCCTGCTCGGTGTTCTCGGCGACTTCGTGCCGCCCCGCGCGCTCGTGAGCGGCCTGCTCGCGCGCTCGCGATTCTGACCATCCGCAGTGCGCGCCGCAGGACGTCGCGGGGCTGGGGTCCCGCCGGCCGAGGCGCGCCTCTAGACCACCTCTAGACCGCCTCTACCCCAAGGAGACTCTCGATGAGCCCGAGCGACAATCTGCCGCGCCGCTTCGCGCGAATCTACACGGCGGCCATCACCGACGTGATGGACGAGATGGGACTCAAGCGCCAGACCTTGCCCGCGTCCATCCAGCCGCTGTCCTCGGGAATGCGGACGGCGGGCTATGCGTTCACGGCGCGCGGGCGGTCGTACACGGGCTCACCGCGCGAGCGCGATCAGACCTTGCGGCGCTTCCTGGGCATGCTCGGCGCGGTGCCGGCGGAATCGGTCCTGGTGCTGGCCGCGCACGACAACGTCGCGGCGCACTTCGGCGAGCTCAGCGCGGCGTGGTTCCGCGCGCGCAAGGTGCGCGGCGCCGTGATCGACGGCGCGACGCGCGACGCCGCCGCGATCATGCGCATGGGGTTCCCGACCTTCGTGCGCTATCGGACGCCCCAAGATTCGGTGCCGCGTTGGCGCGTCGCCGACTGGGGCCAGCCGGTGACGATCGGCAGCGTGCGGGTGAGCCTGGGTGACGTCGTGGTGGCAGATCTGGACGGCGTCGTGATCGTCCCCCGGCGCGCCGCCCAGGAGGTGCTCCGGCGCTGCGAGAAGCTCGTGGGGACGGAGAACCGGGTGCGCTCCGCGGTGGGGCGCGGCATGACGCCGCTCGCGGCCTATCAGAAGTTCGGCAGCTTCTGACGCCGGGCTCAGCCCGAGGCGGCGACCGCGCGCGAGGCGTCGCGCACGACCTGCACCGCCGAGCGACCGAACACCGAGGCGACGAGCAGGCCGATGACGAGATCGGGCCACGGCGAGCGCGTGACGGCGACCGCGCCGGCGGCGATCAGGACGGCCGCGTTGCCGATCACGTCGTTGCGCGAGCAGATCCACGCCGAGCGCATGTTGATGTCGTCGCCGCGCCGGCGCCAGAGGAGCGCCAGACACCCGAGGTTCGCGGCGAAGGCGAGCGTGCCGACCACCCCCATCACCTCGACGGTCGGCGTGACGCCGCTCGCGATCTTGAACGCCACCTGCACGAGCAGACCGATGCCGAACGCCGCCATGATGAGTCCCTTGAGCAGCGCGGCGCGCGCCTGCCACGCGATGCCGCGACCGATGACGTAGAGACTGAAGCCGTAGACGACGGCGTCGCCCAGCATGTCGAGGGAATCGGCGAACAGGGCCGTCGAGTGGGCCAGGACGCCGGCCACGGACTCGGTGACGAACATCACGACGTTGATCAGCAGGACGATCTGGAGCGTTCGCCGCTGCTCACGCGGGATCTCTCGGACCTCGCAGCAGTCGTCCATGGATGTCCTGCGGTGCTTCGAGCGGGCGCCGGCTCTTCCGGCTCGTCGCGCGCCTCGGCGCCGCTGATCTCGGGGAGCGAGGCTTCCTTCAGCGGCTTGCCGATGTGGTCGCGGATCCACTTGGCGTCCCACCACTCGAGCGGCGTGACCGACGTGCCGTTGACCAGCACCTCGTAGTGGAGGTGATCACCCATCGCCAGGCCGGTCGAGCCGGTCCGCGCGATCTCCTGACCTTTCTCGACGGCGTCGCCGACCTTCACGGTCGTGCTCGAGAGATGGGCGTAGAGCGTCTGCAGACCGAGCCCGTGGTCGATCACCACCGCGTTGCCGTAGATCGTGAGCGGCTCGGCGAACACGACCACGCCCTTGTTCGAGGCCGGCACCGGCGACTGTCGCGTCGACGCCAGGTCGTACCCGAAATGGATCTGCCGGTCGATCTCTTTGCCGCCGTGCACGTAGCTGCGCGTCTCGGCGAAATTCGCGAACACCTTGGTGTTGCGTGCCTGCACGAACGGCCCGTGCCAGAGCGGCTTGTCGGCGGTGCTGGCGCCGATCTTCCGCTTGGTCTCCTCGGCCTGACGGCGCAGGTCGCGGTTGATCATCAAGAATCCGTCGACCAGCGAGTCGGTGGCTGGCCGCTGCGGCAGGAGCTCGGGAACCTTGGCCTGGAGGAACGCGTCCCTGATCTCGATCGTGTCCTTCGGGAACTTGCGCGGGCGAATCTCCGCCGGGATCCCGCGCGAGGCGGTGTTGCCGGCCTCGTCGGTCGCGCGGATCTGAATCGGCGTCGCCGCGTCGTAGTCCCAGGGGAGCGCGATCAGAGCGATGCGCGCCCCCTTGTCGGGCGGGCCGAAGGCGAACGACGGGAAGGCCATCGCGCCGGCCGTGACGTCCGTGCGCGAGGCGCCGGTGACGCGGAACGCGACCAGCCCGCTTCCGCCGGGCGAGAGGTAGTGAGTCGCGGCGAGCAGCTCGACCTTGGGCGGCGTGAGATCGATGGTGACCGGATACCCGGCGATCGCCCGGTCGTCGCGACGGATCGGCCGCCAGAAAGTGTCGCGCGCCCACACCTCGATGGTCGCGCTGCCCTCGCGCAACCCGATCGCCGCGCTGTCGACCAGGACCGGAATCTCGACGCGGCGGCCCAGGCCGCTGTCCTTCGTCGCCACGGGCGTCGACTTGCCGGACTGTTCGATGCGGACCTCGACCCGCGCGACGTTGCCGCGGCGAGCTTCGACGACCACGGTAAACGCAGTCTTCTGGCCGATGAAGCGCGGGGCGGTCGTGAGGGACTGGACGCCGGGGACGGTCTGCCGCCAGATCAGATACGCGACGGATCCGACGACGGCCACCAGGAGGACCACGACGAGGAGCACCCAGGCCTTCGCGCGGGACCGCTTGGGCACGAAGCGGATGATACCATGCCGACCCGTCACGAACCTCGGAGGTGATCGCGCGATGAGCCCTTTCCTGGTGGTCACGTCGGTGGCGCTGTTCGTGCTGGCGGGACTGTGCGAGATCGGCGGCGGATATCTCGTGTGGCTGTGGCTCCGCGAGGGGCGGAGCGTGCTCCTGGGGGTGCTCGGCGGCGTGATTCTCTTCGTCTACGGTGTGGTGCCGACGCTCCAGCCGGCACCGTTCGGCCGCGTCTACGCCGCATACGGCGGAGTGTTCGTCGTCCTCTCGCTTTTATGGGCCAGTCTCGTCGCCCACGAGGCGCCCGATCGCTTCGATGTGATCGGCGGGCTCCTGTGTCTCGCTGGTGTCTCGGTGATCATGTACGCGCCACGGAGCTGACGTCGCGGACCACTGTTCTTGACACCCCCGGTCGGCGCTCGCTAGCATGACCCGGTGCCGACCTCCCTCTGGCTGATCCCCCTCTTTCCGCTCGTCGGCGCGCTGCTCAATATGATCTTCGGCAGGTTCATCGGCCGACACGCGCACTGGATCGCGGTGCCGGCGCTGGCCGGCTCGTTCATCGCCTCGTGCGTGCTGTTCTCACGCGTCGCCTCCGGTGAGGCGTTCACCGCGACGCTCTTCAGCTGGGTCTCCGCGGGTGACTTCGAGACGTCGGTGGCCGCGTACGTCGACCCGCTCACCGGCATCATGCTGCTGGTCGTGACGGGCGTCGGCATGCTCATCCATCTGTATTCGATCGGCTATATGCACGACGACCCGGGCTACCCGCGCTACTTCGCCTACCTGAACCTTTTCGTGTTTTCGATGACGATGCTGGTGCTCGCCGGCAACTTCCTGCTGCTCTACGTCTTCTGGGAGGCGGTCGGTCTCTGCTCGTACCTCCTGATCGGCTTCTGGTACACGCGGCCGGCGGCGTCGCAGGCGGGCAAGAAGGCGTTCATCGTCAACCGCGTCGGCGACTTCGGCTTCGGGCTCGGCATCATGTGGCTGTGGAGCGCGGTCGGCACGCTCGACTACGACGCGGCGTTCGCCGCGATCGGCGGCCTGCCGCCGAGCACCGCCACCGGCATCGCGCTACTCCTGTTCATGGGGGCCTGCGGCAAGTCGGCGCAGCTGCCGCTGCACACGTGGCTGCCCGACGCGATGGAAGGACCCACGCCGGTGTCGGCGCTCATCCACGCGGCGACGATGGTGACGGCCGGGGTCTACATGGTCGCGCGCAGCCGCGTGATCTTCGAGCACTCGCCGGTCGCGCTCGAGGTGGTCGCGTGGATCGGCGTGGCCACCGCGCTCTTCGCGGCCTCGATCGGCCTCGTGCAGACCGACATCAAGCGCGTGCTCGCGTACTCCACGGTGAGCCAGCTCGGCTACATGTTTGCCGCGGTCGGCGTGGGCGCGTACGCCGCCGGCATCTTTCATCTGGTCACCCACGCGTTCTTCAAGGCGCTCCTGTTCCTCGGCGCCGGCAGCGTCATCCACGGCCTCGGCGGCGAGCAGGATCTGAGGAAGATGGGCGGTCTTTCGTCTCGGATGGTCGCGACGACGGTCACCACGACGATCGGCGGGCTCGGCCTCGCCGGAATGCCGGGGCTCGCCGGCTTCTTCTCGAAGGACGAGATCCTGGCGGCCGCCTACGGCAGCGGCCACAAGGGGATCTGGGCGCTCCTGCTGCTGGGCGCCTTTCTGACGTCGTTCTATACCGCCCGGATGCTGTTCCTGGCTTTCTACAGCGGCCCGCGGATGAGCAGGGAAGCGGCCCACCACGTCCACGAGTCGCCCGGGGTGATGACCTTCCCCCTCTGGATCCTGGCGCTGCTGACGGTGATCACCGGCATCGCGTTCGGCATTCCGTCCGATCACGGGACCCGGTTCGAGCGGTTCCTGGCGCCGGTGTTCCCGATTCACGAGAGCGGGCACAGCGGCGCCGTCGCGCTGATGCTGCTCGTCTCCGCGGTCGCGGTGTTCGTCGCGGGCGTCATGGTCGCGTGGTTCATGTACATGGCCACGGCCGTGCGGCCCGGCACGATCGGGCAGCCGCGGACGCCGATCCATGCGCTCCTGCTCAACGCCTACTACGTCGACGCGATCTATGATCGCGCGATCGTGCGCCCGCTGCTGGCGCTCTCCCGATTCCTGGCCGGCGTCTTCGATGCGCGACTGATCGACGGGCTCGTCAACCTATTGGGCCGCGCGGTCATCGCGAGCGCCTCGGGGCTCCGTCGGCTCCAGACCGGCTATACCGTCAACTACGCGCTGACGATGCTGGCCGGCGCGGTCGCCATCGCGGCGTTTCTGCTCGCGCGATGACCGCGATCCCGCTCGTCTCGATCGTCACGTTTCTTCCGGCTCTCGCCGGGCTCGTCCTGCTGCTGGTGCCGCGGCTCTCCGCCGGCATGCTGCGCGCCGTCTCGCTGGCGGCGGCCGTGGTCACGTTCGTGCTCTCGCTCCCGCTCTACTTCGGCTTCGACGCCGAGATCATCGGCTATCAGTTCGAGGAGTCCCGGCGCTGGATGCCGACGCTCGGGGTGACCTACCACGTGGGGGTCGACGGCATCAGTCTGCTGCTGGTGCTCCTGACGACCTTCCTGATGCCGCTGGCGCTGGCGTCGGCGTGGGGCTCCATCGAGGACCGGGTCAAAGGGTTCGTGGCGACGATGCTGATTCTCGAGACCGGGATGCTCGGCGTCTTCGTGAGCCTCGACCTCTTCCTCTTCTATGTCTTCTGGGAGGCGATGCTGATCCCGATGTACTTCGTCATCGGGATCTGGGGCGGACCGAATCGAATCTACGCCGCGGTGAAGTTCGTGCTCTATACGATGGTCGGCTCCCTCCTGATGCTGGTCGCGATCCTGGCCCTCTATTATCAGTACGGCGCCGCGACCGGACGGTACACGTTCGACCTGCCGCTGCTCACGCAGTACGTGATGGCGCCGGGCCGCGCCCAGAACCTCATGTTCCTGGCCTTCGCGCTGGCCTTCGCGATCAAGGTCCCGCTGTTTCCGTTCCACACCTGGCTGCCCGACGCCCACGTCGAGGCGCCGACCGCCGGCAGTGTGATCCTGGCCGGCGTCCTCTTGAAGATGGGAACGTACGGCTTCCTGCGCTTCTGCCTGCCGCTGTTCCCGGACGCGACGCTCAAGTACGGGCCCCTGGTCTTCACGCTCGCGGTGATCGGCGTGATCTACGGCGCGTGGGTGTCGACGGTCCAGCCCGACATGAAGAAGCTCGTGGCCTACTCGAGCGTGAGCCACCTGGGCTTCGTGATGCTCGGCATCTTCACGCTCAACCAGCAGGGGCTCGTGGGCGGCCTCATCCAGATGGTGAACCACGGGCTCTCGACCGGCGCGCTCTTCCTGATGGTCGGGATGATCTACGAGCGCCGCCACTCGCGGCTCATCGCCGACTTCGGCGGCCTCTGGCAAGTCATCCCGGCCTTTTCGGCGCTGTTCCTGGTCGTCACCCTGTCGTCGCTCGGACTGCCCGGGTTGAACGGATTCGTCGGTGAGTTCTTGATCTTGCTCGGCGCCTTCCAGCGCAACCCGTGGATGGCGGCGCTGGCGACCACCGGGATCATCTTCGCCGCGGTCTACATGCTCTGGATGTATCAGCGCGTGGTGTTCGGCGAGGTCACGCGAGACGCGAACCGCCGGCTCGCCGACCTCACGGCGCGTGAGTGGGCGCTGCTGGTGCCGGTTCTGGCGCTCATCGTGTGGATCGGCGTCTACCCGGCCGCATTCACCGGCAAGACGGAGACCACGATCGAGGCGCTGATCTCCCAGATCCAGAGCAAGACCGCCGCGAATCGCTGATCATGGATACCATCGTCCTCCCGCCAGTCCTCCTCGGTCCGCTGGCGCCGACCCTGGTGGTGCTGGCCGCCGGCGCGCTCGTCCTGGCGCTCGACCTCCTGCCGCGCGCGCTTCCGCGCGAGCTCCCGGCGATGGTCGCGCTCGCGGGGATGGTCGGGGCGCTCCTGGCGACCCTGGCGCGCTGGAGCTCGCCGGGCCGCGCGTTCCGCGACATGGTCGTGCTCGACAACTTCGCGCTCTTCTTCAACGTCATCATCTGCTACGCCGGCGCGCTCATCGTGCTGCTCTCGATAGACTACCTGCGGCGCACCGGCGCCGAGTCCAGCGAGTACTGGGCGCTCGTGCTGTTCTCGACCGCGGGCATGATGCTGCTCGCCGCCGCCGGCGATCTGATCGTCGTGTTCCTGGCCCTCGAGCTCATGTCGCTCTCGCTCTACGTGCTGGCGGGGCTCTTCAAGCGTGAGCTGTCCTCGGGCGAGGCGGCGATGAAGTATTTCCTGCTGGGCGCGTTCGCCTCGTCGTTCCTGCTCTACGGCATCGCGCTGATCTACGGCGCCACCGGGACGACGAACCTCGACCGCATCGCCGCGGCCATCGCCTCGCGGCCGCGCGATCCGCTGTTCGTCATCGGGCTGAGCCTCATGATGGTGGGCTTCGGCTTCAAGATCTCCTCGGTCCCGTTTCACATGTGGGTGCCCGACGTCTATCAGGGCGCGCCGACGAGCGTGACCGCGCTGATCGCGACCGGTTCGAAGGCCGGCGCCTTCGCGGCGCTGATCCGGGTGCTGACGGTGACCCTGCGCGGCGTGCCGCCCGACTGGGCGGCGCTGCTCTGGGTGATGGCGGCCGTCACGATGACGGTCGGCAACATCGTGGCGCTCGCCCAGTCGAACCTCAAGCGGATGCTCGCCTACTCGTCGATCGCGCACGTCGGCTACATGCTGGTCGGCCTGGTCGCGGGGGGCGTGGGCGGCGCGAGCTCGGTGCTCTTCTATCTGCTGACCTACACCTTCACGACCGCCGGCGCCTTCGGGGTCATCACGCTCTGCGAGCGCGCGCGCGGCGAGGCGGTCGAGGTCGCCGACTACGCCGGGCTCGCGCGGCGCCATCCGATGCTGGCGGCGGCGCTCGGCCTCTTCCTGCTCTCGCTGGTCGGCATTCCCCCGCTGGCCGGGTTCGTCGGAAAGTTCTACGTGTTCGGCGCCGCCGTGCGCGCGGGCTATTTCTGGCTCGCGGTCATCGGCGTGCTGAATTCGGCGGCGGCCGCCTACTACTACCTCCGGATCATCGTCTACATGTACATGCGCGAGCCCGAGGGAACCGCCACCACCTACGCCTCGTCGTTCGCGGGCGGCCTCGCGCTGGCCATCGCGCTCCTCGCGATCGTGATCCTCGGCGTGATCCCGGCGCCCTTCGTCGACTTGGCCCAGGCCGCCGTCGCGCCGTTGCTCCGCTGACCTGAGCATCGAAGTGCCGAGCTTCGCACTGGCGCAGCGCGGCTGGCTCTTCGATCTCGACGGCACGGTCTATCGCGGTGAAACCTTGATTCCCGGCGCCGACACGACGATCGCCGCGCTCCGCGCGGCCGGGCGCCGCGTCGCCTTTCTCTCCAACAAGCCGCTCCAGACCCGCGCTGACTACGCCGAGAAGCTCACGCGCCTGGGGATCCCGACGCGGGCGGACGACGTGGTCAACTCGTCGCTCGTGCTGGCGCGGCACCTGGCGGGCCTCGACGCGCGGGCGCCCTTGTTCGTCATCGGGGAGCCGCCCTTGGTCGCCGAGCTCCGCGCCCACGGCTTCGAGGTGCGCGGCGACCATCGCGTCCGCTGGGTCGTGATCGCGTTCGATCGCACCTTCGACTACGCGAAGCTGAACACGGCGCTGCAGGCCGTACGCCAGGGCGCCCGGCTGATCGCGACGAATCCTGACCGGACGTGCCCCACCGAGGACGGCGAGATTCCCGACTGCGCCGGCATGACGGCCGCCGTCGAGGCGGTGACCGGGCACACGGTCGAGGTCATCGTCGGCAAGCCGTCGCCGATCATTCTCGAGGTCGCGCTCGAGCGGCTGGGCGTCGAGGCCCGCGAGTGCGTGATCGTCGGCGACCGGATCGAGACCGATATCGTCATGGGCAAGCGGCTCGGCCTGGCCACGGTGCTGGTGCTCACCGGCATCACGGCGGCGGGCGACGCGCGCATCGCCGACACGGCGCCCGACCTCGTCGTCCCGTCGATCCGGGACCTCGTCACGTCATAGCCCTGCCTCGGCCGGCGGCGCCCTAAGCCCCCGCGACGGCCTCCGACACGAACAAAGCCTCAGCCGGCGAACTACGATGGTTGACGGCTGTCGTTGCCGGGCAGTACGGTGATGACTGGCGCCGCTCGGGTGGCGCCCGAGGGAGCGAGCGATTGATCAAAACGGTGCAGGGACGTCCCTGGCCGCTCGAGGATGCGGAGTACGACGTCGTCATCGTCGGCGGCGGGATGGCCGGCGCCGGCGTCGCGCGCGAGCTGGCGCTGCGCGGCGTGTCGGTCGCCCTCGTCGAGAAGGGCGACTTCGCCTCGGCGACGACCTCGCAGTCGTCGAAGCTCATCCACGGCGGACTCCGCTACCTCGAGCTGTTCGACTTCGGCCTCGTGCGCGAGTCGCTCCGGGAGCGCGAGACCTTGCGGCGCCTGGCGCCCCATCTCGTCCGGCCGCTGCCGTTCCTGGTGCCGATCTACCGCGATTCGTCGCGGAGCCTGATCAAGATCCGCATCGGGCTGAAGCTCTACGACTGGCTCACGCCTGGTCGCAAGCGCGAGCGCTATCGAGTCCTGCCCGCGGTCGACGCGCTCTCGCTCGAGCCGGCGCTGCGGGCCGGCAACCTTCGCGGCGCCGGCTACTACTTCGACGACCTGCTGATTTACCCGGAGCGCCTCTGCCTCGAGAACATCCTCTCGGCCTGCCGCCTCGGCGCGCGGGCGTTCAACTACACGCAGGTGGCCGAGATCGTGCGGGACAAGCGCGGCGCGATCACCGGCGTCCGCGCGCGTGATCTGCTGACCGGCAAGGTCGCGACCCTGGGCGCGCGGGTCGTGGTCAATGCGACCGGACCCTGGGTGGACGAGCTCCGCGCGACTGCCGGTGTGTCCGAGCGAGGCCCGCAGATTCTCCGGCGGACCAAGGGCATCCACTGTCTCCTGCCGCGGCTCACCGATCGCGCGATCTATCACTCGACCCGCGACGACCGCATGATCTTCGTGATCCCGTGGCGCGACTTCTCGCTGATCGGCGCGACCGACACCGACTTCAACGGGGACCTCGAGCGCCTGCACGCGACCGGCGACGAGGTCGCGTACCTCCTGGGCGAGGTGCGCAAGGTCCTGCCCGACCCGCGCGTCGCCCTGGACGAGGTCGTCTACACCTACGCCGGCGTGCGCCCGCTCTCGTTCGAGAAGGGCAAGCGTGAATCGGACGTCTCGCGCGCGCACAAGGTGGTGGCCGAGGAGCGCGGGCGCTTCCTGTCGATCACCGGCACCAAGCTCACGTGCTTCCGGAGCCTGGCGGAGGAGCTGGGCGATCAGGTCCTGGGCACCCTCGGCCGTCGCGCCGCGAGCCGGAGCGACCGGATCGTGCTCGACGGCACCGACGACGAGGCGCCGCGGACCGAGGCGCGCGCGTGGCTCGACGTGTCCGGCGAGGTTGCGGCCACCGGACTCGGCCGTGAGACGCTCGAGACCCTCGTGTCGGCGTACGGCCGCGGCTGGACGCGCGTGCTCGCGCTCGCCGGCAAGGTGGCCGGCGGGACCGAGCGGCTGTGCCCTTCGAACCCCGACATCGTCGCCGAGCTCCACCACGCGGTGCAGGACGAGATGGCGGTCTCGCTTCAAGACGTGCTGCTGCGGCGGACGTCCATCGGCACCAGCCGTTGCCAGGGGCAGGACTGCGCGGAGTCGATCGGGCAACGCATGGCGCAGCTCTGCGGCTGGACGCCGCGCCGGCTCGACGCCGAGCTCGAGGCCTATCACGGGCACGTCACGCGCTCGCACAAGTTCCGGACCTAGCGACACCTCCAAGCCGGTCCTCGCCGTCATCGAGCCGGCGCGAGAGCG